>Ga0208357_1001824_pt1 | contig 14990 bp, 15 predicted proteins | sample NGESurdeep092012_6_FD_184487 | JGI IMG/M metagenome (GOLD analysis project Ga0208357, IMG submission 184487) | Arctic peat soil microbial communities from Barrow, Alaska - NGEE Surface sample F52-2 deep-092012 (SPAdes) | ecosystem: Environmental > Terrestrial > Soil > Wetlands > Peat ... | reverse complement strand
CAGCCGAACCACCAAGCCAGCTGCTCCGCCGCGCCGGAAATGATCACCACCCTGCAGTGCATTCAGAGCCAACCGGGGATAGGATCGAGTGATTTTATCGTGACCGAATCGATGCCGCCGACGGTTGCCCATGAGTCCTCGTGTCATCAGGACGGGTGTTGTGTTGATACCGCGTTTCCAAGCAAGAATCCCACCTGTGCGCAGATCAATGCGCTCCAGAGCGCGGTCAAGACATGCCATGGGACGTCGGCAAATGAATATGGCGGATGTGCAACCACCCAGATCTATCCCACTACCAAGGGAGGAAACGTGCACATCAATTCGGCAAAAGGGAGCGGTTGCTGATCGCCCATCATCATGAGACCCAGAACCATAATCATCATTGCGACCGCGGTCATCGTCCTCATATGCGTCGGCGTCGGGCTATACTTTTATTTCGCCAACGCGGGTGCAGGATCCTCTGGCATTCCCGCCGGGTCATCGGCGACCGGAGGAAATGAAGTGACGCTCCCCGCGGTACAGGTGCTTTCCGGAACTCCCACGGGCACGATATTGACCATCGGGACGCCGAGCGGATTGGTCCAGATGAATAATTTTTATCTTTCAAATCCGCCGGTGACGGATGGCGGCGAGACAGTGATCCTTGCAAGCACCACCGATTATTTGATCACTTACGACACGATTGACAGCAGTTTTTGGATCGGGATCGACCCCACCCAATTCGATACGGTCCGCCCAACCGCCGAACAGGCGTTCCTGTCCGTGCTCGGGGTGAGCTCCGCCGACGCGTGCAAGCTCGATGTTGTGGTCGGCGTTTTCTGGAGCGCGACGAGCTCGCTCTCCGGCCAATCGTTCCCGCTCAGTTTTTGCGGAGACTTAAACTCCGCGCAATAAGTTGCTATAATGAATGCAATGAAGAAGATGGTCGAAAGAAAGGGATTTGCAGGAGGTGTCAGCGCCGCCCTTTTTCTTTTCTTGACCGCGACGGCAGCGAATGCGCAGACGCTCTGCGATCCGTTAGGGACGAATTGTCAGCCGGGTACTGAAAGTTTCAGCACCGTCGCGACTGCGGTCGCCGCGTTCCTGTTTTGGGACATTGCGACGCCACTCTCCGCCATCATGGTGCTTGTCGGGGCGTTTCAGTTGATAACGTCGGCAGGGGAACCGGAGAAGATCTCCCAAGGAAGAAAGACATTGCTCTATGCGGTGATCGGGTTTGCGATCGCACTCCTCGCCGGCAGTGTTGTGAACATCATTAAAAACTTTATCGGAGCGTCATAATATGGTTCTTTGCAGGAAAATATGCAATACTGGGAATAAGCAAATGGTCGAAACAAAACTAACATTTATGCTTTGATGAAAAGATTGAAAGAGCGGCTGGTGACATCCCCGTTCCTCAAGACGGCTCTTGGCGGGATTCTCAGTCTGTCGCTTGGCCTGGTCGCGCATGCGCAGGGAACCGGTAACACGAACCAGCTTCCAAACACGAACATCACCAGCATTTCGGGGGTAACGGCGGTCATCTGTAATTTCCTTGCCTACTTTTTCTGGATTGTTATTATCGTGTCGGTCATCATGGTGCTCTATGCAGCATTCCAATACGTGACCGCCGGCGACGATACAGAAAAGACCTCGACGGCAAGGAGAACGATTACCTATGCCGCGGTCGGTATAGCGGTGGCGTTGCTGGCCTCTGCCATTCCGGATGTGGTCGGAAGCTTGTTTGGCTCCAATAATCCGGGTGCCAGCTTGAACGATGCGTGTACTGGTATTGGCTTGTAGAATCTTGCCCTGGGGGTTCGTCACGGTTTGCGGCCCAAAAGCCCATATGCTATTCTCAAAAGGTACTAAGAAAGGTCGAAGCAGTCTCTAAGATTCATTAAACAATGAAGAAAGTAATCAATTTTGCAAAGGAATTCAGCCCTTCGATCATCGCGTTGGCATTGCCGGCGCTTGCGTTGGCGCAAACGGGGATAAATCCGCCGCCGGCGGGAGGGGGGGTACAGCCGGTTTCCGTTCCGCAGGGAACGCTTACCAGCTTGACCGGCATCCTTCAGCTCCTCTGCAATGTCTTCGGCTGGGCATTCTACTTCTTGATCGTTCTCGCCGTCATATTCGTCATCGTTGCGGCGTTCAAATATCTCACCGCAGCCGGTGATCCGGAGAAGGTAAAGAGCGCAGGAGCGACCTTGCTTTATGCGGCGATCGCTATCGGCGTTGCGCTTTTGGCAAAAGCCGTCCCGCTCGTTGTGGGAAGCTTCTTGGGCGCAGGCACCGTGGGTTCCTGCTAACAGAGTCTTCTATAGTGATTTCAAAAAGGCCCCCTGCGGGGCCTTTTTGTTTGCCGGTGTTCATTTATAAATAAAAAAATACCCCAGCAGCCGAAGCTACCGAGGTATGTGTTAAGTCGAACAAAGAGCTGATTCAGTCTTTCATTTCCGTGACGCCGGTAAATCTGATCCCGCCATCCCCGAAATCACCCTGGGTATTGGGAAAGGTTATGTCGAGTGCTATGGGCGGTGCTTTTGGGTCGACCGTCCCGGCGGTGAAGGAAAAAGCGATCGTCGTCTTTGATTCCAGCGTTTTGGAGAAATAGCCCTGGCCAAAACCTTCCGATGTGCCAAGCTTCCCGGTTTGTACCTCGTAGGTTTTACCTGCGGGATCCGAGATCTTGAACGCATGGAAGGATGGATGACTCGGGCCATCACCTCTCCATTCGATGAGTCCGGAAACCATGATCTGGGTTCCGGCCACGAAGCAATGCTGGAGAATCACCTGGTAGTACCCGTATGGGTAGATTGGGGACGTACCATCTTCTGTCGCGCAGTGTCCTTTGGGAGTGATGACTTCAGTAGAAGCCATCGTCCCGCCGGAGCTTTTCGAGTAGAGCACCTCCGGTGTTGGTGGCGGTGGCTCTGGTTGCGCTGCGCTTGGATCTGGCCGCGCCGGAGCGAGTAGCGTTTCGATCACCACGGGCTGTACCGGCGAGGGTTTTTGTTGTTGTGTGTTCCTCTCTCGTTGCTGTTCCTGGGCGACCGCTGCCTGCACCTTCTCCATGAGCGTATCCGCATGTTGCACTCTGTTGATGAACCAGATAGCGAACAAGCCGGCAATCAGAAGAAAGAGTAGGCGCCGGGGCACGATGAATCTCCAAAAAGCAATCAGCGCTGCAATAGACATCAGCATTGCAAAGAGAAGCAGGGCTCCCGGAGTGGGTTGTACTAACACGCAAAATTCCCATCCGACAATGCCGAGCACGATGCAAGTGGCAAAGACGATAAGGAACCCGTGATCGCTCCTCGGTCGTGATGCGAACGATCGGCCTTCCTTTCCCCGGAAGAACCGCGTCATTACAAGAAGAAGGATCATCACGAGCATGACCGCGACGAAAGTCCAAGCCGCTGACTGGCTCAGCCAATTGAAGAAGCGAGTGAGTGAATCCTCAATCGTTTCCATCGTGGTGACGATCCAGTTGCCTAACGCGCCGAAGTTCTTCTGGAGATCCTTCGCAAACCTTCTCCGGATTTTGCTCATACTCTTCGTGATTCTGGCGGCGCGATCTCTCCACCGTTGGAATGCCTGGACGTGATTGTCCTGATCGAGCATGAAAAGTGCCTGATTAAATCTGGCATCGGTCATGTCGTTCAGATACCTCAGTGCAGCTTGCCGGCCTTTCTTCGGATCTTCCTGATCTGCGATCGTCTTCAAGAGCAGAATCACGAAGCGATCTTCGGAAAGATTGGCAATCGCCTTTTTGTGGCGGCGCCAGAGGTTGTCGAGTTTGATCGGAGTATCGGCGGTTTCCATCTTGCGGAAGTCGTCGAGGAGCTCCGAACGCTTGTCTTCGATATATTTTTTAGTGATGTGAGCACCCAGCAAATCGCTGAGCTTATCGAGCGCCTTCGGCCCAAGATTCTTTAATGCATAATCAAGGGTTGCGGCGACCGCACCGGAAATGAGCACGTCTTTCAAAAGCCATTCCCACCACTTCTTCTTCGGTGTTGCGTTTTTCGGATCTGCCATCTCTCTCACCTCTCTCCTTTTCCTTGGTTGGGTTTCGGAACTTAATCCTATGACGTACAATGATGACAATACTGCTGGGAAAATATTAACATATATATATTGTATTGTCAAATCGAGTGGTGTAGCATATACTTAGCAAAAGCAGGCATAAAAAGCTCTGAGTAAGAAGAGAATGCCCGGGTGGTGAAATGGCATACACGTCAGCTTTAGGAGCTGATGCCGCAAGGCGTGGAGGTTCAAGTCCTCTCCCGGGCACCGCATTAAAAAACGGGGGATAGCTTTGCTTTTACACAAGCTTCTGCTTTAATGAGGGTATGGCTATGGACTTTGCGAAAGAATTTGAAAAGCGCCAGGATAAAACTACTGAAGCCGAGCGCGCGGAACAGGAGAAAAAAGAAAAGGGGCCTTCGGTGACAGAGATCCTCGCTGACGATGAAAAGTCCAAATTTTTTTTAATATACCTCGAGGAACAAGAGGAGGGTGAATTGGCGCACAAACTTCTCGAAGGAAATTTAAATGCAGCAGACAGGGCGGTTCTGGAAGAAAAAAGAGGGGCGTTTTGGGAACGATTGGAACAAGCCCAAAAAATAAAGGATAGCGTGGGTGGCGATCTGGAAAATATAATAAAGGTCTCTCCCGAGTTGCAACAAGAGAAAAAAACTGCAGGAATCGCTGCCTTAAAGAAGGTATTGGTAGATGGATCCATCAGCCGTTCATTCAGAGATCCCGCATGGATGGAGGTCATGAGCAAAAAAATAGAAGACAGGGAGCTCGGAAAGAAGGCCATCGATCTGAATAACCAAATTATCAGCGAATATTGTAAGAAATATAATCTCAAGGAAGAGGAATTTGCCGCTACATTGGCTCTCGATGATGAAGAAAGTCCTGAAGCGCTCAAGGAACTCATTAAAGGTAAAATGGGATTTTTCAGGAAAATTTTCACGAGTCATGCGGAGTTGGAGGAGATGGCGGATACCATTGATCGAAGAGAAGCCATTAAAACCGGCCTCGCTCTGGCCGAAAATGACCTTCACGAACTGGCGGGGTCGCTTCACGAAGCTCTTCAAGATCCTCGAGCCGAACAAGCTTTGGCCGCTCATATAACAGGAGAAAATCCTCCAAAGGACCCTTCGTTTAAGGAAAGCAAAGCAGCTTTGAAGAGTTATGAAATACAAGACAAAGAAGTTTCAGCGCTCCAAGAAGTATGGGATAAGAAGAAGGAGGCAAATAAGGACAATAAATCTTTTGATATAGATGAAGAGTATGGATCTTTTATTGAAGGAGCCGCCGAAAATAGTGTTCAAAATAAAGTGGGGAAAGGGAAGGGCGGCTTTTGGCACGCCGTTTTTAAGTTAATAACAGGCCACAAGTTGGAAAAAAAGATCGAAAAATAATAATAACCCAACAATGGAAACGGAAGAATTATACTCGACACTTTCGAGATTGATGGAGGGGGATGATCAGGAAGCGGTAAAAAAATTTCTCATTGAGCACATTAAGGAATTTTCTGAGCGTGATCGGGAAAACATACTCACGGCGTTTCTTGAGGATGCCTTGGACAAAGAGAATATAAACGACAAAGCATTATTGGATTTTCAAAATAAAGCGATAGCAGCATTCAAACGATTGGAAGCTGAAAAAGCAGCATTAGAAAAACAGGACAAGCTTTTAGAGATAAAAGAGAATATGTAATTCAGGAATAATCCCTTACTCCTCGTCCTTTCTCCTCGCCCCGTGGAATGCTTTATGCACTTCACGCAATTGCTTGTTGGTAAGATGCGTGTAGACCTGCGTGGTGGAAATGTTTGCGTGGCCGAGGAGTTCCTGCACGGAGCGCAGGTCGGCGCCGTTCACGAGAAGATCGGTGGCGAAGCTGTGGCGGAGCAAGTGCGCGTGGATGTGATTTGGGATGCCGGCCTGCGTGGCGCGTGCGGCGACGAGGCGCTGGACGGCGCGCGGCGTGATGGGGCCGATCACTTTACCCACGCGGTCCAAGCTGACGAACAGTTTCTCTTCCGCATCACCGCGCTTGGCCATATATGCCTTGACCGCCTCCCGCGCCGAGTCGGAGACGAACACGACGCGCAGCTTGTCGCCCTTGCCACGCACGGAAAGTTCGCCGCGTTTGAGGTCGATGCCGCGCGGGAGTGCGCAGAGCTCGGCGAGGCGCAGGCCGGTCGAGAAGAACATTTCCAGGATGGCCTTGTCGCGCAGGGCGCGAAGCGAATCGCCCTTCGGCGCGGCGAGCAGCCGCTCGAGATCGCCATACTCCAGCGTGTCGATCTGACGCCCCGGCACTTTGGGAAGCTCTATTTTTTCCGCGGAGAGCGTTTTGATGTCGCGCTTCGCCAGATATTTTAAAAAGTTGCGCAGGGCGATCGCGTAGTAGCCCTGCGTCACGCGCTTGATGTCCCGCCGCGCGAGCGTCACGCGGAATTCACGCACCACGCCGTCCGTGATCTCGGCGGGGGAGGAGATCTTCGCAAACTTTAAAAATTCCAAGAGATAGTGTTTGTAGTTCTCGCTCGTGCGCGGCGATCGATTCTTTTCGATCTCGAGATAGTTCAGATAATCCTGGAGCAAGCGATCGATCTCCGTTTTCGATTTTTCTTTTTCCGGCATATCTTCATTATACGCTTATCTGTCGCAAAACGGAGATTGACGATACTGCTCGCCTAGAATAAAATGTTTTTCAGATGGGCGCGAGGTCGGATGCATGAAAAGAAGGCTTAGAACTATCGGTGGATGGGTTGGTAGCGGCATCATGTTGGCGCTTGCCCTTGTGGGCATCGGATTGGTCAGCGGGACCAAACTTTTTGTTCCTCCCAAACGGGAAGAACATGATTCCATCACATAGCGGGCATTTGCCCACAACTATGGCCGTCTCTTTGGAGCCGACCATTTTCTTTTTTTGCCCTTGCTAAATATTAAATATTGATGTACCATAACAAATAATGCTTACGAAACGAGTAAAATCCCGCATCGTGGGGGACAACAAGAAACACGATAAGGACACTGGCTCTGCCCAGGTGCAGATCGCAATGACCTCACGTCAGATCGACGAGCTGGCCGCGCATCTCAAGAAAAACCCGAAGGATAACCATTCCCGCCGCGGCCTTTTGAAGATGGTATCCAAGCGTAGGAAGCTGCTTGCGTACATGAAGAAGCACGAGCCTTCTCAGTACGAGAAACTCATCAAGAAGCTCGATCTTAAAAAATAATGAAAGCCGGACCAAGCCATTCCAACCAGCGAGTTGGGATTTTTGTTGATGTGTCCAATCTGTATCACTCGGCAAAGAATCTATACCAGGGCCGCGTGAACTACGCGGAGCTTATCAAGCACCTTGTGGCGGGGCGCCAGCTCATTCGTGCGATGGCGTACGTGGTGCGCAGCGAAGGCGTGGAGCCACAGCAGCCGCGGGGACATGTGCGCATGGCGGAGAAGGATCAGGCGGCGGCGATGTCCATCGTGCCCGCATCGGCATCCTCAAATGGCGCGAACGGCAATGGCGATGGTGCGGGAAGCGGCGGCATGTCTTCCGAAGCGAGCTTCTTCGAGGCGTTGGAGAAAGCCGGGCTTGAGCTGCGCATGAAGGACCTGCAGATCTACGCCGGTGGCTTGAAGAAAGGCGACTGGGACGTCGGCCTCACGGTGGATGTGATCCGCATGATGCCGTTCCTGGACGTGATCATTCTTGTGACGGGTGATGGCGATTATATTCCGCTCGTCAATTACGTAAAATGGGCAGGAGGGCGAGTGGTCGAGATCGCCTCGTTTCGAAGAAGCGCATCAACAAAGCTTGTGGAGGCCGCGGATGAGTTCGTGAACATAGAGAACCTTCCGCGCGCGATCATGAAGCCGCGGTATATGGCGAGGACAAAGAGGCCGCAGTTGGATAATCATTAAAAAATAATTAACTAACCGAAGCGCGATAAAGGGGATATCATTCCGAGCTTTGTGCGAGATCCCGCGGCGGCAAGCCGCATAGCGCAGATCTTGCCTAAAGCTCAGGATGATAGGACTCTCCGGGTTCGCGGTTCTATCAAAAAATATGTTACAAAAAAAGCAGTTTTCTGTTGAGATCGCAGGAAAGACGTTGACCATAGAAATTTCCGCGCTCGCCGAGCAGGCGAACGCCGCGGTGATCGCGAAGTACGGCGAGACGGTCGTGCTTGCGACGGCCGTGATGGCGCGCAAAGACAGCGACATCGATTATCTACCGCTCAAGGTGGATTATGAAGAGAAGTTCTATGCCGCAGGAAAGATCCTCGGCTCGCGCTACGTACGCCGCGAAGGCCGCTCGTCCGAAGAGGCGATACTCGCCGGCCGCTTGGTGGACCGCACCATCCGCCCGCTCTTCAACGACAAGATGCGCCGCGAGATCCAGGTGGTCGTGACGGTATTGCAGATCGATGAGCAGAACGATCCGGAGTTCGTGGGATTGCTTGGCGTCTCGACCGCGCTCTTTATTTCCGACATTCCGTGGAATGGCCCAGTGGCCGGCGTGCGCGTTGCGCAAAAAACAGACGACAAGCAGTTCATCGTGAATCCGGACAATAGCGCCGTCGCCGAACCGAACCTGCCGATCTTCGACGCATTCGTCTCCGGCTCCAAGGACCGCATCAATATGATCGAGCTCGGTGGTTTGGACGCGCAGGAGAAGGACGTTGTCGCGGGCTTCAAGCTCGCGCAGACCGAAATCAACAAATTGATCGCGTTCCAAGAGCAAATCCGGAAAGAGATCGGCAAGCCGAAGGCAGAAGTCGCGCTCTCGGAGCCGGATGAGGACATCAAGACGGAGATCCGGGCGTTCCTTGCCGACAAGCTGGAAGCGGCGATCTATCAGCCGACAAAGGTAGAGCATACGACTGCGGTCGGCGCACTGAACCGCGAGCTCAATCTGCACATCAAGGAAAAATTCGGTGCTACAAAGGAAAAGATAAACTGGAAAGCGGTGGAGTTTCTGTACGACGAGATGGTGAACGACCTCGTTCATAAGAATATTTTGGAAAAAGAGCAGCGCCCTGACGGTCGCAAGCTCGACGAGGTTCGCACGCTCGACGCCGAAGTGGGATTGTTCTCACGCACACACGGCTCGGCGCTCTTCGTTCGCGGCAACACGCAGGCGCTCGCCATCACGACGCTCGCGGCGCCCGGGGCTGAGCAGATGATCGAGACGATGGAGACCACCGGCAAGCGCCGCTTCATGCTGCACTACAACTTCCCGCCGTTCTCCGTCGGCGAAGTAGGCTCGTTCCGCGGCCCCGGGCGCCGCGAGATCGGCCATGGCAACCTGGCGCGCAAATCGCTCGAGCGCCTGATCCCGAACAAGGAGGAATTCCCGTACACGATCCGTGTCGTTTCGGAGATCATGTCTTCCAACGGCTCGTCATCGCAGGCGACGGTGTGCGCATCCGCGCTTTCCCTCATGGACGCCGGCGTGCCGCTCAAAAAGCCGGCCGCGGGCATCGCGATGGGCCTCATGATGGGCACTACACCAGATGGGCATTCGGACGTGAACAATTACAAAGTGCTGACCGACATCCAAGGGCCGGAGGATCATCATGGCGACATGGACCTCAAGGTTGCGGGCACGAATGACGGCGTGACCGGTATGCAGATGGACGTCAAAGTGGACGGACTCACGATCGAGCTGCTTGAGAAAGCATTCGCACAGGCGCGCGATGCACGCATTCACATCCTGAAGACGATCGTGGCGACGCTCCCCGCGCCGCGCACAGCGATCTCGCAATTCGTGCCGAAGATCCGTCAGTTCAAGATCGATCCGCTGAAGATCGGCACCGTCATCGGCCCCGGCGGCAAGATGATCAACGGCCTTATCGCCAAGTACGAGCTGGCCGGCATTGATATAGAAGAGGATGGCGGCGTGTACGTTTCCGGCGTTGACCTCGCAAAAGTTGAGGCAGCCGTTGCGGAGATCTTGGGCATGACGAAAGAATGGAAAGTAGGCGAGATCGTGGAAGGCCCGATCGTGAAGATCCTGGAATTCGGCGCGATCGTCGATCTCGGCGGCGGGGCGGACGGCATGATCCACGTCTCCGAGCTCAAACAGGGATTTGTAAAGCAGGTGGAAGACGTCGTCCATCTCGGCGATCACGTCCGTGCGAAGATCATCAAGGCGGAGAATGGCAAGATAGGGCTGTCCATAAAACAATTGGAAGCCAAATAACAAAATCCCCTCTGTTCTCAGGGACGGCGCTCCGTTTTTTTGTGCTAAAATAAAGCTATGGAAGACAAGACCGTTGTTGCCACTGCGCCGCCTCCGCCATCGGAGGTGAAAGTGCGCACCATGCGTTCCGATATCGACTCGATGATGAAGAGCGGAGGCGGCGCGCCGTCGTTTCAGAACGTCGCCATCTCCGGGCTTTCATTGGATGAGAAGTTCAAGCCACCGACGAATTTCGTCACAACCCCGATACCCGAAGCCGGGCGGATCGTGGTACCGGAAAATAATATGCCGCAGCCGTATCAACCGGTCGATCGTCCGGTACTTGGCCAGGAGGTGCAGGACGCTGGTCCGGGAAGCGATCTTTTACCCAAAATCATAGTGGGCGCCGTAGCGCTCGTGGCACTTGGGGTGGTGGCATATTTTGCGTACACTATTTTTGTAAAATAAAAAAACAGCGGGCGCCGTTGTTTTTTTATTTGTTCAGGAATTGGTTATTCCTTTTCTTCCGATTCTGCCTTTTCCACCGTGTCGCCGTTATGGAATGCCTCGGTGGTCTTTTTCTTTATGTCCTCAAGAAGTTTTTTATCCTCCTTTAATTTCGTTTTGGAATTCTCGAATCCTACGCCCAATCGTTCGCCGTTGTAGCTGAAGCTTGAGCCGGATTTTTTGACCACGCCGTGTGCGACCGCCGCGTTCAGCACGTCCCCTTCGTACGAGATCCCTTCGCCGAATAAAATATCGAACTCCGCCACTTTGAACGGTGCCGCTACTTTATTTTTCGCCACTTTTGCCTTTACCCGATTGCCGACCACCGCTTCACCTTTCTTGACCTGAGCGATGCGGCGAATGTCGATGCGCACCGATGCGGCAAAGGGGAGCGCCCTGCCGCCCGGCGTCGTTTCCGGATTGCCGAACATGATGCCGATCTTCATGCGGAGCTGGTTGATGAAGATGATGAGCGTCTGGCTGTTCGCCGCGATGGCGGTCAACTTGCGGAGCGCTTGCCCCATCATGCGCGCCTGGCGGCCGACGTGCTGTTCGCCCATTTCGCCCTCGAGCTCTGCGCGCGGCGTGAGCGCCGCGACGGAATCCACGACGACGACAGAGATGATCCCCGAGCGCACGATGCTTTCCAAAATGTTGAGTGCCTCCTCGCCGCTGTCCGGCTGGGAGATGAGCAGTTCGTTCACGTTCACGCCAAGCTTGGCCGCATACTCAGGATCCATCGCGTGCTCCGCGTCTATGAATGCCGCCTTCCCACCCTGCTTCTGCGCCTGAGCCACTACGTTCAACGCGAGCGTTGTTTTACCGGAAGATTCGGGGCCGAAGATCTCGGTGATTCTCCCGCGGGGGAGTCCGCCGATGCCGAGCGCGAGGTCGAGCGAGAACGATCCGGTCGGGATAGCCGCCACGTTCACATGCGTCATATCGCCGAGCTTCATGATCGCGCCCTCGCCGAATTTATCCTGGAGCGATGACATGAGCTCGTCCACCTGTTTGTTGCTCGCGTTATGTTTTTCCGTCACCGCCGGCTTCTGTCCGTCGCCCGCGCCCGTTTTTTTAGTTGTTTTCATGTGCTTCATTATATCAGAGCCATAGTTAAATTTATATTAAAAAAGTGTTAAAAATACCTTAAAGAGCGGGAGTCCCGGACGCCGTGGAACTTGGGATAACCGCGGGCGTTGAGCTGACGGTTGATGTGGGTGCCACGCCGCCCGGCGGCTGATAGAATATCTGTTCCATAACGGTCGTTTGTCCGCCAAGGAACTTCTTTGCCAAGATCTCAAACGGATTTGGCCCGATGCCGAGCAGGACCCCTTTTTGCCAGGAGCCGTCGGCGGCGATGACGATCTGTTCCTGCCCACCGTTCGCCCCCACGAGATAAAGCGAGTCGGCGCCGCTCACGGTGCCGGCGAGCGTGAACGTGCTCGATGCCGTCACATACGGATTCGCGTCCGGCGAGATGACGGTAAGCGTCGGCTTTCCAAAAATGTGCGGCGCCTGGAATGCCAGATAGATGAGCACGAGAATCCCTGCGCCGATCCACCAGAGATATTTCGGCGGGGATTGTTTAATGAAGCGATTGCGCGGCAACACGTCGAGCTCGCCGGAATTTTTTATCACCCCTTCTTTTTTCAATTTCGCCCACCACTCTTCGCCGTCAAAATCGAGCACCGCGCCGAGGTGGAGCATGTATCCGTGAAAGTACGGTGCCGACGGCATGTTCTCATAATCACCGCGCAAAAGGTTCTCAATGTGAGACGGCGCGATGCCTGTCATTTCGGACAGCTTCTTGAGCGTTATGCCGCGCTCTTTTATCTTTTCCGCAAAGAATTGTTCGAAGGGAAGGTCGGTGGGGGGCATTACCCTGATGATACGGCGTGGGGCGAAAAAACACAAAAGACCCATCGCTGGGCCTCTTGTATTTGATCCAACACAGTGCTGGAACCCGACTCGCCATCCGGTACATTTATTGTAATAGAATCAAAGTGAACGTCAAATATCTTTTAATGATTATTTAATCACTCCTAAGGGTGGTGGAAGTGAGGGGAGTCGAACCCCTTGGATCCGGATGGCAAGTCGGATCCAGCAACCGTGCCACTCCCACCACGCGAGAAGTATATCGAGGGGGTGATTAAACTTAGGTAAAATCTTCGGCGGCCAGCATGGGATGGAGTTCGGACAAAAACGTAGTCTAATGCGTCTCTAACATCTTTTGAATTCGCCTTGAGATATTCCTAAAATCGCTAGCACTGGTGATCTCAAAATAGATAGTGTTTTTCTTGGAGGGTGGCAGCTCCGCATATTTTTTCTGCTGACGCAATACATCTAACCAATCTTTCGCTTGCATAAAAACGGCAGGGTTTTTCCGGCTCTCCTTCGCGCGCTCGATCAGCACATTTTCAGAAAAATTGAAATAAAGCGTGATCAGCGTATAGCCGTATCGTCTGGCCTTTCGCTTGACGATGGATCGAATATCATTGGCAAGATTACCATTGGAAAGAATGATATTTAATCCAGACCGCAAAGAGAAATCAAGGATATATTGATATAGGACAAATTTGAAATTCGGGTCTTTGAACGTCCTTTTCGAATAGTTGAACTTCGATAGTGCCACTTCCGGATATGTTCGGTTTATAAAAAGAGCAATATCGTCGTTGTCGATGACGATGGTATTTCTGGTTGCCTTTTTCAATTTTCTTGCAAACGTCGTTTTCCCCGAATGGCTATGACCGACGCACATCACAAGATATTTCTCACTCTTACTCATAAAAGGAGTGTAACAAATAGTTACGACAGCCGCTGCTCTATCTTTTCCACATTCACATCGCGGGGCTTGGCGCCGTCGCCGGGGCCGATGTAGCCGCCGGATTCCATGATGTCGAGCAGGCGCGCGGCGCGGGCATAGCCGACTTTGAGCCGCCGCTGGAGGAGCGACGCGGATGCTTTCTTTGCATCATGCACCGTCGCGAGCGCTTCGTCGAGGAGATCATCTTCATCTGCGTCATCGCTCTCGCCGCTTGCGTTGATGAAGTGATCGAATCCTGCGGGAGTGATCGGACCGGCCTTATCAATATTCTCCTCGCCATCTTCGGATGGTTCCGGCATCTCCACTTTATTGTTCTCCTTAATGAAACTGACCACGCTCTTTAATTCCTCTTCGGTGATGTATGAACCCTGAATCCGCTTCGGCTTGGAAAGTTCCGCCGAGAGGAAGAGCAGATCGCCGTGACCGAGCAGTTTCTCGGCGCCCGCACCATCCAAAATAGTGCGCGAGTCGATCTGCGATGCCACCTGGAGCGCGATGCGTGCGGGGATGTTCGCTTTAATGAGGCCGGTTATCACTTCCACGGACGGGCGCTGGGTGGCGAGCAGAAGATGGATGCCGGTCGCGCGCGCCATCTGCGCAAGCCGCACGATCGCGCCTTCCACGTCGCGCCCGAAAGAGCTCATCAGGTCCGCCATCTCGTCAATGCCGATCAGGATGAACGGCAACTGATCCTCCGGCTTGCTCTTCGCGTTGTAGCTCTTAAGATCCCGGCTGCCCGCGTGCTGTAATATCTCGTAGCGGCGGTCCATCTCCTGGATGGCCCACTTGAGTACGCCAAGCGCCTTTTTATTCTCCGTGATGACCGGCGTGATGAGGTGGGGGATGCCGTCGTACATGGAGAGCTCGACGCGCTTCGGATCGATGAGCACGAGGCGCAGGGTCGCCGGCGAGTTTTTATAAAGGAGCGAGGTAATAAGAGAGTGCACTAAAATGGATTTTCCGGAACCGGTCGCGCCCGCGACGAGCAGGTGCGGCATCTTTTCGATGTTCGCAAAGATCGGTTCGCCGGAGACGTCGCGGCCGAGCACAAAGCCGAGCAATCCCGACTGGTTGAATTCCGGATAATTCATCAAACTGCCGAGGCGCACAAGCGCGGCGGACTTGTTCGGCACCTCGATACCCACGAGCGATTTGCCCGGGATCGGCGCCTCGATGCGGATCGGGTGCGCGGCGAGTGCGAGCGCGAGGTCCTGGTTGAGCGATGTGATCCGCGAGAGCTTTACGCCTTCAGCGGGCTTCAGTGTGTAGCGCGTCACTGCCGGGCCGACGTTGATCTCTCCCATCTCGACGGGGATGCCGAAACTGTCGAGTGTTCGCTTGATGATGTTCGCGTGCGCGAGGAGATCGCCGGTGGTGGGCTTGCTCGTGTCGGACTTAAGCAGCGAGAGCGGCGGCGGAACGTAGTTCGTGAAGACGGGCGCCTTCGCCGGCTTTTTCATTTTAGC
>Ga0208357_1001823_pt1 | contig 15005 bp, 10 predicted proteins | sample NGESurdeep092012_6_FD_184487 | JGI IMG/M metagenome (GOLD analysis project Ga0208357, IMG submission 184487) | Arctic peat soil microbial communities from Barrow, Alaska - NGEE Surface sample F52-2 deep-092012 (SPAdes) | ecosystem: Environmental > Terrestrial > Soil > Wetlands > Peat ... | reverse complement strand
CGATATCCGCCTGGGTGCTGCGCCGCGCCTGCGCGCGGCCCTGCAGCATCCACTGGTAGGCCTCGACATTGCCGCTGGGCGGCTTTTGCGGGTCCACCAGCGTCGCGCCCGCGAGCTTGATCTTCAGTGCAGCGACCACCGCCTTGCCAATCTCGCTCTGGATCGCGAACACGTCCTTCAGCGGCCGGTCGTAGGCGTGCGACCACACGCTGGAACCGTCGCTCGCGCGGATCAGGTTCACCGTGATCCGCAGTTCATTGCCGGCCTGGCGCACCGAACCCTCGATCAGGTGGGCGACGCCGAGCGTCGCGCCGATCTGGGCGGGTGAATCCTTCGAATCGCGGAACTGGAACGAGGAATACTTGCCGATCACCTTGAGCGCGCTGATCTGGGTGAGGTCGGTGATCAGTTCCTCGGATAGCCCGTCGGAGAAATACGCCTGCTTGGGGTCGCCGCTCTCGTTGGCGAATGGCAGCACCGCGACGGATTTCTCCGGCACCCTGGCCAGCGTCGCGGCGATGGTCGTGGCATCGGACTTTTCGGCCACGCTGGTGGCATCGCGGCGCAGCACGAAGGTGTTGGTGACCAGCAGCACGATGGCGACGGCCATGATGCCGATAATCCAGTAGTCCAGCTTGCGGCCGGTGCGATGGGCAATCGAATCGGCCGGGTCAATCTCGCTTTCGCGCTTCAACCCCTGCGGCGTGAACTCGTAGAACCACGCGAACGCGATCCACAGCGGAAAGCCGACCACCGCGGCCACGATGAACCAGCGCACGGTCCAGTCGGGCAAGCCGACGAAGGAGCCCAGCTGCGCGATGCCCTGCGCCAGCGCCCACGCCGCGGCCGCGTAGATCGCCGCCGCACGCAACACGTTGCGGCGCCTCAGTTCGTCAAGCAGATGGAATGTGGCCACGCCCGTCCCTTGTGAGTCGCGCCGCGGCGCATGCGTTCCCTGCCGCTCTGCCATCTTAGTCGCGGGCCGGAGAACGAGCCAATGCATTCGCGATCACCAGACGTTTCCCGGCCAGCGCCAGGCCCGTACGGCCGCGGTGCCGAGTCCGTTCCATGGGTGGCTCAAAATGCGCTCTTGCTCAACGGCGCCGCGGTGGCGTGCATGATTCCGTCCCGGTTGCGCATACACTGTCCCCGCCCGAGGTGCTGCGCGCATCGGGAAGGGTGGTCGAGGATGGTCCACGCCACAGGGGCTACGGGGAAGCGGTCATGCCGGCTGAACTGCACGGGTTGGTCATGCTGGCGGTGGGCCTTGTCGCCGTGTTCGCGGTGTTGATCATCGTCCGCTTGCGGCTTTCGACAAGGGCCCAGACGCGCAACCTCGGCTCGGTAACGGCCGCCCGCGTGTGGCGCGAACTCGGGCATCGCGACGCGCCCGATCCAGGATTGCTTTATGGCACCTGGCAAACACTCATGCATGAGGTCGTACTGACGGTCAGGGATGCGGATGACAAGGTCGTCGGCCAGATTACCCAGCGTGGGCTGGGCGGGCTGGATACTTCCATCGCGATCGGGCCGATGACCTTCCGGGTCGTTCCGCGGCTGCAGTGGCGAGAGACTGCAGACCTGGTGGCCACCGACCCCGCCGCAGGATCGACGCGGGTGCTGTGCAGCTTCACCGTCGGCGCCGATCACCTGGCAACTTACAGCTGTGACGATGGCCGAAAGCTGACCATTCCATCCGGATGGGATTGGCCATGGCGCCGCCGTGTTTCAAACATTCTGTGCACGGGTCAGACCATTGGCTCACTCTGGACACCGGGTTCGCCATGGCTCAACCAGGGGCGCGCATTGCGGCTGCCAGAGGAAATTCCGCTACCGGTCAGACTGTTCGTTCTGTGGAAGGCGAGTGGCTTGCGCACACGCACGCCGACCCGGTAACCCGTTCCCCACGACTTCGTCGGGATGCTGTCATTTAGTTGCGGTCTGCAGCGCGGCTTCCGGCGCGACGGCAACGGCCACTTGAACGCGAATGCCACGGGCGCGCGACGCCATCGCCGCGCAAACCTGTCGTCGTCGAGGAATCGTTGTCGAAGAACCGTTGCTGCCTGTTCGGAACAGCAGCGCCTACTCCTTCTTGATCGCGTGCCCACCAAATTCGTTGCGCATCGAGGACAGTAGTTTGTCGGCGAACGAATCGTTGTCGCGCGAGCGGAAGCGTTCCATCAGCGACAGCGTGATCACCGGCGCGGAGACGTTGAGGTCCAGTGCGGCATCCACCGTCCAGCGGCCTTCGCCGGAGTCGACCACGTAGGGAGCGATGCCCTGCATGGTTGGGTTCTTGTTCAATGCATCGGTGGTCAGCTCCAGCAGCCATGAGCGCACCACGCTGCCGTAACGCCAGATCTCACCGACCTGGGCCAGGTCCAGGTTGAAATCCTGCTTGTGCTTGAGGATGGAGAAGCCTTCGGCGTAGGCCTGCATCAGGCCGTACTCGATGCCGTTGTGCACCATCTTGGTGAAGTGACCGGAGCCGACCGGACCGACCCGACCCCAACCCTTGTCCTTGCCCGGCGCCAGCGTTTCGAAAATCGACTTCAAGCCGTCGACGACCTTCTCGTCACCGCCGACCATCATGCTGTAACCCTCGGCCAGACCCCACACTCCACCGCTGGTGCCGCAATCGACGTAGTTCACCCCCTTGTCGGTGCACTTCGCCGCGTGGCCGAGCGAGTCCTTGTAGTTGGAATTGCCGCCGTCGATCATGGTGTCGCCCTTTTCGAGCAGTCCCAGCAACGCATCGACGGTGTCGTCGGTAACCTTGCCGGAGGGCACCATCAGCCACACGACGCGCGGCGCAGCCAGCGAACCCACCAGGGCCTTGAGCGAATCGGCGGAGCCGCCGCCATTGCCTTCGAGTTGCTTGCGAGCGTCTGCGTTGGGGTCGAAGCCGGTGACCTGGTGGCCGCCCTTGAGCAATCGCTGCGCCATGTTGGCGCCCATTTTGCCGAGGCCGATCATGCCGAGTTGCATAGGTTTTCCTTGCTTGAGGTGTGAGGCGAGGGATGAAACGACGGATTGTAGATGGCTCGACGATAAGCCTTCGTGACAGCTGTCAGCGCGCCAGCCAGCGCTGCAGGCGGGCCACGATGCGCGGGGTAAGCCGGGTACGGTTGTACGCCATCGCCGCCTGACGGATCGCCTCGGTCTTGGTCGGGTAGGCGTGAATCACCTTGGCCAGCGTGCGCATGCCCACCCCCGCGACCATCGCCAGGGTGACCTGGCTGATCATGTCGCCGGCATCGCGCGAGACGATGGTGGCGCCCAGGATGTGGTCGCTGCCTTCGCGCACATGCAGCTTGACGAAGCCGCCCTGCTCACTGTCGGTGATCGCGCGATCGACCTCATGCATGGGAATGGTGAAGGTCTTGATCGGAATGCCGCGGGCGTTCGCTTCGCGCACGTACAAACCGACGTGGGCGATTTCCGGGTCGGTATAAGTGCACCACGGCACGATGCGCTCGCTCAGCCGTTCACGCCCGCCCAGCAGCGCGTTGCGCACCACGATGCGCGCAGACTCCTCGGCCATGTCGGTGAACTTGGCCTCGAGACAGACATCGCCCGCCGAGTAGATGCGCGGGTTACTGGTGCGCAGATAATCGTCGACGCGGATACCGGCGGTTTCATCGAATTCAACGCCGGCGGCTTCCAGCGCGAGCCCCTGCACATTGGGCCGCCGCCCGACACCGGTCAGGATGGCGTCGACGCGGATCGTGTTGTGGTAGTCGTCGGTGACCAGGTCGACGACCTTTTCGGCGCCCTCCGTGCGTACCGCGGTGGCGCAGGTGTTGAGGCGCACCTCGATGCCGTCGCGCGCAAACGCCTCCGACAACGTCTGCGCCGCATCGCGTTCCTCATGCGGCAGGAACAGCGGCAGGTTCTGCACGATGGTGACTTTCGAGCCGAGCCGCTCGAACGCCTGCGCCAGCTCGCAGCCAAGTGGACCACCGCCGATCACCAGCAACCTTGGCGGCAGTTCGGCGAGGTCGAACACGGTGGCATTGGTGAGGAAGCCCGCCTGCTTGAGCCCGGGAATGTCGGGAACGTCCGGCCGTGCACCGGCGGCGATCAGCGCCTTTTCGAACTGCAACATCTGGCCGTTGACGCTCAAGCGGTCGGCACCCTGGAATTGCGTGTTGCCGAAAAACACGTCGATGCCGCTGGCCACCAGCAGGCGCACCGAGGTGGTGTTGGTGAGGTGGCTGCGAATGCGCCGCAAGCGGGTCATCGCCGCGGCGAAATCGACCTGGATGTCGGCCGGCGGCTGCGCGCCATAGCGGGCCGCATCGCGCATCTCCGCGTAGACCCCCGCGGTGCGCAGCAAGGCCTTGGACGGCACGCAGCCGGTGTTGAAGCAGGTGCCGCCGATCATGTGCCGCTCGATCAACGCGACCCGGGCGCCGAGCGTCGCCGCCGCGCGGGCGGCCGCCAGTCCGGCCGAGCCGGCGCCCACGATCACCAACTGGTAGGGAGCGGTCGGCTCGGGGTTGTCCCACGATTCCGGGCTCACCGCGGCGAGGCGCTTGCGCTCGAAGGCGTCCAGCGGTGCGCGGACGCTTGCGTCGAAGTTCGTCATCGCGATGCTCCTGCGACTTGCGCGTCGAGCCAGCCCCCGGCAAAGCCGCCCTTGCGCAAGCCGCTCGCGAGCGGGCCACAGCCGCGCAGCAGGCGCCAGATCGACTCGCTGCGATGGTTCTCGATCATCATGAAGATGATGCCCTGGTCCAGCCCGTAGTGTCCCGGCGAGATCCACGGCCGACCGTCATGGCAGATCACGCTGGCATTGAAACTGGTGGCCAGGCGGTCGTCGGTGAGGATGTCGGGATGGCGCATCAACATGTTGCGCAATGCGGCCAGCGCCAGCTCCGGGGCGAACGGTAGCGAGGACAGCACGGCCGGCGGCGACAGGGTGCCGTCATCTGGCCCGTACGGCACGCCGCGCGCGGCGTAGCCGAACAGGCGCCGCGGCTCGTTCTGCACGTCCTGCTGTTCATCGGTGGGACCGTCGCAGGCCGACAAGCCCCAGCAGTTGCGGTCGTAGCCCTTGAACTCGTGGGGATTGAGCTGGGTGTACTGAATTTGCACCTCGACGGCGCGTCGGCTGTTTTCGAAATAGTCCGATTGCTTTTCACGCATGAACGGATCACGGATGCCGCGCAGGTCGATCCAGGCCTGCGAGAAGTGATGCACGAACAACGGACCGGCGTACAGGAAATCCTGGTTGTAGAGGTTTTCCCACTGATAGGTGGCCACCCAACCCGCATAGCAGTCGGGGGAAACCGGATGGGTCGGCGAACCCAGCGCCAGCGCGTACAGCAGAATAGCCTCGCTGTAGCCCTCCCAGCCGTAGTGCAGGTAACCGCACTCCGGTTTCCAGCCCTGGCGGATGGTGTCCGCGCCGTCCTGCGACCAATGCCAGTCGACGCGCCGGTACAATGCGTCGGCCAGTGCGCGCAGTTCGGTTTCTTCCGCATTGTCGGCGTCGAACCAGGCGGCCGCGGTGAGCATGCCGGCGATCAGGATCGCGCTGTCGATCATCGACAGCTCGGACTGCCACACGCGCCGGCCCAGGTGGATGTCGAGAAAGTGGTAGTAGAAGCCCTTGTAGCCGGTCGCCGTGGGGCTGCCGCTCTGGTCGCTGCCGTGAAAGAAACGCAGCGCCAGCAGGCAGCGCTGCGCCGCCTCGGCACGATCCATCCAGCCGCGCTCGACGCCCGCCGGATACACCGACAACGCAAACCCCACCACCGCAATGCTGACCGGCGAGTTGTCGCGCGAGGTGTCGGGAATCAGCCCGTTGATGGGATTCATGGTCTCCACGAAGTAGCCAAACGCCGCGCGCTGCAGGCGAGCGAGCATGACGTCATCGGAAAGCGTGCACAGTTGGGACATCGGTAACATCCAGGGTTCGACGGATCGGTTCGACGGATCGGGTTGCAAGGGAGCGCGGCATCGCCGGCGCAGGTCAAGCCGACCATCATCATGCCACCACGGGCAATGCGCGGACGACCCACGATCACCGCACACGCCGAGCAACCGAGTGCAGCAGGCCACCTCCCAGTGTGCCGCCGCGGTTGCATGGAATACGTGTACGGCGCCGATTTCACATGGCATTTCTTGTGTTCACCGTACGCTGCGAAGGCTTTGCGGTCTGCTTCGACCGCGGTGCTACCCGCAGGAGACCCTTCTCGCATGCCATCCCAGCCACGCCATTCCGACGCCAACGCAGCGCCACTGCAACTGCTCTCCAATGGGCACCTCAGTACCATGCTGACTGGCAGCGGGTCCGGTTTCAGCCGATGGCGGGGGCTCTCTGTCACGCGCTGGCGCGAAGACCCGGTGGCGGACCCGTGGGGTTGTTTCCTGCTGCTGCGCGACGAGGAGGATGGCGCGGTATGGTCGCCCACCGTGCAGCCGATGGGTGTGCTGCGGCCCGACGATGCGGTGGAGTTTCAGCCCGGCCGCGTACGCTTCGGCGCCCGTCACCACAGCGTGCACAGCGAACTGGATATCGCGGTGGCGCCGACCGCCGACATCGAACTGCGCCGGCTGACCCTGAGCAACCACGGCGACCGCCGTCGCACGCTGTCGCTGACCACGTATGCGGAGCTGGTGCTCGGTCCCGCTGGCGACGACAACGGACATCCCGCGTTTTCCAAGATGTTCGTGCAGACCGAATGGGACGAGCGGCAGCAGATGTTGCTGGCAACGCGACGGCGGCGCAGCGATGACCAAGCCCAGGTGTGGATCGCCCAGGCACTGCAGGTCGAAGGCCAGCGCGAAACCCGCACCATTCATGAAACCGATCGCGCCCGCTTCCTTGGGCGGACTCGCACATTGCGCAACGCGGCGGCGTTGCAGCCGGGCATCGCGCTGTCGAACACCACCGGCTGCGTGCTCGACCCGGTGTTCAGCTTGCGCCACGAGTTCACCCTGGCACCGCGTGAAAGCATCCAGCTCCTGTTGTGGACCCAGCTGGCCGACTCCCGCGACGGTGCGATCGCCTTGGGCGAATATCTGCAGGACGCCGGCGCCGCCGAACGCCTGTTCCATGACGCCGCACAACACGCACCGGATGAACAGCAGCACTTCGGCATCACGCACGCACAGGCCGGGCATTTCGCGCAGTGGCTGGGCGCCTTGCTGGGCAATGATGCGAGCCAGCGCGCCACCGCGGAGCAGCGCATGCGTGGGCGCGGTGGCGCGCCCACGTTGTGGGGCGCGGGCATCTCCGGCGACCGATCCATCGCGCTGCTGTGTCTGCGCGATGATGCCAGTTTCGACGGGCTGGACGACCTGTTGCTGGCCCAGCGCTGGTGGCGCGCTCGGGACCTTGCCGTCGATGTGGTGGTGCTCGACCGCGGCGGCGACGACAAGCGGCGAGAAGCACTCGAACAGCGGATCGATGCGCACAAGAAGCAACTGGAAACGGACGGGAAGACGCCCAAGGCCGAAGTTTTCCTGCTGCGCGACGAGCAGATCGCCGCTGACCTGCGCGACGGTCTGTTGACCGTGGCGCGACTGGTGCTTGGCGATGACGATCCGCAAACCCCTGCGGCGCCTGCACCGGACGAAGCCGCGCAGCCCGCACCGACCTGCGCCACGACACCGGCCACAACACCGGCCACGACACCGGCCACGACACCGGCGGCGGCGCCGACCATCGACGACGAGGCGCTCGAGTTCGACAACGGCTACGGTGGTTTCGTCGATGCGGGTCGCGCGTATCGCGTCGAGCTCGACGAAAGTCGCCCCACCCCGGCGCCATGGACCAACGTGATGGCGAACGCCGGGTTTGGCTGCATCGTCACCGCCGAGGGCGGCGGCTACACCTGGTCGACCAACAGTCAGCAGAATCCGCTGACCCCCTGGCCGAACGATCCGGTCAGCGACATGCCGCACGAGGTGATCTACCTGCGCGACGCGGACAACGGCGAGCTGTGGAGCGCCACCGCACTGCCGATCCGCGTGCCGGGCGCACGTTACAGCACCACCCACGGCAAGGGCTGGACGTGCTTTCGCAATGACGCCCACGGCATCGCGCTGGAGCTGATCCAGTGCGTGCCGACGAACGATGCGGTGAAACTGTCACGGTTGCGGCTGTGCAATCGAACCGCGCGCACGCGGCGGCTTTCGATCACCGGCTACGTCGAATGGGCATTGGGTCCCAACGGCAGCGTGCCAGCGCCCTTCGTAAGCACCGCGCGGGATGAGCAGAGCGGCGCGCTGTTCGCGCGCAACCGCTGGCGCCCCGACTTCGGCGAACGCGTGGCGTTCCTCGACCTTGCCGGCGCGCAGCAATCGATCAGCGGGGATCGCGCCGCCTTCCTTGGCCCGTTCGGCGACGTGACCCGGCCGGCCGCGTTGCGTGGCGGCGCAGCGCTGAATGGTCGCCTCGGCGCGGGCCTTGATCCCTGCGGCGCCGTGCAGACGCAGATCGAATTGCCGCCAAACACGCAAATGGACGTGACCTTCCTGCTTGGCGAGGGTGGCGACGAGGAGGCTGCACGGAAGCTGCTGGCAAAGTACCGCGCCGCCGATGTCGACGACGTGCTGGCTGAGATCGCGTCACTGTGGAACGACCTGCTCGACACGGTGCAGGTACGCACGCCCGATCGCGCGCTGGATATCCTGCTCAACGACTGGTTGCTGTACCAGGTCACCGCCTGCCGCCTGTGGGCGCGCACGGCTTATTACCAGGCCAGCGGCGCCTGGGGCTACCGCGACCAGTTGCAGGATGTGATGGCGGTCTGCGTGAGCCGACCCGACCTGGCCCGCGAGCACCTGCTGCGCGCCGCCGGTCGTCAGTTCGCCGAAGGCGACGTACAGCACTGGTGGTTGCCACCGAAGGGCCAGGGTATCCGCACGAAGATCCGCGACGACCGCATCTGGATGGCCTTCGTGGCCATGCACTACGTCGAGGTGAGCGGCGACCGCGCGGTGCTGGATGAGATGCTGCCCTTCCTCAAGGGCGAACCGATTCCCGACGGCGCCACCGATGCGTTCTTCCAACCCGAGGTCTCCGATCAACAGGTGTCGCTGTACGAGCATTGTGCGCTGGCGATCGATTCCAGTCTCACCCGCGGCGCCAACGGTCTGCCCTTGATTGGCACCGGCGACTGGAACGACGGCATGAACCTGGTCGGCGCGCAGGGCCGCGGCGAAAGCAGCTGGCTGGGCTGGTTCCTGCTCAGCGCGATCGATGCACTTGCAGCAGAAGCGGACGTGCGCGCGGACAAGCGCGCGGCGAAGTGGCGCGACTACGCCACCTCCGTGCGTGCCGCGCTGGAACGCGCGTGGGATGGCGAATGGTATCGCCGCGGCTACTACGACGACGGCGCGCCGCTCGGTTCGAAAGACAGCGACCAATGCCGCATCGACACCATCGCGCAGTCGTGGAGCGTGATCGGCGGGCGCGACAACCGCGCGCATGCCGCCCAGGCGATGGCTTCGGTCGACCGCTTGCTGGTCGATCACGAGAACAAGGTGGCGCGCCTGTTCACGCCGCCGTTCGACCAGGACGGCAAGGAAGACCCCGGCTACATCAAGGGCTATCCACCCGGCGTACGCGAGAACGGTGGGCAGTACACCCACGGCGCGATCTGGTCGATCTTCGCGTGGGCGGGCCTGGGCGATGGCGACCGCGCCGGCGAGATGTTCGACCTGCTCAATCCGATCCACCACAGCGACAGTGCCGAGGCGGTGGCGCGCTACAAGGTGGAACCGTATGTGGCGTGTGCAGACGTCTATTCGGTGGCGCCGCATGTGGGCCGCGGCGGCTGGACCTGGTACACCGGCTCGGCCGCGTGGCTATACCGCGCCGGGCTGGAAGCCGTGCTCGGCTTCCACCTGCAGGGCGATCGCCTGCGCATGAATCCCTGCATACCGAAATCGTGGCCCGGGTTCCAGATCGCTTATCGGCATGGGCCCAAACGCGCCACGACCTACGAGATCAGCGTGGAGAATCCCGATCGGGTCTGCCGCGGCGTGCAGCGCATCGAGCTGGACGGCCAGACGCTGGATGTAGACGCTTCGATCGAGCTGATCGACGACGAGCGCCCCCACCACCTGCGCATCACCCTCGGCCCAGCGCAAACGTAGAAGCCCGCTCGCGGGCGATGCTGTTGCTCTGATGCAGCAGAGGAGCAGATCAAATCGAAAGCATTGCCCGCGAGCGGGCTCCTACCGAAGAAGCGGGAGGGATCCGGGCACGCCTTCAGCTGCGCCGTTTGCGTGAGGCGCCGAGTTTGCGGGTCAGCGTGTTGCGCCCCACGCCCAAGGCCTGCGCCGCATGCTGCCGATGGCCTTCGTGGGCCTGCAGCGCGGCCTGCAACAAGGTCTGGTCGAATGCATCACGGGCGCGCGCATGGATGTCTGCCTCGCCGCTGGCCAGTGCGGCGCTGGCCCAGTCGCGCAGCGCATCGGTCCACTCACCGCTGGCGCTCTTCGCGTGTTCGTCGCCGAGGTCGACTGGCACGATCTCGCTACCGGGCGCGATCACCGTCAATCGCCGGCACAGGTTCTCCAGCTCGCGCACGTTGCCGGGGTAGTCGCGCTGTGCGACCAGTTTCAGCGCCGCTTTGGCGAAACGCTTGGCTGGCAGCTTCAATTCCTGCGCGGCGGCGGCGAGGAAGTGTTGCGCCAGCAGCGGAATGTCGCTGCGCCGGCTGCGCAGCGGCGGCAGCGCGATGCGCACCACGTCGAGGCGGTGCATCAGGTCGGCGCGGAACTGACCCGTCGCCACCCGCGCGGCCAGGTCCTGGTGGGTGGCGGCGATGATGCGCACGTTGCAGCGGATCAGTTCGCGCCCGCCCACGCGATAGAACTCACCACCAGCCAACACGCGCAGCAGACGCGTCTGCAGCAGCAGCGGCATGTCTCCGATTTCGTCGAGAAACAACGTGCCGCCCTCGGCCTGTTCGAAGCGACCGGCAACGCGGCGGGTCGCGCCGGTGAACGCGCCGGCCTCGTGGCCGAACAGTTCGCTCTCCAGCAACTCGCTGGGGATCGCCGCGGTATTCAGCGCCACGAACGGTTTGTCGCTGCGCGCGCTTTCGTCGTGCAGCGCACGGGCCACGAGTTCCTTGCCGGTCCCGGTCTCGCCGGTCACCAGTACGTTGAGATCGCTGGCGGCGACGCGGCCGATCAGGCGGAACAGCTCGCGCATCGGCGCGCTGTCGCCGAGCAGGGCATGGCTGGATGCCGCGGGCGGGGCCGGGGCTGGCATCGGCGCAACCATGCTGGCCAGCGCGCGCTGCACCACCTCCACCGCATGATCGAGGTCGAACGGCTTGGCCAGGTAATCGACCGCGCCGGCGCGATACGCGGCCGCCGTGGTGGCGACGTCGGTGAACGCACTCATCACGATCACCGGGCCCAGGCCTTCCCGCCGCAACTCGGCCAGCAGGCTGAGGCCATCTTCGCCCGGCATGCGCACGTCGGTCAGCACCAGCGTGGGGCGGTCGTCGTGCAGCGCCGCGCGAACCGCCTCGGCATCACCGAATTCGCGCACGACCAGCGCCGCATCGCGCAACGCCTCGGCCAGCACGAAACGCACGCCACGATCATCGTCAACGACCCAGATTTCCTGCAGGAGCGCACCTTGTGCGCGATGCTCTTGACCAGGAGCATCGCGCACAGAGCCTGCCCCGGACCTGATCCGGGGGTGCGCTCCTACAGAAGGCGATTTGGCGCGATCAGTCATGCGATCTCTCCAGCGGCAGATACAGCGAGAACACGGTTTCGCCGGCGCGGCTGGTGCAGCGCAGCTCGCCGCCATGTTCATGCGCGATCTCGCGCGACAGCGCCAGACCCAGGCCGGTGCCGTCGGCGCGGCCGGAAACCAGCGGCTCGAACAAGGTGTCGCGCAGGGCGGCAGGTATGCCAGCACCGTCGTCGATCACATCCACGCGCAGTGCCATGCGCAGCATGCGCTCACCCAGGCGCACGCCGTGCTCGACCCGCGTGCGCAAGGTGAGTGTCCGGGCGCCCGCTTCCAGTGCATTGCGCGCCAGGTTCAGCAACAGCTGGTGCAGCCGATTAGCATCACCGGGCAAGTCCGGCACGCTGGGATCGTAGTCGTGGCACAGGCGCGGCGGCGCCGGCTCGGCTTGCAACAGATCGGCGAGCCGCTCCAGCAGCTGGTGGATGTTGACCGGGCTGAACCGGGCCGCGCCATCGTGATGCAACAGGCGGTTCGCCAGCGTGCCGAGGCGGTCGGCCTCGTCGATGATCAGCCCCGCCAGCGCGCGCAGATCCTCGTCATCCACCCGCCGCTGCAACAGCTGCGCCGCACCGCGCAACCCGGCCAGCGGGTTCCTCACCTCATGCGCGAAACCACGCAGAGTGGCCGACACCGACGCTTGGCCGGCCACGGGTTCAGCCAACACATGCACCTCCAGCAGCAGGCCGTCATCGAACGGTTGCAGCGCAAGGTCTGCACCAAACTCACGCCCGCCGGGCTCGCGCAGCGTCGCATGGCGCCATTGCACGGCTTGTTGCTGCGCCAGCACCTGTGCCGCGCGCGCCGTCGCATCGGGCTCGGCGAACAGCAGCGCCAGCGGCTGTCCCGCCACGCTGCGCGGACCCAGTCCAAGCCGTTCGGCCAGCGCCGGGTTGAGCCAGCGCAGGCGCAGTTGGGCATCGACCAGGGCCAGCCCGGTGCTCAGTTGTTCCGCCCACGCCCGCCATGTCTGATCGATCATTGCACCATGATGGGCAATGCGTTGATTTGGTGCAATCACGCCGTGCGGAGAGCCCAGCTTTTTCCTTCCCCTGCGAAGCGGGAAGCAAGAGCGCTATTCACAGCCCTCCAGCGCGAACGGTTGGAGCCGGAGTGCCCCTGAGCAAGTGCCATTCGGATCCGGCTATTTATCCGGTTCCGGCACCTTGGCCGGAATGAACGGCGACACCGGATCGCTTGCCGGAAAGGTCTCTTCCAGCGCCTCGTCCTGGTTGTCGCTTTCCTTCTGCTTGCGCTGCCGACGCTTTTCAGGCGTCTCCGGCCCGGTGGCGCCATCGTGGCTATCCGGATGCGCGGAATCTTTGCGGTCGTGACTGGACATGGGCGCTGCTCCGGTTTGGGCGTTATCGGGAAGCGTGCGGTCATTCGGGTGAAATCACGATGAGCGTTCCGTCAAGATTTGCAGCGGTTCCCGACAACGCCTGTTGCGGCAGCAATGGTTGATGCGTTCGCGACGATGGCGACGGCGATTGGTGTGTCCAGCGTTCTTTCTCTTGTTGCTACCAGTCTGCCCCGCCAAATCTTTTCCGGGCGACGAGCTGGCGCCCATGTGATGCGGCCGGATTCACGACCATCTCACGACGCTGTCTCCAATCTCGATCGTGCGCCCGCCCGGCGCGTTTCTGTCAGCCAAACCGCCCATGACCGTTCTTTCTCCGCGCCAATCCGTGTTCATCGGCTGCGCGGGCTGGTCGATTCCCGCTGCCATGACCCAGCGCTTTCCGGACGGAGACAGCCGCCTCGAACGCTACGCCCAGCGGTTCAACGGGGTCGAGGTCAACTCCTCGTTTTACCGACCGCACCTGCCGGCGACCTGGCGCCGCTGGGCTGCTACCGTGCCGCCCGGGTTTCGTTTCGCCGTGAAGATGCCGCGTTCGATCAGCCACGAAGCCCGCCTGCGCAACGTCGGGACCGTGCTGCGGACCTTCCTGGATCAGGTCCACGAGCTGGGCACGACACTGGGTTGTCTGCTGCTGCAATTACCACCCAGCCTGACATACGTGCCCGCGGAGGCGCTGCCGTTCTTCGACGAGTTGGCACAGCTGGCCCGGGGGCCCGTGGTTTGTGAACCGCGCCATGCCTCGTGGTTCCTTCCGGCGGTCGATCGTGCGCTGCGCGAACGCGCCGTGGGGCGGGTCGCCGCCGACCCGGCAGGGTGCCTGCGCGCGGCGGTTCCAGGCGGCGATCATCAGCTGGAGTATTTCCGCCTGCATGGTTCGCCGCGCATCTATTACGACGCCTATTCCGACACCGCGCTGCGCCGGATCGAGCGTCGGTTGCGGCGTCCGGGTGGCGGCGTCCAGCGTTGGTGCATCTTCGACAACACGGCGCTTGGCCATTCCGTCGCCAACGGCCTGGACCTGATCGAACGGATCGGCGATGCCACCGGCTGACGCGCTTCACTTCATGTGCTCGTTCCGCGTTGCAAAGTAGCCACCTCACTTTGTCGGAACCCCGCGATGCCGGAAGGTCCTTCCATCGTCATCTTGCGTGAAGAAGCGGCGGCCTTTGCCGGACGTACCATCCTGCGCGCCGAAGGCAACGCGAAGATCGACATGCAACGATTGTCGGGCCGGCGCGTGCTCGCCCTGCGCAGCTTCGGCAAGCAGTTCCTCATCCAGTTGCCGGACGAGCTGGCCGTGCGCGTCCATCTGCTGATGTTCGGCAGCTACCGCATCGACCAGGCCCGGGATATTGCACCGCGGCTGCACCTCGGTTTCGGCGTGGGCGAACTGAACTTCTACAGCTGTTCGGTGCGTCTGCTCGAGGGTGACCTGGACGCGCTATACGACTGGCGCGGCGATGTGATGTCGGATCAGTGGGATCCGAAGCTGGCGCGGGCGAAATTGCGCAAGATGCCGCGCACTCTCGTCTGCGACGCCCTGCTCGATCAGAACGTGTTCGCCGGCGTCGGCAACATCATCAAGAACGAGGTGCTGTTCCGGATCCGCCTGCATCCGCTGTCCGAGGTCGGCGCGCTGTCCCCATACAAGCTGCGCGAACTGGTGCAGCAGGCGCGTGTCTACGCATTCGAGTTCCTGGCCTGGAAGAAGGCCCACGTGCTGGCCAGGCACTGGCTGGTGCACAACCGCGGCCGCTGCCCGCGCCACGACATCCCGCTGCAGCGCGCCCACCTGGGCAAGACCCATCGCCGCAGTTTCTTCTGCGCGCGTTGCCAGAAACTGTATCGGGAGGATTGATCCATGCCCTCGTCCGCCTCGCACAAAGTTGTTTACGTCGCACTGGC
>Ga0208357_1001821_pt1 | contig 15012 bp, 14 predicted proteins | sample NGESurdeep092012_6_FD_184487 | JGI IMG/M metagenome (GOLD analysis project Ga0208357, IMG submission 184487) | Arctic peat soil microbial communities from Barrow, Alaska - NGEE Surface sample F52-2 deep-092012 (SPAdes) | ecosystem: Environmental > Terrestrial > Soil > Wetlands > Peat ... | reverse complement strand
AACTCTGGGTGCTCGCGTCGCAGTCGGCGCGCCAAGTCGATCCACGCTTGGGCCTGGTACTCGGCGGAGTGTTCCTTCGTGAAACTGTCGAGGATCGAGCGTTTCGCTTCGCCCGGGCCCGGCAACGACACCGTGTAATCAGCCGACGGACCGTCGAGCATCCACGCGATGAACCCGTCTTCACCCTCGTAGATGGGCGCCGGCGACGTCTGACCGCGCATCGCGCGGTCCACCGCTTCGATTGCGGCCTTGCCGGCGAACGCCGGGGCGTAGGCCTTCCACGTCGAGATCTCGCCCTTGCGTGATTGACGTGTGGACGTGGTGGTGTGGAGTGTTTGACCGATCGCCTGATAGATGGTCACGTCATCAAGTCCGAGAAGAGTACCCAGCCCCGCTGCGACGCTCGGGCCGAGGTGAGCGACGTGATCAATCTTGTGCTCGTGCAGTGATACCGTGCGCGCCAGCGAGATTTGAATCTCGTAGGCGGTGGCGATTGCGCCCACGAGGTCACGCCCACTCGCGCCACGCGCCGTCGCCACGTGCTGGGCCACTGCGACGAGGGGTGCGACGTTGTCGCCGGGGTGCGAATACTCAGCCGCCAAAAACGTGTCGTGAAAGTCCAGCTCGCGTACCGCCACCGCGTTGGCCCACGCCGCCCACTCGGGCGAGACGCGCAGTTCGGGCGAGACGCCGAACACCGTCGCCCCGGGAGCGAGTACGTGACGGCGAGCCTGCGCTCGTGCCGCCACCACGGGCGCGCGCGTCAGGGACGCCGCGGCGACCGCGGCGTTGTCGATCACGCGGTTGATGATCATCTCGACCACGTCGTCACTAACTTCGACCGGGTCGGACGCGACGCGCGCGATCTTGAAGGCCAATTGGTCCTCGCGCGCCAGGTTCTCGTCACTGCGATGAACTCGCACGTGGTGATCTATCACGTCACTGACTCCTTTGATTGTCGCCCTCTAGGGCAGACGCTTGGTAATGGAAGTACTGGCGCGCTTGAGTTCGACCACGCACCAGTCGGCCTTGGCCTCGTCCAGGTCCGCCGCACGGCCCGATACTTGCAGCGACGCCACCATTTCACCCTCTTGACTCAAGACGGGAACGGCCACGGACGCCGAACCGAGCTCTCGCTCCGAGACGCTATAGACGTAGCCCTGCTCTCGAATGACCTCGAGGTTCTTGACGAACTCTCGGCGCGTGACGACTTGGCCGCTGGCCAGGCGATACTCAGGGACGTCCTTCATCAGTTCCTTGACGTCCTCGCTGGATAGCGCCGCCGCAAGTACTCGCGCTCCCCCAAGGTGCAGCGGCGTCAACTCTCCCAGCGGTAGCAAGTACCGCGCGGGTTCGTTACCCTCGACGCGCAAGATCATGACCTGGGCCATATCCACTCGAACCGACAGCGCCGACATGTAACCGCTGGCGCCCGCCAACTCCTGCATCACGGGCAAGGCAATCTGGCTCAGTGAATTGGTCATGTGAAAGGCGTAGGCGTTGATCATCGACGTCACGCCGACGGTGTAGCCGTAGCGCTCTTGACTCACGTAGCCGTAGTGTTGCATCACGCTCAAAATCCGCTGGGTGGTCGCCAAGTGGATGCCCGACTCGATCGAAATATCGGTCAGGCGCATCGGGACTCGGCTACGCCGCAAGATGTCAAGGATCTCGAAGGACCGTTCGAGCGAGCGCATCGACGTCGTGTTGGCGATGTCCTTTACCGTCGCCATGGTCGCCTCTCGGGATAGCGCATTCCTGGTAACGCTAACCGAGGGGGCTCAGCGAACCATCGATTTGCGAGCGTCGTCATCGTCGGTACAACGGTGCCGCGCGCGTCGTCGATGGCCGATTGGCCGGCCGTGGCCACGCCAAAACGCCGACAGTCAGTCATGGTGGAAATCCTCGTGATCAAGGTGTAACTCGTCCCTCGCCGGCGAGGTGATCGGTTCTTTCCAGGGCGACAGGGCGCCCACGTAGGCGTCGCTCCCGCGTCGAAAGTGTTGGGCCTGAGCTTCGGTCTCAATGAAGGGCAGGTCCATCGGAAATAGAGCGTTTCCCCGAGGTCGCGGTCCGGCCTTCGAGACGTGTCCCCATAGCGAGTGACCGACGACGTCCTCGGCCAACAGCGCGGCGTCAATCAGTCGAGGTAGGTCAACGCCCGTGTCGATCCCCAGTTCGTGCAACAAGTTCACCAAGTCCTCGGTTGGAATCATGCGCGTCATCCGTCCGTGGCCGCCGTAGGGACACCCTCCCATCCCACCTATCGAGGCGTCCAAGATCAAAGTGTGTTCGGGTCCGAGCACCGACAACGCTTCGTACGCCGACAAGAGCGCCGTTCCGCGCGCGTCGTGCAAGTGCAGGTGGAACGTAGTGATTTGCGGCCAGCGTTCCATAATGGCGCGTAATTGGGCGCCCACCTGATCGGGCATGTTCCAAGCCATCGGGTCACCGATCCAGACGCGGTCGACCGTCACGCCCGCCTGACTCCACAGACGATGTTGTCGCTCGAGGAGGTCCATGCGTTCAGACTGATCAAAGAGACCCAGCCAGTTCGAGCCCCACGCCGCGTTGATCGCAATACCGGCCGTCGTTGCGCCCGACGCGACGGTCTGGGCAATGACGTCGGGCCAGAGCGCTATCTCTTCGGCCTGGGAGCGGTTGGTATTGCGACGCACGAACACGTCACACAGGTGCACGAAGGTGCGTGGGAACTCAATGGAGGTCACGAGGGGCGGCATGTAGTGACTCATCCTCTCGCGGCCGCGTTCGTTGAGGGCGAGTGCGGTGTAACGCACCCCATCCACGGGCGTGAACCGTGTCACGAGCTCATCGATATGAGCCATCTGCGGCGTCCACGTCGGGCTGACGAACGAGCCCACGACGATGGTGCTGAGACCCGTTCGCGATAATGCGTTGAGCAACTCGATCTTGGCGTCCACGCTGATATCGGCGCTCTCGATCTGCATCCCTTCGCGCATACCTTCTTCGATGATGATGATCCGTGGGTATGTCGACGTCGTGGACGTTGTCGTCATCAGACGGCTCCCTCTCGGCGCATCGTCGTGATTTCGTCGCTCGAGTAGCCCAGCTCGGTCAAGATCTCATCAGTGTGCTGACCGAGCCGCGGTGGCGCACATCGCGGGGCGAGCGTCGCGCCATCGACGTGCACTGCGCTGCCGAGCACCGAGACGTTCGAGCGTCCCGGGACGTCCACCGCAACCTCGTGGACGAGTCCGCGCACGCGGATCTGCTCTTGGTGCAACGCCTCTTCGACGCTCAAGAGCCGACCGGCGGGGACGCTGACGCGCGCGAGCAACTCCTCCCACTCGAGCGCGGTGCGCGCCTGCAGGGCGGAGTCGAGTTCGCGGCTCAGTTCGCGTCGGTGACGTTTTCGTTCGCTGCGATTGGCGAATCGTGCGTCGACGATCAGGTCCTCGCGCGAACAGACGTGACAGAGCGTCTCGAATTGGCGCTGCGTGTTGGTGGCAATGTTAATGGGCCCGTCGCTGGCGGCGAAGGTTCCTGACGGCGACGAAGCCGCATTGTCGTTGCCGTGACGCTGGGCCGCACGCCCACTGATGAGCTGTTCTGAAATCACCCAGGTCATCGAAGTGAGTGCTGCTTCGAGCATCGAGACGTCGAGAAAGCACCCTTCGTCGGTCGTGGACCGTCGAACGAGTGCGGCGCAGATCGCCATCGCGGCCACGTAACCGCCCAGAGCGTCGCACAAGGGAAACCCCACTCTCACCGCGTCGCCGTCAGCCAGTCCGGTGACCGAGGCCATGCCCGCGAAACCTTGAATGATCTGGTCGTACGCGGTGCGCTCGGCCAACGGACCGTCTTGTCCGAACCCCGAGACCGCGCAGTAGATCAGGCGCGGGTTCAACTGGGCCACGCGTTCGGGCGAGAAGCCCAGTCGCGTCAGCACGCCGGGACGCATGTTCTCGATGAGCACGTCCGCCCACGACAACAGTCGCACGAAGACTGCGGCGCCCGCTTCGGACTTCAAGTTCAAGGTCACCGAGCGCTTCCCGGCGTTTTGCGCGAGGAACGATGGGCCCATGGCGAAGGATTTGAGGACCTCGTCCTCACCGAATTCCCGGGCCAGGTCGCCGGTTTCGGGTACTTCAATCTTGATCACGTCGGCGCCCATCAAGCTCAGGTGGTACGCCCCGAAGGGACCCGCCAGAACGGTCGTCAAGTCGAGGACTCGAACTCCACTGAGCAGTTGGGTCACAATGTCAATTCCTTACGATGGCCCTGGGGTCTAGCCACCGATCCTCCCAGGGGATGCGAGAATTCAACCCCCACCCTCTCATTCACCTCGAACCGTGAGGTCGAGGTGAATGAGAGCACTGGGGATAGCCAGCGGCCGAGTCGCTGACTATCCCCAGTGCGGGAGGGCGAACTTCCTACTTCTCTCAGCCGCCCTTGGCGACGACCGCGGCCAACTGGGCCGGGGTGACGTACGCACGGGTGACGTTGTTGAGGCTCGAGGTGAAGCCTTCCATCTCGAAGCCGGAGAAGACGTTGTGGTACTTGTTGAAATCGTCGTTCCCGGAAGCTCCGTCGTAGTTGATCTTCTTACCCGCCTTGATGAGTGCGACGCACTGCTCGTAACGCCCACAAGTGACGCCCGGAGGGTTCGAGACCTTGATGATATCCTTGACCCACACCTTGGGGTCGGTGGACTTCGCCAGGGTCATGGCCAGTGAAGCTATGACGATCGAGTCGTACTCGTTGAACGTCGTCGGCAAGATGGACGTCGTGTGCCACACCGACTGGTAGTCGACCAGGAAGTGGTTGTAGGCACCGTCAGCCGTGGTCGGCGTGGCCGGCAGCGCAGCAACCAAGTCCGTGGACGCCGTTGCGCCAAAGGCCTTGGCGTACACGCCCTGAGGAGCCGACTGCAGGTCGTCACCGATCCAGTGCGTCGTCATGTCACCCAACTGCTGACCGTCGGCGAACAACGTCGCGGCGGTCTGGGAGTCCATCGAGTCAAAGATGACCTGCGGGTGGCCGGCGAAGGCCGAAGTCAACTCCGAGCTGTAGTCCGACTGCCCCGGGGTCAGCGTGATGTTCTGCTGAACCGTACCGCCCAATGCCTTGAAGGCCTTGATAAGCGGTGGGACGAAGCCCTGGGAGTTCGCCGAGTTGTCAAAGATCAACGACGCCGTCTTCCAACCCTGTGAGATCGCGTACTGCGCCATGGCGAGGGACTCGTTGGAGTCCGACGATGACGTGCGGTACACGAACGGATTGGTGTTGGTGTCCAGCGTCGTCAAACCACCGACCATGAAGTCCACCACGTCATTGGGCTGGAACTGGTTGATGACGGCTTCGATCGTCGGCGAGAACGGCCCGACGATGACCGAGGGGTGACTCAGTTCCAACTTACGAAACGCCGGCAACGCGTCGACCGAGTCGGCCGCGTCGTCCACGTACTTCGCCGTGAGCTGGTGACCCAAAACGCCGCCGTGCTGGTTGACTTCGTAGACACCGACCGCGACACCGTGGGTTCCCCACGACGAGAGCAGCGACTTCGAACCCGTGAACGGGAAGATGCCGCCGACGACGAGTGGTGCCGACTTCTTCGGAGCCGCGTTCGCGACGCCCGCGGAAACGCCCACGCCCGCCAACGCAGTCACCATGGCGAGAGACAAGACGACCCGGCCCCTCAGGCGACTCCTCATATTTCCATTTACTGTCATTCCGTAAATCCCCCTTTTTGCTTTTTTCCTTCGTGAACGTGGGAATCTCCCACCATTACGACTTTGTAGCCTCAGCTCGTCCCAAGAAAATCGCGGCGAGGTCGTGCTGGGCGATCTCGGCGGTCGATCCGTGGAGGTGGTTGGTTCCCGCGACGAAGATGTGAACGAAGTTGGCGTGCTTGAGGGCGCGTTCCACGTTCTGTTCCACCACCAAGACAGCGGTACCCGTGTTGCGAATGCTTTCGATCTGGTTCCACACGACGTCGGTGTAAGCGGGCGAGAGACCGGCGGTTGGTTCGTCGAGCACGATCACGGTGGGATCGACCATGAGCGAGCGCGCGATTGCCAGCAAGTTCTGTTGACCACCCGACAGGAAGCCCGCGCGCTTGCCGGTCGCCTTCTTCAGGTCCGGGAAGGCGTCGAGGATCTCCGCCATCCGATGGGAGGTGTCACCCTTGACGGCGAAACCACCCACTTCCAGATTCTCTCGAACCGTCAGGTTGACGAAGACGTTGTCGTTCTGAGGCACGTAGACCATTCCGTTACGTGGGATGAGGTGACCCGGCATCTTGGTGATGTCCTGGTCGTTCACTTTGATAAATCCGGACTGGGTGCGCAAGATGCCGACCAACGTCTTGGCGAACGTGGACTTGCCCGCACCGTTGGGACCAATGATCGTCGTGATGGTGCCCACGTCGGCGCTGAGCGAAATGTTCGAGATGATCACGTTGCGGCCATAGCCGGCGGTGATGTTCTCAGTGACTAGTGCTGGCATTGATGACCTCTCCTAGGTACGCCGTAACGACTTCCTTGTTCTCGCGCAATTCGCTGAGCTTTCCCGTGGCGAGGGTCTTACCTTCGGCGAGCACGATGACGTTGTCGCAAATCCTCTCGACGACGTTGAGGTTGTGCTCGATCATCAGCACGGTGACGCCCTGCGCTTTCATATCGAGGATGTACCCACCGATGCGCTCGATCAGGGCCGGGTTGACACCGGCCATGGGCTCATCGAGCAAGAACAGGGAGGGCGACGCCATGACCCCGCGCGAGATCTCGAGCAGTTTCTTCTGGCCGCCTGACAACTCGCGCGCCCGATTGTCCCGCAGGTCGTAGAGACCGTAGGTGCGAAGGATCTCCGTCGCGCGCTCGATGTTTTGACGCTCCTCGCGCTTGAGGAGTCGAGGGCGAAAGAAAATATTGAAGAGTGACTCCCCCGCCTGCACCTTGGGGGCGACGAGTAGGTTCTCCAACACCGTGAGTCCACCGAGTTCGCGCGATAACTGAAAGGTCCGCATGAGTCCGAGGCGAGCAATCTTGTAGCGCTCCCAGTTGGTAACGTCGGTCGAACCCATCTGGACTCGGCCCGAATCGCACTTCATGGCTCCCGACAAGATGTTGACCACGGTGGTCTTACCCGCGCCGTTGGGGCCAATCAGTGCGGTGATCATGTTCCGCGGGATGTCAAAGGTCGCGCCGTTGACGGCGTTGACACCACCAAAGGCTTTCGTGATGCCCTCGCACCGCAGAATCGGTCCGTCGGCGCCCATTGACGAGGCTGCGGGATCGTTATAGGTCATCATCAGGCATCAGTCCCTTCGTGGGCATCCGAAAAGGGCGCGTTCGCGCTAACGGACGCGACGGCCTCGGTCAAAGTAGGGGCTACGACCGAATGACCGTCGCGATTCAAGAGCTCTCCCGCGGGCTGGGGAAAGCGGCGAATTCTCTCCGGCACCATCCCCTGGGGGCGGAACCACAACATGATCATCAAGACGATGCCGATCACTATCGCGTCGATGTATTCGATCAATCCCGGGTGTCCGGGGATGTCGGGAAGGAACGCCGGGAGGTGAATCAACAGCGTCTCCACCAGGAGCGCGCCGACGAGGAGACCGACGTTGTTACCAACTCCCCCGACGATGATCACCGCGAACACGACGAACGTCTCGCCGGGCAACCAGGCCGACGGGTTGAACGATCCGCCAAACTCGATGATGAGTCCGCCGCCAACGCCCGCGAAGAACGAGCCGATCAGCATGGACATTAACTGATAGCGAAAGACACCCTTACCCAGCGCGGCGGCGACGTCCGCGTCGTCACGGATGGCCCGAAAGGTCCGCCCCAAGGGCGAGCGAGTGATGCGACTCATGACGGCCCACAAGATCAGGGCGACGACTCCGGTGACGAGTGAGAAGAAGATCACGAAGGTGTTCGTCCCCATGTGAAAGATACCGGTCATTGGTTGGGGCACGTTGTAGAGGCCGTCGGCACCGTTAAAGAGTCGTGGGTAGTTGTTGATGATGTCGTACAGCACCAACGACAGCGAGATCAGCACCATGGCCAAGTAGTCGGTGCGCAAACGACGCAACGCGATAAAGGCCACGATCACCGCGAGGATCATGGCGGCGACGCCTCCCATGATGAGATTGACCGGAAAGGGCATATTCCAACCAAAGATGTACTGCTGGCCAGTGCCCACCGAATTGGGCAAGCTGACCGCGCCGGTCACGTACGCACCTAGTGCGACGAAACCGATGTAAGCGAAGTTCAACACACCGGTTTCGCCATACTGAATGTTGAGCCCCATGGCCAAGATGAAGTAGTCGAAGAGGAAAAAGACCAGGGTGAAGACGTAATACCAGAACTGGGACATGGGTTATGCCTTTCCGGGGCGCGAGAACAAGCCGCTGGGCCTAAACAAGAGGGTCAAAATCAAGATCACGAACGCCACGTCGAGTTTGTAGGCGGCGTTGATGAAGGCCGCCGACACCTCGGTCGCCAGACCGATGAGCACGCCTCCGGCCATCGCGCCGTAGATACTGCCGACGCCCCCGACGATGACCGCGGCGAAGATGACGAACAAGAACAGTTCACCCGACGCCGGCGTGAGGTTGCCCTCGGTGATGCCGAGCACGCTGCCGGCCAGTCCGGCCATCGTTCCCGAAAGGAACCACGTAATGGTGGTGATGCGCTTGGTGTCGATGCCACTGGTCATCGCGAGCGTCGTATTGTCCGACATCGCGCGCATCGATTTTCCGAGTCGCGTCGTTTTGAGCATGATGTGGATGAGGATCATGGTGACGACGGCGATGATCATGATGATGATCGCGTACAGGTTCAACTCGAAGGGGCCGATGTGCTTGTCGACCTCGATCCTCATGTCGTAGGAACGTACGTTAGAGCCCCAGATCGAGTACACCAGGTTCAACATGATGAGTGACAAACCGAAGGTGACGATCAGGACGTAGAACGTCTTGTTGAATCGTCGAGCGAAGGGGCTGAGGAGAAAGCGGTTGAGTGCGACCGCGATGAGGCCCATCAGCAAGGAACCGACGACCATCGCCACCCAGATGTTGACGTGGAAGATCTCGGCGTTGAAGGCGTACGTCAGGTACGCGCCTAAGGCCATGAAGTCGCCGTACGCGAAGTTGATGTAGTTCGTAATACCGAACTGCAAACTCAAACCGACGGCGGCGATAGCCAGGACCGATGCGGTCACCAGCCCAAAACCGAACGACAACCAGAACTGCGTCACTCTTATCCCCCCGGACTATTCAGGCCAAGCGCGGACCCCTTCGGGTCTCTCGCGGTTGTGAGAGTTTCTATCGCAGTTTTTCGAAAATGTCAAGTATCGTGATAATTGTTACCAAATTGAAATATTGGCGACGTACGCCGATTCGTCAGTTCTGACGATTTTCGTTTCACGCCCTCCCCCACGTCGCGCATGCGAACACGACTCATCATTATCACTCTTTCGCCAACCAATCCATTCCCATTCGCCAACCAATCCAACGTGTCGTCGTCACGTGATGGTGACGGCCGACGTGCACTCATCTAGCGTCATCGGCGGCTGCATCAGTTCGGCGGATTGGGATCGGAGTCGTTGTCGGGCGTCGAGTCAGGAATCCTTGCCTTTCCGGCATCGTTGTCGTGCGACGCCGGCAGTTTGTTTTTGGGAATCGTCACCGTGGCGGCGGGTCGCAGATTCGCCGTGGTGGGAGGCGGACTCGTGGAACTCGTTCCACACCCCGTCAACGTCACCGAACTGACAACGAGTGAGATAACGGTCATGACCATGGTCCGATTCGAGAGCGTTCGCACCCACATGATGACGTCTCCTCACGCGATCGAGCGACCTCGCTGTCTCGCTACACCATTCTAGAAGTTGGACGTCGTCGCTCCCTCGGTAGGGCAAGGACGCGGCGCATTCATCGCGCGGTGGACGGTCGAAGTCTTTCTCTTCCACGGTGTGCCGCGACAACGCGGCGCCTAGCGTCTCTGAGATTCCCGGGCCACCAGGAACGAAGCCACAACGCGGAGCGACCGGTCACGGCTAGCGCTGCTGAGTGAGCATTGCGCGACGCTCAGTTGAGTGGACACCCCAATAAAACGGTGGCGAACACGGCCAAAATCCCTTGTCGTCAGCACCTGTCTCGATGGCGCCTGGCTTAGGGGTGCTATCTAGTCGAAATTGTTCTTGCGACCCTCGCGAACGTAGTCCACCGTGGATCGAATGTGTTCGTCACCATGAATCGATTTCTGCTTAGCGACGTGTCCGAACATTTGAATTCCGAATCCTCCATCGAGGTCATCAGTGATGCGCTTCTTCCAAGGTCGTCGAACGATCTGCGTGGTGAGCCGACGAGTCACGCGCGGCTGGGACATGATGTGATCAGCGATCTTATACCCACGCGCGATGAGTTGATCGCGTGGCACCACCTCGTTGACGAGTCCGTATTCGAGAGCTTTCTCCGCCGTGATGGCCTCGCCGGTCAACAAAGCGTAGGCCGCACGCTTCGTGCCGAGGAGTTCTTGAAAGGCGTTGTGAATGCCGTCAGCGGGCACCGAACCAATGTCATAGTGCAAGTCGAAGATGACCGAGTCGGTCGCGGCCAGGGTGATGTCGCACATCAGCGCGATCTCGGAATGAAACCCGGAACCGTTAAACAGTCCAATAGTGGGCACTTCGATGTCGTTGATGAGTGAACTCACGTTGATGCGCCCGTCCTTATAGGCGTACTCGTACGCCCAGTACGGCATGTCCTCGGTCTCGAGCTCGAAGCCATTTGGATCGGACTCCATCATGAACTCGTCGCCCGAACCGGTCAGGATCAGCAGTTCATTCTCGGGGTCCGCGCCGATGACCTTCAACATCTGGCCGAGGGCCCGGTGGTTCTGAACGCTGAGCTGGATCGGACCTCCCAGCGTGTGAGCTTGGGCGAGCAGTACGCCGTCGTCGCGGCGCTCCAATTTGAAGAAGTCCTTGAAGACCTCGCGGTACTCGTCGAACTTCGGGGTCGGTATGAACTTTTGCAGTGACACAATTACCTTTCTGTTGCGGTCGGGTGGACGGGCCTCCGCGCCCGGTAGTTCACTGGGGTCGCAGCGTCAGACCAGCGGATTCGGCCTGAACAGTAAACAGCGAGAGGAAGTCGGCGTCGCGGTACCCGCGGCCAATGGCGCCTTGCAACAGCTGCAGCACGTTGGCACCGAGTGGCATTGGCGCTTCGGCCGCCCGCGCACAGTCCATTCCGAGTTCAAAATCCTTGCGCAACAACTCGGTCGTGAACGTGGGCGTCCAGTCGAGGGCCAAGAGGTCCGGCGTCCGATTGGTCACCCAGGGCATCGCCAGGCCCGTCGAATTCAAGAAACCCAAGAACTGTGCTCGATCGACGCCTGATTTCTCGGCCAGCACCGTGACTTCGGACACTGATTGCGCGATCATTCCGAGATAGAGGTTGTGACAAATCTTGACGATGATCGCCTCTTCGCCTTCGCCCACCCACACCGTGGCGCGCGCGATTGTGTTCAGCAGTGGTGCGACGTGCTCGAAGGTGTCGCGCTGGCCCGAAACGACGAACGTGGAGCGACCATCGGCCACCACGTGAGGATTGCCACTAATGGGGGCGGCTAAGAACGCAATGTTCTCGGCGGTGAGAGCCGCGCGCACTCGTGCCGACGTCGTGGGGTCGACGCTGGCGCACGAGACGACCACGCGAGGCCGAACGGCCGCGGCGAGGATTCCCCCCTCCCCGAGCACCACCTCGTCGAGATCCTCGGGTCGCGCGACCATGACGAACACGACGTCACAGGCGCCGAGTTCGGCGATCGACGACGCGACCTTCGCCCCCGCCCTGGCGAGTTCATCGACCTTGGAACGGGTGCGATTCCAGGCGGTCACGTCGACACCCGCGTCAACCAGGCGACGCGCCATGGCCAGACCCATTCGCCCGGTCCCTAGCCACCCGACTCGCTCATTCGACATACTCATCCTCTCGATGCTGCTGGCACGCGATCACACCGGCGCATACTCGCCCAGTGGCGTCACCAGCACCGGAGTAGTAGGAGCAGCGCCCTCGCGACCGAGCACGCTCCATCCGGCGTCGACGACGTCTTGAGTGGAGAGTCCGTATTTCTTGAAGAGCCACGCGGCACTCTGCGCGCCCTGGGCGAACGTGTCGGCCAAACCCACGCGTCGCAGGCGTCGTCCGAGACCCTCTTCGGCGAGGACTTCGGCCACCGCCGAGCCCAACCCCCCGATAATGGAATGATTCTCCGCGGTCACCACCGCCCGCGCCCGCGACGCCGTCTCGATAATGGTCTGCCTGTCCAGGGGCTTGATGACCGGCACGTTGACCACCCCCACGCTGACCCCGGCCTCTTGCAGCGTCGCCGCCGCCGCTAGGGCGGACGAGAGCATCATCCCACTGGCGTAGATCACCAGATCCTCGCCGTCGTGCACGACGTGCGCGCGATTCAAGGAAAACTCGTGTCGCGCGTCGAAGATGATGGGAATCTCACCGCGCTTCAGCCGCAGGTACACCGGCCCCGGCACGTCGGCGATCGCGACGACCGCCTGGCGAATTTCGGTGGCGTCGGCAACGTCCACCACAGTCATATTGGGCAGCGACCGCATCAGAGCGACGTCGTCGATGGCCTGGTGACTGGGACCTCCCGGACTCGAGACCCCCGGCATGAATCCAACGATGCGTACCGGAAGATTCGGGTAAGCCACGCAGTTGACGATCTGGTCCAGTGGCCGTCGCGTGGCGAAGACCCCGAAAGTGTGAACGAAGGGTAGAAAGCCCCGTCGAGCGAGCGCGCCGGCCATTGAGATCATGTTGGCTTCGGCCATTCCCGCGTGAATGAAACGATCAGGAAACTCCTCCTGGAACAGATCGATCTCGGTCTGACGCGTCAGATCGCCCGACAGACAGAGAATCTCTTGGCGGACGCGGGCGAGCTCGACGAACGCTCGGCCGTAGGGCTTGAAAACCGTCGGGTACGGGGGAAGATTAAGCACGTCGCGCCTCCAATTCGGCGACCGCCGCGTCGATCAGGTCGCCCGAGATCTTGATGAAGTGGCCGTCAGCCCCCTCGGAGAGACACGCCAGCCCCTGCGCCGTCGACGTCCGCGCGATGACGATGGCGGGGCGTGACTGCTCGATGGCGTCGTGAATCGCCGTCGCCAGCGCCGCCACGTCGTGGCCGTCGACGTCGTAGGCCGCCCAACCAAAGCTCTCCCATTTTTTAGCGATCGGCTCGAGCGTGGTGATGGAGGTGACCGGCCCATCGACTTGAGAATTGTTCGCGTCCAGGAGCACGATCAGATTTGACAGACCCCGATGCGCCGCAAACATCGCCGCCTCCCAGACTTGACCCTCCTCCAACTCACCGTCACTCACGAGTGCAAAGATTCGTCGCGCGTCGTCTCCGTACAGCTGCGCCGCGAGCGCCAGACCCACCGCGCTCGACAAACCTTGACCCAGTGACCCGCCGGTGATGTCGGCGACGGGCGAAGATTCGGTTCCAATCGCCTCCAGCGACGAGCCGTCGAAGCCGTACGTGGCGAGGTCGTGGTCGTTCAAGAGGCCCAGTTCGGGGCCCGCGGCGTAGGCCACGATGATGTAGTGACCCGGTGAGACGACCAGTTCGTCGACGCCGGGACGAAATCCCTCCGCGAAGGTCACGGCCATCAGCTCCGCGCTGGAGAGTACCTGGCCGAGGTACCCGAACCCGTGGGGCGCCACCATGCGAACGGCCCGCAACCGCAAGAGGTCGGCGGCGCGTTCGAGTTCTCTTCTGCGGCTCAACTCCATCAACGCTCCCGAGTCATAGTTGCTTAGCCACTATAACTCCGTACGCGAGCCTCGACGTGACGTTACGCAGTGCTGCGGTGGCTGGCCGCCAGGTGTTCTTGCATCGCGTGATGATGCTCCAAGACGGCGAGTTGGCCGCCGAGCGCGTCGCGGTCGCGCACCGCGAAGAGAATCGGCTCGTGCAATGCGGTGAGCGCACTCGCGTGTCGTCGACCGAGCCACGAGGGAACGGTGCCGTTACCGATCCAGGTGCGATATTCGTAGTTCATCAGCGTCTTGTGCACCCCCTCGAAGATCGACGTCAAGAAGGGATTGTGTGACGCGCGTACCAGCGTCGCGTGGAATTGGGTGTCGGCGCTCAGCCAAGCCGCCGTCGATCCCGTGCTGCGTCGCAGCCGATTGAGCGCGGCGTCGGCGAGCTGCACGTCATCGTCCGTGCGACGATCCACGGCTTCACGGATACCCGCGTCTTCCAGCCAGAGTCGAAGGTCAGTGAGGTGACCGACGGTGTCGCGATTCACGCCGAGCATGAGGTCCATGGACGAGGCGAAACTCGCTTCGGGTCGACGCAGGACGTACGAACCCGAACCCCGACGTGACTCCACCAAACCGCGGACAATGAGGATGCGCATCGCTTGACTGACGGTGGGTCGACTGGTGGACATGATCTCCGCGAGGTCGCGCTCCGAGGGCAGGCGCAACCCCTCGGGCAAGTTTTGCGTGACGATCACTCCTTGTATCTGCTGGGCAATCTCTTCGGCGGCTCGATACTCCACCCCCACACGAACGAGGGAACTACTCCATATCTCGAGATCGGTTATTGATTTTGATCGAGACATTCCTTCACCCTCGTCGGCCCGTTCGCGCCAGACTAGCGTTACGTCGTGTCGCACCCCCGAGTGACAATGGGGTGCCAGAAATGTCGACCGTGACCACTGATTCGCTGGCACGTGATTGGTAGGGTTAATTGCGTACGCACCGTCAACGCGTGTCGCAGCGCATTTAACTCTCGTCGCGACCCTCAACAGAAAATGGAGACGCCCGTGGCCGTCGAAATCGTCGAACCTCTCTTTGTCCAACCGATGCCGGGATCGGACCGACCCGCGAGTTTCTATCTCGCGGAAACTCGCGACGGGTTGTACGTTCCCTACGCCCTGCGTACCCCCGCTGACGAGGGGAAATTTCCCTTCGTGCTGTTGGCG
>Ga0208357_1001820_pt1 | contig 15017 bp, 11 predicted proteins | sample NGESurdeep092012_6_FD_184487 | JGI IMG/M metagenome (GOLD analysis project Ga0208357, IMG submission 184487) | Arctic peat soil microbial communities from Barrow, Alaska - NGEE Surface sample F52-2 deep-092012 (SPAdes) | ecosystem: Environmental > Terrestrial > Soil > Wetlands > Peat ... | reverse complement strand
TCATCGGGGGCGAGAATGCCGATTGTGCCGACGGGTTCCTTCATCGCGAGGGTGACCATGCGTGCGGGTGGATTGTGGACCGTGCCCTCGAATTTGTCGGCCCAGGCGGCGTAGGTGAAGGTGCGGTTGATGCTGTCGTCTAGTTCGATGGCGGCTTGTTCGGGGCCTACGAAGTCGGCGAGCTTGGCGATGATTTCGGAGCGGCGCTGGATGAGGTTCTCTGCGATGAAGTAGAGGACCTGTGCGCGTCCATGGGCGGTGTTCTTGCTCCACTTGCTTGCGGCGCGTGCGGCTTCGACTGCGTTGCGGATGTCCTTGCGGTTGCCGAGGGGGGCCTCGCCGACGAGGCGGCCGTCGCGAGCATAGACGGGGTAGCTGTAGCCGGAGTCGGGGCGGGCCTGCTTGCCGCCGATGTACTGCTTCACGGTGCGATCGATTCCGAAGTCTTCGGGGGCATCCGTCGGGTCTTCGATCGGAGCTTCGGGCTCTGGCAATGCGGCGACGGGGGCCGAGTGCAACTCGTCCTGCAGCCAGGTTGGTTCGAGGTATCCGTACATTCCTTCTTTGCCCCCTTCACGACCGAAGCCCGACTCGCGATAGCCGCCGAAGCCGCAGGCTGCGTCGAGGAGGTTGGTGGCGTTGATCCAGACGACTCCGGCTTTGACCTGCGCGGCGACGTCGAGGGCGACGTTGATGTTCTCGCTCCAGATGCTGGCGGCGAGGCCGTAGGTGGTGTTGTTGGCGAGCTCGATGGCCTCGGCTGGGGTGCGGAAGGTCATGGAGACGAGAACGGGACCAAAGATTTCTTCCTGCGCTACGGTCGCGCTGGGCGTGACGTTAGTGAGGAGCGTGGGCTTGAAGAAGAGGCCGTGCGCGGGCAAGTCCGTGCTGGGTTGATAACACGTCGCGCCCTCGGCTATGCCCATGGCGACGAGGGAGTGGATGCGATCGTACTGCACCTGGTCTACGATGGCTCCGATGTCGATGGCCTTGTCGAGCGGCGAGCCGATGCGGAGGGTTTCCATGCGGGCGCGGATTTTTTCGTAGAGGCGCTCGGCGATGCGCTCCTGAACGAGGAGGCGAGAGCCGGCGCAGCAGACCTGGCCCTGGTTGAACCAGATGCCGTCGACGAGGCCTTCGACGGCGGAGTCGAGGTCGGCGTCGTCGAAGACGATGAAGGGGGATTTGCCCCCGAGCTCGAGGGAGAGTTTCTTGGCTGTAGCGGCGGTCGCTTTGCGGATGATGCGGCCGACTTCGGTGGAACCGGTGAAGGCGATCTTGTCGATTCCGGGATGGTTGACGAGCGCTGCGCCGGTGGTGCCGTCGCCGTGGATGACGTTGAGGACGCCGGGGGGGAGGCCGATTTCGTCGGCGATTTCGGCGAAGGCGAGGGCGGTGAGGGGGGTGTACTCGGCGGGCTTGATGACGATGGTGCAGCCGGCGGCGAGTGCGGGTGCGACCTTCCACGCGAACATGAGCAGCGGGAAATTCCACGGGATGATCTGGGCTACCACACCAACGGGGGAGTAGTCGGGGAACTCTTCGTCGCGGAGTTGCGCCCAGCCTGCATGGTGGTAGAAGTGACGGGCGACAAGGGGAATGTCGATGTCGCGGGACTCGCGGATGGACTTGCCGTTGTCCAGGGTTTCGAGGACGGCGAGGCGGCGCGAGTGCTTCAGGACCTGGCGGGCGAGGGCGTAGAGATAGCGGGCGCGCTGATGGCCTGTGAGGGCTTGCCAAGCGGGGAGGGCTTTGGTGGCGGCGGCTACGGCTGCGTCGACGTCGGCGGTGGTGCCGGTCGCGATGGTCGCGAGGAGTTCGCCGGTGGCGGGGTTCGTGGTGGCGAAGGTTTGCTTGCCCGCGGGGGTGAAGGCGCCGTCAATGTAGTGGCCGAAGGTGCGGTGGTGCGCGTCGAGCCAGCGCGTGACTTCGGAGGCGTCTTCGGGGGCTGGGCCGTACTCCATGCTTTGAAACTTCTCCACAATGCTGCTGCTCATTCAAATTCCTCCGCGCCCACCGCGCTGCTTCAGTCCAGGGTTTATGCGATCGGGTGGCGATATGCCGCCGAGTAGCGGCCGGTTACGTAGTGCTCCAGTTGCCGTTCGATGTCGGCTAGCATGCTGCTGGCGCCGTAGCGGAAGAGGGTGGGCTCGAGCCAGGGGCGGCCTAGTTCGTCCTTCATGGTGGCCATCCATTCGAGGGCTTGTTTGGCGGTCTTGATGCCTCCGGCGGGTTTGAAGCCTACCGCCATGCCGGTTCGTTCTGCGTAGTCGCGTATCGCGCGGATCATCACGAGGGACACGGGGAGGGTGGCGTTGACGGCTTCCTTGCCGGTGCTGGTCTTGATGAAGTCGGAGCCGGCCATCATCGCGACCCAGCTCGCTCGGGCTACGTTGCGCAGCGTAAGGAGATCGCCGGTGCCGAGAATGGCTTTCATGTGGGCTGGGCCGGCGGCATCCTTGAAGGCGGCGACCTCGTCGTAGAGGGCGTTCCATTCACCGTTGAAGACGTGGGCGCGGGTGATGACGATGTCGATTTCGCTGGCTCCGGCTGCTACCGAGCGGCGGATTTCTTCGACGCGAGTTTCGAGTGGAGCGAGGCCTGCGGGAAAGGCGGTGGAGACGGCGGCGACGGGTATGCCGGAGCCTTCGAGGGCCTTCACCGCCGTCTCCACAAACGCATGGTAGACGCAGACGGCGCCGGTGTGGAGGTGGAGGTCTTCGATGCCGAGGGCCTTAACGAGGTGGTCTTGTAAGGGTCTGCGCGCTTTCGCACAGAGACGCTTGACGCGGTCGGCGGAGTCATCGCCGCTGAGGGTCGTGAGGTCCATGCAGGCGATGGCGCGGAGGAGCCAGGCGGCCTGCCAATCCTTCTTGACGCTGCGGCGGGAGGGAATCGTGGCGGCGCGGCGCTCGACGGCGCTGGTGTTGATGCGGACTTCTTCTACCCAATCGAGATTGAGCGGGATACGGCGGTTGGCGCTGAGTACGCGGCCGTAGAGGGTCACGGGTGGCGGGGCTAGCGTATGCGTTGCGGGGGCGTCGTTTTTTACTGCCATCACTCTCTCCAACTCGAACCCAAATGATCCGGCCTGCCATCGACTGGCAGGCCGCTTAGGTCTTCAGAGAAAAGTGTATACCCGGTTGGTCGATGGCTCGTGACGGGCTTAGCGATAGAGGCTGCGGAGGGCTTCGCTGCAGACGTGATAGCAGTCGCAGGCTGCTTTTTCGAGGTTTTCGCGGGAAACGATCGTCACTTTGCCGCGACGATAGCTGATGAGCCCGCGATTCTGCAGGGAGCTGGCGACCAGGGTGACGGTCGTGCGGCGGGTGCCCAACATGTCGGCCATGAACTCTTGCGTCATGGTCATGGTGTCCTGATCTGCGCGGTCGCGGGACATGAGGAGCCAGCGGGCGAGTCGTTGCTCCGCTTCATGGAGCTTGTTGCAGGCGGCGATTTGCTCGAGGGTCACGTTCTGTTGCTGCACGAATTCAAGGATGCGGGAGCGGAGTTCGTTGGAGGTCAGAAACATAGTACGCAGGTCTTCGAGGCGCATGCGAAGCGCGGTGCCTTCCATCTGGATGAAGGCCTGGGCCGGCGTAGGTGTCGGACCAAGGAGCTGCATTGCTCCGACGAGCCCTTCACGTCCGATCAGACCGACTTCGGCGCTTCCGCCTTCCGCCATCGTAACCACGATCGATGCGACGCCGGAGCTAAGGAAGTACACATGGGCAGGCATCTCGCCCTGCTCGTGGAGCAGGGCGCGCAGGGGGAGGTCTACCGGACGACAGAGCGATAGAATCGTCAGGCGTAACTCGGAGGACAGAGCATCGAGCAGGAGATTTCCGGTAGGCACGGTCTGTCTTTCTCTTCGTGGTTCAGAGGCGCAAGGTCAAATGACCACAAAAAACCGTAGCCAATCTGGCTTTGTCTCTTTGGCCGGACTATAGCGATCATGGACGGCTCGCAGTGTTCGGTGGGAGCGTTATGCCGTCGTGTCGTGTGTAAAAGTTGCGATTGCCAGCACACGCGCTTAGTTTGATATCCAGCTACTGACCGAGTACCGAACAGGACTGGACTACATCAAGCATCCTGAGGATGCAGACTTTTCGATAATCGATGATTGATCGGGTCTTTGTATGTCGTATGTTGCTCACAATGGGAAGATGACGATGAACACTAAGCAGCTAACGTACGCCGACCGCCAAGCCCTTGGGCATCGTGCTCGCAAACAACTGGCACGGAGTGCCCATGGGAGCTTTGAGGCGGCGTCTTGCAAGCATGACCCGCTGGTGTTGCTGCGTGAGTCGACGCGGGGACGTGTACCGCGCCTGGTGAAGTTGAAGAATGAGCGAATGGCGGCGAGCGCCTTCGGATTCTTTCGGGGAGCGGTGCCGGTCATGGCCGCGGATCTGGCGTGCCATCCGAATACGGGGATCACTACGCAGCTATGTGGTGATGCTCATGTGCTGAATCTTGGGGCGTATGCGGGACCAGATGGCCGACTGGTCTTCGACATTAATGATTTTGATGAGACGCTGCGGGGACCGTTCGAGTACGACGTGAAGCGGTTGGCAACGAGTTTGATCCTGGCGGGTCGGGTGGCTGGCGTGAAGCGGTCTGCGCGGAGCGATGCCGTGCTCCACTTTGCCGCACAGTATCGGCGCATGATGCGTATGTTTGCCGTGATGCCCGTGATCGAAATAGCCCGATACCAGATCCATCGGCTTGCCGAGACGGAGCCGATGCCAGCGATTCTTGAGCAGGCAGAGCGCTCAACGCCGCAGAAGATGCTGAAGGCTCTGACGGAGCCTGGGAGTGATCTGGTGAAGGAGCGGACGGGTTCTGGGGCAAAAAATGCAGGGACCGGAGCCATAGGGGCGCGGCTATTTCGGTCCGAGCCACCGCTTCTGGAGAGGCTTGGAGCAAAGGAGGCGGCGACGGTGCTGGCAGCGCTGGGACCCTATGCTCGTACGCTGCAACCTGAGCGGAGGCATTTTCTGGAGCAATACAACGCTCAGGATGTGGCATTCAAGGTGGTGGGGACGGGCTCGGTGGGACTTCGCGATTATGTGATTTATTTTGAGGGTCTTAGTCGCGCTTATGGGACAGATCCGCTGTTTTTGCAGGTGAAGGAAGAGACGGCGTCGGCGTATGCTCCGTATCTGCCGGAGGGGTCGGGGCATAGTCATGAGGGGCATCGTGCGATGGATGGGCAGCGTGCGATGCAACTCACGTCGGACCCGTTTTTGGGCTATACGACGCTGGAGGGGCGTGACTATCTGGTTCGTCAACTGAACGATCACAAGGCGTCGCTTGATTTGGAGGATCTGACGGCGAGTTCATTGCTGGGGTATGCGGATGTGTGTGGCGAGTTGTTTGCGCGAGGCCATGCCCGTGCGGGTGACCCTGTGACAATCGCAGCGTATCTGGGGGCGTCCGAGCGGTTTGACCAGGCGATCCTCAGCTTTGCTCGTGCCTACGCGGATAAGACAGAGCACGACTGGAAACTTCTGAAGGAAGCCTTGAAGAAGGAGTAGCCTGCGCCATATTGGGGTCTTGCAGGATGTTGGCCTCACCAGCGTTCACGAATTTTTGCTACTCTTGCGTCCATGCGCTTTCGTTCTCTTTCCCATGTCCTGGCTGTAATCGTGATTTTTTCGCTGGCGTCGGTGGTCGTGACGGCGCAGTCGTTTACGCCGGTGCGAGAGCAGAAGAATCTTTCGCCCGCGGCGCTCGCGAAGCTGCACACGCTGGAGACGCTGAAGGAGCTTCCTCCGGGCGAGTGGCGCTTTCATGCGGGAGATTTGCCGCATGGCGAATCGGTAGCGCTGGATGATTCTTCATGGCCACTGGTGGGACCGAAGAGCCATGCGCCCAAAGAAGCAGTCTGGTATCGGCGCGTGATCGAGGTGCCGAAGACGCTGAATGGATATGACATCACGGGTGCGCGCGTCTGGTTTCAGTTTCACGCCACCGCGAATGGGCCGATGCCACAGATCATCTACTTCAATGGAAGGCGGGTTGCGCTGGGAGATGACCTCGAGCCCATCATTCTGTTTGAGCCAGCCAAGCCAGGCGACAAAGTTCTGGTCGCTGTCAAACTGTTGCACACAGTAGACGACAAGACCCTGGAAGGTGTGACGCTACGCGTTGAGCCGAGTCCTGATGCGACATCGAACGCACGACCAAATCCAGATGACGTACGCATCCAGTGTCTGACCGCTGCGAATATGCTGCCTGCGCTGGCGACGCCGCGCAAGGATCTGCTGCCGGTTGTGGACGCGGCGGTGGCAGCCATCGATACGGATGCGCTGAAGTCCGCGAACCAAGAAGCATTTGATGCGTCCTTGCGCAAGGCCCAGGAGATCCTTGCGCCGCTGCACGCGGTGTTGGATAAGGCGAAGTTCGATCTCGATGGGAACTCGCACATTGATGCCGCCTGGTTGTGGCCGCGTTCGGAGACGATTGACGTGGTGCGACGCACGTTTACCACTGCGTTGCAGTTGATGAATGAATATCCGGACTACGTCTATACGCAGTCTGCAGCGCAGTACAACGAGTGGATGGCGGACAAGTATCCGGATTTGAACGACCAGATCAAGCAGCGGGTGAAGGAAGGGCGATGGGAGTTGGTTGGCGGGATGTGGATTGAGCCCGACTTGAATCTGCCGGGCGGGGAGTCGCTGGTGCGGCAACTGCTCGTGGGTCAGCGTTACTTTCAAAAGGAATATGGCGTTACGACGCGCATTGGATGGAACCCCGACTCCTTCGGCTATAACTGGCAGCTGCCGCAGATCTACAAGCGTTCAGGACTGGATTATTTTGTGACGCAGAAGATGCATTGGAACGACACGAATCAGTTGCCGTTCCGGCTGTTCTGGTGGGAGTCCCCGGACGGGTCGAAGGTGCTGACTTATTTCCCCACGGACTATGTGCATGACAACGTGAATCCGACGCGCATCTCTGCGGATTTTGCGGAGTCTGCGGAGCGTAATCCAGGGACGACCGAGCATCTTGACCTTTACGGCATTGGCGATCATGGTGGTGGCCCCACGCGTGACATGCTGGACCAGGGAGACCACTGGATTGCGGCAGGTAAGCAGGCTGATAAGGCCGTGCCCGCAATGCGCTACAGCACGGCTCAACACTACTTCGATGATGTGCAAGCGAATCTGAATCCCGATTCGCCCACGTGGGATTACGACAGCATTGCGAAGGGCTACACGGCTCCTCCCGCGTCGGCTTCCGGTGGTGTGGGGATTCCGACGTGGAAGGATGAGCTCTACTTCGAATATCACCGCGGCGTCTACACGACACAGGCGGCGCACAAGCGCAATATGCGGACTAGCGAGACTGCGACGCTCAATGCAGAGAAGCTGGCATCGTTTGCGTGGCTTGATGGGCGGGCGTATCCGAACGATCTGCTGACGGATAACTGGAAGAAAATTACGTTCAACCAGTTCCATGATCTTGCGGCTGGATCAGGCATCGCCGTGATCTATCGCGACGCGCAGAAGGACTATGACCAGGTGTTCGATGCGGATCGGAATATTGATGACGCGTCGTTGAAGACGCTGGATGCGCGTATCGATACGCGGGTCAAGGGGGATACGCCGATCCTGGTATTCAACTCGATGGCGTGGCCACGGACGGAGACGGCGAAAGTGAAAGTTCAGCTTCCCGAAGGAGCAAGCCATGTGACTCTGCTCGACTCGAATGGTCATGCGGTTCCTTCGCAGGTAATTAACGAGGATGCGACGACGCACCAATTTACCGTGCTCGCGCGCGTTCACGATGTTCCTGCGATGGGCTATGCGATTCTGCATGCTGAACCTGCATCGGCGGCCGCGCGCGATGTGGCGGCGGATCTGGAGCTTCATGGCACCACTGCAGCGTATGTACTGGCGAATGCACATTTGAAGCTCTCGATTGATAAGAAGACGGGTTGCATCACAAGCCTCTTTTCGGCCGACACTAAGAGCGAGTTTCTCGCGCCCGGCGCTTGCGGGAATCAACTGCAAACCTTTGTCGATAAGCCTAAGAACTACGACGCGTGGAATATCGATCCGGGCACGCTGGACGGGACGATGACGCCCATCGAGGTTGTCGACTCGATTGCCGTTGTCGCCGACGGCCCGCTGCGGAAGACGATCCGGATTGAGCGCACGTGGAGCAAGTCGCATTTCATTCAGGACATCTCTCTCGATGCTGGCGCGGATGTGGTTTCGATTGCGAACGATGTTGATTGGCATGAGACGCACGTCCTGTTGAAGGCGGCGTTCCCGCTTGCCGCCTGCAGTGGCAAGGCAACTTTTGAGATTCCATACGGGTCGATTGAGCGCACCACAACGCGCAATAATTCATGGGAGAAGGCGCAGTTTGAAGTGCCGGCGATGCGGTGGGCTGACCTTGGCGACGCTCATCAGGGATTCTCGCTGATCAATGATTCTAAATATGGGTATGACGCTCTGGGGAACACGCTGCGTCTGACGCTGCTGCGCTCGCCGGTGTGGCCAGACCCGGATGCGGATCGCGGGCGGCAACGTTTTGCCTATGAGTTGTATCCTCATGCTGGGTCCTGGAAGGATGCGCTGACAGTGCATCGCGGGTATGAGCTGAATACTCCGCTGATGGCGAAGCAGGTGTTTTCGCATACCGGCGAGATGCCGGCTAGCCACTCGTTCGTCTCTCTCGAGAATGCGAACGTTACGCTGAGCGCGGTGAAGAAGGCAGAAGATGCTAATGCGCTGGTCTTCCGCATGTATGAGTGGGCTGGGAAGAGCAGCGAGGTGAAGCTGCATGTACCGGCAGGGGCGCAGTATGCCGTCGAGACCAACATGATGGAGAAGCTTGAGGGCGAGCATCTTTCTTTTGTTGGGGATACGGTGACGGTGCCGATCAAGCCTTATGAAATTCTGACACTGCAGGTCGAGTATCCAGAGAAGGCAAAGGGAGTTCGATAGCGAGAATGGCGCTGCCCAGGGTTCTGGTTACTCGTTCGGCGCACCAGTCCTCGGCGCTGGCGGAGGAGTTGCGTGCGCTGGGTGCGGAGCCGGTGATGGTGCCCGCGATCGAACTCGCGGAGCCCGCCAGCTTTGCTTCGCTCGACGATGCGATTTCCCGGCTGGAAGTCTTTCATTGGGTGCTGTTTACGAGCGCCAATGCTGTTAACGCGTTCGCCAAACGAGCAGACGGGCGGTTGAATTCGGTGCAGAAGATTGCTGTGATTGGGCCGGCTACAGCACGCGCGTGTGAGGCGGCTGGCCTTCGAGTGGATCTAATGCCTGCGCTCGCGGTGGCCGAGTCGCTTGTGGAGGAGCTACAACCCCTTATTCATCAAGAGGATGGAAGCGCAACGCGATTTCTGTTGGTGCGCGCGGAAGTCGCGAGGGAGTATCTGCCGGATTCGCTGCGGGAGGGGGGAGCGGTGGTTACGATTGCGCAGGCCTATCGGAATGTGATTCCGGAGGGTTCGGCTGCGGCAATCCGGGAATTATTCCGGTCTCGAGAGACTTGGCCAGACGCTATCACCTTTACCAGCTCATCTTCAGCGACAAATCTTCTAGCATTACTTGAGGTTGCGGGGTCGGAACTCCCAACAGACGTGCTGCGGGTTTCGATTGGGCCCGTGACCTCACGAACGCTTGAAGATGCAGGTTATCCACCGCATGCTGAGGCCAGGAGCGCGTCGATTCCTGAACTGGCCCTTGCGGTGATTCAGGCATTAGCGTCGCGAAATGCGGATAAGTGATTGAAAGCAGGCAGAATAGGTAGTGGGAAATACTGTGGAAAACTGGCTAGATTCCTATGGGAATTAGTGCGAGGTCCAGGTTTTATCCACAGCGTTGCAGAGCTTCTCCAGAGTGCAATCCACACAGCGGGGCTTGCGGGCGATGCAGATTTGGCGGCCGTGGTGGATGAGTTCGTGGGAAAACTGGATCCAGTGGTCCTTTGGAATTACTTTTTGGAGATCTTTTTCTACGTTGACCGGGTCGGTGGATTTGGTGAGTTCCAGGCGGCGGGAGAGCCTAAGTACATGTGTGTCAACAACTACGCCTGAGGGAATGCCGTACCAACTGCCCAGGACTACGTTGGCGGTTTTGCGGGCTACACCGGGAAGCTGGATCATTTCATCGATGGTTTGGGGGACCTTGCCTCCGAATTTAGCGACGAGAACTTGCGCTGTGCCCTTTATATTCTTAGCTTTAGCGCGGTAGAAGCCGGTGGTGCGGATGAGGCGTTCGATCTCGGGGAGGGGGGCTTCGGCTAGTTTTTGGGGGGTGGGGTACATTTTGAAGAGTTCGGGGGTCGCCTTGTTCACCGTTACGTCGGTGGTCTGGGCGGAGAGGATCGTGGCGATGGTTAGTTCGAAGGCGTTGCGGTGAGTTAAAGCGCAGACAACATTGGGGTAAGCCTGCTGTAGAGCGTCGAGGATCGCCTTGATTCGCTCGGGTGCGAGGGGCTTTTTAGTCTTGCTGGGCCGGCGTTTGGATGCGTCCGGAACAGGCTTGCTGGCGGCGACTGGGCGGTTTCTCGGTGCAAAAGGTGCGCGTTCAGCAGCCTTTGGGGCTGCAAACGGCGTGACTAAGCGAGGTTTCGGGACGCTCTTTTTGGCGGGCATCGGTTTCGGGTTCAGCTCAGGCGGTTCGGGTTCAACTAAGGCGATTCCAGGACGGTTTTAGCCGAGACGATCGAGCATCTCCATGGGCTTGAGGCGGACGCAGCTGAAGATGGGGAAGTCCTTGAGGGTGTACATGCTGATCTCGGTTTCGCGGAGTTGCTGGACGAGGTCGAGGAAGTCTTCGGGGAAGTTGGTCTCGAAGGCGACGACGAACTCCTGGTCGTCGAGACCGAAGGAGTAGGTGGTGTTGAGCTTGACCCGGGGGTACATGAGGCCGATGCGGATGTGCTCGTCCATGAGACGCTTGCGCTCGGTGGCGGAGAGGAGATACCAGGGGCGTGTCTTCCAGAAGGGGTAGATGAAGATGTACTTCTGACCGCCGGGCCGGATGGCACCGCGACCTTCGCCGACGCTTTCGTCCTCGCGGTCGATGGAGTACTGCGAGCGCTTGGTCATGGCGAGGAAGCTGTGGGGGGTGGAGAGGTAGCCGCCGAGGGGGGTGGCGAGGAGCTCGGAGCGCATGCGGTTGAGCTCGTCGACGGCGTAGCCGATGGACCAGACGCACATGTCTACGTCGCCGCGGGTTCCGATGGTGGAGTAGGTGATGGAGAGGAATTCGCCGGGCTTGTTCCACTTGGTGAGGACGTCGGCGAAGGCTTGCTTGTGCGCGGCCTTTTCTTCGGCGGGGAGTCGTCGCCACTCGGGCATGAGTTTGTAGAAGCTGAAGGAGACGATCTGTCGCTTGAGGGGAGGAGCTCCGTGGGCGGCGGGAGAGCCGTAGGCGCTGGTCTGGGGACGCGCGGGGACGGAGGATTCTGTGGCGGCGGGGGTGACTGCGGACGGTGCTGTTACGGCTTCAGACATAATTCCATGCTAACAAAGTCCTGCGCGGACAGCGGGGTCCTGACCGGACAGCGGGGTCCTGCGCGGACGGCGGGAGCGGGACGAGCGATAGTGGTGGCTCTTAGCTAAAGGCAAAGGCAGGCGGCCTTCGCCTTTGGTTGGTGGGGACGACGCGAGTGTGGCTGGGCGCGACAGAGTGTTTGAATTCTGATCGCAAGCGCGCGCCTCAATGCGCCTATCCGGATCAGAGACGCTTGCCTCAACTTTTCCCTTGCAGTCAAACGGCGGACCATACATTTCGCCGAGTTCGAATGTTGTCGCTTTACGGTTTTGCTCCATTCAGACGCCGCTCCAGTGCAATAACGGAGGAGCTTTGGAAGGTTGGCGCGACCGTCTTCGCCAACTCAAGTGCTCTTTGGTAGTAAGGCGTCGCCTCGTTCGAACGTCCGTTTGCGTCCCGAGAACGCGCCTCTCAAACACGCTGGAGCTTCCGCATCGCGGATTACTCGGGAGCAATTCGAAAGCCTCATGACGCGAATGGCGCTTTGTAGCACGTATAGGCAAGCGGAGCGGCCAACTATCGACTGCTGAGTAGCGAATTACCGGATGGCGGTTGAGACCTCATGGTTCATCCTTCCTGCACCCATCAGGATGAGTGAGCGTTGCGCAAAGGGCGAATAGACGAGGGGTGTCATGCACGCCAGCGCCAAACCATAATTCATGTGATGCAGCAGCAAAAAGGGAGCGAGAGACCACAGCACATCCAGTGGCAGGAGAAACCACCATATCCTCAGAAATTTTTCCTGCATTCCGGGCGCATGAAAGAGCACAGCGCAAAGCAGGAAAATACGAACTGGAATCAGGAGCGCAGCCGTCACAATCATGAGGGCGAATGTCTGCATGGCATAAGGGAGCGGCGAGAAAAGCTCATGGATCTCCGGCAGATTGGCTAATGCCCCGACGTAAAAACCCACGTACATTACCTGTAGCAAGACGAAAAGTGTCTGCACCATCGCAGGTGAACTCTTCGGCAGATCCTCTGGAGTAGCTAACATCCGGTCGAGAAATCCGGTCTTCGTCTCCGTCGGAAATACCGGTGGGTCCTCCATACTCTGAGCGGTGAGAGGCGCTGCTGAAGCATCTTTGTGCATCGCGATTGGGTCCAGCGGGATTCGCTCCACCTGAGCGAGGAAACGGTAGCCACGGCGGGCCAGCGTTTCAACGAATCTTGGATTGCTCGCAGTATCCCCAAGGGCTTCGCGGAGACGATTTACCGCCGAGTTCACGCCGTGTTCGTAGTCGACGAACGTGTCGCCGGGCCATAGTTCCCGGCAGATCTCTTCCCGTGTCAACACCTCGCCGGGCCGATCCAACAACAGGAAGAGCAGTTGGAACGGTTGCGAGTGCAGCTTCACCCGAATCCCTCGCCGGCGCAGCTCTCCTGTAGTCGAGTCTGCTTCGAAGACTCCGAAGCGATAGCGCGTGGGTGGCCGTGTGTCCGTCATGTCTGGTGTCCAGTGTATCGAACGCGACGCCTGATTCAGAGCAATTCATCAGCGAGGAATCTTTAGAAGCCAAATGTTTGCTATGACTTGCACCGTGAGGAACATTGACCCCCGTGTGAGGTTCCTTGCATTGCTTCTCCGGTTCCAAAGAAGGCAGGATGAGACCCATGACGATCCGTCTCTTCGCACCTTCGAGAAAGCTAACTGTACTCTGCGGCCTGTTGCTCTTTCTGGACGCGCCACGCCTTCTGCTGGGGGAACCTACCCACGCAGCAGTTTCCGCCTTCAACGCGTATAGCAAGTCCGTGGAGGCGCGGCTCGCGCAGCAGCACCAGTCAATCAATGCCTTCCTGGCTCCCGTGGATTTCGATCCAAAGAGCGCGGAGACACGTTTGCGCGGCGGCGAACTGATCATTGAGCGGCTCACGCCTTCAGCGAGCGCCGATTTCTCCGGAGCCCTGCTGCACCACTGGCGCGGCACGGCTTTTGCTCCCGGAGCAAACGCCGCGGACTTCGAGCGGCTGATGCGGGACTTCAACTCTTATCCGCGGAACTTCTCTCCGCAAGTGCTTCAGGCCAGGGTACTCACGCAAGACGGAGACCACATGCAGGCGTGGATGCGCGTACGCCAGCATCACGTCATCACGGTGGTGATGGACACAACCTACGACATCACCTTCGGCCATTTGGATGTGCAACACGGCTACAGCATCTCGCGGAGCACGCGGATTGCCGAGATTGCCTCGCCGGGCACCAGTTCCGAGCGCACGCTCACGGCGAACGAGGAGCACGGCTTCCTGTGGCGGCTGAACACCTATTGGAGCTACGAGGAGCGGGACGGCGGACTTTACCTGCAGATCGAGGCTGTCTCGCTCACGCGCTCCGTGCCCAGTGGCCTCGGCTGGGCGATTCAACCCTACTTGGAGAGCATTCCGCGGGAGTCGCTGGAGTTCACCTTGCGGTCTGCATGCAGCGCGCTTCGGAGATAGGAAAGCGTTGATTGAGGAACACAATTCATCACCTGTTTTGGAAAGGACAAAAAATGAATAGCCAGGTTGTCACAACGAAAAGCGAAGTGAAATTTAATCCCGCGCGTCGAGTCAATCAGTCGCTGACTGCTTCACTCGAGACACGCACTCTACTTTGGATGGCCTCTCGCGCACCATCCTGGCTGAGCTCCGATCAACTCACTGTTCTCGGTCTGTGCGCGCAGATCGGAGCAGGGGTGGGCTATGCTCTATCGCTCTACAACCGCTATGCTCTGCTGCTGGTGATTGTCTGCCTGGTGCTCAACTGGTTCGGAGACAGCATGGACGGGACGTTGGCCCGGGTACGTTGCCAGCAGCGTCCGCGCTATGGTTTTTACGTCGATCACATGATCGACGTCTTCGGAGCTGTCGCGCTGATGTGCGGACTCGGCTTCTCCGGATTCGTGCACTGGCAGATTGCGATCGCCATGCTGATCGCGTTTCTGCTGCTGGCGAGTGAAAGTTATCTGGCTACCTACACCTTGTCGCACTTTCAACTCTCGCAGGGCATCTTCGGTCCCACCGAGATTCGCATTCTGCTGATCCTCGGCAACCTGACCCTCCTGCGCAGCCCTTACTCCATACTCTTCGGGCACAGGATGCTGCTGTTTGATGTGGCCGGAGCGATCGCATCGGTGTTCATGTTTGCGACTGCCGTCCTCCTCACCGTGCGCCATACGGCTCAGCTCTATCGCGAGGAGCCGCTGGCATGAACACCTTTGTTCGCTGGGGAAAGTTCAACCTGGTGGGCGCGATGGGCATGTTGGTGCAGCTTGCCGCGCTCGCTCTCTTCGACCGCTGGATGCGCGGCCACTACCTCTATGCTTCTGCGGCAGCCGTCGAGTTGACGCTGCTGCACAACTTCGTGTGGCACCGGCATTACACGTGGCGCGACCGCCATGACAGTGCCTCGCCCGTCCGTCAATTCGTGCGGTTTCAGCTCTCCAGTGGTCTGTTCTCCCTGCTGGGAAACCTCTTATTAATGCAGTGGTTGGTCCACGATGCGCATCTACCACT
>Ga0208357_1001819_pt1 | contig 15017 bp, 12 predicted proteins | sample NGESurdeep092012_6_FD_184487 | JGI IMG/M metagenome (GOLD analysis project Ga0208357, IMG submission 184487) | Arctic peat soil microbial communities from Barrow, Alaska - NGEE Surface sample F52-2 deep-092012 (SPAdes) | ecosystem: Environmental > Terrestrial > Soil > Wetlands > Peat ... | reverse complement strand
CTCAACCGAAAAGGACTCGCATTCCTGCGCCTCGCCTCAATCCGCCTCATGCTGCGAAAACTTTGCAATCCCGTATGATCTCTTCGGACAGACTCTTAGTAATTTATTCGCTCTGGCAACGACCGTAGACGAAAACTCTTGTCTGACGATTGCTAGCGATTTGGAGACGGCCCTCTTCGCGTTCAACCGTTCACTAGCAAATGCATTCGACGTCGTACATCCAAACGCCATTGACGTATTTGGCTTCGACATAGCTGCCGCTCCGCTGACCGTCATTTCGAGCCGACTTACTCAATGGTTAGATAATTTGCATGATTTCAATGATTGGGCCAGCGCGAGAGAAGCCCTCGAAATTCTAAGGAATTGGGGTCTTGAGATAGTTGCAGATTATCTCAAGAACGGAGATATAGAGCCGGCGGAAGCACGGCCAATCGTCGATCTTCTTGTTGCTGAAGCGTTGTGGAACGCGGCACGCTCCGACGATCCCATCCTAGATCAAATTGAGGGGTCGCTCCGAACGGAGACCGTTACAACCTTCCGCGCCGTGGATCGCAAACGCATTGAGGTTGCGAGACAAGAAGTCTTGGCTCGCTATATTGAGCGTCGACCGGTGGGTACCGCAGGAGAGATGGGCATCATATTTGCCGAGATCGGCAAGAAAAAACGCCACCTCCCAATTCGAAAGCTGATGGAGAGGGCAGGTTTCGCGATACAAAGGCTGAAGCCCATCTTTCTAATGAGCCCGTTGTCGGTTGCACAGTTTCTGCCGCCGGGGCGCTTTGCGTTTGACCTCGTCGTGATGGATGAAGCCAGCCAAATTCCACCAGAGGAGGCTCTCGGCGCAATCGCGCGTGCAAAGAAAATCGTAATCGTCGGCGACGACAAGCAACTACCGCCAACAAATTTCTTTCATATGGTTTCCTCGGATGAAGACGAGGAGGAAGAGAAAAATCTCGTACCAGGGCGAACGCAGGATTTCGAAAGTATCTTGACGCTAGCTCGTGCCCGAGGAGTGCCGCAGCGAATGCTGCGTTGGCATTACCGAAGTCGTCATCCATCGTTGATCGCGTTATCAAATCAAACGTGCTACGGGGGCGAGCTTCTACTACCGCCGAGCCCGATTGTAAAATCGGCTGGTTTGGGTTTGGCGCTCATTAAGACACCTCGCGGTCACTATGATCGTGGCGGCTCTGGACGAAACCCCGTTGAAGCCGACAAAGTCGCGGAAGCGCTCGAAGAGCACTTGCGAAGCCGACCGAACCTTTCACTGGGAATCGCGTGTTTCTCCGTCGCGCAACGGGACGCAATCGAAGACGCTCTTTTGACACGTGGCACCCTAAGTACGGCAGAGGCTTTTGCGCCCAAAGGAGAGCGCTTATTCATAAAAAATCTTGAGGCTGTTCAGGGCGATGAAAGAGACGTCATTTTCATTTCCATTGGGTACGGCCCCGATTCACAAGGTCGAATGACTGCTGGTTTTGGTCCCTTGTCAACTGACGGCGGAGAACGACGGTTAAACGTTCTGATTTCGCGGGCGCGATTTCAGTGCTTGGTTTTTTCCTCGATTACCTCTGGCGACATTCCCGTAGACGTGAAGCCCCTCGGAACCAGGATGTTGCGCGAATTTCTTCACTATGCGGAGACTGGTCACATCGCTTCCGGGTCGCCCACCGGCGGAGACTTTGACAGTCAATTCGAGGCCGTCGCAATAGCGATTCGGAAAAGCGGGCACCGCGTGGAGGCGCAAGTCGGGGTGTCGGGCTTTCGCATCGACCTGGGAGTACTGCATCCAACGAAACCCGGGCGTTTTGTTCTAGGGATTGAATGTGACGGTGCTACTTACCACAGCGGGCGATCCGCGAGGGACCGTGATCGGCTACGCCAAGAAGTTCTCGAAGGACTCGGATGGAGGCTTCACCGCATATGGAGTAGCGATTGGTTTAGGAATCAAGGTCGTGAGATCCAACGGCTAATTGTCGCTATCGAGAAGGCCATATCGGATAGTGAGGATGACGGCGACCCTGATACTACACCCCCCCAGTCGCATGCGGCATCAACGGAGCCGAAAGGTAATTCGCAGGCCGAGAGCAAACCAGCCCTTGAAGTATATCGGAGTCAGAGTGATTTTGCTGAAGCCTACCAAGAATGCGCACTGAAGGTTCTTCGGGGCCGCGATCTCTCAGAAATTGGCATCCACGAACTGGTTCCACTTGCGGTAGAAGTAGTCCAACGTGAAGGCCCTGTGCACACAGAAGAAGTCGCAAGACGCATTCGAGAAGCATTTGGTTTGTCTCGCACGGGCAATCGGATTTTAGATCGCACTAGTCGGGTACTCGTGCATGCAGCCGAGCATGGCTCCTTAGTTCGTGACCTCGATTTTTGGTCCATCCCCCAAAGGACGCTGGAGAAACCTCGATCTAGGCGCAATGCTGCAATCTCGCTTCGACGCGCCGATCGGATTGCACCGGCCGAATATCGAGTGGCAATCAAGATTTGCATAGGCGCGTCTGTCGCAATGTCGAGGGCTGAACTTAAAAGAAGTGTGGCCCGATTGTTTGGCTTTGATCGAACCGGAACAGACCTCGATCAGGCGATTTCCGGTCAGGTCGACTTTCTGATCGGCGCCGGTGAAATTGAACAAACAGAAGAACACCTAAGGCTTTCAAGCCGTTGAAGTTCTTGCTCGCCGCTAAGAACTACCTTTGACAATCTCTGTCCCCCGCCTTACCTTCGTGTCAGCCAGGTACCCTAAAGGTAATTCGATGGGCACGACCGCAGCACTCAGGCAATCGGACGAGACGCACGCCGAGCGGCGGCTTTATTCCATTGGCGATCTGGCCTCCGAGACCGGCGTTACGCATCGCGCGCTCCGCATCTATGAGGAGCAGGGGTTGCTGGCGCCGCAGCGCATTGGCAATCAGCGCATCTATTCGCACCGCGATCGCGCGCGGCTCATTTTGGTGCTACGCGGCAAGCGGCTTGGGTTCAGCCTTGCGGATATTCGCGAGATGCTGGAGCTTTACAATGTCGATCCCGCGCATCTCGAACAGCTCCGCGTCACGCTGAAAAAAGCGTCGTCGCGCATCGCGCAACTGGAACAGCAACAAATCGCCATCGCTGAGACGCTCGCCGAGTTGCGCGCCGGCGCGCGCACGGTGCGCGAGATGATCAAGCAGAGGGAAACGGGCGTCGGTGCGTCGCGCCGTACCGCCGAGAGTCCCCCACCTCACCCTCCCGTCGCTTCGCGCCGGGCCCCTCCCTCTCCCCCCCAGGGGGCGGAGAGGGGTATCAGGAAAAGGAAAGCGTCATGAAATCCGTCGTGATTGCGGGCTATGCCCGTTCGCCCTTTCACTTCGCCAAGAAGGGCGGGCTCGCTAAGGTGCGGCCCGACGATCTCGCGGCGCAAGTGGTGGCGGCTTTGGTCGAGCGCGCCAAGATCGACCCCGCGACCATCGAGGATTTGATCATGGGCTGCGCCATGCCCGAGGGCGAACAGGGCCTCAACATCGCCCGGCTCGTCGGCTTCCTGGCGAAGCTGCCGATCAGCGTCGCCGGCACCACGGTCAACCGGTTCTGCGGCTCGTCGATGCAATCGATCCACATGGCGGCGGGCGCGATTCAGATGGATGCGGGCGACGCCTTCATTTGCGCCGGCATTGAGAGCATGTCACGCGTGCCGATGACCGGCTTCAACCCGTCGCCGAACCCGCGCCTCGCCAAGGAATATCCCGCAGCCTATATTTCGATGGGCCAGACGGCGGAGAATTTGGCGCGCAAATATCAGGTGACGCGCGCCGAGCAGGAAAAATTCGCGGTGGCGTCGCACCAGAAGGCGGCGGCGGCGCGCGCGGCCGGCAAGTTCACGGACGAGATCGTGCCGATCAAGCTCGCCGACGGCAGCGTCGTCAGCGAGGATGGCTGCATCCGTCCCGAGACGAATGCGGCGGCGCTGGCCGGCCTCGCGTCGGCCTTCGATGCCGAGGGCACGGTGACGGCCGGCACCTCATCGCCGCTGACCGACGGCGCGTCGGCGACGCTGGTCTGCACCGAGGAATATGCCGCCAAGCATAATCTCGATGTGCTGGCGCGCGTCCGGAGTATCGCGGTCGCGGGCTGCCCGCCGGAGATCATGGGCTATGGCCCGGTGCCGGCCTCGCACAAGGCGCTGGCGCGGGCGGGCGTCAAATCGGACCAGTTGGATGTGATCGAGCTCAACGAGGCTTTCGCCAGCCAGGCCATCGTCTCGATGCGCGATCTGCACCTCGATGAAAGCAAGATCAATCTCGACGGCGGCGCCATCGCGCTGGGCCATCCGCTCGGCGCGACCGGCGCGCGCATCACCGGGAAGGCGGCGTCGCTGTTGAAGCGCGAGGGCGGCAAATACGCCCTCTCCACGCAATGTATCGGCGGCGGCCAGGGCATCGCGACGGTGCTGGAGCGCGCCTGATGGCGATCGCCAAATGCGCCGTGATCGGCGCCGGGGTGATGGGCAGCGGCATCGCCGCCCAGATCGCCAATGCCGGCGTGCCGGTGTTGCTGCTCGATATCGTGCCGCCGAAAGCCAACAACCTCAACGTGATCGCCGAAGGCGCGATCGCGAAGCTGCTCAAGACCGACCCCGCCGCCTTCATGTCGCCGCGCAATGCGCGCCTCGTGACGCCGGGCAATATCGAGGACGATCTGTCCAATCTCGCCGATTGCGACTGGATCGTCGAGGCGGTGCTGGAAAAGATCGAGATCAAGCACGCGACCTATGAAAAGATCGCGGGCGTGCGCAAGGCCGGGTCAATCGTCTCGTCGAACACCTCGACGATTCCGCTGCACGATCTGATCGCGGGCCTGCCCGACGCGTTCACCCGTGATTTCCTCATCACCCATTTCTTCAACCCGCCGCGCTATATGCGCCTCCTCGAACTCGTGAGCGGGCCGAATACGAGCAAAGACGCGGTCGCCGCCATCGACGAATTCTGCGACGTTAAACTCGGCAAGCATGTCATCCACGCCAAGGACACGCCGGGCTTCATCGCCAACCGTATCGGCAGCATGTGGATTCAAGCGGCGATCCAGGCCGCGTTCGATCTTGGCCTGTCGATCGAAGAGGCCGACGCGATCATGGGTCGGCCGTTCGGCATGCCGCGCACCGGCGTGTTCGGGTTGCTGGATTTGGTGGGCCTCGATCTGATGCCGCAGGTCGCGGCGTCGATGCAGCGCACGCTGCTGCCCGGCGATCTCTATCTCGCCACCATGAAGGACCGGCCGCTGTTGGCGAAGATGATCGCCGACGGCTATACCGGCCGCAAAGGCAAGGGCGGCTTCTATCGCCTGCAACGCAACACCGACGGCAGCCGGATCAAGGAAGGCATCGACCTCGCCACCGGCGACTATCGGTTCAGCGACCGGCCGAGCCTCGCCAGCGCCAACCAGCGCGACCCGGCGAAAATTCTCGCGGCGCAGGATCGCGGCGGCCAGTATGCGCGGCGCGTCCTCGCCTACACGCTGCAATACGCCGCGTCGCTGGTGTCGGAGATCGCGGACAGCGTCGACGATGTCGATCAGGCGATGCGGCTCGGTTACAATTGGAGCGCGGGTCCGTTCGAGCTGATCGACAAGCTCGGCGCGACCACTGTCGCGGCGCTGATCAAGGGCGAAAAACTCGAGGTCCCGCCGCTGCTCGCGAAACCGCTGCCGTTCTATCGCGTCGATGGCGGATTCATCCGCCAGCGCGGTCCGGCCGGCGACTGGACCCGCATCGCGCGGCGGCCGGGCGTGCTGTTGCTCGGCGATATCAAGCGCGCCTCGGCACCGGTCGCGAAGAACGGGTCCGCGAGCCTGTGGGACATCGGCGACGGCGTGCTGTGCGTCGAATTCCATTCGCGCATGAACGCGCTCGACGGCGATTCCATCGGCATGATCAAGACCGCGCAGGACACCATCAAGAAAAGCGCCGGCAAGTATGTCGCGCTGGTGATTCACAACGACGCCGATAATTTTTCCGCCGGCGCCAATGTCGGTCTCGCGCTGTTCGCCGCCAACATCGCGCTGTGGCCCTTCATCGAGGAAGGCGAGGCGTCGGGCCAGAAAATCCTGAAAGAGCTGAAATACGCGCCCTTCCCCACCGTCTCGGCGCCGTCGGGCATGGCGCTGGGCGGTGGCTGCGAGATCTTGCTGCATTCCGCGTCCGTCCAGGCCCATGCGGAATCGTACATTGGCTTGGTCGAGGTCGGGGTCGGCCTGGTGCCGGGCTGGGGCGGGTGCGCCGAAATGACCACGCGTGCCTACACCAACAAGCGCGGACCGCAGGGGCCGATCGCGCCGCTCGCGGGATTGTTCGAGACGATCGGCTTGGCAAAAGTCTCAAAATCGGCGGAGGAAGCGCGCGATCTGATGTATCTGCGCCCGAGCGACGGCATCACCATGAATCGCGACCGGCTGCTGGCCGACGCCAAGGCGCGCGCGCTGGCGTTGGCGAAGGATTATCAGCCGCCCAAGCCGGTGATGCTGCGCCTGCCCGGCCCGACCGGCGCCGCCGCCATCGGCCTGTCGCTCGAAGATCTGCATCGCCAAGGCAAGGCCAGCGACCACGATCTCGTCGTCGCCAGCAAGCTCGCCGAGGTGCTGTCGGGCGGCAGCACCGACATCACCGAGGAGACCAGCGAAGACCAGTTGTTGGCGCTGGAACGCAAGGCGTTCCAGGCGCTGATCCGCACCGACAAGACCCTGGCGCGGATCGAGCACACGCTGGAAACCGGCAAGCCGCTGCGGAATTGACGCGGGATGTGCGCTCTCTTCCAGCACCGCAACTCCATCGCGTCACCCCGACGAAAGTCGGGGTCCACTCCTCCGCCCCTCGATTCGCGACAGGAATGGATACCTGCTTCCGCCGGTATGGCGCAAAGCGCGACTAGGCGCGATCGCGTCTTGGTGGTTCGAAATTTTTTGCTTCGCCCTTTATCGCCTTACCGGCGAAGGCCGGTATCCATGACTGAAATGGACCCCGACTTTCGTCGGGGAGGGAAAATATTTCAGTTTGCGCTGACGAATCTTCGGGAGTAACGCCATGACCGTCTATAAGGCGCCGCTGCGCGATTACAAATTTGTGCTCGAAGAGTTGTTCGATGTTGGCGAGATTGCCAAGCTGCCCGGATATGAGGACGCGACCCCCGACACGTTCGCGGCGGTGCTCGAGGAAGGCGCCAAAATTTGCGAGGAGGTGCTGTTCCCGCTCAACCTCTCCGGCGACGCCGAGGGCTGTCATTTCGAGAACGGGGTGGTGCGCACGCCCAAGGGTTTCAAGGCAGCCTATGATCTGTTCCGGCAAGGCGGCTGGACCGCGCTGGCGATGGACCCGAACTATGGCGGCCAAGGATTGCCGGCGACCTTGAACTTCTTTTTCAGCGAGATGGTGGCGTCGGCGAACCTGTCGTTCGGCATGTATCCGGGCCTCTCCGCCGGCGCGTGCGAGGCGATCCACAAGCATGGCGACGCCGCGCAGAAAAAGACGTGGCTGCCGAAGATCGTCGACGGTACCTGGTCCGGCACCATGTGCCTGACCGAACCGCAATGCGGCACCGATCTCGGCCAGGTCAAGACGCGCGCCGAGCCGATCCCCGGGCAAGGACCCGGGGACCGCGACGGCGTTTACAAGATCACCGGCACCAAGATTTTCATCTCCGCCGGCGAGCATGATCTGACCGACAACATCATCCATCTGGTGCTGGCGCGCCTGCCCGACGCGCCCAGCGGCACGCGCGGCATCTCGCTGTTCATCGTGCCGAAATTCCTGGTGACGCCGGACGGCAGCGTCGGCGCGCGCAACGGCGTGCGCTGCGGCGGCATCGAGCACAAGATGGGCATCAAGGCGTCAGCCACCTGCGTCATCAATTTCGACGAGGCCGAGGGCTATCTGATCGGCGGCCGCCATGGCGGCATGCGCGCCATGTTCACCATGATGAACGCGGCGCGGCTCGGCGTCGGCTTGCAAGGGCTTGCGGTCGGCGAGACCGCGTATCAGTCGGCGCGCGCCTATGCGATGGAGCGGCTGCAGGGCCGTTCGGTCACCGGCGTAAAATTTCCCGACAAGCCTGCCGATCCGCTGATCGTGCATCCCGACATCCGCCGCATGCTGCTGACCATGCGCGCCTATACCGAGGGCGCGCGGGCGCTCGCGACGTGGGTCGCGATGGCGGAGGACAAGGCCAACCGCCTGCCCGACGGCGACGCGCGCGAGGCGGCGGACGATTTGGTCGGGCTGATGACGCCGATCATCAAGGCGATGCTGACCGACAATGCCTATCTCGTCACCAATCTCGGCATACAGATTTTCGGCGGGCACGGTTACATCCATGACAATGGCATGGAGCAATTGGCGCGCGATGCCCGCATCACGCAACTCTATGAAGGCGCCAACGGCATCCAGGCGCTCGATCTGGTCGGCCGCAAGATGAGCCAGCATATGGGCCGGCTGATGCGGCGGTTCTTTCATCCGGTCGACGAATATCTGCGCGCCAAGCTGGCCGACCCCGCGCTCGGCGAATTCGCCCTGCCGACCTACAAAGCGTTCGGGCGTTTGCAGCAGGTGACCGCGCTGTTGGCGCAAAAGGGGTTGGCCGATCCCGACGAGGCGGCCGCGGCGGCGACCGAATATCTGCGCGCGTTCGGCCTCGTCGCGCTCGGCTATATCTGGACCCGGATCGCGGAGGTGGCGCTGGCGAAGAAAGGTGCCGCCAATGGCGAGGCCGCGTTCTACGACGCCAAGCTCGCCACCGCGCGCTTCTATATGGCGAAGCTGCTGCCCGAGACGGCAGCCCTGTTCACCTCGATCGGCGCCGGCGCCAAGCCCGTCATGGAGCTAGCGGCGGAGGCATTTTGACTTGGCGCGCCGCGTGCTAGAATGCTCGCGGAGCCAAGCCATGATTAAAATGACAAAATCTATCCCATTGCGCAGCCGTGAGACTCGCCGTCGCGAGAAAGCGGGACGAAAATCGACCGACGATGCACGTCTGAAGCAGGTCAACACTATTTTGGCTGAGGCCAAGATTGACGAGCGAAATCGCGAGATTTTTGCGGAAGCCGCAATCCAATACGCGCCTCTAATGAAGCGCCTTGCGGACAAATAAGCGCCATTATCGGGTCAAGCTGGAGGATGTTCTTACCGCCCACCGATTGGCCCTCTTAGAAGGCGGGCTTGATGGTGTTCGGGATTTGGCGGCCATCGAAGCAGCGATCGCGCGCCCTTATTCAGGCTACTACCGCACCATCACCGGCAAGGCTGCTGCCCTAACCCACTCGCTCGCGCTCAATCACGGTTTCATCGATGCGAACAAACGATCAACCGTTTACGCGCTGCATCTATTTTTGCAGCGGAGCGGTTATCGATTCTCGATCAGCGCACCGCCCGAACTCCATCGGGCCCTGGAAGAAATGATCATGGCCGTGGTCGAGCATCGCATGAATTTCGACGAACTCGTCGCGTGGTTCCAGTCGCGGCTGATCAGAGCCTGAGCGGAAACGCATAGGACAGCATGAACTCGTCCTCGCCGGGGTTGACCTTGTTGATGTGCGCGTTGGAAATGTGGCCGATCATCAGGCCGAGCCGCGAGAGATCGTCGAACTGATATGATGTCGTCAATTCCAGGCGGAACTGGAACGGCCCACCGAGATTGAGATCATGCGTATCGCCCGGCGTTTTGGCACCGACGCCGACCAGCGGCGTGATGATCACCGGGCCCCATTTGATGTCGGTATAGCCGCCGGCATAGACGAAAAAACCGCCATCGACATTGGCGACGATGCCGACCGCCGGGCCGATGTAATTCCATTTCTCGCCGAGGCGCACCTCGGCGCGCCCACCCTCGGTCTGGTTGAGCTGATGATGGCCCAAAACGGCATAGCCGCCCACCGCGAGATCGGCATAATTCGGCTCGTCGGGCAACAATTCCATCGAGCGCAATAGCGGCAGGGGCTGCTCCTGCGCGTTTGCGGTGGCGACCGCCGCCATGCCGACGAGGCCAGCGACACCCACTCCGGCCAATAGCCGACCGATCCCCACCATGCCCCCCCGCGATTTACCCTCGATCTGTATCAGAAACGCGTAATACATACAAGACGATGCGAGGCGTATCGCAACTATAACATGATGTCCGCGACCCGCCGCAGAATGGCGACGAACTCGCCCTTCGCCGCGCCGGCAATCTGGTCCAGCCGGCGGTCATGCACGCGCGCATGAAGGATCAGTTCTTTCAGCATGCGCTCGCCCGCCGCGGTCAGCGTCAGGGTGACGCTGCGGCGGTCGATGGTGGAGCGTTGGCGTCTGATGAGACCCTGGCGTTGCAGCCCCTGTAGCAGCGGCGTCACGCTGGATTTGTCGCGCGCGATGGCGCGGCCGAGGGCGCTTTGCGTGATGTTGGGATTGTCGCGCAACACCATCAGCGCCGCGAACCGGCCCGGGCGAATGTTTTGCTGGCCGGCCTCGCGAGCGAAGGCGCGAAACGACGCATCCTGCGCCAGCCGTAAATTGAAGCCGATGAAATCCTGGAGCGCGCCGAGGTCCACCGGCGTCACCACCCGATCGGCGCGCGTGCCGCGCCGCCGCGTGGTATCATTGGTCGCCCGCTTCGCCCGCATGCGCCGACTTTAAGGCGCGCCGCGCGCCATAAGCAATTAGTTTGAAATCAAACGTTCTCGTGTGTATCGTTTCGGCTCGGCTCAACCGAAGGGCCAATGAAACGGCCCAATGAGGTCAGGGAGGGAAATCATGAGCAAAAAGATTCGTGCCATCGGCCGCCGCCAAGTGTTGAAGGGCGCGGCCGCGACCGGCCTGGTGGCGGCATCGACGACCGGCATCTTCCGCCCCGCCTTCGCCGTGCCGAAGACCGTGAAGATCGGCCTCGTTGGACCCAAGACCGGCCCGCTCGCGCTGTTCTATCAGGAAATGTCCTGGGCGATCGAGCATACCCGGAAGGCGACGCACAATTCGATTACCATCAACGGCACCAAGCATCCGTTGGAAATCGTCGCGAAGGACAGCCAGTCCAACCCCAACCGCGCCTCCGAGGTGACACAGGAACTGATCCTCAAGGACAAGGTCCATATCGTCACCGCGTTCGCGACGCCGGAGACCGTCAATCCGGTTTCGGACCAATGCGAAATCAACGGCATGCCGTGCGTCACCAATGACGATCCGCTGGAATCCTATTTCTTCGGCCGCAAGGGCGACCCGAAGAAGGGTTTCGAGTGGACCTATGATTTCTTCTTCTCCGGGGCCGGCGTTCTGGGCGCGAACATGGCGGCCTGGGCGCGCATCCCCTCCAACAAGAATTTGGGCGTGCTGTGGGCCAATGACGATGATGGGCGCACCTTCGCCCAGATCATGCCGCCGCCGATGCGTGAGGCCGGCTTCAAGGTCATCGATCCCGGCCGCTTCGATCTGCCATCCAGCAACTACACCACGCAGATCAGCGCGTTCAAGGCCGCCAACGCCGACCTGGTATTCACCGTGGTGCCCGGACCCGATTTCACCATCTTCTGGAACCAATGCGCGCAGCAGGGCTATAAGCCCAAGATGGTGCAGGCCGGCAAGGTCAGCGAATTCCCGCAGGGCGTCTATCCCTATGGCGATCGCGCCAATAATTTCATCACCGAGGTCTGGTGGTCGAAATTCCACCCCTTCCATTCCAGCCTGACGAATCAGAGCTCGATGGAGGTCGCCGAGGCATATGAAAAAGAGGCGAAACAGCAGGCCTCGATGGGGCTGGGCTTCCGCCTTTCGCTGCTGGAAGTGCCGATCGCCGCGCTGAAGAAGACCCACACGCTGGACAAGCCGGCGTCGATCCGCGACGCGGTGCGCGACAATGCCTTCGACACGATCGTCGGGCCGGTCGATTTCAAGACGGGGCCGTTCCCCAACACCTCCGCGACGCAATGCGTCGTCGGACAATGGCGCAAGGGTAAGAAATGGCCGCTGGAGCTGGTGATCGTCGATAACAAGTTCGCGCCGAACGTTCCGGTCGGCGGCGAACCCGAGGCGATCAAATACAGCTAAGCGCGACACCGCTTTCGGCATAGGGGCGGGAGGCCGCGATGCTGCAACTCGCTTCGCTGTCCCGCGCGTTCGGCGGGCTGAAGGTTCTCGACGGTCTCGACTTCACGGTCGAGGCCGGCGAGATCGTCGGCATTCTCGGCCCGAACGGCGCCGGCAAGACCACGCTCTTCAACGTCATCGCCGGCGTCCTACCGCCCAGCGGCGGCCGTGTCCTGTTCGAAGGCCGCGACATCACCGCGATGAAACGCTGGGACCGCTGCCGGCTCGGCATCGGCCGTACCTATCAGGTGCCGAAGCCATTCTCCCATATGAGCGTCTTCGAGAATGTCATGGTGGCCGCGGTGCATGGCGGCAAAATGTCGGTGGCGCGGGCGCGCGGCGAGGCGATCCAGGTGCTGGATCGCATTGGCCTTGCCCATCGCGCGCGCGTGCCGGCGGGGCAATTGGCGCTGCTCGACATGAAGCAGCTCGAACTCGCCAAGGCGCTGGCGATCAAGCCGCGCCTCTTGCTGCTTGACGAGATCGCGGGCGGCCTGACCGAGGTGGAATGCGAGACGCTGCTGGCGACGATCGGCGCGGTGCACGCCTCCGGCGTCACGATCGTCTGGATCGAGCATGTGATTCAGGCGCTGCGGCGGCTAGTGAAGCGGCTGGCGGTGCTCAATGGCGGCGGCATCATCGCCGATGGCGCGCCTGACGCGGTGCTGGCGGACGCCCGCGTCAAGGAAGCCTATCTCGGGACCTGACGCGCGATGGCCAATCCCGAAACCCAGGCGGACTTGCTGTCCGTCGAAAACCTCTCGGTCTTCTACGACAAGTTCCGCGCTGTCGATAATGTCAGCCTGCGGGTGGCGGCGGGCGAGATCGTCTCGATCATCGGCGCCAACGGCGCCGGCAAATCGACGCTGCTGAAGGCGCTGATCGGCCAGGCCGACCGCACCGAGGGCACCATCCGCTTCGACGGTCAGGATTTGCGCGGCCGCACCACGGCGCAGATCGTGTCGTCGGGCATCGTGCTGGTGCCGGAGGGGCGCCGGCTGTTCCCCTCGCTCACCGTCGCCGAGAACCTCAATCTCGGCTGGGAGGTCGGACGCAAGGGCGAGATCGTCATCGCCGATATCTGGAAATTTTTTCCCGCGCTAGAGGATCGCAAGCGGCAGATGGCCGGCTCGCTGTCCGGCGGCCAGCAGCAGATGGTCGCGCTGGGGCGCGGCCTCCTGGCCAATCCCCGACTGTTGCTATGCGACGAAATCAGCCTCGGCCTCGCGCCCCGCGTGGTGAACGATCTCTATGCGCTGATTCCATCGATCAAGGCGCGCGGCATCGGCATCCTGGTGGTGGAGCAGGATATTTCGCGCTCGCTGGCGGTCGCGGATCGCTTCTATTGCCTGCTCGAAGGCAAGGTATCGCTCTCCGGGCGGCCGGCGGACACCAACCGCGAGGCGGTCATGAAACATTATTTCGGGTTGTGAGACATGCTTCCGCCTGGCACGAATTTCATGTTTAGCAGTCGGTGGATTGAGGCGGCATGACGGCGATTTGGATCAATCAGATATTACAAGGCATCCTGCTCGGCGGCCTCTACACGCTGTTCGCGGCCGGCCTGTCGCTGACCGCCGGCGTGATGCGCTTCGTCAATATCGCGCATGGCGATTTCATCGTACTGACCTCGTTCATGCTGCTGGTGCTGACCACGTCGCTGGGTCTCAATCCGGTGATCGCGACGCTGATCGTACTGCCGATCGCGTTCGTGGTCGGCTTCATTCTTCAGCGCCTGCTGTTGCAGCGCGTCGTCGGCGAGAATGTGCTGCTGGTGATCCTGGTCACCTTCGGCATCTCGATCATCATCGAGAATGGCCTTCTCGAAGGGTTCGGCGCCGATCCGGTGAAGGTATCGGGCGGCGCGCTGGAGACGGCGACCGTCGCGCTGGGCAACGGCATCAATCTCGGCCTCTTCAACATCATCACCTTCATCGCGGCGGTGCTGGTGGTCGCGGGACTCGACGTGCTGCTCTATCGCAGCCGCATCGGCGCGAAGATTCGCGCGGTGTCCGACGATGTCGCCGCCGCCGATCTGATCGGCCTGTCATCGGCGCGCATCTACGCCATCGCGATGGGCATTTCCTTCGTCACCATCGGCATCGCCGCCGGCTTCATGTCGATCTGGACCAATTTCGACCCGGCCTCGGGGCCGATCCGGCTGCTGGTCGCGTTCGAGGTCATCGTGATGGGCGGCCTCGGCAGCATGTGGGGGTCGCTCGCCGGCGGCATCATCATGGGCGTCGCCCAGGCGGTCGGCGCGCAGTTCGATATCGGCTGGCAATTGCTGGCAGGGCATATCGTGTTCCTGATCGTCCTCGCGGTGCGGCCGCAGGGCCTGTTCCCGAAATACTGAGATGAAAAGCGCGATGCCCTCCCTGGCGGTCACGGTCCTGCGGGTCGCGTTTTGCGGCGCCGTGCTGGTGCTTGCCGCCGCGCCCTTCCTGTTCGACGACGAAATGGTGGTGGTGCTGACCGAGTTCATGTCGATGCTGGTGCTGGCGGTGATGTGGAACCTGCTGGCGGGCTATGCCGACATCGTCACGGTCGGCCAGCATGCCTTTGTCGGCGTCGGCGCCTATGCGTTCTTCGGCTGTGCCGCGCTGGCGGGAATCAATCCCTATCTGTCAATTCCGCTCGCGGGACTGGCGGCTTTGGTGATTTCGGTTCCGGCGATGGCGCTGGTGTTCCGATTGCGCACCGCCTATCTCTCGATCGGCACCTGGGTGGTGGCCGAGGTGCTGATGCTCGGCGCCGGCAAGCTCGATGCGTGGGGTGGCGGCTCCGGCATCAGCCTGCCGATCTCGATCGTGCTGAGCTTCGGGCACGAGCGCGGCGACCGGCTGATGGCGATTTATTGGCTGGCCTTCGCGCTGGCCGCCATCGCGATGCTGGTGACCTATTTCCTGTTGCGCTCGCGGATCGGCATCGGGCTTAC
>Ga0208357_1001818_pt1 | contig 15027 bp, 13 predicted proteins | sample NGESurdeep092012_6_FD_184487 | JGI IMG/M metagenome (GOLD analysis project Ga0208357, IMG submission 184487) | Arctic peat soil microbial communities from Barrow, Alaska - NGEE Surface sample F52-2 deep-092012 (SPAdes) | ecosystem: Environmental > Terrestrial > Soil > Wetlands > Peat ... | reverse complement strand
CCCGCCACGGTTCGGGCCGATAGAGGATATCGCCGCTCTTGCCGCGATAGCGCGGCAGAAAGCCGATGCGCCGCTCCAACTCCTTCAGCGCGTCGGGCGAGCGCAGATAATCGACCACCATATAGGCATCGTTGGCGCCGGGCGGCGCGTTCTGCGCCAGGTTCATCAGATGCGCCGCGTTGCCCGCCCGCAGCTCGCCGCCGCCCGGCTGGATCAGCGGCAGAATCGTGAAATCGCTGCTCGCCTCGAACCGATCCGCCGCGTTGAGGCTCAGGTACAACAGCGCCGCCAGCATCGGCAGGCAGATGAAAAACACATGGACCAGGATGTGGCGGCGCCGCGTGGCGCGCGACAGATGAACCGGCAGCGGCGGCAGGTCGGCGCCGCCGGGTTGGCGCCGGCCGCGCGGTATTCTTGGAAAATCGACGGTGCTGTCCATTACTCGGCGGCCATCGCGGGTGCGTCGCCGGCGGCATGCAGGCGACCCGCGCCCAGCGTCATGCGTTCGCCCGGAAAATCATGCAGTGCCGCGCGATGCTCACCGCTGGCGATGATCACCGTCTTCCCCGCGACGCGGGCGCCGAACAGGATGCGCCAGCGGCGGTAAAAATCGGGCTGGGGCAGGACCGGCGACACGTCGAGGAGATAATTGTCGAACGCCGGCGCGATGAAGGCGATATGGCCGAATTGCCGCTGCAGCGCTCGCGGCCAGCGGTCGAAGCGCACCGCCAGCCATTCCGGCTGCTCCAGCAGATCGTGAAACAGCCGGAACGTGCCGCGCCGCTCCAGCGCATAGAGCGAGCACAGCGTGTCGATGATGTCGAGGCCGCGCAGATGCAGCCCGAACGGCGCGAACTGACCCAGCAGCCAGGAGCGCGCACCCCGGCATCGCACCGTGCCGCCGAACGGTGCCTGCTGGCCGGCCAGCAGGTGCAGCAGCACCCGCGCGTCGCGCGCCGGCGCGGCGGCAAGGTGCCACATGCCGGGGCCGAACGTGACGCTGACCCGGTCGAGGATGACGCGCCCCTCGTCGTGCAGCGTAATCCCGTCGAGCGCGATCATGCCAACGCCAGCCCGCGCCGCCGCGACAATTCCGCGACCCCGCCCAGGAACAGGATGGTCAGCGCGAAGAATCCGGCGACCACCGGCATCGCGTCCCGCGACTGGTACTGGACGAAATAGGCGCTGCGCAGCAGCTGCATGATGTGCAGCACCGGATTCCAGATCAGAATGTCGCGAATACGCTCGGGAAATTGCTCGGAGACCACCACCACGCCGGAACAGAAAAAGCCGATGCGGAACACCGGCATCGCCAGCAGCGCGATGCCCGGCAATTCCTGGCGGCAGCGATTCAACAACAGGCCGAGGCCCAGCCCCGAGATCGCCAGCAGCGACCAATAATAGGCGACGCCCAACAGATCGCGCGGACCGGGATCGGTGCCGGTCCAACCGATCCACGCCAGCGCGATCACGACCACCGCGGTATAGGAAAACGCCAGCTCCAGCGCCTTCGCCATCGCGATGGTCAGGGTATCGACCGGCTCGAGCCGCGCCAGGTTCTGATCGCGGGTCAGCTCATAGCCGAGCTTCAGCACCATGACGCGCGTCATGTGCCAGCCGCCGATGCCGAGGATCAGGAACGGCAGGGTCGGCATGTCCAGGACCGAGCCGAAGCCGAGCAGGAACGTATAGGCCCAGAAATGCACGGCGATGGTCAGGATCGGCGACAGGAACAGCCATAAATAGGCCAGCGGGTCCTTCGCCAGCATCATGCGGATGTTGCGGATCATCAGCGTCGCGAGGACCCGGCCCGGGCCGGGCCACGGTGCCATGGCCACAGGCGGGATCGGCAAAATCTTATCGTCGGCGGGGGATGACGAATCCTCGTTTGGCGCGGTGTAGCTCGCTTCGGTGGCGCGGATCGCGGCTTCGATATCCAGCAGCGCTTGGGTGCGCCCGCGCCGGTCGCGCGGCGCCGACAAATCCGCCATGCCGAGTTTCAGGATGGCGCGGGCAAAGCGATAGGGCACGATCGCGGCGCTCACCCACTCCAAAATCGGCAATGATCGTCGCGATCTCGTCGCGAAAATCGTCCTGGCGCAACCCCGAGCCCCTCCCCATCGCCCAAGCGGAATTGTCTCCCGTCTTGGTGGCCGGAATTAACGATGCGGCAATCATACTATCGTAGGGCGTCGGCGCCTTGCCAGCGGGAAACAGCGCGACGGATAATGCGGTTCATCGGGGAAAGGGGCCGTGATATAGACCCAACCGCCGCCGGCCAATGAAGGGACGAAGAACCAATGATCTCCGATGCCGATCGCCAGCACGCCGTCACCGATTTGCTCGCGGCCGAGGCGGCGCGCAAGCCGATGGTGCAATTGTCCAAGACCTGGCCCGCGATCGAACTCGACGATGCCTATGCGATTCAGGATTTGTTGATCCGCCGCAAGGTCGCGGCCGGCGCCAAGGTGATCGGCTACAAGATCGGCCTCACCTCGAAGGCGATGCAGGCCTCATCCCAAATCGACGAGCCGGATTACGGGCACCTCCTCGACACGATGATGATCCCGGATGGCGCCAAGATTAATCACGCCGACTATTGCGTGCCGCGCGTCGAGATCGAACTGGTGTTCGTGCTTAATCGGGAGCTGAAAGGCCCCGGCGTCGGCCTGACCGAAGTGATGCGGGCCACCGAATATGTCGTGCCGGCGATGGAGATCGTCGATGCGCGGATTCAGAATCCGCGCAAGATTTTCGATACCGTGGCCGATAATGGCGCGGCGGCGGGGCTGGTGATCGGCGGGCGGCCGTTGAAGCCATTCGATGTCGATCTGCGCTGGGTCGGCGGCGCGCTCTACCGCAATGCCGATATCGAGGAGACCGGGCTGGCGCTGGGCGTGATGGGCCATCCGGCGATGGGCATCGCGTGGCTGGCCAATCGCTTCGGCCGACACGGCATTACCTTGCCGGCCGGCCAGATCATGCTGTCCGGCTCTTTTATCCGCCCGATCTGGGCCAATAAGGGCGACACGGTTCACGCCGATTTCGGCCCGCTCGGCGGGCTTGCCGTTCAATTCGTTTAGAGGATCATTGCCATGGACATGCCGCGCAATCCCTTTAAGGCGGCGCTTGCCGCCGGCCAGACGCAGATCGGCATCTGGAGCAGCCTCGCCAGCAATATCGGCGCGGAGATATTGTCCGACAGCGGTTTCGACTGGATTCTGCTCGACACCGAGCATTCGCCCAACGAAATCCCCGATCTGGTGGCCCAGCTACAGGCGGTTCAGGCCGGCACCGCCGCGCCGATCGTGCGCCCCGCCTGGAACGACATGGTGCTGATCAAGCGGGTGCTGGATATCGGGGCGCAGACCATCCTCGTGCCCTATGTCCAGAACGCCGACGAGGCGCGGCGCGCGGTCACCGCGATCCACTATCCGCCGAAGGGCCTGCGCGGCGTCGCCGGCGGTGCCCGCGCCAGCCGCTATGGCCGCGTCACCGACTATCTCAAGAAGGCCGACAGCGAGGTCTGCCTGCTGGTCCAGGTCGAAACGGTGTCGGCGATGGCGCAGCTCGACGAAATCGCGGCGGTCGATGGCGTCGAAGGCGTGTTCATCGGCCCCTCCGATCTCTCCGCCTCGTTCGGCCATATCGGCAATTCGGGACATCCCGAGGTCCAGCAGGCGATCCGCGACGCCGCCACCCGCATCGCCAAGGCGGGCAAGGCGCCCGGCATCCTCACCGGCAATGAGGAGGAGGCGCGGCGCTATATCGAATGGGGCTATCGCTTCGTCGCGGTCGGGATCGACACGGCAATGCTGGTGCGCGCCGCCGACGGTCTGGCGAAGCGCTTCAAGGGCTAACCCCGAGCGTCGCCATCCACCCCAATCCATCCTCGGTGCGGCCGCGCGGCTGGTATTCGGCGCCGACGAAGCCCGGCCAGCCCAGGCGGTCGATCTCGCGCATGATCCAGGGATAATTTAGCTCGCCCTCGTCCGGCTCGGCGCGGCTCGGCACGGCGGCGAACTGGACATGGCCGATCTTCGGTAGCAGGCGCTGGAACCGCCGCATGACGTCGCCCTCCATGATCTGGAGGTGGTAGAAATCGAACATCATCTTGAGATGCGGCGAGCCGATCGCGTCGATGATCGCGGCGGCATCATCGGAGCGCGAGAGCAGATAGGTCGGGCGATCGACGCGGTTGACCGGCTCGATCACCAGGGTCACGCCCATCGGTTCCGCCAGTTTCACCGCCAGTGCCAGATTGCGCCGCAGCGTCGCCAGCCCCTCCGCCTCGCCGAAGCCCTTCATCGCGCCGGCCATGACATGGATGTGGCGCACGCCCAGCGCCGCGCCATAATCCAGCGCCTGGGCGATGAGGGCGTCGAATTCGCGCTCGCGCCCCGGCACGCCGGCGAGGCCCATCTCGCCGGCCTCGGCGTCGCCCATCGCGGTGTTGATGCCGATCAGCGGAATCCCGGCATCGGCGATCCGGCGGCGCAACTCCGCGATCGGATGCTCATAGGGCGCCCAGCATTCGACCGCCTGAAATCCCGCGCGCGCCGCCGCCGCGAAGCGGTCGAGAAAATCATGCTCGCGGAACAGAATGCCGATATTGGCGGAAAGGCGCGGCATCTATTTGATGACCACGGTATTGGCCGGCGTCGCGATGCCGTTATCGAGATTGATCGGCACCGCCACCAGCAGGAATTCCCAGGCGCCATCGGCGGCGCAATCCTCGGCCAGCGGCTTCAGGACGAATTGCTCGCCCAGCGGCAGGCCGAGCAGCGGCAGGGCGCGATGATGCAGCGCGTCGGGATCGGTCAGGTTCCACGGCCACGGCTCGGCCGCCGGTGTGTCGGTGCCGATGGCGGCGACGCGATTGTTCCACAGCCATTCCATCAGGGCGCGGCTCGGCTCGACGCCGACCGATTTCAGCTTGTCCATCGGCGCCATGGCCCGCTTCTCGGCCGCGCTCGACGCCTCATAGGCCTCCATCCAGCCGGTGCGCACCAGCACCACCGAACCCGGTGTCAGCGTCACCTTTTGCGCCGCCAGCGCGCCCTCTAAATCAGCCAGGGTCACTACGTCGCGGGTCAGCGGCTGGATCGGCCGGCCTTGCTCGGCGCGGTATTTCACCGCGTCGATCAGCACGCCGCGGCCGACGAATTTGTCCGACCAGCTGCTGATGGTCAGCCGGCCTTCGCGGTTCCGGATCGCCTCGGGAGTGACCCCGCCATAGAATTTTCGGTGCTTGACGTGGCCGACATGGGCCAGCCCATCCCACTGGCTGCCCTCCTGGGTGTTGTAGGCGTTGAGCAGATCGTCATGCGCGGTCGGGCTTAGATTGACGATCTCGTGGACGAAGGGCGGCCGGCCGAACAAAGGCGGCTTGGCATAGCCGACCTTGGCGTCGAGTCTGAACACCTTGCCCTGTTTGACCAGGCCCGCCGCCGCGACGATGCCCTCTGGGGTGAGGAAATTGAGACAGCCCAGCTCATCGCGGTCGCCGAACACGCCCCAGGATGATTCCGGCGGCGCCCCTTCCGTGATCGGAAGCTGGTCGAAGGTGGGCACCTTGGCAAAGTCGAGCTTGGTCACGAGACATTCCTCCGGGTGAATTCACGCTATTTCTACCGGATTTTCGCGGGCATGGTGATTCGATGCAACGAATCCGATGCATCCGGGTTGAACCAATACGACAGACGAATTGATGGGCATGGACGATGCAGCAATCGCTTTCAACCGCTTGGGAACCCCAGGGACCCACCATCGAGCAGACGCGCCGCGACGTGGAGCGCTATCGCTCGCTGTTGCGGACGCAGACCGACGAACGCTGGCGCGAAGCGGTCAGCGCGTTCATCCAGGAACTCGAAGACAGCATCGCCGGGGCGGTCCGCCGCCCGCCGTCACAGATCGATAGCTAGGTGTCGGAGCTGGGTGCGCTCTCGGCCGGCGGATAGGCCACGGTGCCATCCGCCGCCGGCCGCGCGCCCGGCGTCAGCGTCGCGGGATCGACCTTGTTCGGCCCCATGATGTGCGCGACCGCCACCCCATCCGTCAGCAGATAGTCGGCGACGATCCGCCGGTGGCAGCGCCACCACACCGCCTCGGCGCACATGATGGCGCAGCGATGCTCGCCGGCCAGCGCCTCCAGCGCGTCCAACCCCGCGCGAAACGGCGCGGTCGCCGCGTAATCGGCATAGTTGCGGAACGCCGCCACCCGCCACAGCATATTAGTCGAAGGCGCCGCGCCCTTCTTGTGATGGCGCAGCCCGCCGAGCGCGGCCAGATGGCGATAGAAAATGCCGAATTCGGCGAGCGCGGCGGGCATTGTATCGGTATTGAATTGCGGATTGGTCCGCGAGCGCGGGATCGAGCGGATATCGACAACCAGATCGACGGCGACCTGCCGCAACAAGGCGGCGAACTCGGCGATCGTCCGCGTCGAATGGCCGATTGTGTAAATCGTCGGCGTGTCACGAGGCTTGGCCAAAGCGGACTCCTCGGCAGGCTCGCCAGCTATGGCGCTCGCGCCCGGCGGACCCGGTGCCGCCGCGCCAGGCTGAAGAAGATCGCGGCGAGCAGGGTCAGGGTACCGATCACGGTATAATGCACCGACGAATTGGCGTCGATGAAGGAAGACGCGCTGGACGTCGCCTGCACCAAAGCCGCGCCCAGGAACGTCGCCAGGATCGAGCCGCGCCCGCCCGCGATGCTGGCCCCGCCGAGCACCACCACGGTGATGCTCATCAGCGTGTAGTCGCTGCCGGTCGAGGGCGAGCCGATGCCGACTTGGCCCGCCAGCAGCATGCCGCCGATGCCGGCCAGTAGGCCCGACAGCGCGAAGGCGAGCAGCGTCAGCCGTCGGGCATCGATGCCCAGCCGATGGCTCGCCACCGGGTTGGACCCGACCGCGCGATAGCGCCGGCCGATGCCGGTGCGATAGAGCGTCGCCTCCAGCGCGGCGACCGCCAGCAGCGTCACCACCATGGCCAGCGGCAGGAACCACAGCTTGATCTGCGGCGTGTCGGAGATCGCGTCGGCGATGTTGCCGGCGGCGGTCGGCCGCAGCAGCAGCGAGATGCCTTGGAGGCCGATGAACGAGGCGATCGTTACCACGATCGCCGGCAGCCGCAGATGGGTGATGAGCAGGCCCTGTAGCCAGCCGAACCCGGCGGCGCCGGCGAGGATCAGTACCGTGCCGCCGATCAGCATCCCGCCATCGGCGCCGTCCGGGGTCAGGAACGAGGCGGCGGCCACGCACAGTCCCGCCAAGGCGCCGACCGAGAGATCGATCGCGCCGACGAGGACGGTCGCCAATTGCGCCAGCGACACGAAGGTCAGGATGGCGAGGAACGACAGCATGCTCTTGATGTTGATCGGCGAGAGGAAATAGCCGTTCATCGCCTGGGTCCCGGCGAGAATCGCCAGCGTCAGCACCGTGAGGATGATGGCGGGGAAATGGTCGCTGGCCAGCAGGCGATGCCAGCCCTGGCCGCGCGCCGCCGCCGCCTCGGCGCCGCGGCGCGACACGGTGGCGGTAAGATTGGCCTCGGTGATCGCGGTGTCGGTGACCTCGGCCCCGCTCAGCTCGCGGACCACGCGGCCGCGCGCGAAGATCAGCACCCGGTCGCACAGTCCTTCGAGCTCGATACCGTCGGAGGACGAGACCAGCACCGCGAGGCCGCGATCCGCCGCGGCGCGCAGGCGCTGATAAATCTCGCTGCGTGCGCCGATATCGACGCCCTTGGTCGGCTCGTCGATCAGCAGCGCCGCCGGTTGCGCCGCCATCTCGCGGCCGAACAGCGCCTTTTGCTGATTGCCGCCCGACAGTTGCGACAGATGCGATTCGATCGAGGCGGCGCGGATGCGCAAGCTTTCCATGATTTCGGTCGCCGATGTGGCTTCGCGCGCGCGGTCGATCACGCCGAAGCGCGAGATCGCGCCGAGAAAGCCGAGGCCGAGATTCTCGCGCAGGCTGAGATTGAGGAACACGCCTTCGCGGTGCCGGTCGTCGGAAATGAAGCCGATGCCGGCCGCGCGGAACGCGCCGGTGCTGTCGCCCGTGATGCGCTTGCCGCGAATGCGCACCTCGCCGGCGCCGCGCGGATCGATGCCGGCGGCGGCGCGCAGAAATTCGCGCTGGCCTTCGCCCTCGATGCCGGCCAGGCCGACGATCTCGCCCGCATGCGCCGCCATATCGATCTGGTCGAAGCCCCGCCCGCTCAGCTCGCGCGTCTCGAACCGCACGTCGCCGGGACGGGGCGATTTGGGCGGGAAAATCTGACCCAGCGGCTTGCCGGCGATGAGGGTGACGATCTCCGCCGCGGTGATGGCGCCGGCGAGGCGCTGGTCGATGATCTCGCCATCGCGCATCACCGAGATGCGATCCGCCAGCTCATCCACCTCATGCAGGCGATGCGAGACATAGACGATGGCGACGCCGGCGGCGCGCAATTCGTGGATCAGCGCGAACAATTTTCGCACATCCGCATGCTGCAGCGGCTCGGTCGGCTCGTCGAGGAACAGCACCTTGGGGTTGGTCGCGAGCGCGCGCCCCAGTTCGACGATGTGGCGCTGCGCCAGCGACAATTCGACGACGCGCTGGTGCAGCGGCATGATCAATTGCGGCGTCGCGACGCGATCGAGCAGTCGCGCCGCGGCGCCGGCATCGAGCGCCGGCGCCGCCAGCTGGAGATTTTCCAGCACTGTCAGGTCGGGCGCCAGCGCCGGATGCTGATAGACCACGGAGATGCCGATTTCGCGCATCCGTTTCGGATTGGGCGCGGTGACGAGCTTGCCGGCGAACTGGATGGTGCCGGCATCGGCCGCCAGCACGCCGGCCGCGATGCCGATCAAAGTCGATTTACCGGCGCCGTTCTCGCCAACAATGGCGTGAACCTCGCCCGGCACGATGGCGAGGGCGACGCCTTTCAGCGCATGCACCGGCCCGAAGGATTTGCACACGCCCCGCAAATCCATCACCGGGTTGAGCGCGGTGATGCGGGGTTGCTTATGCATGTCTGAAACGCCGCGCGAGTTCGGGCAGGGCGACGCCGCTGATCACGATGATCGCGTCGGCCAGATCCTCGGCGGAGCCGCCGAAGCCCAGCGCCGTCACCAATTGCGCGAGATAGGTCAAGAAGAACGCGCCGATCACCGTGGCGACCAGGCTGCCCTTGGTAACGCCGCCGATCGGGTTGCCGCCGACCACCACCGCGGCGATGGTGCCGAGGAGATAGGGCAGGCCGCACAGCACCGTCGGCGACACCAGATAACCCGACAGCATGACCGCCGCCACCGCATAGACGAAGCCGGCGAGCGCATAGGTGGCGATACTGTAGGCGCGCAGGGGAATACCGACGGCATGCGCCGCCGCCGGATTGACGCTGACCGCGATGAAGCGCCGCCCGACGGTGGTGCGCGCCAGAACGAAGATGATGGCGGCGGCAAGGATCACCAGCACCCACACGGTATTGGGCACCAGCGCGGTCCGGCCTTCGAAAAACTGTACCAGCATCGGCGGCGCCTGCACCGACGCGCCGGTCGAGACGTAATAGGTCAGGCCGAACAGCACCGCGTTGACGCCGATGGTGGTGACTAGCGGCGGGACATGGAGATAGGTCACGATCACGCCCGTGAAAGCGCCGATCGCGGCGCCGATCACCAGCGCCGCCGCGACCCAGAACAGCACCACCCCGAGATCGGTGCTGGCGTTGGGCAGCTTGGTCACGATCACCGCCGTGAACGACATGATGCCGGCGACCGAGAGATCGAGGCCGCGCTGCTGGATTACCAGATGCTGGCCGATCGACGGCATCGCCAGGATCGCGAAATAGGGCAGGGTCGAGAGGATGGCGGCGGAATTGACGGTGCTGGGCGCGGCGATGCCGCCGATGATCACCAGGAGGGCGGTGGCGATAAAGGCTTTCGCGGCCAGCGGCAGGTCGCCGATGTACGCGCCGAAATCGGCCATGCGCGGACGGAGTTTAACGTCGTCCGGCATGCCTCATTCCGCTTCCTGGTTCACGACCCTCTCTCCCGATCGGGAGAGAGGGTTTGATTGGCCTTACTTGCCGCCCAGCGCCGTGAGCTGCTCGGTCTTGGTCAGCATCGACGACGGGATCGAGTCCATCGGCATCTGCTTGTCGCACTTGATCGCGAGCTTCGGGTTCTTCGAGGTATTGTCCTCGGTGAACGGAATCGTGATCAGGCTGGGCTCGGTATTATTGATGCCCTCGGCCGCGGCGACGCCCTTGCGCAGCGCCAGACGCACCATCCAGGTATGCGCGTCCATGCTCGCCATCTTGAAGTTCGGATGGTCGGCGGCAAGGCAGCTCAAATCCATCAGCGATTGGCCGACATACGCCGGGACCGGCTTGCCGGCCGCGAGGAAGGCGCGGATCGGCCCGGTGGTCTCGCTGTAGACGCCGTCGATCTCGGGGTATTTCGCGATCAGCGCCGCGGTCTTTTGCTGGGCCATCGCCGGGTCCCAATTGGTGACGACGGGTTCCTGTTCCAGCACCTTGATGCCGGGATATTTCTTGAACACGGCCTGCCAGCCGGTGGCCTGCGCGGCGGTCATCGGATTGCCGGGCGTGCCGCCATAAAGGACGATATTGCCCTTGCCGTGCAGCGTCTTGGCCAGCCAAGTGGCAAATTGCTCGCCGACCTCGCCCTGGTCCTCGGTCACGCGATCGACATAGTCGCGGCCGATCGTGCCGGGGAAGGTGTTGCTGGAGGCGCCGGTGTCGAACGGCACCACCGCGACGCCGGCCTTGGTGGCCTCGCGCGTTGCCTTGGTGATGGCGGCGCCGCCATCGAGGAACGCGACGATCACGTCGAAATGCTGGGCCACCAGCCCGTTAATGTCCGCGATCTGCTTCTCCGGCTTGCCTTCGCCGTCGGTGTAGCGCGTCTCGGTGATGTTCTTACACTTGGCGGCCTCGTCCTCGAACTCGGCGCGGGTGATGTGGCGCCAGTAATTGCCGCCCCAGCCGTCCGAGAAAGCGACCTTGATCTTCTTGGTGCCGCAGAATTTGGACATCGGCTGCAAGTTGGCGACGGTGCCCTTCTTGTCGGGCGCCAGATTGACCTTGGTGATGTCGGCGGCATAGCCGGCGGAGGCGAGGGCGATGCCCAGGCCCAGCGCGGCGGCGCCGACAGCGAGATTGCGTAGTGACATTTGGACGATCCCTCCCAGTATGATCTTAGTCGTGTAACCTTATGCGTGTGATTATGGCGGCGCGCGGACACATGCCGGCGCCGCATGAATGCGATGTTCCCCGAAACGCCGGACTGCCTCCCAACCTGTTGTGACGATGACTGGCCCGGCGACCGCCGTCTCGTCGTTTCAGCCCTGAGCATAGGAACGAAAAAAATATTTTTTCAATCGAAAAACCGCGCCGGGCCGGGCCGTCACCCGGAATCGCGATCGTCACGCGAATTTATTTCGCGTGGCGCAAAAGCGCGCCGCTATTTGGCGGCGGCGTTGCGATCGATCCAGGTGGCGAAGGCGGCGAGGAATTTGCCGAGAAATTCCTTGGTCTCGGGCTTGGCGAAATCGCCCTTGTCGTCGACCAGGCTGGCGGCATTGCCGACATAGGCCTCGGGTTGGGGCATGGTCGGCATATTGAGGAACACCAGCGACTGGCGCAGATGATGATTGGCGCCGAACCCGCCGATGATTCCGGGCGAGACGCTGACAATGGCGGCGGGCTTGCCGTCCCACGCGCTCTTGCCGTAGGGGCGCGAGGCGATGTCGATGATGTTCTTGAAGAAGCCCGGCACCGAGCGATTATATTCGGGGGTCGCGAACAGCACCGCGTCGGCCTGTTTGATGCGGTCCTTCAGCGCCAGCCACTCGGCCGGCGGATTGGCGTCGAGATCCTGATTGTAGGGGCCGAAATGCCCAATCTCGATGATCGACAGTTTCAGCGTCGGCGGCGCGATCTTGGCCATCGCCAACGCCACTTTTCGGGTGAAGGATTCCTTGCGCAGGCTGCCGACGAGAAGGGCGACGTCCTTGGGATTGGCCATGGGTGCTCCAGATCAGCGATTGGGTATCAGGGGATAAGTGAGGGATCGTCGCACGATTGACAACGGGGCAACGATGGGCACTGTACAGCGGTAGGCACGCACACCCCTCTCCGCGATGCGGAGAGGGCGGGGCCCATCGCGCAGCGATGGGAGGGTGAGGTGGTGACGCTTTATCACGCTTGCGAATTGAGCGGCGTCGCTGCTGCTTCGGGTCGAGGATTGAGGCGCGTCACCACCTCACCCTCCCACGCCTTCGGCGCGGGCCCCTCCCTCTCCGCATCGCGGAGAGGGATAAAGCGTGTCTTAGTGCGTCCGCGCATCCGTAACGCGGATCACCACAGCCATGCCGAAATCGCCGGCGGCGCAGCCCTGGAACAGGCCATAGCCGCCGCCGCGCTCCGCCAGCTCCTCGATCAGCTCGATGATCCCGCGCGTCGCCGTCGGCGCGTGGGGATGACCCCACACCAGCGAGCTTCCGTAATTGTTCATGCGCGCGGCATCGACGCCGGTCTCCTTGGCGAAGACGATGTCGTTCACGATGAAGGGATTGTGCGATTTGATCGCGTCGATCTGACCGATCGACACATCCGCATCCTTCAGCGCCGCCTTGGTCGCCGGCACCGGCGCCAGCGGCATCATCTTTTCGGCGGCGCGCGCCGCGCCAACGCCTAGCACCTCAATGCGGATATTGGGGTTGCGCGACAGCTCGGCGGCGCGGCCGCGCGTTGCCAGCACGATGCCGGCATTGCCATCGGCGGGATGGGTCTGGCCGGCATAGGTGACAGTGCCGCCGGGCGATGTCGGCTTGAGCCTTGCCAGTTTTTCCCGGCTGGTGTCGTGGATGCCTTCATCGCTCTCGATGGTCTTGACGGTCTTGGCGAACTTCTTGTCCGGCACGGCGAAGGGCAGCGTCATGAAGCGCTTGTGGAAGGCGTGGTCGTTCGCCGCCGCCGCCGCATATTGCTCATACCGCCGCAGTACCAGCTCGTGCTGGGTCGCGGTGTCGATCTGAAATTGGCGGGCGCAATTCTCCGCTGTGTTGACGATGGGTTCGTTGGCGAACGGCACCGGCGTCTTGCCGAAGAAACTGTCGAGAATCCAATGCTCGTCGTCGGGCCGGCCGCCGCCGGGCCCATTGCTGTCCAGATAGGTCAGCATCGGCCCGTTCGAGGTCCGGTCGCAGGTCACGATCAGCGACACGTCGGAACGGCCCAACTCGATCTCGTCCGCCGCGATATTGACACAGCGCGTGCCGGTCGCGCAGGCCTGCGCGATGGTCGGTCCGCCCAGCTCCGGCGCGCCCAACAGCGACAGCAGCCAGGGCAGACCGTGGAACGAATAGGCCTGGGGCGTGGTCATGCCGAGCACCGCATAATCGAACACCGTCACCGGGATGTCGCGGCGCGCCAACTCGGCGCGCGCGACATGGGCCGCGAATTGCAGCGAATGAAGATGCGCGAGGCTGCCCTGCCAGCGCGCGAACGGCGTGCTCCAATAGCAGCCATAGGGAATCTCGACGTGCCGATACATGGTCCGCCCCCTTCATCATCCATTAACGGGTGATCGTTCCACTAGAACACAGGGAGCAGGCGACCCTATCCAGCGAAGCTGCTATGCGCTCCACGCCTTGCGTTCGGCACTCAGCGGATCGTTCTCCACCTAGCATTGCAGATTGAGGATCATGGTCGGCCGCCGCGTTAAACGTGAGAATACGTTGGAGGCGATCTCTAATCTTTGACTAATCTGTTTGCAGTCACTTCCAAATATTTCCTTATGCCGTCATGCAGCGTTTGGGAAATTTTCGCAGCCACCTCGCTCGCGTCATCGCTCCAAGTAAATTTATACCACCGGCGTGTTAGCTCGATACCATCACTATCAAATTGACCCCAGTCCTTTAAAGAATGCTGAGTTACCATTTCAAATATGTAACAATGCTCCAAGCTGGGAGCGCAGGTGACTACAAGAATTAACCGTTTCAAGCTCATATATTTTGGAGTTAGCATAATCTTTAGTTGTACTCTTTGCATCGAGCAATTTAGGCGTAGATCAAGGGTTTCCGAAATTTCACCGTATTCAGCAAACAACCCGGCGAGTCGTGCCAGATTAAAAGGATCGTGCTTTCGCGACCGAGTGATTGTTGCCGTAACAAAATTGTCGGGTCGTGTCTCGCCGGTTAGCACACGGATAATGAATCCTTTGGTCGTCGGCTCGTTAAAGTTTGGGTGTTCGACTGTTTCCATATTATAGACATTCGCAAATTCACCTGTCGGAACCTGCTTCAATATCTGATCAAAGAGATTGGCGACGAATTTTTGTGCAACTTCCGACGTCGCTACTTTTCTCTCGGCCGCTTCGAGTAAGTGCGGCAGCGGAGGTTCAACAGGTATGACTTGGACGGTGTGTGCGTCTTCAGGCGTTGTTTGCGACTTCAGCATGGCTCTCACCTGATCGAAACGCTTCGCGTCCTCGACAAACGCTTCTCTACCAGTCCCCTGAGATACAAAATACGGAGTCTGGGTGCTATTTTCGAGAAAATCATCCCTTAATGTATCTATTATGTCGGTATAATACACAATTCCGTCCGTTTTGCGGAGAACTGCGGTCCGAAATCTGTCCGTGAATAAACTTAGAGGGTTGCCCGTAAGAGAATTCTGAGAATCTAGGCAGGAGGATATTTGAATTAAATTTCTAAAGCCGCCCTTGTCTGATGGCATAAATAAATTGTCGGCCTTTATTAGCGGTGCACCCGAACTGCAAGCATCTATCACTTTAACGACGAGTTCGGCATCTGCTGACTTCAAAAAGGTGTGAAGATCCGTTATCGATAGCCCACTCTCGTTTGGGCGTTTTGAATCAAAATTGGTGCTACAAAAAAAGAATTCTGATTCACTTAGTGTCTGTCCAATGAGTTGTTGAATCATATGAATCGTTTGTGATTCAAGGATGGCGGCCTGATTCGAAGGAGCCGCCGATGTGGACGATTCAAAA
>Ga0208357_1001816_pt1 | contig 15043 bp, 11 predicted proteins | sample NGESurdeep092012_6_FD_184487 | JGI IMG/M metagenome (GOLD analysis project Ga0208357, IMG submission 184487) | Arctic peat soil microbial communities from Barrow, Alaska - NGEE Surface sample F52-2 deep-092012 (SPAdes) | ecosystem: Environmental > Terrestrial > Soil > Wetlands > Peat ... | reverse complement strand
CCCTGGAGCAACGCGGCTTGCAGGTGGACTGGCTGATCAACAACGCCGGCTATGGCGTGCCCGGCACGTTCGACGCCAGCGACTGGACCACCCACGCCGACTTCCTGCGCGTGTTGCTGACCGCGCCCACCGAATTGACGTGGCGCCTGCTGCCGGGCATGCGCCAGCGCGGAAGTGGCCGCATCATCAATGTCGCCTCGCTGGCCGGGCATGTTCCGGCCCCGGCCGGACATACCTTGTATGCAGCCAGCAAGGCATACCTGATCAGGTTCTCGCAGGCGCTGGCTTTGGAGAACCAGTCGCGCGGAGTCCACGTCTGCGCGCTGTGCCCGGGTTTCACCTGGTCGGAGTTCCACGACGTTACCCGCACCCGCGAGAAGATGGACAAATTGCCCGGCTACCTGTGGCTGAGCGCCGAGGAAGTGGTGAGCCAGGGGATTGCGGCAGTCGAGCGTGGCGACGCGGTCTATATCCCGGGCCGGGTCAACCGTCTGATCAAGGCGATGGTGCAACTGATGCCGGATCGACTGGCATCGCGTCTGTCCGCACGGCAGGGAACGCGCTACCGGAACTCGTCGGGGGTCTAGGGAGCCGCACACCGACCCCTAATCCCTAATCCCTAATCCCTATTCCCTATTCCCGAATCCCGTCAAATCAGCTTGATCTCGCGCAACCGCTGCAGCAGGTATTCGTGAGAGCTGATCGAGGTGTCGTAACGGCGTGGGTTGTCCGGCGTGATGCATGAATCGAGCGGATCGAGCATCACATCCGGATTCGGGTGCAGGAAGAACGGCACCGAATAACGCGGCTTGCGCGCGTTCTCGTTCGGCGGGTTGACCACGCGGTGCGAAGTGGACGGGTAGACGTGGTTGCTCAGGCGCTGCAGCATGTCGCCGATATTCACCACGATGGCATCGCCCTCGGTGGTGATTGGCAGCCATTCGCCGTCGCTGAGCACTTCCAGCCCCTCGGCGCTGGCGCCGACCAGCAGGGTGATGAAGTTGATGTCCTCATGCGCGCCGGCGCGCACGTTGGGCACGTTTTCGTCAGTGATCGGCGGGTAATGGATCGGCCGCAGAATCGAGTTGCCGACGGCGGTCTTGTCTTCGAAGAAGTTCTCGGGCTGCCTGATATGCAGCGCCAGCGCACGCAGCACCCGCGTACCGAGCTGGTCCAGCGCCTGGTACAGGCCGTAGCCGTAGCGCTTGAAATCCGGCACTTCGGCTGGCCAGATGTTGGGCGGCATCACGTCGGCGAACTTCGAGTCGCGCGGAATCTCGCGGCCGATGTGCCAGAACTCCTTGAGGTCGGCGTACTGACTGTCCTTGGCGGTTTCCACCTTGAACGGCGTGTAGCCCCGCGCGCCACCGTTGCCGGGCACGTGGTACTGCATCTTGGTGTGCGGAGGCAGCGCGAAGAAGCGGCGGAACACATCGTAGGAGCCGTCGATCAACTCGCGCGGAATGCCGTGGCCGCTGATGCAGCAGAAACCGAATTCACGGTAGGCTGCGCCGATTTCGGCGACGAACGCGTCGCGCTCGGTCTCGTAACGGCGGATATCGAGGGTGGGGACATGCTTCATGGTTGTGGGTCCTGTGTGCGTGCGGTCCATTTATCCGCCACCGCAAGGGCGGGCACGTCGGGCCAATCCATGGCGACCATGATGCAGCTGCAGGTTCACGAGCGTTCGGCCACGGATTTTACAATCCCGGCGAGCTTTTCCGCCAACTGGCGTACTTCCGCCGCCTCGGCGCCCTCAACCGTGACACGTACCAGCGGCTCGGTGCCGGAGGCGCGCAAGACCACCCGGCCGCGGCCATGAAGGGTCTGCTCGACCTCACCCAGGGCATGGCGCACCTCGTCGCTGTCCAGCGCCGCGCGCGCGCCGCTGGCGCGCACGTTGAGCATCACCTGGGGGAACTTCTTCAAGCCCCGGCGTGCAGCGACCAGGTCCTCGTTGCCGTGAGCAAGCGCCTCCAGCACGGCGAGTGCGGCGACGATGCCGTCGCCGGTGCTGGCACGATCCAGGCACAGAATGTGGCCGGAAGTCTCGCCGCCCAGGATGCCCTCGTGCTGGCGCAGCTGCTGCATCACGTAGCGGTCGCCCACGTTGGCCCGGATCAGGGATACGTCGAGTTTGGCCAGCGCCTGCTGCAGTCCGAAGTTGCTCATCAAGGTGCCGACCACCGGGCCGGTCAGCAGATCACGCTGGCGCAGGTGTCGGGCCAGGATGTAGAGGATGTCGTCGCCGTCGGCCAGATCGCCATGCCGATCGACCAGGATCACCCGGTCACCGTCGCCGTCGAAGGCGATGCCGAGGTCGGCTGCATTGTCCAGCACCGCCTGCTGCAGTGCTTCGGGATGGGTCGAACCGACGCCCTGGTTGATGTTGAAACCGTCGGGTTTGTCACCGATCGCGATCACCTCGGCGCCGAGTTCGGCGAATACCTTGGGGGCTACCTGATAGGTGGCGCCATGCGCGCAATCAAGCACCAGCTTGCACCCGCGCAGGCTGAAATCCTCGGCCACGGTGGCTTTGCAGAATTCCGCGTAGCGGGCGACCGCATCGTCCACGCGCACCGCCTTGCCAAGCTGCTCGGAGGGCACGGTGGTAAACGCGGCATCGAGCTCCCGCTCGATCGCCAGCTCCACCTCGTCGGACAATTTCTCGCCAACGGCGGAAAAGAACTTGATGCCGTTGTCATGATGCGGGTTGTGCGACGCGCTGATGACAATGCCAGCCTGGGCGCGCATCGAGCGAGTCAGGAAGGCCACCGCAGGCGTCGGCATCGGGCCGAGCAAGCCGACATCGGCGCCGGCGGCAACCAGCCCTGCCTCCAGCGCGGACTCGAACATGTAACCGGAAATGCGGGTGTCCTTGCCGATCAGCACTCTGGGGCGCTCGTCGCATTCGCGGGCAAGCACCGCGCCCACGGCACGCCCCAGCCGCAGCATGAAGTCCGCGCTGATCGGCCATTCACCGACCAGGCCGCGAATGCCATCCGTGCCGAAGTATTTGCGATCTGTCATCTTGTCTTCCTGGAAAGCATTAGGGCCCCTGCGCGGCGACTCAAGCCGTGTTTCAATCGTCGTCTGGCCAGCGCGGCATGGCGGGCCGATCATCCCGGCGTGGCACCACATCGGCCGCGTGCACCGCTTGCCACACGGCAAGCGCGTCCAGCGTGGATCGCACGTCGTGCACGCGCACCATCCGGGCGCCACGCTGCACCGCGATCAGCGCCGCCGCCGCGGAACCCGCCGCCCGATCAGCCGGCGTGGCACGGCCGGTCAGCGTGCCGATCATGCGTTTGCGCGACAGGCCGGCATAGACGCCGGCGCCAAGGTTGGCAAAGCGCTCCAATGCGCACAGCAAGGCGAGGTTATGTTCCAGCGTCTTGCCGAAACCAAACCCGGGGTCGACCAGCACCTTGCGCCGATCGATCCCGGCCAGCTCGCAGGCGAACAGCCGATCGGTGAGGAAACGATGGACCTCGCCGATCACATCGTCGTACTGGGGGTTGTCCTGCATGCTGCGCGGCTCGCCCAGCATGTGCATCAGGCAAACCGGTACGCCAAGTTCGGCGACCGCTTCCATCGCGCCGTCGCGTCGCAGCGCATGGACATCGTTGATCATGCCGGCGCCAGCGGCTACCGCCGCGCGCATCACTTCCGGACGGGATGTGTCGATCGAGATCGGCACCGCGCCTTGCGCAGACAGCTGTTCGATCACCGGCAACACGCGACGGAGCTCTTCCTCCACCGGCACCTCTTCCGCGCCCGGGCGGGTGGACTGGCCGCCGACATCGAGCATGTCGGCGCCCTCCTCGATCATGCGCAATCCATGCGCCACCGCCTCGTCCACATCGCCATGGATACCGTCGTCGGAGAATGAATCGGGCGTAAGGTTGAGGATGCCGACCACGCGCGGGCGATCCAACCGCAGCAGCCGTCCGGCGCAATCGAGCACGGGTGCAAACAGATCGTTCGGCGCGCTCATGTGCGGTTCCGGCGGAGCATCAGGCATCCACCTTGCCGCCCAGCTCGCCCATGTAGCGCCGGTAATGGCGCAGCTCGGCGATGGAGTCGCGAATGTCGGACAGCGCGGTGTGCGCCGATTCCTTGCCGACGGCCTTGGCAATCTCCGGCGCCCAGCGTCGTGCCAGTTCCTTGAGCGTGGACACATCGAGATTGCGGTAGTGGAAATAATGTTCCAGCCGCGGCATCTGGCGGTGCATGAAGCGGCGATCCTGGCAGATCGAGTTGCCGCACATCGGCGACTTGCCCGGTGGCACCCAGGCACGCAGGAATTCCACCGTGGCCTGCTCGGCCATCGCGTGATCGGTTTCCGAGATCAGCACCTGACGCCACAAGCCGGACTTGTGGTGCTGGTTGGTGTTCCAGCTGTCCATGGATTCCAGCTGGTCGATCTCGTGGCGCATGGCGAACACCGGACCGTCCGCCAGCACGTTGAGATCCTTGTCGGTGACGACCGTGGCGATCTCCAGAATCGAGTCGCTGTCGGTGTCGAGGCCGGTCATTTCCAGATCGATCCAGATCAGGTTGTCGTCGTGGGCTTGGCTCATGGAATCTCCTTGTACCGGCGAGTTTATCAGTCTTGCCCGTGTGCGACGCCCATGTGTGATGCCTGCATGCGATGATCGGCGCATGCAGACATTCTTCTGGCACGACTACGAAACCTCGGGCGCCGATCCGCGACGCGATCGCCCGCTGCAGTTCGGCGGTATCCGCACCAGCATGGAACTGGAAGTCATCGGCGAACCGGTGATGTTTTACGGCCAGCCCTCGCAGGAAATGCCGCCCCATCCGGATGCCTGCATGATCACCGGCATCACGCCGCAGCAGGCCGGGCGTGAAGGCGTCAACGAAGCCGAATTCGCCGCCCGCGTCCACGAACAGCTGGCGACGCCAGGCACCTGCGGAGTCGGCTACAACTCGCTGCGGTTCGATGACGAGTTCACCCGGCAGATGCTGTACCGCAACTTCTACGAGCCCTACGGGCGCGAGTGGGAGAACGGCAACTCGCGCTGGGACCTGATCGACCTGGTGCGCATGTGCCAGGCACTGCGCCCCGAAGGGATCGTGTGGCCGACCCGCGAGGACGGTTCGCCCAGCTTCAAGCTGGAACACCTGGCCAGCGCCAATGGACTCAACCAGGAACGTGCCCACGACGCATTGTCCGACGTCTACGCGCTGATCGACCTGGCCCGGCTGATCCGCGTGCGCCAACCACGGCTGTGGGATTGGTACTACGCCCTGCGGCGCAAGCAGAAGGTGTTCGAGCTGCTTGACGTGGTGAACATGACGCCGCTGGTGCATGTGTCTTCGCGCTACCCCGCCAGCCGCCACTGCCTGGCGCTGATTGCCCCCCTCGCGGCGCACCCCAGCCGCAGCGGCGAAGTCATTGTGTATGACCTGGCTGTTGATCCGACCGAGTGGCTGGCGCTGGACGAAGACGACATCGCCGACCGCATCTTCACGGCGCGCGCCGACCTGCCCGAAGGCATCGAGCGCATCCCGCTGCGCACCGTGCGTGCGAACCATGCCCCTGCGCTGGCGCCGTTGTCGGTATTGCAGGGCGTGGACCTGGAGCGCCTGCAACTGGATCCGGAACGCTGCCAGGCGCACCGCGACATCCTGTACGCCGTCGACGGCATCGCCGAAAAACTGCGCCGTGTATTCCAGCGTGCCGCCGAGTTTCCGCCGCCGGAAGACCCCGAGCTGGCGCTTTACGGTGGCGGCTTCCTGCCCGACAGCGACAAGCGCCTGCTCGGCCAGGTGCGCGCGACGCCGCCGCAGGAACTGGGGACACGGGCGTTCCCGTTTCGCGACCCGCGCTATCCCGAGCTGCTGTTCCGCTATCGGGCGCGCAACTGGCCCGAGACGCTGACCACGGAAGAGCATGCGCGCTGGGACGCCTTCCGCCGGGCACGATTGACCCGCCATGGCGCGTTGACCGCGCTCACTCTCGACGACTACTTCGCGCGACTGGGTGAGCTGCGCCACGACTCCGCCGCACAGGACAAGCTGGCCTTGCTCGACCAGTTGCAGGCCTGGGGCGAACACCTCGCTGGCGGCATTGACGATAATCCCGCCACGTAGGGCGGGCACTGCCCGCCACTGCACCATGCCGAAAATCCGGCGGGCATTGCCCGCCCAACCGAGCCTTCAACGCCCCCATGCCCAAGAGCTACTTCACTCCCGCCACCTTCCGATTCCTGCGCGCGCTGGACCGCAACAACAACCGCGAATGGTTTCACGCACACAAGGACGACTACGAGCGCCACGTGCGCGAACCATTCCTGCAACTGATCACCGACATGCAGGAGCCCCTGGCGAAGATCAGCCCGCACTACCGCGCCGACCCGCGCAAGAATGGCGGCTCGCTTTACCGTATCTATCGGGACACCCGCTATTCGAACAACAAGCTTCCGTACAAGCCATGGCAGGGTTCGCGCTTCACCCATGAGCGTCGCCACGAAATCCAGGCACCGGGCTTCTACCTGCACATCGAACCCGGCGACTGTTTCGCCGGCGGTGGCCTGTGGCATCCGGAGCCCGACGCGCTGAAGCACATCCGCGAATTCCTGGCCAACAACCCGGCCGCATGGAAGCGCGCCACCCAAAGCAAGGCATTCAGCCAGCATCTGCAACTCGGCGGCGAGTCGCTGGTGCGCCCGCCGCGTGGTTACGACCCCACGCACGAGTTGATCGACGACCTCAAGCGCAAGGATTTCGTCGCCACCACTCGCTTCGACGAAGCGCTGGCCTGCTCCAGCGAACTGCTGCCATGGACGGTTGCCACGTTCAAGCGCGTCGCGCCACTGGTCGACTATCTGTGCGCGGCGCAGGAACTGGAGTTCTAGGCGGCGCCCAATGTCAGTTGGCGGCGCTGCGCCGCCATGACGGAAATGGCGACGCCGATGCCAACGCACGCAGTCAGCGCCACGTAATGCGCGGGCGCCAGCACGCCCAGGCGCTGCACCAGCAGGCCGATCAGCGGCGGCGTCAGGCCGCCGAACAGTGCGTATGCCACGTTGTAGGAGAATGACAGGCCCGAAAATCGTACCGCGGGCGGAAACGCCGCGACCATCAGCGCCGGCACCACCCCGGTGACGCCGGTACTGAAGCCCGCCACCGCATAAAGTACGATGAAATGCGAACCGCCGGCCTGCAGATCGAGATAAAGGGCATAGCTGGCCAGCAGTAGTCCGATCGCGCCCACCAACAGCGCCTGGGCGTAACCTAGCCGGTCTGCCAGCCAGCCGTAGAAGAGACAACCCACGGCCAGCGCGAACGCAGCCACGCTGTTGCCGAGAAAGGCGCGCGTTGGCGCAATGTGGAAGGCCGACTGCGCCAGCGAAGGGGTCATCAGGACCACCACCACGATCGCCGCCGTCAGCATCCAGGTCACAAGCATCGACAGCAGCACGCTGGGCAGATGGCGTGCGAACACCTCCTGCAGCGGCAGACCGCGAGCCAGCTCCTTGCGTGCATGCATCGCCTCGAACACCGGCGTTTCGCGCAGCCAGCGGCGCAACCACACCGCGAAGAAACCGAATACGCCACCCATCAGGAACGGCAGTCTCCAACCGTGATCGAGAACCTGCGCTGGCGACATGCCACGGTTGATCGCCGCAGCCACCAGGGAACCGATCAGGATGCCGATGGTAAGCCCGGACGTCAGGCTGGCGCAGGCGAAGCCGATCCGCCGTGGTGGCACGTGCTCGGCCACGAACACCCATGCGCCTGGCACCTCACCGCCCACCGCGATGCCCTGCATCACGCGCAGCAGCAGCAACAGCAGCGGCGCCAGCATGCCGACCTGCGCATACACCGGCAGCAGGCCGATGCACAGCGTCGGCAGCGCCATCAGGAACACGCTGAGCAGGAACATCTTCTTGCGCCCGAGCGTGTCGCCGTAGTGCCCCATCACAATGCCGCCCAGCGGCCGTGCCAGGTAGCCGGCGGCGAAGATGCCGTACACCTGCAACTGCGCCAGCCATGGCGCCGTCGCCGGTGGGAAAAACAGATGGCCCAGCGGGATCGCGAAGAACACGAACACCACGAAGTCGTAGAACTCCAGCGCGCCGCCCAGCGCCGACAAAAGCAAGGTTCTCGCGTCGCGCCAACCCAGGCGTTCGGCTCCATGCTTGGCAGTAACTGGCAGTGCGCTCATCGGCTTGGCGTATCCGGTTTTCGCAGGTGCGCCACGGTAACAGCGACGGCACGGCAATGGCTATCTCACGCCGTCTCAGCGCCCGCCCGGGGTCAGCCCCTGCTGGTTGAATTGCGCGTTCTGGGCTTGGATCTGGCCCATCATCTGCACCTGCTGCCGGTCGTGCTGCTGGATTTGCTGGATCGCCCGCCGAGGTTGCGGCGGCGGCGTGTTCAAGTCGACGGTGGCCGGAGTGGCCATCGGGCTTGACCCGGAAAAGTGCAGCTTCATGCCCGGCTCGTCAAGATGAATCGTGGGGAGGTTGCCGGCCGTGATCCGGTTCGCGTGGCAGGCGGCGGTGAACTGCAGCAGACGGTTTTCGGAGGCATCGGGAATGCGTTGATGCAGTTCGATGTACAGCGCGTGATTGGGATTGTCCGGATGGCGCGGGTCGTTGAGCGCGTGAGCTGCCTCGGTGGGTGGGATAGCCTGGTCGTCGGCATGCACCGGCGTGGACGCTGGGCCTGTCTGCGCTGGCGCGGCGTGATCAAACCACTTCCCCGGATGCCGCAATCGGTCATACGCCTGACCGGCCGCACGCTCGGCTTCGTCGATACCGTGCGACACGGCTTGATGGGTGACGTCGTAGGCATGCGTGGCGCGTTGGTACGTATTGATGGTGAGATCGGCGGCCACCACCAACGCCGATTCCTGGGTGTGCACCACTTCCTTGGCCGCCTGCGCGGCGAGCTGCGCGCCCAGTTCAACGGTGTGCCGAGCCGTCTCGAACTGACTGGCGACGAACTGGCTGCCGACGTGGGCAGCCGCCCCGGCGAGGTGACTGGCTCGCGCGTAGCCTTCGGCCTCGGCATCGGCGACATGGCCCGCGGCGGCCGCACCCAGGGCAACGCCACCGGCAGCCAGCGGAGCGATCGGCATAAATGCGGTCGCGCCGCGCGATACATCTCCGGCGCGCCGCTGCATCGTCTGCCCCGCGACACGGAAGCGTTGCGCTATCTCGTCGGCGGCCTGCTGCGTACGCTGGCCGCTGGCATGGACGACAGCACCGGATTGGTCGAGCGCCAGCTTGACGTCCTCGACCACACGGGCCTGCGCCACTGCTGACTGGATCGGCGCATCCACCATGGTCACGTGCCATTCGGCGAGTTGTTGCTGCATCTGCGGTGGCAGATTGGCCCAGGTGGTTCTCAGATTGCGGCTGCCGGCGCTGTTCAGGGCCAAGGCCAGTCCGGCGCGCCCGGAATAGAGGTCGCCGCGGAAGTGGTCGATCGATCCCCGGTGCTTTTCGTAGCGCACCTCGGCTTGCGCCAGGTTCGCGGCACTCAGCGGGTCGCCTTTGCCTGGCGCGGGCAGGAAGTTGGCGATGCTGTGGTCGCCCGGGCGCATCGCCAGCAGCGGATTGGGCGCTGGCGCGCCCGGCGTCGCATCCAGGTAGCGCCCGGCGCGCAGGCTGGCGAGGTCGTCCTCGGATGCCAGCGGAATCGTCTGGCCATAGTGACGGCTGGCGGCGCTGATCAGGTCGCACGCCATCACGTAATTGGTGACCTGCGATCCGCCCTCGGGCACGCCGTAACCCAGGTCCACCGCGCCGTAGGCGTTGAAAGTCATGCCGCGCAACCCGAATTCCGATGCCTCGATTTCCGCCAGGGTACCGCCCAGCGAGTGGCCGGCCAGGGTGATGTGGTCCCTCGAAATGCCCAGCGCTTGCGCCTTGTCGAGCACTTCCTGGGTAAAGGCGCGCGCATCCGCCTCCTGCAGGTTGACCTTGTTTTTCACCATCACGAAATCGACAAAAACATCCTGAGCCGTGGTGATGGTGTGGTGCTTGAAGTCCGGGTCGGTGCCGCGGTAGGCGATGATGATGTCGTGCGGGGGCGCGACCTCTTTATATGCCGTGGCGTGGAAGCCAGTGGCCGGATCGTCCTTATAGCCAAACACGGTGTACCTCTGACCACCAAAAAATACCGGCTTCGGCTTATCGATATCGCTTAGCTCACGATCTCTATACGCATCGCTGGCAGCAGCGGCGGAGACTCCCGGCGTAGGCGTGGGGTTCATGGCATGGCTTCCTTGACGGTAACAGTGATCGCAAAGAAGGCGCTGGGATGCAGAGCGATTTCTGGATCAGTGGGCGTAGTTCCATATCCAACGTCGGTGAGTGAATGATTCAGGAAATCGCTTTTCTTAAAAAATTCGACATATGGTTTGACGTTTTCTATTCCCGAGCCAGGAACGAAATTGCTACCATGTGAAGTAAAGACCGGTGACGCTTGGGTTACATCCCAATGGCAAAGACCCAGGCCGTAATAATCTTCGTCTTGTACGAAATCCCGGTAGAAATAGCCTTTCCAAGTTCTCTCGTCCGCGCGGGTCATCTCGATATCGTGCCCCACGTCCTGAGGCAACGCGTGCACTCCAAGAAATTTATCTTCCGGCGTGCACTCAGGGTTGACGACGTCATAACTTATATGGCCTTTCACCGAATCCCAGGACCCGGGCGCATCCGCCGTGGCAATAACTTCGTAGCGCTGGACAGGGTGCGGATTCTTCTTGGGATTTTTGGGATCACCGTGAGACATGGACGAACATCCTGTGGTCGTGGCGAGGACGAAAATGGAGGCGGCGGCGAGCTGTCGGAGTGTCATGTGGTTTCTCCATGCCGTTCGAGCCAGCAGCAAGTGCTGCATCGGTGGTGGCGGCTGTCAACGTCGGTTGTGTGTTCATTGCCGCAGCGCGGCGAGGACCTTCTCGCTGTGTGGCTGCGCGGCGCTCTCGGCACCTGCCGCCTGCTCGGTCAGCCGCACGATTTTTGCCGGCGCGACGTTCGCCCGCTTCTTGAACGTGGCGTCCTTGAAGAACCAGTTCTTCTTCGCGCGAATCGGCTTGCAGCCTTCGTAGAAGATCAATTCGTCGTCGCCGGGCAGTTCCTTGATTTCCTGCGGCAGGAACAGGGCCCGCTTTTCCTCGGTGGTGTTGACCGAGACCTGGTGGGTGCCCCTGCCACGGCTGATGCTGCGATGCTTCTTGCGGATGGTCTTGTAGCCGAGCATCTCGCTGTATTCGTTGGCGTCGCTCTGCTCGCGCGGCGCGAACACGATCTGTGCGCCGTGATTGGTGATGAAGTTCTGTGCATCGTTGTCGCCGTAGGCCGAACGCAACTGCGCGCGGCTCTGCACGATGCACAGGTCGCGCACGCCATAGCTGGCCGAGATCGATATGCGTTTGGCCCAGACGTTCATCCGCCCCATGGCCGTGAACTCGTCCATCAGCAACAGCATCTGGTATTTCAGATCAGGTTGCTCGCCCAGCTGCCGGGTGAGGTTGTTGCCGATCACGGTGCTGAAGAAGATATTCAGCAGTTTGCTGCTCTCGTCCAGCTTGTTGGTCGGGATGATCACGTACAGGGTCGTCGGCCGCTTGCGCAGGCTGGCGATATCGATATCCGTGGCATTGGTGGCGGCAGCCAGGGTCGGGTTCAGGAACTGCTGCAGCGGTGCCTGCGTGGTGGCGATCACCGACGAAAAAGTCTGCTCGGCCAGTCCGACGAGGTTGCCGAAGACAGTGCGCGTTTGCGGACTCACGAACGCGTACCTCGGGTCCTTGAGCACGGCCTGCAGCGTCTCCCTGGTGCTTTGGCCATCCATGCCGCTGGAGAAACGCAGGATCCGTTCCAGGCTGGGAAAGTGCGGGGAGACATTGACTGCGGACATCAGGTCCGCCTGCGCCTTGCGGGCGGTGAGCCCGTCGACCTGGTGATCCCACGCCTCGAACAGGTAGGACGCGAAGGCAGTGAAGGCAGCGCGACTCTGGGATGTCCAGAAAGGATCCATCGCGTGCTCATCCGGGTACAGGATGGCGGCGATGGTCTGTATTTCGCCGATGCGCTTGCCCGGGTCCATCCCGACCAGGCAGGTCATCGGATTGAACCGGTGGGTGTTGCCCGCTTCGTCGTAAGGCGCCCACACGCGGATCCGCTGGCCCTCGGATTCGCGCCAACCGCTGGTAGCCTTGAACAGCTCCCCCTTGACGTCGAGCACGACCATGGATTGGAGGTAAGACAGCAGCACCGGTATGGCTACGCTGGTCGTTTTGCCCGAACGCGTCGGACTGATGGTGATGACGTGCTGGGCCCCGCCCAGCCACAGGTAGCGACCCTTGTATTTGCCGAGGAGCAGGCTTTGTGGGGTCTGCTTGAGCAGCCCCGCCTTTCTCAGGTCGGCCAGCCCCGCGAAGCGCGCATCGCCATGCAGGGATTCGCGTTTTGCCTTCAACAGCGGGATCAGCAATCCGATCCAGACCAGCAACGGCAGACCGAAGCCGACCGCACCACTGAGCTTGATTTTGCTGACGAACGGTGCGAACTGCGACAGGTCCGTCGCCTGGAAATACTGCCACCACGTGTTCCAGTCCAACGGCGCGTCGTGCAGACCGAGAAAGAGCAGAGTCAGGTAGTTGGAGAAGAACCAGCCACCGACCAAGGCCGCCAGCAGCAACACCAGTGCAAATCCAAGCTTGCCGATGCTCATTCCTTTTCTCCCTGGCCTAGCAGCCTGTCGGACTTTGGTTGGCCGGTCTGCGAATCCGCCTGTGCAGTCCACTACCCGCCGATTCTTGGTCCATAGCACCACTATGGACCGGCAAATCGCCAGAAACCTGTCCTCGCACAGCCGAATCCTCGACTCGGCCACCAAAGTCCGACAGACTCCTAGCACGTCCGATGCTGGTGCAAGCTTTGTCGCTGTGTCAATTCTGCGCCTGCCGGATCAACCGGCTGTCAGCCTGATCCGACGGCACGCCGCGGCGTTGCGCTTCAAGACGTCGTGGCGCGACCCGGCACCTGCCACGCACGACATGCGCCAGTCACGCGTCGGAGAATGGAAACGCCAGCACGTCGGCGATCGCGTCGCTGTCGGCCAGGCACATCAGCAGGCGCTCGACACCCAGCGCCACGCCGGCGCAATCGGGCAGCGCATCGAGTACGGCCAGCAGGCGCTCGTCGATGACCACCTGCGACAGGCCGCGCTCGCGACGCACGGCGTTGTCGCGCTCGAAGCGCGTCCGCTGCTCGCCCGCCTCGTTGAGTTCGTGATAGCCATTGGCCAGTTCGTATGGCCCCAGGTAAAGCTCAAAACGTTCCGCCAGCGGCGGTTCGCCCGGGCGGATCCTCGCCAGCGCGCACTGACTCGCCGGATAGTCGTGGATGACGGTGATGCGCTCGCGCGGAAACGCCGGCTGCAACCGGTGCGTGATCAGCAGGTCGAGCCAGTCGTCGCGGCGCAGACCCGACGGATCGATACCGAACTCGGCCAGCGGCGCCTGCAGCTTTTCGATCGGGTCATGCAACGGGTCAAGCCCCAAGCCGTCGAGGAACCACTGCCGGTAGCTCTGGATCACCACCTCGGCCCGACGATCCACCATCGCCAACGCCGCAGTGACCACCTCGACGGCCTCCTGCATCAGTTGTCGGTGATCCCAACCAAGCCGGTACCACTCGAGCATGCTGAATTCAGGATTGTGGCGACCGCCGGCTTCCCCGTTGCGGAACACCCGGCCCAGTTCGTAGCAGTCGCCAATACCGGCTGCCAACAGGCGCTTGAGCGGATACTCCGGCGACGTGCGCAACCAGCGCTCGCGCGCACCGGCGTCGACGTGGCCGCTGAAGCGTGTGGTGAAACTCTCGATGTTCGGCTCGGTGTTGCCAGCGGCGGAAAGGATCGGGGTCTCCACTTCCAGCACCTGGCGTTCGGCGAAGAATGCGCGGATCAGCGCATTCAGATGCGCGCGCAACTGCAGCGCCGCGGCCAGCGGCATCTCACTCAACCTGGTTTCCCGTGCTGTTGCAGCAAAGCCAGCAAGCGCGTCTCATCCCATACCTCGACACCCAGCTCGGTGGCCTTGTCCAGCTTGGATCCCGCCTCGGCACCAGCCACCACGAAGCTGGTCTTCTTCGATACCGAACCGGAAACCTTGGCGCCCAGCGCCTCAAGCTGCTGCTTTGCCGCGTCACGCCCAAGCGACTGCAAGCTGCCGGTTAGCACGATGGTCTGGCCTTCGAGCGGCAGCGCGCCGACTGTGGCTGCCGCGGGAATCGCGTCGAGCAGGCGACGCATGGCTGCCTCGGCACGATCGAGCTTCGCGGCAGCAACGCTGTCATCCAGGAAGCTCGCCAGGTTCGCCGCCGCGGCCTGCGGCAGACCGGCGACGATCCAGTGCGGTGCACCGGCATCGCGCAACCGTTGCAAGGTGGGGAAGTGGTCGGCCAGCAGGCGGGTGCGTTTCGGTCCCAGTTGTCCGATCGATGCCAGGTCAAGCAGGTTCGCCAGATCGAGCCTTTCGCGCAGCTTCGGGGAAGGACCAGTCTCATCACTGAAAACGATGTTCTCGACCAGCAGGTCATCCACCACTTGCTGGTTGCCCGGCTGTGCGAAAAAACCTTCGATCGAGTCGGCCACTTCGCTACCAATATCCGGCAACAGGCGCAACACCGGTGCCGGCATGCTGCGCACGACGTCGAGTCGGCCCAGCCAGCTCGCCAGCGTCCTGGCGGTACTTTCGCCGATGTGCATGATGCCCAGCGCAAACAGGAAGCGCGCCAGCGTGGTGTGCTTGCTGGTGGCGATGGCGTCGACCAGATTCTCCGCCCATTTCGTGGCGACCTTGCCGGCTTTCACCGTCTCCGGGGTGGTTCCGTCACGATCGTCGGCGCGCTGCTTCATGTCGACGAAATCATCCACGGTCAGGCGATACAGGTCGGCAGGCGTCTTCACCATGTCGAACTCGACCAGGGCTTCCGCAAAACGCTCGCCCAGACCCTCGATGTCCATCGCGCGACGCGAGGCGAAGTGG
>Ga0208357_1001815_pt1 | contig 15047 bp, 7 predicted proteins | sample NGESurdeep092012_6_FD_184487 | JGI IMG/M metagenome (GOLD analysis project Ga0208357, IMG submission 184487) | Arctic peat soil microbial communities from Barrow, Alaska - NGEE Surface sample F52-2 deep-092012 (SPAdes) | ecosystem: Environmental > Terrestrial > Soil > Wetlands > Peat ... | reverse complement strand
GTTGGATCTTCGTGCACGTGCGTGGGAAACCGAACTCACGTCGCCGTAGTCAACTGACAATTATTTAGCGATGTCAGTAATCGCTATAATAGGAAGTACTGACATTCGAGAGTTTAGGTCTTTTCATCAGGAATTAGTGAGTGCGGGATTGATGGATTGTATGCGCTAGCTTTTCTTGATTTCGCTCTTTTCGTTATCGGTTATTGAGTATCCAACTCAGACGATCAGACGACTGGCCAGAGTGTCACAGCGTCAATGACGACTACGTTCTCATCAATTGTCCTTGCACCACCGTGGGCCAAACCGACTACGTGCGTTTGGCCACTCTCGTAAATGAAGTCGGCCTCGTAACGCGTGTGAAAATGCCCGTGGTAGAGCACGCTTGGTTTGACCGTTTCGACCACGTCTCGAATCCTGGCCTGATGCGCGTCCGAAGCTCTAATCTCCTCGGAGGGCCAATTGCTTTCATTCATCCCGGGAATGAGGTCCGTCGTCGGGGCGTCGTGACAGACCATCACGTCGACTGGCCCTTGGCGCTCTGCGTAATCGACTTCCGCGTCAGATAACGCCTCTTCGGGCCACCACGAGAACCCGGGAACGCGCCTCTGGCGATCGACCGAGTGTGCACCTCCTAGAGCCATCCATGTCTTGGAATGCCACGTCCAGCGATACCCTCGCGGCAAGTGCCACACGTGGTCACTGATTTTGCGAAGTCCAGTCGGATCATCTACTGGTAGCTTGTTTAATCGCGCATGGTCTTCGTGGTTGCCGTCAATCCAAACCAGGGTCAAATCACTTTCGACGAGGATCCGTTCAACGTCCATCAGAAAATCTCTCGTCGTCATATCGTCGCGCCAGAACCCGAAGTCGCCGAGATGAACAATGATGTCAGCGCTGTTTGCCGCCAACCGGAGTATGGCGGCGCAGCCGTCACCAGCGTTGCCGTGCCAATCACCGGCAAGACCAATGAGGAGAGGGTCGCTGCCCTTCGGATAGAGAGGATGAGTCATTACCTCAATTCTCGCACCGGGCGTATTACACATAGTTTGGCGTGAGCGATCGAGCCGCCTCGTCTGTCACGGAATAGCTTCTCCATGGCTCCAAACAAGAGTCGAACGAAAAATTCGTAAGGTCGACCTTCAAAATTAACTGAAACCGCTCGTCGTTTCCGCAATCTGGACCGTCTGCGTTCAATATTTCAGGATGCCAGCGGAAATTCATCTTGACCTCCGCTGTCCAAGAATCGCTTTAGGTGAACTTTGGATACGACGAGCTTGGTGCCAATGGGAATCACCGGAACGGGAAAGATACCTCGCCTGTTTAAGTCCCACGCGGTGGTTCTGCTAACTCCCATAATGCGAGCTGCCACGGGGAGACTTACAGTGGCGCATTTGCCCATATCGATGTAGCGCATGTGATCCCAGCCCTCTTCATCCGGGGAAGGGAACAATTCGTCACTACTCATAGCGACTCCCCCTTTGTGCGGGCTGCGAAGCCCTTACTGGTCCCCGAGGGGCCGTACAGCAGCAGTCGCTTTGAAGCTGCACCGAGAGCGTCTTCGACGTCTCTCCAACAACGCGTTTGTTCCGCCATTGATCTTCTCCATTAATCGGTACCGGGCGGCGACGGCACTTGAACCTTTTGGGCTCATTGGAAGATTAGGCAGATCGTGTGACATGGGAGGGGATGTGTCGCCAGAGCCCGCCCCGGGCGGCGTCGGCCAATTCAAACAAATCCCAAGATTCCTATTTCAATACCATCTCCCCACCTACCAAACCAAAGACTCCCCCAATGTCGCCACTTCTTCCTCCAAGGTGCACCCTCCACATTTCCCACAGACTCCACGATTTCATCTCCCACCTCCATCACACAATTAATGCTCCACACGTCTGGCATTGTGGGATTTCAAGTTGCTTTTCATGACGCCTCTGTAACACCGTCACGATAAGAATTCCCTTATGGGAAAGGCTTCTAGAAAGAAGAACGAGCGACGACACTCAAACGGTTCGTCGGGGGTTTCGTCACGCGGGTCGTCACAAGGACAAACTGACGGAGTCGCGTCGAGGACTTCAGCATTGCAGACACACCCGAGCACGGTTGCCGCGCCGTCGGCTTCAAGCTCACCAACATCCTCGAAGGCGCCGAGGCTGAGGAGCCCCAATTGGGGAGGTCAAAGGTCCAACCAAACGGGACGACCGAAGCTCTACGACAGCGACGAAGAGCGCCTGGCGGCTGCAGCCGCCAGGCGTCGAAACGCGCGGGCGACGGCGAAGAACCCGGTGGCGAAGCAATCGGGGCGACCTCAGAAGGAGGGGCCAAAGAACTCCTGGGGCGGGGCTAGAAGCGGGGCGGGGCGACCCCTGCACTTCTCGACTAGGGAGGAGCGTCGCGCCCGAGACAGCGAACTGTCTCAGCAGAGTTCAGCGCGCCGAAAGGCACGCACAGAGGCTGATCGACTAATTGAACTACGCAGCGAAAACTGGCAGAGATTCTCGAGCAAGGCCGCCGACGAGAATCCGTCACGAAAATTGACTTGAAATCCGAATCTGCCAGTGGCGTGTATCTTCAAGCAGGTCCAGTTTTTTGTGAGTTACGAGGGGTCGAGTGAGAAGTTTCTTTGCGTATTTAAACGCTGCAAGGAACGATTCGAATGTCGGCAATTAACTCCCACTGAAATTGGCATTGGCATCTTCAAGCATCACTTCGGCGGCGTGCATAAAGTGTGTCAATGCGACTAAATGCAAACCACGTACACACGTCAGTCTCTCTACCATTTCCTCTCGCGTGTGATAACTCATGGGTCTCCTGAGACGTCTTCTCATTCCAAGACCGGTACGGCGCGCAATGCACCCGGTACGTACGCTTGCCTACGCGGCGTCACGAGCACCTCGCAAACGTCGCCGAAGCGTACGTCGAATCGTGTATCGGCACGACGCGTGCCCGATCAAACACCGAACGCCCGCGACCGCTCAAAAGTGCCGTCGCAAGTCGTAATGCGAAAAACCCAAATACACAATGGACTTATGCCAAAGAGCACAACGATCTCATTTAAAGTGGCTGAACTCTCTCCCAAGCTCGTCTAAAGACGGGCTCCGGACACAGACGCCCGTCGCTTTCCACGTCAAGAACGCCCAAGGCGCATAACGCTTCGATTGCCGCTGCTGGGTCTTCAAAATCATCGTCTGCGAGCAACGCGAGATCTTCACGCGATTCAGAAAGACCACCGAGAGTGAGTATCGCGTCATACAGACGCGTCATTGCTGCATCATTTCGCAGACCCACAGCGTCAACCAGTTCCTCGGCACCTTCTGCCGTCGTGAGATGGTCTTGAAGACGTGAGGCGATTTCTTCACGGGCGCCGCCGTGGGTGACCATTTCACTTGCAAACTCCGCCGCCTGATCGACCAAGAATGGCCAACCTCCCGTCGCTTTCAAAAGTTCATTGCGTGAGCGTTCGTCTTGGAATGCGCCTGGTACGTCAACCGCCCAGGCCCACAATGATCGAGCAGAGTGGCGTCGAAGTTCAACGACCGAAATGCGCTCGCTGTCGAGTGAAAAAGGATGCGGCCACCAGTCGAGATTCTCGCAGGGAACGACGAGAACGACTGTTCTTGCGACACCTTCTGCGGTCTCCGTCGTCAAAGCGAGTTCAACAGACGTACTGATCGCGTCACTCGCCGAATCGAGTATCGACACAACCACAATGTGGTCTCCTGATTTTCCTTTTCGTAAGTGTGTCTTGAACGCGCTCTTCGTACGAGGTTCCGAAACATCTATCGGACGAGCAAGGGCAGCAGCCTTTATGGCATTTCCGACCTCATCAACGCCGCAAGCTTGTGAGCCAAGAACGATGAGCAACTGATCGTCCTTCGGCGACAACAGTTCTGCGAGTTGTGCCTCGGAGAGCGGTGAACGTACTTGCGCGGAACTGTCGATGACTCGTCTCATCTCTGCTGCCGCAAACCCAGCCGGCGGCGTCTCGGACCCCGCTTCGATGAGGGCATCTTCAATCTGAACTGTCGTACCTAACATCCGCATGACATTGGGCGAGCGTAGGCGCCAGCCATCAAGCACACTGGCCAGCACGCCGAGACCAACCATCTCTTCAACGAGACCACGAAAATCGTCGGGTCGAAGTTGTGCAAACCCATCGGCCCACCACTCAATGCATTCGCGTCGCAGTACTTCGGTAGAGACTGGATTCTCATTCCCTGCGATCTGAGATCGATACGCCACGGCGTAGGCAATAACGCGGTAGCGAGGGTCAAGGCGCAGAGTGAGTTCAAAGCGTTGCCGAACTTGATGACCAAGCGCTTCATCGCCAAGTACTGCTTCCAAATCTTCGACCAACACTTGGGAAGGAAGCAGATTAGGCATCGGGCGGCGGCGCAACACTTTGATCAACGCCTGGCCATAAAGCTGCAGAGCAAGTGGCTGATAGTTCGCGTTAGCCATAAGACGCGCCGCGACGTCGTCTCCGATTTCGTATCCGAGCGCCTCTAACGGTCCATGAAGGAGATCGAAGGCGGGCTGAGGACTGAGTGGTCCAATTACTTGCGGCCGTCCCAGGTGAGCCAGCGGCTGGTTCGGAATAGCGGCGAATCGCTGCACTTGATGCAGGCCAGCAAATACAACCTTGAAGCGGCGGTCAGTCGAGTCCATCAACTCACGAAGACGAGAGATATTGACGAATCGCGCTTCGGCGTCGACATCAAAAAAATCGTCACACTCGTCGAGGAGGAGCAGAATTCGACGCTCCGGATTGGCCGCTAAGAACGCTCGAACGAGTTCCTCCGCCACAGCAGCGGGATCTTTGCGCGCCGGTCTTCGCTCGGGTTTGCACTTAACTACGAGTGCGTCAACGACCGGATCCCAGACTGCATCAGAGCGCTTTGTCGCACCAATGGCCGCACCCCTCAGGTCGACGTACACGGCTACTTGATGGGGTGTCTCTTCGAAACGCCGTTCCGCCGCGTGCAGGAGAGCAGACTTTCCAAGTTGGCGGCCTCCGTAAATGAGAGAGGTCCCGCGAGGATCCATGACTGAACGCCGCTCGTCCAGACGCCCGTAGAACATTTCGGTGGGTACCGCGCCAGCGACATCAGGCTCGTACGGATTCACATCTGTGAAGGGAAGCGTCACTTGCATCAATGTGTCATATCGGCGTGCTCCGTGCGCCGCCAAATAGAACATCACCGCATCGTCGACAACGATGACTGCGCGACTCGAACCCGCATTCGAGCGAAGTTCCGTGGCGAACGCACATCGTTGCACGCTCGAGAGCGTTCCAAAATAGAGCACCACGACCGAACGTTCTGAAGGGTCCTGGGCTACTAGAGCTAGCAACGTCAAGGGATCAGGTGAGCTCCAGCAACAGAGGAGCCGTAGTCGCGTACCGCTCCCCGAACCGAATGCAGGTACAAGTGCTTTTCCAGTGCGACGAACACCGACAAGATCGAGCCACCGTCGGTCCGAACCGCCCGAGACAGAAGATGACGCTTCGCCATCTGCTTCAATTCCGAGAATGCGAAGCGCAGGTGCGAGCGTCACTGCACCCACTCGCGAGTTTCCCTTTGCCTTCAACTCCGTCCACGTCCGCAGTCCATTGAGCGCGACCTCGAGTTCGCCGGCCGAAAGGCCACTTAAGTCCGTATCTGCAACGCGACCGCCTGTCTCCAGTATTTCCAGGTCCACCGAGGAAAGACCCGCAACGAGTTCGTCCGGAAAACGCGGAAAGAACGCCGAGATGTGTTCGCCCGTTGGCGTAATCGTCAAAGCTTCGTCGCCAGCTTCTGCGCGCGCCATGAAATCGCGAGCAGTCGCGAGATCACCCGACGCTGCGAGACGCTCGATGACGTCGGACTGTGCTTCTACGGCCGCAACTTCCGCACGGCGTTGTTCGAACTCGGCGTCAAAGGCTGCCTGCTCTCGAATACGCGTCGCAACCAAGGAGAGTGCTACTCGCTCAAGAATGTCGTCGCATTCGCCAAGATCGTTTCGACTATCAGGATCGGCCTCGGACAGGGACACGCTCAACGAGCCCCACATCTCTTCATCGAGGAAACCGCTACGTCGTGCGTCGTTCACCTGGTCCACGAGAGGCCGTCTCTTCGTAGATATTCGGTTCGTGGAGGCCGCCAGTAACAATTCATACTCTTCGCGCATTGATTCGGCAGTACCGGGATCGTCCATAGCGACGCATTCCACTATCGCGAGCGCGGCGTCGAATTCGTTGGAGGCGCATCGAGCGTCAAAACCTTCGCGCCAGTTCCGTCGCGCGGCTTCCATGGCAGCGCTGAGCGAAACATCAAAATGAGCTTTGGAGAAAAGATCCGCCGTTGACGCGTGCGACTTTAGTAACTCTTCATCGAGCACTTGAAAGGGTGTCCGCTCGGCACCAGGCAATGCATTGCCATCGAGCAACTCAAAAAGTCCCTGCAACATCGAAGCGGAGGCCACACCAACGGAACTCGCAATCGGATCGCTACTCAGGGCACGGAGTGATGCAAGTGCCCGTTCGCGCTCTGGACTCACTGCCGCGCGAAGTTCACGAAGAGGAACATCTTGCCAACGTCCGAGTTCTGGACGAGAAGCTTCAAGAAGCGTGACTGCGTCGAGCCACTCGGCTGCGGCATCGAGCGCATGGTCCATGCGATTCACTAGAGCAAGGCGGACTTGCCCTTCGATCCGACGAGCGCCCGGGGCCCTCAGTTCGCGATCGAGTCGATCGACTTCGTACTCGACTTCACGGTGATCACGCAATCGCCGAACCTCGGATTCGATAGACGAACGCTGTTCGTGATCGTTTCGACCCACCGGTTCGAGAAACTTCGTTATGAGTCCTTCAGGACTAACCCACGTGCTGAGAATTTTCGTTCCTCGGGCAAAATACGTGGTTCTAGGCTGCGAAAGCTCAGCCGATGCTGCCTCTGAAGCTACCCTCACTCGTTCTTCAACAGCAGCAACGTTCTGCGCGGTCGGAAGTAGATCGGCCGTCAAACTGAGTCCTCGTTGCGTAGCTCGAGCTATGGCCACCACAATGGGTTGCAATCCTGGAACTGATCCGATGCCGTCAGCGAGGCCACCGATGATGCCTGTAAGCACACCTTGGGGATGCAAGAGCGATACGCGCAATGCCGCGATGAGTACAAGTACACGCCCAGCTCGATCACCATCCAACATTTCGATCGACAACCTTGAAGATCTTTCGTCGAGTTCTGATACCACGGCTCCGTTTGGCGTACGCACAGCGTCGGCGAGCGCCGCGACCCTTAGTGCTTCAACAAAACCTTTGTTCCCATCCGAAGCTTCGATGAGCCACGCAGCGATGCCAAAGCGACGTTCTCCAACGCACGCCGCGACGAGATCCTTCAACTCCTCTGTCGAAGTCATTTCTTCCGCAACAAAAGGTGGAGCGTTCTCCGTTTCGACAACCACTGGATCAGTGCTTGACTCGAGGCTTTCGGAAACAGTCGGTACTTCTTCTTCTCTCTGGTCAAGTAGCAACCGCTCTGCCGACGATTCCTCAACTTCAGGATCGTTGGCCGGTTCATCAACAATCGAAACAGAGAGGTCATCGTCTCGTTCTCGCAGTGCGACTCGCCCTCGAGCAACGGCGACCATCACTCGAGCGTCGACGAATGCAGCAAGCCTTTCCGAGAGTGTTGAAAGCGTTTCTTCGTCGTCTCTCGAAGCTGCCTCAACTGCGTCAACCAGATCGCAAAGTATTGAGATCCGAATGCGCTCGTCCTCAGACCAGTCTTCGCGAGCAGCAAGGTCGCTGGCTTCATTCGAGAGAATCCCTAGAGGTATGTCGGAGCTGCTATTTGAGGACGCCCTCGCCAGTTTGCGAAGAGCGATTCGAGCGCTTGCGTCGTCTTCGCTCGACTGCCGCATCGCCAGTTGCGCCGCAAGAGCTTCATCAAGACGCCCTAGGCTGAGCGGCGGCGGTACGGGTAGCTCCAGTATTTCGCCGGCAACGTTGAGCGCTGACGAGGCCGCTGTCAACAGAATCATTGATTCTTCTGCCGGAGCCGATCCTTCGTAGAGTGCCTGTTCGATACCGGGTAACGCCGCAGTGGCAACTTCCATCGCCAGGTGCGCTTGGTGAACGAGGTCTGAGGCCTCATCTCCACTCTCGTCAGAGAACGCCGCGTTCATTTGATCAATATCTCCATCATTAGAGATGAGCCCCTGACGGTCCTCCAGTTCACGTATCGCTTCGTCGCAATCGGATATGAGCGTCTCCGAAACCTTCGACCATTCGGGAACGGCGACACGTTCATCGACCAGCAGAGCGCGCAATAAGTACGGCGAGTATCTCGATCTGTTTGACCACAACCTTGCAATGGCTAGGCGCCCTATGCCCGGAGGAACTGAGAACAGAAGTCGATCAACAGCGGCGGGTACGTCACTAATCGTTTTTGCGTTCATCGGAAATTGACGCATCACGGTAAGGGACAGATGCCAAGAGGACTGCGCCTGTTCCTCAGTCGGTTGTCGCTGGAGACGGGCTATGACCTGTTGTGCAAAGAGTGTTGTTGGTGTCCTGAGGGGTGCCAAGTTGAGCGCGCGCATCATTCCAACCAGCGTCGCCGCAGGAAGCAGCGGGATACTCCACTGGATATCGGCAACTTCGAGATGCTCAATCGCAGTGTGCACGACATCGCCAAGCGCTTCAGCCTTTGCTTTCAAACGATCAGCAATTTCGCAGTACAGACACGGAGCGACTTCACCCTCCACGTGCTCATCGATAGTGGTCATGAGTCTTCTTCCTCGGTGGACAAACGATCACGGCGGGACTTTCGCGAATGTGATTTAACGTACGTAAATCCATCTGGCAGGTCTTTGGGGAGACCCATGGGCTCGCCCTCTCGCGTCCAATCTTCGCGATACTGAGCTTGCTTCTCATTGGATGCTTGCTCCGACTTTGACAAGTGGCGGAGAAAAATCCGAACCTCGTGCGGTCGGACGTATCGAGGCACGTAATCGGAGTAGTCGCGCAGTAATACGTCGCCAACACGGGTCTCACGACGCTCACCCGGGCACCAGGTGTAGCTGACTCCGTCAAAGACGAGAATTTCGGACGTGACGAGCCCATCGAGAGTGAGTTGAACGGAAGCTTTCGCCGATGCTGGCGCATCCGGACCGTAAATTCCTACAACCACTCGCGAAAATGCGACCTCCTTACAACCGGAATCAACGTCGTTGCCTCGCCGTCGAATCACGTCAAGTACTAGGTCTCTGAGAGTTCGACCCTTTGCGGAAGGAGGTTCAACAATTCCAGTGCCACGGGCGAAAAGTCGCTCATCGCACTCGTATTCGTAGGTGAACGCACCAATGACAAACGGCTCGCTACGGCGGCTTAGGGAAACATCGACGACTTGGCTACCCCGGACCCAAACGACCTTGACCCGACTACCAGGAACAAATGGGATCGGCCATTCAATTCCTCGTAACGAAACAACGTCGCCATCATTCCTATGGAGCGATACGTGATGAATGACATCTGCCGGCTCCAATGTCTTGCCTTCCACATCGAGACGCGAGTGCAGATCTTCACCGACTTCCTCGAAGATTGCGTCAGCCATTTCTCGGCGAAGACGCAATCGGCTCTCCTGAATATCGGTATTCGTCAGAGCAATTGTGATGGAGACCTGCGAGGAAGTGAGAACTAACTCAACATCCTCTTCTTTAGCGATGTCGAACGGATTCGTCGACTCGAGATATCCGAGTCCAAGAGGAATGTCTGCCGGAATGGCGCAGTAGGCGCTGGGCGAATCACCTATACGTTCGGTCCGCCAAATGCCTCCCGCAACCCACGCATCGTCGAGCCGGACATGCACAGTTCCATTTGGAGAGCTGTACCAACCGTCTGCCGCGTACTCCCCTAACCACTGGACTATGAAATGCGATGCATAACATATGGCCATCACCCACGCACAGCCATTGAGGTCGGCGCCGGATCCAGCAATCCCAACCAGACGAGAACCGAGCGAAGCGTATCGAATCGAGTCATGTGGATGAAGCTTCGCGAGTTGGTTTGCAATGGTCCTTAAGTCCGATAAACCCAGCGGATGATCTTCAACCGCGGGCCTTAGATGATCCTCATAGTGAACAGTGGCAAAGAGAAAGTCTCGCCACATGGTGCATCGAGGAATAGTCGCCATGATGTCTCGCAAAACCGAGATGCTGGCCACAACGGCAACGAGCAGCAAGTCGTCGTCCTGCAATGCTTCGTCGGAAAGTGCGGCTCCGAATCTCCCTTGAACAAGTGGTTCTCGTAGATGACGTACCATCCATCTCGCAAAATACGTGGCGTCATCAAGATCCGCCTCTTCGTCCGCATATCTTGCGTCTACGACGAGGTGATGACGGCTATCAATCACGAGTTCCTTTTGGCGCTCTCGCTCTAGACCTTGGCCCCACGGCTCTTCGATGCATTCAAAGTCAACAACGAGCGCTTCTTTAAGTATTGAAAAGGTCTCCCCGCCATCTTCACGAGCTTCTGCCGGAGCACCCGAGAATCGGGATTCGACGTCCCAGTCGTCGAGAGAAACGCTTCGGCCTTCCTTGTACACGATTTCGCCCCAGAAGTCTTCTCTTCCACCGCCTGCAGGAACTTGGATGAACGCGCCAACGGGCAATGCAGTTACTGCAGTGTTGTGGCGAACATGCTGCAGATGGTCGAGCGGAGTGTCGATGTATCGACCTGTATCAAGGTCAAAGTTCCAGCAAAGTGCATTCCAGCACAGCACTGGATGCAGCGGAAATCCCCGTACAATGCAGAGGTCGTATAGGTATTCGCGTATGAACTCAACCTCAGCAGCATCTTCATCCGTAATCTCCTCAAGGAGGAGCGGGAAGAAGTTCTCATTTTCGAGGTTGATCACGAAACAACCGCCTGAGCCCCAGCGCTACGCGCAGCATCACGCTCAACGAATTCCCGCAGGCGCCACCTATCGCCGGATGCGACGATCGCACCGCGAGCAGACAGGCGCCCAAACGAATTCTCCACCGCTCGTGACGAGATGCCCGGCATTGCGCCACGATGTCGTGAATACAGCAACTGCGGCCACAGGGGCACGCGATGCCCAAGTCGCTTATTGAAGTAGGAATCGCTTCCGTTGAGGACGATTTTTGCTAGTCCAGTCGAGATTCCTTGCCGCACACTTGCAACGAGCGCTTCTACGTGCTCGTCGAGTGCGCGTTCGAAAAATGGGCGACCGGCGGCGGTCGATGAGGCGGGGCGAGGTTTCGGGAGATTGAACGCACGTAACACTGCAGGTATCGGCTCTCCCGATTCGATGGCTTCTTTGGATCCCCAGCACGTCGAGCATCGAGAAACGCCGTGGGCACAGACACCTTCAGGAAGTTCCTCCACTTTGAAGTACTCGGCGATCCCCTCGTTCGCGCATTCCGTAGCGCTGTACCACCGAATCATTTCACTTAGTTCTCGACCGACCCGACGCTGACGTCGTTGCACCTCGGCATCGAAGTCGCCAGGAACGACTCGACTGTGGCCGTCGCTCGCTCGACGGAATTCAACCCCTGTCTTTCTCACTCCGTACGAAGCCTGCTGCGACACGTCCAGGTATCCCAGGGCATGAAAGTCAGCGAGGAGTGACCACGTCGCCCCGGGCTCTCGCCAATGCTCCGAGTACGTGGGAACGGTGTTCGTCAGATGTTGGTGCAGTGACTCAATCCCGAAGGATTTCGATGACGAAGTGGCCGCAACGATCGCGCCTACAACGTCGAGATCCAGGGGGTCGTCGGGAATCCGATCTCCAGCAAGAATCTTCACGCTCGCGGGAAAGTCGCCTAAATCGTCAAGCGCACCGAGTCTGTCGAGAACACTCAGGACGCTCGATGTGGCGGACCGATACTGATCGTACGTACGGGCTGCGGCTTGAGCATGTTCACTCAGAACACCAGAATCGAAATCGGCGGCGATTTGATCGATCAAGACCTGCTCGAGATCAATCGTCGCGTACTCCGACTCAGCAGGTTGTGCGCCGATGGCAAGTAAGCGTTCGGCAAGTCTTCTCAGGAGTTGCGAGGACGGACTCTGTTCAGTCATCCATTTGACGAGACTAAAGCCACGAGCTGTACCAAGCGCGAGAACCGCATTGAGATTGCTCTCGCCATCAACAGTTGAACTAGAACCGTCGCGACCCGCACGACCGAGTTGTTGATAAAGCGCGGAGAGGTCTGTTGGGGGCGACACAACGAAAACGCACCGAACGTCTGATCGATCGATGCCTAGTCCGAATGCACTCGTCGCGACGACGACCATTGGAGAAAAGTCTTCATCTCCCTTTCTCGGAGCTTCCACGAATTCACTCAGAACTGCCGACTTCTCCGCTTCATTGAGTCGACCGTGATAGCGGCGCACTCGTTGCGCACTATCGGGCCCAAGAACGGTACGAAGTTGCGAATATAGCCTTTCAACTTCTTTGACCGTGAGACAGTAGAAGATTGCGTGATCGTGTAGTTCCCCAAGCACGGCTTCAACAAGTCCTGCGACTGTCAGGTCGCCCTCGCCCTTGCCTAACGTTCGTCTGTACACCGCCAGTTCAGGTCGTATCGGATTCGCAGAGACGAAACGGAAATTCGGCTCATCGCCCTCTGGCTCCGGTGGAAGACCGAAGAGTCCCGAGCGTAAACCTTCGATCACCGTCGGATTGGCTGTCGCCGTGAGAGCGGTAATCCTGAGACTTGGATAGTCGGCGCGAATTCGACGTAGGAAATTCTCAAATCGACGAAATGATGGTCGGAAGTCGTCACCCCATTGAACGCAGGTGTGCGCCTCGTCGATGGCAATGCGACGAATGATGCCCCGAGAGACGCCTTGTTCAACGAGGTCTTGAAACTGTCGCGTGCACAGTCGCTCGGGAGACACGTAGACAATGCGAATGCCGTGATCAGACCGTCCACTTAATGCATCCGTGACATCAGCTTTGCCCAGGCGCGAATTAGAGACGCTCAGCGGCGCGACGAGAGCGCGTACAGCTCCGCCAATCGACCGATTCAGATCAAGAGCCTGATTCTGCATCAGCGACACCAGCGGACTTACGACTATTGTCACGCCGGGAAACACCAGAGCGGGTAACTGAAACGCAAACGACTTCCCATAACCCGTAGGAAGAACGGCCAAAATATCGTGGCCGTCCGCAACGGCTTCAAGCGCTTCTATTTGTTTGTCCTTCAGATCCACAGGAACGCGGTCGCCACGAAGTAAGCCGCCGATCTTCGCGCCACGCTCGAGCAACTCTCGTCGTAACGCATCAGCGCCTTCTTCCCGCAACGCACGGTCTTCATCCGACGAGAGCGCGAGCGAAAGAATCTGTCGCATCTCCGGCGTAAAGCACTGCTCCTTCAAGGCGTCCTCTGTCACAAGTTCGCTATAGCGAGTCGTCGATACGTGTCCAACCTCGCGAAAGAACGACCAGATACGCCGCCATCCTTCCGTCATGGTGACTACGTTTCCGCCGGCTATCTCTCCGGTGTTCGGATCATCTACCAGTAGCCCTGGCTCGAGTGAGCCAAGCAGGACCCGACGATACGACTGACGCAGTCGAGATGCTCCCGATAGTTTCGGATCTGAAATAACGATGACGCCTCTGTGTTCGCGACTTCGGATGAGTCGCCCTACTGCTTGGCGCAGACTGATCGCAGCGAGAGGAAGGTAGTAATCCTCGGTGGCCTGGGTCTCCGGATCCGGTGCGCCCGCGTGCTCGGCGTCTTCGATAGCGAGTGCGCGGCGTGCGGAAATCACCGGGTCTGCAAATGGCGCAAAGGGCAACTTATTGATCCACACCATGGACAGGCGTTCAGGTTTGGAAATGTCAACACCTTGCCAAAGACCGCGAGTTCCAACGACGAGACCTCCGTTCGACTTCATCGCTTCGATTGCTCGCGCGTTCCCCACATCTTTCGCGACTATCAACGGCGGACGATCCAAACTGTCGCCGAGTACGGATTCCAACTCAAGGCCGACATCCACGCTCACCTGTGTGGACGTTGTAAGCACCATGGCTCCATGTCGCCATGCCCACGCTCCTTCGTCTCGCGTTACAACTTCACGCGCGTAGCCGGCAACTTGCCACGAGAGCGTTCGAACAGCCAGACGTTCGTGTTCCGCCCAGGATGGAAAATCCTCGAAACAAACGAGTCGCGCTTGGCGGGCAATGTCAAAGGGTGATTCGAGCACAATGCCGGCCACGTCTTCGCTGACGCCAAGACGTCGTCGGATGTAGTGCCACTCACCGGCCACCGTCAGGGTGGCAGAAACGAAGTACGTACGCGGAATCAATGCGAGAAAAGAACGCCACTCCAGTTCAGCAGGCAGCGATATTGGCGACGAGGAAATGTCAAACTGCAGTCGTCGAACTCCTACCGCCAGTTCGAGTTTCGCAGTCTCTTTCGCCCAAACGACTCGGTTGGGCGCTGGCGGCGTGGAAAAGGCGACCGACTGATCATCGTCGGGTTGTTCATCCAATAGATCGAGCGTCGCCTGATCGGGCGTCGCATCGTCGTTTGCTTCTTCGTCAAAGCTCGCTTGGGCCTCTGGTTCGACATCCTCCCCTTCCGGCGTAACATCTCCTTGATTATTCATTTCGGGTGCTGGGGGCACCGGGATTCCGATAACGGCTTGCGCATCGAGCACGATTTTCTGTGCGGCAACGTGTGCGGCGCTTACTTTTACGCGCAGCGCGAAGAAGCGTTCTGCTGCAAAGTGATCCAGACTGCGGAATACTTCGGTTCCCAGATAGGCGAGAAGGGGCCGATCGACGTCCTTGAGCAGGCCCTCGAGATGTCCGATTGCGCCGATGAGACTGGTCTGGTGTCGTAAACGAATGGCGCCCTCGCGGGGACTAGCGAGAGAGACAGAGCGCGATCCCGGATCGCCGGTCGCACCGTCAAAGCAGAGAAGAGCACAACCAGGCACCATCGCGTTTTCAAGAAAAAGGTCGAGTTGACGGCTTGCAACTCTCAGTTCGTCTAGTGCCGGGTGACGGGCAGCGTCCTCCAGCCATCGTGCGACT
>Ga0208357_1001814_pt1 | contig 15050 bp, 15 predicted proteins | sample NGESurdeep092012_6_FD_184487 | JGI IMG/M metagenome (GOLD analysis project Ga0208357, IMG submission 184487) | Arctic peat soil microbial communities from Barrow, Alaska - NGEE Surface sample F52-2 deep-092012 (SPAdes) | ecosystem: Environmental > Terrestrial > Soil > Wetlands > Peat ... | reverse complement strand
CGCGCACGATCTTGCCCTTGATGAAGAGGTGGCCGCGCTTCTTGCCGGCCGCGATTCCCAGGTCCGCGTGTCGCGCCTCGCCGGGTCCGTTGACCACGCATCCCATGACCGCGACTTGAATCGGGAGGTTCAACGCCTGCAACGCCGTCTGCGCCTCGTTCGCGACCTTGATGACGTCGACTTCGGCGCGACCGCAACTGGGACAGGCGATCAGGTCCAGTCCCTTTCGTTCGCGCAGACCGAGGACCTCGAGCAACGTGCGACCGGCGCGCGCCTCTTCGACCGGATCGGCCGTGAGCGAGTAGCGAAGGGTGTCGCCGATGCCCTCGGCCAACAACGTCGCGATCCCGGCGGTGCCCTTCAAGAGGCCGCCCGGCAACGGACCGGCCTCGGTCACGCCGAGGTGCAGCGGGTGATCGAAGGTCTCGGAGGCCAATCGGTACGCCGCGATCATGGTCGCGACCGACGACGCCTTCACCGAGATCTTCACGTCGTCAAAGCCGACCTCTTCGAAGTAGGCCAGTTCCAGTCGCGCCGACTCGACGAGGGCTTCGGGCGTCGCGCCGCCGAAGCGTTCGTAGATGTCGGGATGCAGGCTCCCGGCGTTCACGCCGATGCGGATCGGTACGCCGCGGTCCCGCGCCTCGGACGCCACCAGTTTGATCTCTTCGGGTTTGCGCAAGTTGCCGGGATTGAGGCGAAGTCCCTGCACGCCGGCTTCGAGGGCCGCGAGGGCCATCTCGACGTGAAAATGGATATCGGCGACGATCGGCACCGGCGATCGAGGGACGATCTGGGCCAACCCTTCGGCGGCCGCGACCTCGTTACACGTGCATCGCACGATGTCGGCGCCCTCGGCGGCGAGCGCGTAGATCTGTTGGAGCGTGCCTTCGACGTCGGCGGTCTTGGTCGTCGTCATCGACTGGACCGAGATCGGCGCGTCACCGCCCACCCGCACGGCACCGACGGCGATCTGACGGGTCTTTCGACGAGGGCTGAGGGGGCTGGCGGTGACGTCCACGGTTCCAGTCTGCCCGTTTACGCGCGCGGCGAAGCGCCTAGAACGGAACCGGGTGCGCGATATCGAGGAAGAGTGTGCAGGCGAAAAGCACCAACAAGACCCCCATGAAGGCGTAAATGACGGGTGCCAGCTTGTTGACGTCGGCGTGGTAGCGCTCGCCTCTTCGGGAGCGAAGTCGTTCGTACGTCGCAATCGCGACGTACCCGCCGTCCAGGGGCAGCATCGGGATCATGTTCAGCATCCCCACGAAGACATTGACCGCCATCAAAATCAGGAGGAGCTGGCCGACGCCATTTTGGTTAGTACTCTGCACCGCGACACGAACGACCCCCACGATTGAGTAGGGGCGGGTGTCTGCGTTTTTCGGATTGAGCGCCGCGGCGGGCGACGCGACCTGATGGAAGAGGCTCGAGAACTCACCCGGTGAGAAGACGTGCACGATCGCGGCAGCGGCCGTGCCGATGAGGGACCCCACCTCCGTGACCGAACCGGGAATCGCGGCGTACCACGAGTCGCGGGCCCGCAGGTTCTCGATGCCGACGCCGAGAAAGCCGTGCTTGGCTAACGCCTTGCCGTCGACCTTGATGCTCGCCCCGTTGACGGGCGTGGCGTGCAGCGTGAGGTCACGACCGGCGCGGCGGATGAGAATCGTGAGGTTCTTGCCGGTGTCACGGCTCACGACCTTGATCAACTGGTTATCACTCGTGATCGCGGTCCCGTTTATCGAGACGATCTGGTCGCCGACCTTCATGCCGGCCAACTGCGCGGCGTTCTCCTTTTGACCCTGCCACTTCGTGAAATCGCCCACGCCGATGTGATTGGTCGAAGGAAGTCCGACGAAGGTGATCGCGGTCCACGCCAAGAGCAGTGCCATGACGAGGTGCATGAGCGAACCCGCCGAAGCGAACAGCGCCTTCTTCGGGTACGAGGCCGAGCGATAGGTCCGCTTTTCGTCCTCTTCGGGTATGGTCTCGGTCCAGGTCATCCCCGGGACCTTGACGTACCCACCGGCGAGGATCGCTCGCACGCCGTAGCGCGTCTCACCGATGGTCGTCGACCAGATCACCGGACCGAAGCCGACGAAGAAGTCGGTCACCTTCATGCCCGCACGTTTGGCGGTGATGAAGTGACCGAACTCGTGGGCCATCACGATGAAGATGATCGCGAAGATGACGAGCGGCAGGGCCCAGCCGACCCACCACGTGAGCAACGCCACGAAGGCTGCGACGCCGACAAGGAGGGTGATCAGGGACCGGCGGGTCTCGGGGTTCGAATCCATGACTATTGAGTGAGAATACCGTGGGCCCGTGCCCGAGCGGTCGCGTCATTGGCGATCAGGTCCGGTAAGGAATCCAGCGGGTCGGCGACGTACCCGTCCATCACGCGCGCGACGACGTCGATGATGTCGCACCAGCTGATCTCGTCGGCCAGGAACGCCGCGACCGCGACTTCGTTCGCCGCGCTCAACCACGCGGGCGCCGCCCCCCCGAGCCGCGAGGCTTCGTACGCCAGGGCGATCGCGGGGAAAGCCTGGGGATCGGGCGCTTCGAACGTCAACGCCAACTCCTTGGTGAAATCGATGGCGCCCCATCCGTGATCCAAACGCACCGGCAATCCCAGGCAGTACGCGATCGGCAGACGCATGTCGGGACGCGAAAGTTGCGCGAGGACCGAGCCGTCGACGTACTCCACCATCGAGTGCACGATCGACTGGGGGTGCACGACGACCTCGACTCGTTCGACATTGATACCGAAGAGGGCCGTGGCCTCGAGCACTTCGAGTCCCTTGTTCATGAGCGTCGATGAGTCGATCGTGATCTTGGCCCCCATCGACCACGTCGGGTGATTCAAGGCATCAGCCTTGGTGGCGCCGCGCAGCCGGTCGAGTGACCAACCCCGAAACGGGCCGCCCGAGGCGGTGAGAAGCAGTCGTCGCACGTCAGGGTATCCGGCCTCGCCCGGTGAACCCGCGAGGCATTGGTGGATCGCGCAGTGTTCTGAGTCGACCGGCAACAACGTGGCGCCCGGGGTCGAGCGGACCTTGGCCACCAACGGGGCCGCGGCGATGAGCGACTCCTTGTTCGCCAGCGCCAGCCGCTTCCCGGCCCTCAGGGCCGAGAGCGTGACCGGGAGGCCCGCGAATCCGAGGACCGCGTTCACGATGATGTCGGCGCTCGCGGCGAGCGCCGACAGCCCTTCGTCACCGACCACGATGTCGACGCTCGCCCCGACGAGGGCGGCGAGCGTGTCACGATGCTCATCACTGATCACCCCGACGCGCGTGACGTGGAACTCATCGACGATGGCGGCGAGTTCGTGGAGATGTTCACCGCCCGAGAGCGCGACGAGTTCGAACATCTCGGGTTCTCGACGCAAGACGTCGAGCGTCTGGGTTCCGATCGATCCGGTGGCGCCGAGGAGCGCGACGCTGCGCCGCACTGTCGGCATCGTCAGCCCAGTTTGAGAACGTGGCAGAGGTAGTACATAGTGGGCAGGGCGAACAACAGACCGTCGATGCGGTCAAGCAGTCCACCGTGTCCCGGCAGGAGCCGGCCGAGGTCCTTCACGCCGATCGTTCGCTTCACCATCGATTCGAACAGGTCACCGAGTGGGACGACGATGGAGATCGCCACGGCCGCTTCGAGGCCGGCCTTTCGAGTCCAGACGCTCATGATCGGCAGGAGCAACGCGCCCGCGATCAGCGTCAGCACCGTGCCACCGGCGGTGCCCTCCAAGGACTTGTTCGGCGAGAGCGACCTGTTGAGCGGTCGCTTGCCGAACTGTCGTCCGACGACGAAGGCGCCGGAGTCGTTGGCGACCGTCAACACCATCGCGCCGAAGAGATACGAGAGTCCGTGGCCACCGACAAAGTTGCGCGGCGCGACGAAGAGCAGCGCGTACGAACCGATCACCCCGATCCACACGTAGACGAAGATCGTCGCGCCCAATCCATCGAGCACGTCGACCGTGCGGCCCGCGTTGAGGTACCAGACGAATCCAAAGATGGTCAACAAGACGCTGATCGCGCCGACCGAGGTGAGACCCTTGTTGTAGACGGCGACGCCGAGCGTGAGTATCGCGACGATGCCGAGCACCGTGGCGGGGTGCGCGCCGGCCGAACGGAAACCGGCGTACGCCTCGGCCCCGGCGAGGGCCAAGACGACGAGCACCATGACTGTGACAGCAACGGCACCCAGTAAGAAGACCCCGGAGACGACGGCCGCGAGCACGACGCCGGTGACGAGTGCTCGAGCGAAGTTGCGGTCGTTGCTCTGGCGAACGGCCCGCCCGGCCAACGGATCGGCCGAGATGGAGCGGCGCGTGCGTGGGACGCGGTCCGGTTCGGGACGCGGTGCCTCGGTGACGACCTCGTCGAAGTGGGTCACCTCGGGTTCGGCGAACTCCCACGGTCGAGCGGTGTCCTCGCGCTGTTCGCCGGCGAGGATGGCCGTATCGAACTGGTCCTCGTGGGCGACCCAGTCGGCCTCGCCCTCGCGCCACGCCGGCGCGGGAATCGCCGACCAGGGGTCGTCAGCGTCGGCGGCTTCTCGCGCCACGACGATCGGCACCTGCCCGGTCGGCGCGTCGGTCCAGTGGGGCAACAGCGTCGTCGGGTCGATGATCATCGTCTCGTCGGCCGCGTCGGCGGCGATCTCGGCGCCGGTGACCGTCACCCGAGAGTCGGTCGAACTCACGACGGCCATTTCGCCCGTGGGCTCATTGAAGAGCGTGCCGTCGTCGTCGTCAGACTTCAAGTAGTTCCTGCTCCTTGTGAGCGAGTAGCGCGTCCACGACGGCCACTTCTTCTTGGGTCATCTTGTCAAGAATATTCTCGTAGTGTTCGAGGTCGTCACTGGAGATGCTCTTGTCCCTTTCCAGGGCTTCGAGCTCTTGACGGGCGTGGCGTCGGCATCCGCGCAGCGCCACGCGACCCTCCTCGGCCTTCGTATGGACGACCTTGACGAAGCTCTTGCGACGCTCTTCAGTGAGCGACGGGAAGGTGAGGCGGATGACGACGCCGTCGTTCGAGGGATTGAGTCCGAGATCGGCGTTCGAGATTGCCTTTTCGATCGAGGCCATGGCGCCCTTGTCGAAGGGCGAGACGACGAGCAGTCGCGGCTCGGGCACCGAGAAGTTCGCGAGTTGCTTGAGCGCGGTGTCCGTGCCGTAGTACTCGACCATCAGGTTCTCGATGAGGGCCGAGGACGCGCGGCCGGTGCGCACGGTGGAGAACTCGGCCTTGGCGTGTTCGATGACCTTCGCCATGCGTTCACGAGTGTCCTGCATCACCAGCTCGACGAGTTCGTTTTCCATTACCTCACCAGCGTACCGACGGCCTGACCGTCGAGCGCGCGACCCAAGTTTCCCTCGGCCATCAGGTCGAAAACCCGAATGGGCAGACGATTGTCCTTGCAGAACGTGATGGCGGTCATGTCCATGACGCGAAGGTCTCGCGAGATGACGTCGTCGAAGGAGAGCTCCTCGAACTTCGTCGCGTGGGGATTGACGCGCGGATCCTCGGAGTAGACGCCGTCGACGCCGCCGTGCGTGCCCTTCAAGACGATGTCCGCTTCGATCTCGGCCGCGCGCTGCGCGGCCGGCGTGTCGGTCGTGAAATATGGATTGCCCATTCCGGCGGCGAATATCACGACCCGACCCTTTTCGAGGTGTCGCACGGCGCGCCGGCGGATGTAGGGCTCGGCGACCTGGTCCATGCCGATCGCCGAGAGTACGCGCGTCGGTCGACCATGGGTCTCGATGGCGTCTTGGAGCGCGAGCGCGTTGATGACCGTGCCGAGCATGCCCATGAGGTCGGAGTTGGCGCGATTCATTCCAGCCATGGCGCCGGTGGCGCCGCGCCAGATGTTGCCCCCGCCGACCACGACGGCCAGTTCCAGATTGCCGCGCTCCATGGCGTGGGCGATCTCGGACGCGAGGAAGTCAACGGTCGAGGCGTCGATGGTCTCATCACTCGCGGCCGAGGCGAGGGCCTCACCCGACAACTTCAGGACCACGCGGCGCACGGTGATGACCTATCCCCCGATGACCACTTGAGCGAACGCCGTGATCGACGCGCTACCCAAGTACTGGGCGATGGTCTGTTTCTCGTCCTTCACGTAGGGCTGCTCGACGAGGACGCGGTCCTTGAACCAGCCGTTCATGCGACCCTCGATGATCTTGGGCATCGCCGCTTCAGGCTTGCCCTCGTTGCGAGAGATCTCCTCGACGGTCGTGCGCTCGGCATCGATCTCGGCCTGGGGCACGTCCCCACGGTTCAGGTAGAGCGGCTTGGAGAACGCGGCGTGCACCGCGATCTCGTGGGCGACCTCTTCAGAGGCGCCCTTCACCACGATGATGACGCCGTTGACGCCACGTCCGGCCTGATGGTGGATGTAAGTGTCGACGACTTCGTCGTCACCGGCCTCGAGTCGATAGACGCGACCGATCGAGATGTTCTCTTTGAGCGTCGTGAGCATCTGCTCGACGTTCTCGCTGAATTGGGACACCGCACCGGTGCCCTCGGCACAGACGCGAGCCGCGATCTCGTCGACGAGCGAGACGAACTCCTCGGACTTGGCGACGAAGTCGGTCTCACAGCGCATCTCGACCATCGCCGCCACGTTCCCGTTTCGCACGACGGCGACGGCCCCCTCACCGGCCTCGCGGTCGGCACGCTTGGCGGCCGAGGCCATGCCCTGCACGCGTAGCCACTTGGTCGCCTCTTCCATGTTGCCGTCATTCGCCTCGAGCGCCTTCTTGGCGTCGAGGATCCCGACCCCCGTCGCTTGGCGCAGCGTCTGTACATCTTTCGCGGTGATAGCCACGTTGTTCTCCTCTTTGATTCTCCGCTAAAAAAATTTAGGCGTGGGCCGCTGTGTCCTCGGACTCCGTGGTCGACTCGCCCTCGGGGCTCTCTTCAGCGACCGGCAGGGCCTTCTCGACCACGGGCTCGAGTGAGTCCACCTCGACCAACTCGGGCGCGTCATCGGGCGCGACGTCGGGCGCCACGTCGGCGAGCACCTCATCGGGCGTCTCGGGCGCGGCGGATCCTGGCGTGCTCGCCGGCTCTTCGATCAGCGCGGCGCGATTGGCGGGCGCCGAGGTCTGCTTCGAGATCACCGGACGATTCTGTCGGATGTAGCGACCTTCGGTGACGGCGTCAGCCATCAAACGACAGAGCAAGGCGCCGGAGCGGATGGCGTCGTCGTTGCCCGGGATCACGTAGTCGATCACGTCGGGGTCACAGTTGGTGTCGACCACCGCGACGACCGGCAGGCCGAGCTTGCGGGCCTCGGTCACGGCGATGTGCTCCTTCTTCGTGTCGATGACGAAGATGGCGTCGGGGACGCGGTCGAGGTTCGCGATTCCTGAGAGGTTGCGGTCCAGCTTCTCGAGTTCACGGCTGTGGCGAAGGGCCTCACGCTTGGGCATGTTGTCGAAGTCACCGGCGCGCTGCATCGAACGCAGCTCCACCATGCGCTTCACTCGTCCCGCGACGGTGGCGAAGTTGGTGAGCATGCCGCCCAGCCAACGCTGGTTCACGAACGGCATGCCGCAGGCCTTGGCGTAGTCCTCGATAGGACCTTGCGTCTGCTTCTTGGTACCCACGAAGAGGATCACTCCCCCGTCGGCGACCAAATCGCGCACGTAGGCGTAACTCGTCTCGATGCCGAGCAAGGTCTTGCGCAGGTCGATCAGGTAGATGCCGTTGCGCTCGCCGAGGATGAACCGGCGCATCTTGGGATTCCAACGGCGGGTCTGGTGTCCGAAGTGAACTCCGGAGTCCAGTAGTTCTTGCAGGGTGACAAGGGCCACGTTATTTTTCCTTCCGTCCGGTTGCTCGATCCCCGTAGTGCACCCGAAGGCGACCGCACGAAACCACGGGGCTATATCGTCAACTCACCCACTGCGGGAGAGCCGGTCCATCCTACTCGCTCGAGGTCGGTTAGCCCCTCGGGTGCGTGTCGTGGTGGACCTTCTGGAGCCGGGACTTCGAGACGTGGGTATAGATCTGCGTGGTCGTAAGGCTCTCGTGACCGAGCAACTCTTGGACTACTCGCAGGTCCGCACCGCCTTCGAGCAAATGGGTCGCGTAGGTGTGTCGCAGGGCGTGCGGGTGGACGTGACCGCGCGCGGTCCGGTTGTCCAGGATGCGCCGGACGTCGCGCGGACCAAGTCGATTGCCCCGTCGATTGAAGAACAACGCCTCGGGCGGTGAGTCGGCGCGCATCACCTCCTCGCGGGCGTCCGCGATCCAGAGTTGCACTGCTTCGAGACCGCGACGATGCAGCGGCACGATGCGTTCCTTACGGCCCTTGCCCAGCACGCACAGCAATCCCTGGCGAAAGTCGACGGACACGACGTTCAGGCCGCACAGTTCGCTGACGCGAAGCCCCGCCCCGTAGAGGACCTCGCAGACGGCGCGGTCCAACGTGGCCCACGCGTCATCGCCCCAATCGTCGTCGAGCAGGGTGTCGAGTTGTTCGCGCACGACGATCTTGGGGAGTCGATGATTCGGTCGCGGCGCCGAAAGTCGCGCGGCGGGGCTTTCGGCCAGGTGTCCGCGCTGGACCATCCAGGCGAAATAACCCCGCAGCGAGGCGCGTCGGCGGATGATGGACGTTCGTTCGTCCCCGCGCTCGGTCATGAAGGCCAAGTAGTCGCGCAGCACTCGCATCGTCACGTCCTGGGGCTGAGGGAGGTCTCGTTCGACGGCCCAATCGATGAAAGCGTCGAGATCACTGAGATACGCCGTCTGGGTCGCCTCGGCCCGGTCCGTCGCGCGAAGCGTCACGGCGTAGTCCCTCAGATGCCACTGCGCCGTGGCCCGAGCGCCGCTGCGTTGTGGTGGCACGATATAAGGCTAGTGACGACCTATGGAACACGTGATGACCTCGTAAGGTGGACGAGGAATCCGAGGGGGGACGAGTGTCGCGAATCCTGATTGTCGAAGACGACGACCACATCCGTAGCGCACTTCGCCTGATGTTCGAAGGCGAGGGTTTCGTGGTGGACGACGCCCCCACCGGCGAGGTCGCCATCGCCCTGTTCAACCGCATGGCCTCGGACATGGCGATCGTCGACATCATGTTGCCGGGCATGTCGGGCTTTGAGACGTGCCAGGCGTTGCGCAGCGCGAGCGACCTGCCGATCGTCATCGTCTCGGCGCGCGACGATACCGCCGACGTCGTGCTCGGACTCGAATCGGGCGCCGACGACTACGTCACGAAGCCCTTCGTGCCCGAAGAGTTGCTCGCGCGCGTGCGCGCGCACCTTCGCCGTCGGCCGGAGAAGAGCACGGGCGCCTTTCAACTCGGCCTCCTGCACGTCATTCCCGACGATGGCGTCGTGCGCCAGCCGGACGGCTCGGAGTTGCACCTGACCTCAACGGAGTTCCGCCTCCTGACCGACCTCGCCTCGAACAACGGCAAGCCGCTGTCGCGCGAGGACCTCCTGGAGCGGGTGTGGGGCTACGACTATTTCGGGGACAGTCGTCTGGTGGACGTCCACATCCGCCGACTACGGATGAAGATTGAGCCCGATGCGGCCAACCCGATCTTCCTCGTAACGGTCCGCGGCACCGGGTACAAGCTGGTCATCTAATGCGCCGACGGAGTCTTCGACTTCGCCTCATGGTGACCTTCGGGTTGGGCGCCTTCATCGTCAGTTCGCTCTTTGCCTCGCTCACCTACCTCGGTGTCAAGCGACTGTTGATCGAAAACCAGCAACAGACCGACCTGCAACAGAGCTACGTGAACGCCGCACTTGTACGCAGCACCTTGTATTCCACGCCCACCGAGCTCTCCGATCTGTTGAACTCGATTCAACATGCCACGACGTCGAACGTGTTGGTCCAAACGCACGGTCAGTGGCTCGCGCGATCGAATCGAGCCTCCACCCTCGACGTGTCGTCGGCAACGATGAGGACCGTGGGGGCCGGTCAGGCGACCGAACAGACCCTCAACGCGAGCGGAAAGATCATCTTCGTCGTCGGTGTACCGATCCCCTCGGTCGAAACACAGGTGTTCGAGGTCTTTCAACTCCACAACCTGGAACACACGTTGCAGTTATTGGCGCTCGTGCTCGGACTCGGTGCGCTCTTCACGTCGATCGTCGGAATCAGCGGCGGCGTCTGGGTCACTCGAAGAACGGTTCGTCCGCTGGAGGAGGTCTCCTTCGCGGCCGCCCTGATCGCCGACGGCGCCCTCACGACTCGCCTGCAAGTGAATCGCGCCGACCGCGAAGTCCAGCAATTGACGGAGTCGTTCAACCAGATGGTGAGTCAGCTCGTCCAGAGACTCGAGCGCGACGCGAGATTCGCCAGCGACGTGAGTCATGAACTTCGCTCGCCCCTCACGACGTTGGCCACGACAGCCTCGATTCTCCAGCAGCACCGCGAGGACCTCACGTCGGCGGGCCAGGAGAGCCTGGACCTGTTGATCGCCGACCTCTCGATTTTCCAGTCGCTGGTCGAGGACCTGCTCGAGATGTCGCGCAGCGACGCCGGCGCCGTGCCGCTCGTCATGGAGACGGTGTCCGCGATTGAACTCGTACACCAGTCGGCACGCTCGGCCGCTCGACGTCACGGGATCGACGAGCCGCCGGTCGAGGTCGCCGATGACGTGGGCGATCCCCTCGTACTGGTCGACCGACGTCGTTTCGAGCGGGTCATCACGAACTTGATCGACAACGCGCATCGCTACGCCGAGGGCGCGGTCGCGCTGCGGATCGACGTGCGGGGCTCGCAACTCGCCGTCAACGTCGACGACGCCGGGACTGGTGTGCCGAGCGAAGAACACGAACAGGTCTTCGAGCGATTCTTCCGCGGTCGCGCGGCCCACGATCGCGGCATCGCGCGAGGGACCGGGCTCGGGCTCGCGTTGGTACGCGACCACGTGCGCGCCTTCGGCGGGACGATCACCGTCTTAGAGAGTCCTGAGGGCGGCGCCCGTTTCCAGATTCTGCTCCCGATCGTTCAGAGCGAGCCGACGTGAGAGGCGTGCGCGCGACGATCGGTTTGTTGCTCGGCGCACTGGCGCTGGCCGGCTGTTCCCTCGTCCCGACCGCGTCCTCACCGCAAGTGATCGGCCCGAAGAAGGTCCCCTTCGGACTGCTCGGCAAGACCATACCGGGAACGAACAACGGGCGGGTCCGCTTCATCTCCCAGCCGGTGTTGTTCGTGGACGCCACCGGTCACCTCACGCCGTCCAGTCGCATCGTGCCGTCGCCCCCAGTTCTGGAGTCGGTGTTGCGCCAGATCATCATCGGCCCCACGAGGATCGAATCAAACGGCGGCTACACCTCGGCGTTGCCGGCGAACCTGATCATCCTCTCAGCGAGTTTTCGCAGCGGCATCGGGTACATCGATCTCGGATCAACGCTCTCCAAAATGCCCCGTAGCCAGGAAGTACTCGCCGTCGCCCAATTGGTGCTGACGGCCCGCGACGTGGGCGTGACCCTGGGCATTGAAATGCGAGGCGTCGAGATCATCGTTGACGGCGTGGCACAGGACTCACCAACACCGGGCGGTCACGAAGCGAACCTGGTGACGCCCCAGGACTTTCAGAGCCTCTTGAACAATTAGGCGATCGCCGCCGGGCGAAATGCCGGCGCGGCGTTCCAGAGGTGCTCGAGGTCGTAGTACTCACGAGCGGCCTCGTCGAAGACGTGCACGATGACGTCACCGTAATCGAGCGCGATCCATTCGGCCCCGGCGAAACCTTCGACACGCAGGGGCTTGAGGTCGAGGGCGATCTCGACGAGCCGCTCGACCTCTTCGGCGATGGCGCGCACCTGTCGATCGTTGCGACCAGACGCGACGACGAGGGCGTCAAAGGAGTCGACCAACTCGCGCAGGTCGAGCACGACCGTGTCGCGGCCGAGCTTGTCTTCGGCCGCCATCACCGCGGCGTTGATCAGTGCAGCGACGAAGCTCGAGTGGGGGCCGCGAGAGGTCTCGCCGCTCGTTATCAATTCACTCAGCGCGACACCCCGAGCACGAACAGCGCAGCAACAAAGGGAACCGCGAGTGACGCAACTCCGATGACTGCGTATCGGTGCTTCAGGCGACGAACTTCTCTTCGACTCTTCGGCGCCGCTTCCAGACCCCGGAGCCTCGTGGGCTGTGGGTCGGTTGCGTCGAAGAGTCGAACTGCCATTCCCCCGACTTTAGCCTCGAGCGCTCTGGTAGAGCGGAATGACGTTCTCGGGGAGATAATGGCGAAGGTCCGTCGACGTGGGATCGAGTCCTCGCACGAACGAACTCGAGAGATCGACCGGTTCCATGGGAATTTCGTAACTGTCCCAACCATCAGGCACAATGGTCGACGCGCCCGGTCGTGGTACCACGCCGACGCGGGCCAACGTCCGAAGTTCGACGGCTCTGTGCCAGCCGCTGAGTTGTTCGGCCAGATCGGCCCCGACGATGAGATCGACTTGGTCGCACTCTTCGAGCAGTTCACGCACCGTGTCGATCGTGTAGGACGGACCGGCGCGACGGATCTCGCGGTCCGACACCTCGACGAGGTCGAGGTCGCCGAAGGCGGCCCTCGCCATCGCCAGGCGCAGCGTGGCGTCGCGTACGCTTCCGTCGAGGCTCTTCACGTACGGATCGCCCGCGACGGTGACTTCGATGAGGTCGAAGCGTGCGCTCGCCGCGGCGGCGCGCAGTGCGGCCACGTGTCCTAGATGGGGCGGGTCGAAGGTTCCACCGAAGAGACCGATTCGCCGAACGTTCACTCGCCAACACTAGACACCGATGAAAGGGCGCTTCCCAGAACCTCTACGATTGATGGATGGAGAAGTCCACGCACGACTGGAGTCCGAGCACGTGGCGAGCACACGACGCCGCTCAGGGCGTGACGTGGCCCGACGAGGCGCACCTGGCTCGCGTGGAGGCGGACCTCGCGAAAAAGCCACCGTTGGTCTTCGCGGGCGAGGCCCGCCGGCTCCTCGACCACCTCGAACTCGTCGCGCACGGCAAGTCATTCCTCCTACAGGCCGGCGACTGCGCGGAGTCCTTCGACGAGGGTTCGGCCGACTCGATCCGGGACAAACTCAAGGTGATCCTCCAGATGGCGGTCGCGCTCACCTACGCCGCCGGCGTTCCGGTCATCAAGGTCGGACGCATCGCCGGACAGTTCGCCAAGCCCCGCTCCGATGAGTTCGAAGAGCGCGACGGCCAGCGTCTGCTGGCCTTTCGCGGCCACATCGTCAACGGCGAGGCCTTCGAGGAGTCGGCGCGTCGACCGGACCCCGAGCGTCTCTTAGCGGCCTATCACCAGAGCGTCGCGACGCTCAACCTGCTGCGAGCCTTCACCACGGGCGGCTTCGCGGCGCTCTCTCGCGTGCACGCGTGGAACCAGGAGTTCGTCGCCAACTCCCTCGAGGGCAAGCGCTACGAAGTCGTCGCCGACGAGATCGAACGGGCGCTGCAGTTCATGATGGCCTGCGGCATCGACCTCCATGACGACGGCGCACTGCAGGGCGTCGACTTCTACACGAGCCACGAAGCGCTCATACTCCCCTACGAACAGGCCCTCACGCGTCGCGACTCACTCACGGGTGACTGGTACGACTGCTCGGCCCACATGCTCTGGATCGGTGACCGCACGCGCCAGATCGACGGCGCGCACGTGGAGTTCTTGCGCGGCGTCTCGAACCCGCTCGGATTGAAGGTCGGTCCCACGATGGGCACCGACGAACTCTTGCGCCTGGTGGACGTACTCAACCCCGAGAACCGCGCGGGACGATTGACGTTGATATCGCGCATGGGCGACCAACTCGTCGAAGAGAAACTTCCGCCACTGGTCGAATCACTTCGCACCGAGGGCCGCGAGGTCGTGTGGGCCTGTGACCCGATGCACGGCAACACCTTCGTCGCCTCCGGTGGTCAAAAGACGCGCCGATTCGACGACGTGCTCTCGGAGACCTCGAAGTTCTTCGAGGCGCTCTCGGGCCTCGGCACCTGGCCCGGTGGACTGCACGTCGAGTTGACGGGTGACAACGTCACCGAGTGCCTCGGCGGCGGGTCACGCCTCAATGAAGGTGACCTCGAACTTAACTACACCTCGATCTGTGACCCGCGACTCAACGCGACCCAGAGTCTCGACATGGCCTTTCACGTCGCGGAGTTCTTGCAGCGCTACTCCGCCGGCAACGGCGCGCGGTCGTTGTAGCGCAGGAGTCGGCGCCAGGTTTCACGAAACTCGATCTCGGTCATCGAGCAGTTCTCGATACGAGGTCGCAGTCGTACCTCGGGCCCGACGCCCTGGTAGGTCTTCATGGCCTGTTCGATGAAGCCGCCGTGGCACACGACGACGACCAGCTCCTCGGGGTGACGCGCGACGAGTCGTTCCATCGCGGCGCGACAGCGCTCGTAGAAACCCAGGAGTGACTCACCGCCCGGGGCGGTCAACGCGTCGGGTTCCCGGTCCCAGTCCGGTGCGCCGTATCGTTCCACGTATTCGGCCCACGGCAGTCCGTCGCCCTCGCCCACGCTGATCTCGTTCAATGAGGCGTCCGCAATCGGTTCGAGGCTCTTCGGCAGCGCCGCGCGCAGCATCTCCCCGGTCTCGATCGCGCGCGGCAGGGCCGAGGTGTAGAACGCCGTGGCCTGGGACAGTTCGGCGCTCAGCGTCAATCGGTCGACGAGGGCCTGGGCCTGGCGCCTTCCGAGGGGCGTCAGTCCCCCGTCACCGATCGGGCCACCGGCGAGGCCGTTGGCGTTCGCGTAGCTCTCGCCGTGGCGAATCAACATCAACCTCGTACCCGTCGGTTTCGGTCCACGTTGACGAAAGCCGGCGGGCGGCAGTCGCTGGTCTTCGGAGTCGCTCACGCCAGCTCTCCCACGAACTGCTCCAACTGGCGCAACGTGCGACACTCGATGACCTTCTCGCAGTAGGGCGCGTACTGGTTCACGATCGAGTCACCGCTGTTCCAATAGGCCGTCGGCTCGGGGTTCAACCAGTAGACCGCCTTCGCGCGGTACTTGAGGTCGGCGATCACTTCGGCGTGGGCCTGGTGATAG
>Ga0208357_1001813_pt1 | contig 15052 bp, 14 predicted proteins | sample NGESurdeep092012_6_FD_184487 | JGI IMG/M metagenome (GOLD analysis project Ga0208357, IMG submission 184487) | Arctic peat soil microbial communities from Barrow, Alaska - NGEE Surface sample F52-2 deep-092012 (SPAdes) | ecosystem: Environmental > Terrestrial > Soil > Wetlands > Peat ... | reverse complement strand
CTGGCCCTGATGTTGGACGGGGGCTTTGCCGAAGCGGAGGCAAGGCGTGTGTGGACCGACTTCCCGCAGTTGAGTTTCCTGCGTCACCGGCCCGAACAGATCGCCTGGCAGACCGCCGCGATCCTGCGTGCGCACGGCGCGCTGCCACTGGTAGCGGTGCAGCCCTTGTCGGTGCGCGGCAGCACCGAGCTGTTCATTTACACGGCGGATCGCGATGGCCTGTTCGCCACGGTGACGGCGGTGCTGGACCGGTTGCGCTTCTCGGTGATGGAGTCGCGTATCCTCAGCTCGCCGACCGGGATGGCGCTGGATACCTTCCTGCTGCTCGAGGCCGACAGCCAGCAACCGGCCAGCGCGGCACGTGCCGAAGAACTGCAGCAACGCCTGCAGCGCGCTCTCGCGCAATCGGTCGGCGTGCAGCCCGGCAAGCGCAGCATGTCGCGTCACCAGAAGCACTTCCAGATGACCCCGAAGATCAGTTTCCATGCGGCCGGTGGACGCACCCAGCTGGCGCTGGTGGGTACCGATCGGCCAGGGCTCCTGGCGGCGGTGGCGCAGGTGATGCTGAGTGAGGACGTGCGTGTACACGATGCGCGCATCGCCACTTTCGGCGAGCGGGTCGAGGATTTCTTCCAGTTGACCGATCGCGCCAACGCGCCGCTCGATGCCTCGCGGCAGGAGCGCCTGCTGCAGGCGCTGCTTGCGCGGATCGGCCCCGCGCGGGATTGAACGGCGCTCCCTGCGTTATCATCGCCGCCGCTGCGCGCGGCAGCGGCCATCTGTATTCGCCATGACCTACCTGCTGATCAAGTCGTTGCACCTGCTCTTCGTCATCGCGTGGATGGCCACGGTGTTCTATCTGCCGCGCATCCTGGTGAACCTGGCAGAGGCCTCAGGCGAGCCGGCGGTGCAGGCACGCCTGCAGCTGATGGGTCGGCGCTTGTACAAATTCGGCCACAACATGTTCGGCATCGCGTTCGTGTTCGGGTTGACCCTGTGGCAGGGCTGGCGGGTGTTCCCGCAGACCTTGCCGAATGTCTCTGCCGGCATGCACTGGATCGATGTCAAGCTGCCCCTGGTCGCCGTTTTGCTGGCCTATTTCATCTGGGCCGGGCGGATGCTGAAACGCAGCAAGAAGGGCGGCGCGTTGCCTGCAGCGCGAACCCTGCGCTGGCTCAACGAACTGCCGGTGCTGTTGCTGCTGGGCGTGATCTGGCTGGTCATCGCCAAACCGTTCTGAGGTGGGACGGCGTGCAGGTGGTTGCACGACGCGAAACCGATGGTTGATCTGGGCTAAACTGCTGTTTCGGCATCATCCATGAGGCAAGGTGGCCCGCGCCTTGGCGCAGGCCGAGTGTGCGACATGACCACTACGCGCTGCCACGACTGACCGCCACCACGCCTTTCGTTCAACAGGAAAAGGGCGTCATGCCCTTTTTTGCTTTTCCAGAGAAGCTTCGATGATTGAGATCACGTTACCCGACGGCAGCAAGCGGCCATTTGATCATCCCGTCACCGTGCAGGACGTGGCTGCCTCGATCGGCGCGGGCCTGGCCAAGGCCACCCTGGCCGGCAAGGTCGACGGGCAACTGGTCGATGCCAGCTTCCCGATCGAGCACGATGCCAGCCTGCAGATCGTCACCGAGAAGAGTCCCGAGGCGCTGGAGATCCTGCGTCACTCCACCGCGCATCTGATGGGTCAGGCCGTGCAGCGGCTGTTTCCGGGCGCGCAGGTGACGATCGGTCCGGTGATCGACAACGGCTTCTATTACGACTTCGCCTACGAGCGTCCGTTCACGCCCGAGGATCTGCCGAAGATCGAGGCGGAGATGCACAAGCTCGTGGCCGAACAACTGCCGGTGACGCGCAGCGTGAAATCGCGCGACGAGGCGGTGGCGTTTTTTCGCGGCCTGGGCGAGCACTACAAGGCCGAGATCATCGAGGGCATTCCGGCCGACCAGGCCCTGTCGCTGTATTCGCAGGGCGAGTTCACCGACCTGTGCCGTGGCCCGCACGTGCCCAACACCGGCAAGCTGCACTCGTTCAAGCTGATGAAGGTGGCCGGTGCCTATTGGCGCGGCGACTCGAACAACGCGATGCTCAGCCGCATTTACGGCACGGCCTGGCTCAACGACAAGGACCTGAAGGCTTACCTGTACCAGCTGGAGGAGGCCGAGAAGCGCGACCATCGCAAGATCGGCAAGCAGCTCGACCTGTTCCATCAGCAGGAAGAGAGTCCCGGCATGGTGTTCTGGCACCCGAACGGCTGGGCGATCTGGCAGCAGGTCGAGCAATACATGCGCCGTGTCTATCGCGATTCGGGCTATCAGGAAGTGCGCTGCCCGTCGATCCTGGACGTGTCGCTTTGGAAGCGGTCCGGTCACTGGGACAACTACAAGGACAACATGTTCTTCACCGAGTCGGAAAAGCACGTGTTTGCGGTCAAGCCGATGAATTGCCCGGGCCATGTGCTGATCTACAACCAGGGCCTGCGCAGCTATCGTGACTTGCCGATACGGCTTGCCGAATTCGGTTCCTGTACGCGCAACGAGCCATCCGGCGCGCTGCACGGGTTGATGCGCGTGCGCGCATTCACCCAGGACGACGGCCATATCTTCTGCACGCCCGGGCAGGTCGTGGCGGAGGTCACTGCGTTCCATCGACAAGCCATGCAGGTGTACGCCGATTTCGGTTTCACCGAGGTGGCGATCAAGCTGGCGTTGCGACCGGACCAACGAATCGGTTCGGATGAATTCTGGGACCGGACCGAGGATATGCTGCGTCAGGCGCTGCGCGCGGCCGGTGTGGAATGGGAAGAATTGCCCGGCGAGGGCGCGTTCTACGCCCCCAAGATCGAGTATCACCTGAAGGATTCGATCGGCCGTGCCTGGCAGATGGGCACGATGCAGGTGGACTTCATGATGCCCGAGCGCCTCGGCGCCGAATATGTCGACGAACACTCGCAAAAGCAGCATCCGGTGATGTTGCACCGGGCCATCGTGGGCTCAATGGAGCGCTTCATCGGCATCCTGATCGAGAATCATGCCGGCCTGCTGCCGGCGTGGCTGGCGCCGGTACAGGCGGTGGTATTCAACATCACCGACGCGCAGGCCGATTACGTCCGTGAAGTGACGCAAACCCTTGTCGACAAAGGTTTCCGGGTACAATCGGATTTGCGCAACGAGAAAGTCGGCTATAAAATCCGCGAACATACGATGCAGAAAGTGCCGTACCTGCTCGTGGTTGGTGACCGCGAGAAAGAGTCAGGCAATGTTTCTGTGCGTACGCGTTCCGGTGAGGATCTGGGCAGCATGCCGCTGGCGGATTTCGTCGAACGACTTGGGGCCGAATCCCGACGCTGAGCGTCGATCGGCCTTTTTCATTACTTCTTCTGGAGGATCGTGGTATCGCAACCACCGACAACAAGGGCAATCGTCGCAACCTGGAAATCCGTGTGCCGCGGGTGCGTGTCATCGGAGCGGATGCCGAGCAACTTGGCATCCTGACTCGTGACGAGGCGCTGGCGCTGGCGCAGGAAGCCGGCATGGATCTGGTCGAGATCCAGCCCAACGGCGATCCGCCGGTCTGCCGCATCATGGATTACGGCAAGTACAAATTCGAGGCCCAGAAGAAGGCCCAGGCCGCCAAGAAGAAGCAGAAGCAGGTCGAGATCAAGGAAGTGAAGTTCCGCCCGGTTACCGACGTGGGCGACTACCAGATCAAGCTGCGCAACATGCTCCGTTTCCTGGAAGAGGGCGACAAGGTCAAGGTCACCATCCGTTTTCGCGGTCGCGAGATGTCGCACCAGGACTTGGGCCAGAATCTGGCCCGGAAGATCCAGGAAGACGTGGGCGACAATGGCCAGATCGAGTCGTATCCGCGACTTGAAGGCCGCCAGATGGTCATGATGATCGGTCCGAAGAAGAAATAGGCTGCTGGCGACGTTGTTTGCGTGGGTAGGAGCCCGCTCGCGGGGGATGCTCTTTTCCCGCATTCTGTGAGCGCCTCCCTCCTTCACAGGCTTCGTGGCAGGCCCCGCACCCTCACCTCAATCCTCTCCCAAAGGGAGAGGAGGCGAAGGCGGAAAGCGCTTTTATTGGATTGGAGCGGGGGCAGGCCCCGTACCCTCACCTCAATCCTTCCCGAGGGGAGAGGAGGCAAAGGTCAGCACGTTGTACTGGTGTTTGACTTTTTGAACCCGTATGATTACGGGTTCGACCCGCTGGAAGGGTCGTGCACCGATCGTGGCAGGACGGAAAGCGTGATCACTGGATCACCGCCAGATCAGTCAGAAACGGGATCATTCCCACTCAAGGAGCATTCCATGCCCAAGATCAAGACCAACCGGGCGGCTGCGAAGCGTTTTCGCAAGACCGCGTCGGGCAAAATCAAGTGCGGTCACGCCTACCGGTCACACATCCTGACCAAGAAGTCGACCAAGTTGAAGCGCGGCCTGCGTGCCAAGAACCACCTGAAGGCGTGTGACGCCCCGGGTGTAGCGCGCATGTTGCCGTACTGAAGACGAGGAGATAAACCATGGCTCGTGTAAAGCGTGGCGTTACCGCCCGTGCCCGTCACAAGAAAATCATCGGCCGCGCCAAGGGCTACTACAATGCCCGCCGCAAGGTCTTCCGCGTTGCCAACCAGGCCGTCATCAAGGCCGGCCAGTACGCCTATATCGGCCGCAAGCAGCGCAAGCGCCAGTTCCGCGCGTTGTGGATCGTGCGCATCAACGCCGCTGCACGCATGTTCGGTCTGTCCTACAGCCGCCTGATCAATGGCCTGAGCAAGGCCGGTATCACGGTGGACCGCAAGGTCCTCGCGGATATCGCCGTGCATGACATCAAGGCGTTTGAAGTGATCGCCGAGAAAGCGAAGGCCAGTCTGGCCGCTTGATCGTCGGACGCGCACGCGTCAGCACGATATGATGTAAAGCAAGCGGGGAGAAGGCCAACGCCTTCTCCCCGCTTTTATTTGGATATAAGGCTTTTTGCGATTGCCTCCTCTCCCTCCGGGAGAGGATTGAGGTGAGGGTACGGGGCTTGCCCAGACTTCAATCGAAGCGTGCTTCGGTCAGGCAACAACGCGAGAGTGGTCCCTCACCCCACCCTCTCCCCGAAGGGGGAGAGGGGACGTAGCGAGAAGCTCACCTTATGGATGATCTGGACAGTCGCGCCGCCCAGGCGCTGGCCGAAATCGACAAGGCCGACGCGCTGGAGGCGCTCGACGCGCTGCGGGTCGGCCTGCTGGGCAAGAGCGGCATTGTGACCGCCGCACTGAAGTCGCTGGGCACGCTCGCGCCGGACGAGCGCAAGGCACGCGGTGCCGAGGTGAACGAGATCAAGGAACGGCTCGCCGATGCGCTGGCCGCGCGCAAGCAGCGGCTGGAACAAGCAGAACTCGAGCGCCGTCTGGCTTCCGAGAAGCTCGACATCAGCCTGCCCGGTCGCGATGGCGAGCGCGGCGGCATCCATCCGATCACCCGCGCGCTGGAGCGTATCGCGTCGATCTTCGCGCGGCTCGGTTACCAGCGCGTCGACGGTCCCGAGATCGAGGACGACTGGCACAACTTCGAGGCGCTGAATTTCCCGCCGCACCATCCGGCGCGCGCCATGCACGATACCTTTTACTTTGGCGACGGCCGCCTGCTGCGCACGCATACGTCGCCGGTGCAGATCCGCGCGATGGCCGGTCGCCAGCCGCCGATCCGAATCATTGCGCCGGGCAAGGTCTACCGCAGCGATTCGGACCAGACCCATTCGCCGATGTTCCACCAGATCGAGGGCCTGCTGGTCGACGAGACCTCCAGCTTCGCCGACCTCAAGGGCACCCTGGCCGAGTTCATCCGCGCTTTCTTCGAACGCGATTTCGAGATGCGTTTCCGGCCCAGCTATTTCCCGTTCACCGAGCCTTCGGCCGAAGTCGACATCCGCTGGGATGCCGAAGACGGTTCGACGCGCTGGCTCGAAGTGCTCGGCTGCGGCATGGTTCATCCGAACGTGCTGAAAAATTGCGGCATCGACCCGGAGCGCTACACCGGCTTCGCCTTTGGTTTGGGCGTGGAGCGCTTCGCGATGCTGCGCTACGGCGTTTCCGACCTGCGCGCGTTCTTCGAGAACGATCTGCGGTTTCTCAGGCAGTTTGCCTGACGGCCGAGATTCGGGATTGGAGATTCGGGATTCGCAAGGGCCTCGAACTTCAGCTTTTCCGAATCCCGAATTCCGAATCCCGAATCCCGGACTTCAAAATGAAATTCTCCGAAAACTGGCTGCGTGAACTGGTCGAGATCAAGGCCGATCGTGCCCAGCTGGCCCATGCGCTGACCATGGCCGGGCTGGAAGTGGAAGAACTCACGCCGCTGGGCGACGAGCTGGCTGGCGTGGTGGTGGCTGAAATTGTGGCCGCCGAAAAACACCCGGAAGCCGATCGGCTGCAGGTATGCAAGGTGAACGCTGGCCAGGGCGAGCCGCTGCAGATCGTCTGCGGCGCGCCGAATGCGCGGGTCGGCATCAAGGTGCCGCTGGCCACGGTCGGTGCGAGCCTGGCCGGTGGCATGTCGATCAAGGCGGCCAAGCTGCGCGGCGTGGATTCGTTCGGCATGCTGTGCTCGGCGAAGGAGCTCGGTATCGATGCCGATGCCTCTGGTCTGCTGGAACTGCCGCTGGACGCGCCGGTCGGCCAGCCCTTGGCCGACTACCTTGGCCTGCCTGATGCCAGTTTCGAGCTGAAGCTCACCCCGAACCGGCCCGACTGTCTCGGCCTGGTCGGATTGGCGCATGACGTGGCGGCGCTGTTCGGCAGCGCGGTGAAAGTGCCTGCGCAGGCGGCTGCATCGGTGACTGGCGAAGCCCGTCGCGGCATTCGCCTGGAAGCCGGCAAGGACGCACCGCGCTATCTCGGGCGCATCATCGAAGGCATCGACCCGGCCGCGCGCACTCCGTTGTGGCTGGCCGAGCGCCTGCGCCGCGCGGGCCTGCGTCCGATCAGCGCGGTGGTCGATGTCACCAACTACGTGATGCTGGAACTGGGCCAGCCGCTGCACGCGTTCGACAACGACACGCTCGAAGGCGACATCGTGGTGCGCCACGCGCGCGCCGGCGAAACGCTGAAGCTGCTCGACGGCAACGAAGCGAAACTGGACGAGGGCTTCGTGCTGATCGCCGACGAGCACAAGGCGCTGGCGGTGGCCGGCGTGATGGGCGGCTTCGAGTCGCGCGTCACCGATGCCACGCGCAACATCTTCCTGGAATCGGCACACTTCGCGCCGGCCGCGATCATGGGGCGCGCGCGCAAGCTGGGTTTGCATACCGATGCCTCGCACCGCTTCGAACGCGGCGTCGATCCCCAGTTGCCGCGTCGCGCGCTGGAGCGCGCCACCGAACTGCTGCTGGCGATCGCCGGTGGCAAGGCGGGGCCTGTGCTGGTGGCGGAAAACCTGGCCGATCTGCCCCAACCGTTGCCGGTCGCCTTGCGTCGCGCGCGGCTGCAGCGCGTGCTCGGCGTGGCGGTGGCCGATGCCGAAGTGGCGCGCATCTTCACTGCGCTCGGCATGCAGGTGGCGACGACGGCCGACGGCTGGCAGGTCACCGCGCCGAGCAGCCGCTTCGACATCGAGCGCGAGGAAGACCTGATCGAGGAAGTGGCGCGCATCTTCGGCTACGACAAGATTCCCACCGCGACGCCCGCCGGCGCGTTGACCCTGGCGATCGAGCCGGAAGCGCGCATCAACGAACTGGCATTGCGCGAGCAATTGGCGGCGCGCGGCTATTACGAGGCGGTGAACCTGTCCTTCGTCGCGGCGGACTTGCTGGCCCGTTGGGGCTTCCGTGAGCGCCTGGTGTCGCTGGCCAATCCGCTGTCGGCGGACCTGGCCGTGATGCGGCCATCGTTGTTGCCCGGACTGATCGAGGCCTTGCGCCACAACCGCGCGCGCCAGCAGGATCGCGTTCGTCTGTTCGAGCTCGCGCGCGTGTTTCAACAATGCGGTTCCCTCCGCGAAGAATCGGCTATCCATGGCCGGACTCCTCCACAAACCAACCCACCAGTCGAAACGCCCAGCGTCGCCATTGCAGCGTGTGGCAACGCGCGGGCCGAACAATGGGGTGAGCCAGCACGGGCCTTGGACTTTCACGATCTCAAGGGCGATCTCGACGCCTTGATCGGCTGGGGTGGCGAGCCGCAGCGCTGGTCAGTGCATGCCGATGGCTTGCCCGCGTGGCTGCATCCGGGGCGCGCTGCACGCGTGGCGCGCGATGGCAAGACCGTTGGCTATCTTGGCGCCCTGCACCCGCAACTGGCCAGGGAGCTGGACCTGGGTAGCGACGTCCATGTGCTGGAAGTAGCGTTGGAACCCTTGTTGACCCGCCGCCTGCCGCAGGCGGCGCCGATATCCCGCTTTCCCGCCGTGCGCCGGGATATCGCCATGGGCCTGCCGGAAGCTGTCAGCTGGTCACAGATCGAGCAGACCGTTCGCGCCACGCTGGGTGCGCGGCTCAAGGAGTTGCGGTTGTTCGATCGCTACAGCGGCAAAGGTGTCGAAGCGGACCGAAAAAGTCTCGCTATGGGCTTGATTTTGCAGGACGCTTCACGCACCCTTACAGACGAAGACGCGGATCGCTGGGTGCGTGAAGCAGTGAATGCGTTGGAGCAAACATGCCAGGGGAAACTGCGAGGATGAGATGGCGCTGACCAAGGCGGAGATGGCCGAGCGGCTTTTCCTCGACGTGGGTCTCAACAAGCGTGAGGCCAAGGAGTTCGTGGATGCCTATTTCGAGGTGGTTCGCGGCGCGCTGGAGAACGGCGAGCAGGTGAAGTTGTCCGGTTTCGGCAATTTCGATCTGCGCCTGAAGAACCAGCGACCGGGACGCAACCCCAAGACCGGCGAGGAGATCCCGATCTCGGCGCGGCGGGTGGTAACCTTCCGGCCGGGACAGAAACTCAAGGTGAGAGTCGAAGGCTATGCTGGATCAAGGGAATAACACCGAACTGCCGGCCATTCCGGCCAAGCGCTACTTCACGATCGGTGAAGTGGGCGAGCTGTGCGGTGTGAAACCCCACGTGCTGCGCTACTGGGAGCAGGAGTTCCCGGCGCTCAACCCGGTCAAGCGCCGCGGCAACCGTCGCTATTACCAGCGCCATGACGTGCTGATGATCCGCCAGATCCGCTCGCTGCTGTATGACGAGGGCTTCACCATTACCGGCGCACGCGCGCGGCTGGAAGGCCCGCAAGCGCGCCTGGAATCCAGCATGTCGCACCAGATCGTGCGCCAGGTGCGGATGGAACTGGAAGAAGTGCTCACCCTGTTGCGGCGCTGAAGACTTCCGGATGCGCCACCCGAGCTGTTAGACTTCCCAGCTTGTCGAATGTCGGGGCGTAGCGCAGCCTGGTAGCGCATCTGCCTGGGGGGCAGAGGGTCGTCGGTTCGAATCCGGCCGCCCCGACCAGTTGGTGTAGACGTGAAAAAGCGCCCAATGGGCGCTTTTTCACGTCGGGATTTGGCATTCGAGATTCGGGATTCGGAAAAGCAACAGCGAAGCCGCAACTCAGCTCTTCCGAATCCCGAATCCCGAATCCCCAATCCCCGCACTCAATACAGCACGCGGCTGCGCAATGTTCCTGGAATCGCCGCCAGCTTCGCCTTCAGCGCGTTCGCCTGGGTCGCGTCGGCGCTCACGTCGATCACCACGTAACCGACCTCGCTGTCGGTCTGCAGGAACTGCGCATCGATGTTGAGGTTGCCGGCCGAAATCAGCTCGTTGATCCGCGACAGCGTGCCCGGCACATTACGGTGGATGTGCAGCAGGCGCCGGCTGGTGGGATGTTCGGGCAGGGTGACTTCGGGGAAGTTCACTGCCGACAGGGTTGAGCCGTTGTCGCTGTAGCGCACCAGCTTGCTGGCGACCTCGATGCCGATATTGTCCTGCGCTTCCAGCGTGCTGCCGCCGATGTGCGGGGTCAGGATCACGTTGTCCATGCCGACCAGCGGGGAGACGAAGGCGTCGTCGTTGCCTTTCGGTTCGGCCGGGAACACGTCCACCGCCGCGCCGGCCAGGTGACCGTCACGCAACGCTGTGGCCAGCGCATCGATGTCCACCACGCTGCCGCGCGAGGCATTGATCAGCATCGCGCCGGCGTGCATCTTTGCCAGCTGTTCGGCCCGGATCATCATTTGCGTGGCCGGGGTTTCCGGTACGTGCAGGGTGACCACGTCCGAGCGCTGCAGCAGTTCGTCCAGGCTGGAGACGGCACGGGCATTGCCCAGGGCGAGCCTGGTCTCGATGTCGTGGAAGATCACCCGCATGCCCAGGCTCTCGGCCAATACGCCGACCTGGGTACCGATGTGGCCATAGCCGACGATGCCGAGGACCTTGTCACGCGTCTCGAAACTGCCGCTGGCCGACTTGGCCCAGCCGCCGCGATGGCACTGCGCATTCTTCTGCGGAATCCCGCGCAGCAGCATGATCGCCTCGGCGATCACCAGTTCGGCCACGCTGCGGGTGTTCGAATAGGGAGCGTTGAACACCGGCACACCAAGCTTGCGTGCGGCGCCAAGGTTCACCTGGTTGGTGCCGATGCAGAAGCAGCCCACCGCAATCAGGCGTTTGGCCTGTGCCAGCACCGCGTCGGTGAGTTGGGTGCGCGAGCGCAGGCCGACGATATGCGCATCGGCGATGGCCCTCTTCAACTCATCTTCCGGAAGCGACTTGGCGTGCAATTCGACCTGGCTGTAACCGGCGCGGTGGAATACTTCGACCGCGCTGGCGCTGATCCCCTCCAGCAGCAATACCTTGATGTCCTGGCGGGGAAAGGAAGTCTGCATCGCATCGGCCCTTGGTGTGGAGGAGCGCCTACTATGCCAGAGCTTGCGCCAGATTGCGGCACTGCAGCACTGGACGTGGATCGGTGCGGCTGGCAGGCTGTGCCAATGACTCCGGAGCCGCGCATGACCGAACCCCGCCTTGCCGAACTGGTCCGCCGATTGCCCGTCCTGCGCCTGCTGACTGAACCCGGCGATCTGGAGCATTACGGCCGTGACTGGACGCGGCGCTGGCCTCCCGCACCGCTGGCGATTGCCTTGCCGGCCAGCGTGGACGAAGTGCAGGCCATCGTGCGCTGGGCGAACGAACAGGGTGTGGCGGTCGTGCCATCCGGTGGCCGCACCGGTCTGTCGGGTGGCGCGGTCGCTGCGAATGGCGAGCTGGTGCTGAGCCTGGAGCGAATGAACCGGGTGCTGGAATTCAACGCGGTGGACCGCACCCTCATCGTGCAACCGGGCATGATTCTGCAGCAGGTGCACGAGGCGGCGCGCGAGCATGGCCTGGTCTATCCGGTCGATTTCGCCGCACGTGGCTCGTGTTCGATCGGCGGCAACATCGCCACCAATGCCGGCGGCATCCGGGTGATACGTTATGGCAACACGCGTGAATGGATCGCCGGCTTGAAGGTCGTCGCCGGCAACGGCGAATTGCTGGAGCTCAATCGCGGACTGATCAAGAACTCCAGCGGCTACGATTTCCGCCAGCTCATGATCGGTTCGGAAGGCACGCTGGGCATCGTGGTCGAGGCCACGCTGAAGTTGACCGACCCGCCGCCGCGGTCCCAGGTGATGCTGCTGGCACTGGCGGACATGGATGCGCTGATGGAGGTGTTCGCGCTGTTCCGCGCGCGGCTGTCCCTGCAGGCGTTCGAGTTCTTCACCGACCGCGCGCTGCAGCATGTGCTGGCGCACGGCGCGCAGCGTGTCATCGACGGCGATCATCCATACTACGTGGTCACCGAATTCGACACGGCGGACGAGCGGCAGCAGGAAACGGCGCTGGCCGCGTTTGAACAAGCGCTGGAAGAAGGCTGGGTCCGCGACGGCGTGATTGCGCAGAGCGAAGCCCAGGCGGCGGCGCTGTGGCGGTTGCGCGAAGGCATCACCGAGAGTCTGGCGTCGCGGCGACCGTACAAGAACGACGTGTCGGTACGGATCAGTGCGGTGCCCGCTTTCCTGTGCGAAATGCAGGCCTTGCTGGCGCACGAGTACCCCGGCGTCGAGGTGATCTGGTTCGGCCATATCGGCGATGGAAATCTGCATATCAACGTGCTGCGGCCCGATGATGTCGCCGAAGATGCTTTCATCGCCCAGTGCGAACAGGTGACCCGGCTGCTGGCTGCCACCTTGCATTGCCATGGCGGCAGCATTTCCGCCGAGCATGGCATCGGTCTGGTCAAACGCGCTTATCTCGAAAGCACCCGCAGTGTGTCCGAAATTGCCTTGATGCGAGGCGTGCGCAAGGTGTTCGACCCGAACGGCATCCTCAATCCCGGCAAGTTGTTCGTCGGCGACTGAGAGGCTGTGACACACCAGCCTCTCAGCCTGGCCATGGAGGGCCGGGCGCGAATCGAGCACGCAAGTGCTTGATTCGCGTGAGCGAGTACGGGCCTGTACCGGACTCGCGATGGAAGAAAACCACAGGAGGTGGTTTTCTTCACAAGCTCCGAGGGCCGGCAAGCCACCGTGCTAGTCTCGAGGACTTGTTCGTCGGATTCGAGGAGCCGTCATGCCTTCGTCGTCGCTGCGTTCGCTGTATCCCCAGATCGAGCCGTTCGACCGCGGTTTTCTGCAGGTTTCGGCACTGCACGCGCTTTATTACGAACAGAGCGGGAATCCGGCAGGCAAACCGGTGGTTTTTCTGCATGGTGGTCCGGGCGGCGGTACCAATCCGAAATGCCGGTGCTTCTTCGATCCGGCGGTCTACCGCATCGTGTTGTTCGATCAACGCGGCTGCGGTCAGTCCACACCGCACGCTGAACTTGCCGACAACACCACCTGGGATCTGGTCGCCGACATCGAACGGGTGCGTGAACACCTGGGCATTGATCGCTGGCAGGTGTTCGGCGGGTCGTGGGGTTCCACCCTGGCGCTGGCCTACGCGCAGACGCATCCGGACAAGGTGACCGAGCTGGTGCTGCGTGGCATCTTCATGTTGCGGCGCCGCGAGCTGGAATGGTTCTACCAGCACGGTTGCAACATGCTCTATCCGGATGCCTGGGAAACCTACCTCAAGGCGATTCCGGAGGCCGAGCATGGCGATTTGATGAGTGCCTATCACCGCCGCCTGACCAGCTCCGACGCGAAGACGCGCGCGGACGCCGCGCGCGCGTGGTCGGTGTGGGAGGGTGCCACCAGCTTTCTGTACCAGGACAAGTCGTACATCGAGTCCAGCGGCGAAGATGAGTTTGCGCTGGCGTTCGCGCGGATCGAATGCCACTACTTCGTCCACGGCGGCTTCTTCGAACACGACGATCAGTTGCTGCGAAACGTCGATCGCATCCGCAATATTCCCGCGGTGATCGTGCAGGGCCGCTACGACGTGGTCTGTCCCCTGCACAGCGCGTGGGACCTGCATCGCGCGTGGCCCGAAGCCGACCTGCGCATCGTGCAGGACTCCGGTCATTCCGCGTTCGAGCCCGGCATCCTGCATGAATTGCTGGAGGCCACCGACCGCTTTGGAAGCTGAGCACCATGGGCGCTCCTCATTATTTCCTCTCCCCACCGGGGAGAGGGCAGGGTGAGGGGCCGGCGTGCGACAAGCTTGATCGAAGCTTGCTTCGCACAAAGGATGGCGCAAGATTGGCCCGGAAAATCCTAGTCGCTCGCCTGCAACTGCTTGGTGCCGAAAATCTTGTCACCGGCGTCGCCCAACCCGGGCAGGATGTAGCCGTGCTCGTTGAGGCGTTCGTCGATCGAGGCGGTGTAGATCTCGACATCCGGATGCGCGGCTTCGATGCGTTTGAGCCCTTCCGGTGCGGCGACGAGGAACAAGCCCTTGATGCGTTTGCACCCGGCCGCCTTGAGCATGTTGACGGTGGCGACCAGGGTGCCGGCGGTAGCCAGCATCGGGTCGACGATCAGGGCGATACGCTCGTCCATGCGGCCACTGAGCTTTTCGTAATAGGCGACCGGTTGCAGGGTCTGCTCGTCGCGTTGAACACCGACCACGCTGACCTTGGCCGAGGGAATCATGTCGAGCACGCCGGGCAGCATACCCAGGCCGGCGCGCAGGATCGGCACGATGGTGATCTTCTTGCCCTTGATTCGGTGCACCCGCAATGGCCCGGCCCACCCCTCGATCTCCTCCTCGATGGTCTCCAGGTCCTTGGTGGCCTCGTAGGTAAGCAGGGCGGCGACTTCGGAAGCCAGCTCGCGGAACTCCTTGGTGCTTATGCCCGCGCGGCGCATCAAACCGAGCTTGTGCTGGATCAGTGGATGGCGGACTTCGACGATTTTCATCGGTGACTGTCTTCAATGACGGCGCGTGGCGCGACAGTCCGAGCTTAGCGAAGCGGTCGTGCGCACGCACCCTTGCAAGCGCGCGTGCGCAAGTCCGCTGCCGTGGTGGTGGTGCTTACCCTGCCGTGGCTGCGGCGCTGCCACCCTTCAGGCAACCGCTCATGAAGCTCTTGCGCTCGGCGCCCTTGAGCGACTTGGTCTTGGCGTCGGCGTTGCAGGTTTTCATTTTTTCCTGCTGCGCCTGCCGGGCCGACGGAGCCGCCGCATGGCCTTTCAGGCAGGAGCTCATGAAGGTCTTTCGCTCGGCACCCTTCTTGCCGGTTGCCTGCGTGTTGCAGTCGATCATGCGCTGTTGCTGGGCGCTGTGCGGTTTCGTGGCCGGGGCGGCCGTGCTGGATTGCGGTGCCGCCGCGAAGGCGGTGCCGGCAAAGGCAAAGGCGGCGCTGACGGCAAGCAGGCGTAGAGACATCGACATGGTGGAGTCCTCCCTGGGTTAACCGGCGGCTGCCGGCTGGAGGAGTCTATGCCTGATGACCACAATCAGCGAGTAGGTGAAATCCGACGGATGTGAAGTATTCAGCTGCGGCGGGCGGAGGGGCCTCGCCGCCGCTGCCGTGGTGGCGAGGACTCAGACTCTGTGAAGAAAACCACTTCCTGTGGTTTTCTTCTATCGAGAGTCCGGCACATGTATGCATGCCATCCTTGGCATGCACCCTGCGGGCCAGCCTGCGGCTGTTCAAATCCGCTCCCAGCGGATTTGTCCGGACTCGCTC
>Ga0208357_1001812_pt1 | contig 15056 bp, 10 predicted proteins | sample NGESurdeep092012_6_FD_184487 | JGI IMG/M metagenome (GOLD analysis project Ga0208357, IMG submission 184487) | Arctic peat soil microbial communities from Barrow, Alaska - NGEE Surface sample F52-2 deep-092012 (SPAdes) | ecosystem: Environmental > Terrestrial > Soil > Wetlands > Peat ... | reverse complement strand
TGGGCCGGGCTTGCTAAAAGCATCGCCGTGGCCGGCAAGACCAGCAGGAAACCGCCGAAGTTTCGGATCATTCGTCACCCTTGGGGAAAAGCGCGCCCGCTGCGCCGCCAATCGCCGGCCTCACTTGCCCCGGGATGAAGGCACATTCAAGACCATAGCGCGATTCGCAGCCGTTCGTGACGCATAGACGACCCGCGGTCAAAGAAGCTTCAACATTTGCAGAATGTTAGCGAGTGACCCGCGCCGCCGCTCAATGCGCGGGTGCGCGTGCGGCCGTCATGTCCACGCGTTTCAGCAGCAACAGCACCAGCGGAACCATCGCCGCGGCGAACAAGGCGGAGACCCAGAACACGTCGACATAGGCGAGCAACGTCGACTGGCTGTTCAATGTCTGCGCCACCCAGGCGAGGGCGAGGTCGCGGGCGTGCAGCGCATTAGCGCCCTGCGCCTGGAAGAACGCGGTCGCCTGCTGCAACGCCTGATGATAGGCGTCCGAGGTCGGCGTGATGTTCTCGCCGAGCCGCTCGTGGTGGAATTGCGAACGGCGCGCGATCACCGTGTTGGCGAGCGAGATGCCGAAGCTGCCGCCGAGATTGCGCGCCATGTTGATCAGCGCCGAAGCCTGATTGGTGCACTCCGGCTTGAGCCTCGAATAGGCCACCGTGTTAATCGGGATAAACAGGAACGGCAGACCGATCATCTGGAACACGCGCGCCCATGCGAAGAAGCCGAAGGTCGCGTCGGGCGCCAGCGACGTCATGTGCCACATGGCCACCGCGATCAGCGCCATGCCGAGTGCGATCAGATATTTGGGCTGGATCCAATTGGTGATGGCGCCGGCCAGCGGCATCATGATGAGCATGGCGATGCCGCCCGGCATCATAGACAAGCCGGAGAGATAGGCGGTGTAATCGAAGCTGGTCTGGAGGAGTTGCGGCAAGATCTGCGTCGAGCCGAACAGCACCGCGCCGACCGCCATCATCACCGCAAACGACGTGCCGAATTGGCGACCGAAGACAAGCCGCACGTCGACCACCGGATCGGTGCGGGTCATCTCCCACGGAATGAAAATGAGGAACGAGGCGAGCGAAATCGCGGCGAACGTCAGAATGAAGCCGGAGGCGAACCAGTCCTTGAGCTGCCCTTCGTCGAGCACGATCTCGAGGCAGCCGAGCCACAGCGCCACCAGGATGAAGCCGACGAAATCGATCTTCAGGCCTTGCCGCAGGCGTTCACGCCGCTCCTGTTCCAGCGCCTCGGGCTCGACCAGGAGCCAGTGGACGAGGCCAAGCGACAGCGCACCGAACGGAACGTTGATGAAGAATATCCAGTGCCACGAGTAATTGTCGGTAATCCAGCCGCCGAGCGTGGGCCCGATCGTCGGCGCGATGATAACGGCGATGCCATAAAGGGCGAAGGCCTGCGCCCGCTGGTCGGGCCGGAAGGTGTCGGCGAGAATGGCCTGCTCGCTTGGCGCCATGCCGCCGCCGCCGAGGCCTTGCAGGATACGGAAGATGATGAGCGACTGAAGATTCCAGGCGAGGCCACAGAGCAGTGAGGCCGCGGTAAATAAAGCGACGCAGATCATGTAGTAGCGCTTGCGGCCGACGACGCCGGCCAGCCAGCCGCTCACAGGCACGATGATTGCGTTCGCGACGAGGTAGGTGGTGATGACCCAGGTCGCCTGCTCCTGGCTGGCGGCGAGGCTGCCGCCAATCTGCAAGAGCGCGACGTTGGCGATCGACGTGTCGAGCACCAGCATGAACGTAGCAATCGAAACGACGACCGCGATGAGCCAGGGATTGCGGTTGCCCGCGGCCGAGCGGCTTGGCGCGCCCCGCCCCGCGGCCGCGGCGTCGCTCATCGCACCTTCACCGTCGGCACGACCGACATTCCGGGGCCTAGATAGACATCCGGTGCGCTATCAAAGACGATCTTTACGGGCACGCGTTGCACGATCTTCACGTAATTGCCGGTCGCGTTCTGCGCCGGCAACAGACCGAAGGCCGTGCCGCTGCCGGCCTGGATGCTGTCGATGTGGCCTTTGAAGGTCCTGCCGGGATAGGCGTCGACGGTGATGTCGACGCCATCTCCGACTTTCATCTCGCCGATCTCCGTCTCTTTGAAGTTCGCCGTGACCCAGACCTCGTTCGGCACCAGCATCATCAGCGCCTGCCCCGGCTGGGCATAGGCGCCGAGCCCCGCCTTAAGGTTGGCAATGCGGCCGGATTGCGCTGCGGTAATGGTAGTGCGATCGAGATTGATTTGCGCCGTATTGACAGAGGCCTTGGCCGCGTCGACCTGCGCCAGCGCGCTGGTGCGCTGCGCGCGCAACACGCCGAGCTGCTTGTCCGCCGACGTCTCGCTCGCTCCTGCTGCAAGCAACGCCGCCTTCTTCTGGGTCAAATCGGTCTCGGCCTGCTGCGCCGCCTGTTGCGTGCCGGCACCTTGCTGGAGCAACCGCTGTGCCCGCTCAAATTGCTGCTGCGAGAAGGTAAGCGCGGCCTGCGCCTGCGTCACGCTCGTCTTCGCCTGCGCGATGTTGGCTTGCTGCGCGGCGATCTGCGCATCGACATTTTCGACGCTCGCTTGCGTCTGTTCGAGTTGCGCTTTCGCCTGTAGCACCGCTGCCTGATAGTCGCGGGGATCGATGCGCACGAGAAGCGCGCCCGGTTCGACTTTGGCATTGTCATTGACGGGGACGCCGACGATGGTGCCGCCCACCTGCGGTGCGATCTGAACCGCGCGGGCGTCGATGAAAGCATCGTCGCTTGAAACGTAGTGACGCGCGTTCAGCCACCAGATGATGCCCGCGGCGAGGATCAGCAGCACCGCGATGACGATGGCAGCGACAAAGTAAGGATGTTGACGCACCCTGCCGAAAAATGAAGGCGTTGGCTTCTCGTTTTGGGTATCGCTCTTCCGCGCGCGCGCGACGGCGACGCCGGGCGACTCGATCGCAGGGGCATCCTCGGCATTTGGCAGATCGCGTCTCGGGCCTGGATGCCGCTCTTCGCTCAGTGCCATCGATTGCATTCCACGGGGCGCCGTTCAGCCCCGGGTCAATGACCGCGCTAAGGGAAGGTTCCGCAGTGCGATACCGCGTTGAAGAAGATCAGATTTTCGTCTCAGCCAGTACCTTCTTGGCAACCCGGTGCGCCTCGACCGCAGCGGGGAAGCCGCAATAGATCGCGACCTGCCGCAGCACGGCGCCGAGTTCCTTGTGGGTGAGACCGTTACGCATTGCGCCGCGGAAATGCGCTTCGAACTCGTGCATGCGCCCCAAGCAGGCGATCATGCCGAGATTCAGCAGGCTGCGGTCGCGGGGCTTGAGATCGTCATCGCTCCACACGGCGCCCCAGGCGAACTCGTTGAGCAGATCCTGAAACTTGCGATCGAAGTCGGTGGTATTGGCGACGGCGCGGTCGACATACTCGTCGCCAAGCACGCGGCGGCGCGTTGCCATCCCTTTGTCGTAAAGAGCCTTGTCCATCTGAGCTTTCTCCTGCCTTGCCTCTGGCATCGTGACAGAGCCCGCCTGACCGCGTCCATGGCGACGGCGCGAGCCACCAACAGTGTCGACGCATGGCTGCCCAGTACCGCAGGCCCGGGTCGCCAATCCGTACGAAATCAGCTACTTACAAGCTCGATAACCCGGTTTTCGCCCGCGCACCGGGTTGCCCGCAGGGGCAGGTTTTGCCGCCATTCGCCGTTGAATGGTGAGGCAAGGTCGAGAATGGACGGGTTACGCAGGATGCCGATCGCCGAGCCGCGATGGACGACAGTGACGAAGCGCTCATGGCCCGGGTCGCGCGGGGGGACGAGCAGGCGTTCCGCTTGCTTGCCCGCCGGCATCTGCCTGCCATGGCTGGCCTCGCCCGCCGTGTTCTCGGCAATGCCGCCGAGGCCGAAGATGTCGCCCAGGAAGCGATGCTGCGCGTCTGGACCCATGCCCCTCGCTGGCAGCCTTTGGCGGCGTTCCGCACTTGGCTCACGCGCGTCGTGGTCAATCTCTGCCTCGACCGCAAGCGCCGCGCCCAATGGGTGGACCTCGAGGCCGCCGGTGAAATCGTCGACCCTTCGCCCGGCGCGGGCGAACGGGCTGAAAACGACGAGCGCGAGCGCCTTCTGGCTGCCGCGATCGGTAAGTTGCCGGAGCGGCAACGCGCGGCCATCGTCCTCACCTACACTGAGGGCATGAGCAATGCGCAGGTGGCGGAAGCGCTCGATACCTCCGTCTCGGCGGTGGAGACTTTGCTGGTGCGCGGCAAGCAGAACCTGCGCCGCGCGCTCAGCGGCGTGATCGATGAAGGTGAGTAAGATGATCCAAGACGAATTGCAGATTCTGCTCGACAGTCACGGCGCAGATCCGGCGCAGTGGCCGGCGGCATCGCGTGTCGCCGCGCTGAGCCTGATTGAGAAAAATGCACAAGCGCGCGCGGCCCACGACGCGGCGCGGCAGTTCGACGCGGCGCTTGCACGCTATGCCGAAGTGAATCGGGCCGACGCCACAGCGGCCGCGCGTGTCACCACCCGGCTCGCCGGCGCATTGCCGCGGCAAGACCGCGCCTGGTGGCACTGGCCGGCGGTGCTGCTCGATTGGCAATTCTCTCCGGCGTGGCCTCGGGTGGCGGCGCTCGCCTGCTGCGCGGTGATCGGCTTCATGGTGGGCATTACCGGTCTCGACCGCCCGTTCGAACGCGCCGGCGTGGTGGCGAACGGCAACGACATCACGACAGCGGTCTTCGAGCCTGAACCGATCACCGGAGCACGGCCATGAGCATCGCGCAATTCGCGCCGGCGACACTGAGCCGCGGCTCATCCCGCTGGCTTCTGCTCGCCTCGCTCGCGCTGAACTTGTTCTTTGTGGGCATCGCCATCGCCATGGCGATCCGTGCGCCGGCGTCGTCGAGTTGGGACCGCGACGTGTTCGTGCGCATCGAGCGCATCGCCGCGACCTTGCCTGCTCCGGACGCCGACCTGCTGCGCGGCGAACTCGCGACGCGGCGTCAGGCGCTCCAGAACGCGCAGCATGAGTTTTTCACAGTCCGTGCACAGATTCATTCGGCGCTCCGGCGCGATCCGTTCAGCACGGAGGACATGCGCGCCGCGATGACTAAAACCCGCGCCGCACGTCAGAATTTCGATCAGATCCTGCAAGGCATCTTTGCCGATGCCGCCGCCAAGATGTCGCGTGATGGTCGGCTCGCGCTGGCCGATTGGCCCCCGAATCGAAAATCCGCAAGCAATGACCGGTAGTCCGGGCTAGGCTCCCGGTTCGGTGGGATCAGTCGACAAGAGTGAGTGCGTATGCGTCTTGAAGCGGGCAGGACATCGACGGCGTTGGCGGCCGCGCGCCCGGTTTGGACCATGCTGCAAGCCGCTTGCATCGCCGTGCCGCTCGGCGGCTGTTGGATCAACGGCACACCGCCGGAGCCCGGCCTCGACATTCCTGCCGCATACAGCGCCGGGTCAAAGACGCCGTCCGTCGCTAACGCGGCGACTCCGTCGCTCGACTGGTGGCGAGGTTTCCGCTCACACGAACTGACCGACATCATCGACAACGCCAACGCCGCCAATCTCGATGTCGCCGCCGCGGTTGCGCGGATCGTGCAGGCCGACGCGCAATCGCGCATCACCGGCGCGGCGCTATTGCCTACGGTCGACTTGAACGGCAATGCCACGCGGTCGCGGTCCTCGCAGACCACCAGCGGCAGCACCACCAGCTTCGGCGGCTCCGAGCGGGACAATCTCAGTGCCTCGCTCACGGCCAGCTACGAGATCGACTTCTGGGGCAAGAACCGCTTCGCGCTCAGGGCTCAGGAAGAAACCGCGATTGCCAGCCGGTATGACCGAGATGTCGTGGCGCTGTCGACCGTGGCCACGACCGCCAATTCATATTTCCAGGTGCTGGCGGCGCAGGATCGCTTGCGCGTGGCCCGGCAGAATCTCATCAGCGCCAAGCGCGTGGGTAATCTCATCGCGCAGCGCCTCGCGGCCGGCACCGCTTCGGCGCTCGAGACCGCGCAACAGCAGAGCGTGGTCGACACGATCAATGCCTCGATTCCGCCGCTCGAGCAGACGGTGGCGCAGTTCAAGAATGCGCTCGCGGTGCTAATGGCGCGCTCACCGGAAAGCGTGCGGATCCGCGGCGGCTCGCTCAATTCGATCGCAATCCCGCGCGTGACGCCTGGTCTGCCGTCCGAACTCCTGGCGCAGCGTCCGGACGTGCGCGAGGCGGAAGCTCAACTCGCCGCGGCCAATGCAAATGTCGCCAATGCGCGCGCCCAATTCCTGCCGTCGATCACGCTCACCGGCGAAGGCGGCTATCAGAGCGCGATCCTGAAAACCCTGCTGCGGCCGGAATCGGCGTTCTACACGCTGACCGCCGGGCTGACGCAGCCGATCTTCGAAGGCGGGCGGCTCCTGGGCAATCTCGATCTGCAAAAAGGGCGGCAGGACGAATTGCTGCAAAACTACCGCAAATCCGTGATCTCGGCCTTTTCGGACGTCGAAACGGCACTTGTCAATGTGCGCCAGACGGCGCTCAGGGAACGGTTGCAACGGGCGGTGGTTGATAGCTCGCGCCGCGCCTTCGACATATCGGAGCAACGGCTGCGCGAGGGAACGATCGATCTCGTCACAGTGCTGCAGACTCAGCAGACTTTATATACTGCTCTGGACACTCTGGTGGTGGCGCGACTCGCGCATATCCAGGCTATCGTGAGCCTCTACCAGGCGCTCGGGGGCGGCTGGAAGCCCAAGCCTTTGGATATGGCCGATGCACGGTGAGGTCCCCAAAAAAGAACTGAAAGTCGAGCCGCGCGGCCGCTGGCGCCGTGGTCTCGCGATCCTTGTCGTCCTTGCCATCGTGGTCGGCGCACTGGCCTACGTGTTCTTCGGAATGCATGCGCAGCAGCCGCGAATTGGCGGCCGTGCCGCGCGGTTCGCGGCGACCGGGCCAGTGCCGGTGCTCGTCGCCGCGGCGGCGACCCAGGATGTGCCGGTCTATCTGAACGCGGTGGGCACCGCCAAGGCGCTCAACACCGTGACGGTACGGTCGCAAGTCGACGGCAAGCTGATCGCCGTTAATTTCGCCGAAGGCCAGGACGTCAAGAAGGGCGACATCCTCGCGCACATCGATCCGACGACATTCAAGGCGGTTTACGACCAGGCGCTCGCCAAAAAGGCGCAGGACGAGGCGCTGCTCGCCAATGCCCAGAGGGACCTGGCGCGATATGAGCAACTTGCCGCCACCAATGCCATCAACCGCCAGCAGGCGGACACGCAACGCGCACTGGTGGCGCAGGACACCGCGCAACTGCAGTCCGATCAGGCGGCGATCGAGAGCGCGCAGGCGACGTTGGGATACGCCGACATTCGCGCGCCGATCGACGGACGCACCGGCATTCGCCAGGTCGACGCTGGCAACATCGTGCACTCGTCCGATTCCGGCGGCATCGTCACTCTCACGCAGATCAAGCCGATCGCGGTGACATTCAGTATCCCGCAGCAGGACATCCAGACGGTCAACGACGCTTTCGCCAAAGGACCGTTGGCCGCCGACGCGTTGCGCTCCGACAACAACAAGGTCATCGAGCACGGCAAGCTGACCGTGGTCGACAACCAGATCGATTCCACGACCGGCACGGTCAAGCTGAAGGCTGAATTCCCGAACGATGCAATCGACCTGTGGCCGGGGCAATTCGTCAATGTGCGTCTTCTGGTCGATACGCTCAAAGGCGTCACGGTCATTCCGACCGGCGCCGTGCAGCGCGGGCCGAACGGCACGTTCGTCTACGTCGTCGGCGACAACAACAAAGCGGCGATGCGGCCGATCAAGATCGAGCGCCAGGACGAGAACACGACCGTGGTGGCGAGCGGCGTGAAGCCCGCGGAAAAGGTGGTGACCACCGGATTCGTGCGGCTTACCGACGGCGCGCAAGTGACGATCGGCAGCGATAATCCTGCCGCCTCGCAGCCCGCGGCCCAGAATGCCGGCAAGGGCCAGCGCGGCAACGGTTCGAGGCCCGCCGCACAGCAATGAGTGTCTCATCGCCCTTCATCCACCGGCCGATCGCCACCTCCCTGCTTGGCATCGCGGTGATGCTCGGCGGCCTGCTCGGCTACTGGTGGCTGCCGGTGTCGGCGCTGCCGCAGGTCGATTTCCCGACCGTGCAGGTGACGACCCAGCTTCCCGGAGCCAATCCGGACACCATCGCATCCCTCGTCACCGCGCCGCTCGAGCGGCAATTCGGCCAAATTCCGTCATTGCAGACGATGACGTCGTCGTCATCGTTCGGCATCTCCCAGGTGACGCTGCAATTCGATCTGAACCGGGATATCGACGCCGCGGCGCAAGACGTGCAGTCGGCGATCAACGCCGCGGCATCAACGCTGCCGCGCAATCTTCCCTACCCGCCGCTCTATTCGAAGGTGAACCCGGCCGACGCGCCAGTGATCACGCTGTCGTTGACCTCGAAGACCATCGACCAGCGCACGCTTAGCGACCTCGCCGACACCGTGATGGCGCCGCGCCTTTCGGAAGTCAGTGGCGTCGGCCACGTCTCGGTCCAGGGCGGCATCAGGCCGGCGATCCGTATCCAGGCCGACCTGTCGCGGCTTGCCGCTTATGGCATTGCGCTCGAGGACCTGCGCACCGCCATCGTCGGCGCCAATGTCGCCGGCGCCAAGGGTTCACTCGACGGCGCGCAGCAGTCCTACAGCATCGCCGCGAACGACCAGATCGCCAGCGCCGACGCTTACAAGAGCATTATCATCGCCTATCGCAATGGCGCTGCGGTCCTGCTCTCCGACGTCGCCGACGTGGTCGACGGGCTCGAGAACACTAAGGTCGGGGCCTGGTATAAGGGTCAGCCCGCCATCGTCATCGACGTGCAGCGCCAACCCGGCGCCAACGTCGTCGACACCGTTCAGCGCATCCAGGCAGAACTCCCACGGCTGCGCCGATCCATCCCGGCCGGCGCGACGCTCACTGTCGTCAATGACCGCACCGGCACCATCCGTGCCTCGGTGCACGACGTGCAATTTACGCTCGTGCTGAGCGTCGGCCTGGTCGTGTTGGTCGTCCTGATGTTCCTCCGCACCATCAGCGCTACGATCATTGCGGGCGTGGCGCTGCCATTATCGCTGATCGCCACCTTCGGCGTGATGTGGTTCTGCGGCTTCTCGCTCGACAACCTGTCGCTGATGGCGCTGACCATCGGCACCGGCTTCGTGGTCGACGATGCGATCGTCATGATCGAGAATATCGTCCGTCACATGGAGGAGGGCGAAACGCCGCTACAGGCGGCGTTGCGCGGCGCCAAGGAGATCGGCTTCACGGTCATCTCGCTGACCTTGTCGCTGATCGCGGTGTTCATCCCGCTTTTATTCATGACCGGCCTCGTCGGTCGCATGTTCCGCGAATTCGCGCTGACCTTGACCATTGCCGTCGTTGCCTCGGCCATCGTGTCGCTGACGCTGACGCCGATGATGTGCGCTCGCCTGCTGCGGCCGAGCGGCGGCGGCCACGGCGAAGAGCGGCCGGCGCGCGGCTTCGGCCTGCTCATGGACCGTACCGTCGCCTTCTATCACCGCACGCTGGTGTGGGTGCTGCGGCACCAGCCGGAGACTCTGATTGTCACCTTCGCCACGCTCGCCGCGACGATCATGCTTTACGCTTTCATGCCGAAGGGTTTCCTGCCGTTGCAGGATACGGGCCTCATCACCGCCGTGACGGAGGCCGGTCCCGACGTGTCGTTCGGCGCGATGCAGCGGCAACAGGCTGAAGTCGAGGCGGCGATCCGCCAGGATCCGGACGTGATCGGTGTCGTCTCGGTGATCGGCGTGAGCACGCTAAATGCCACTCCGAATGCCGGGCGACTGACCATCACGCTCAGGCCACGCGATGATCGCAGCACGCGCGTCGACCAGATCATCACCCGGCTGCGCAGCGACGTTGCGCACATCCCCGGCATGAACGTCTACTTCCAGGCGACACAGGACATTCAGATTTCAACCCGTGCGTCGCGCGCGCAGTACCAGTACACGCTCGTCTCGACCGATCGCGACGAGGTCGTGGAATGGGGCGACAAGCTTGTGCGGCAATTACGCGGCGAACCAGCGTTCCGCGAGGTCGCGTCGGAGGCGCAGGAGGGCGGCCCGCGCGTCGACGTAGAAGTCGACCGCGAGCAGGCGGGCCGCCTCGGCGTGTCGATGCAGAGTGTCACCGACACGCTCTACGATGCATTCGGCCAGCGCCAGGTGTCCACCATTTACGGCCAGGCCAATCAGTACCGCGTCGTCCTCGAGGCGCAACCGCGTTATCAGCAGGATCCGTCGGCGCTGTCGCAGATTTACGTCACCGGCGCCACCACCTCCACCGGCACCGCCGCCACCGTCGGCAACACCGCCACCGGCACCACCAACACCAACACGACCGCGAGCCCGAACGCAGTCACCGGCTCCAACCAGGTGCCGCTCTCCGCCTTCGCCCGCTTCGTGCGCACGACGGCGCCGCTTGCCATCGCACATGAGGAGCAGTTCCCATCGGTGACGGTCAGCTTCGATCTGGCGCCAGGCTATGCGCTGTCTGATGCGGTCGCAGCCATTACGAACACCCAGAAGGAGATCGGCACACCGAGTTCGGTGACCGGCAGCTATTCCGGGGACGCGTCCGAATTTGCGCGCTCACTGGCCGGCGAGCCGTGGCTGATCCTTGCTGCGGCGATCACGATCTACATCGTGCTGGGCGTGCTGTACGAAAGCTTTATCCACCCGCTGACGATTCTGTCGACCCTGCCTTCGGCCGGTGTCGGCGCGCTGCTGGCGCTGATGCTGTTCGGCTACGACCTGTCGGTCATCGCTCTGATCGGCATCGTGCTGCTGATGGGCATCGTCAAGAAGAACGCCATTCTGATGATCGATTTCGCGATCGAGGCGGAGCGTCACAAGGGACTGTCGCCCGAAGAGTCGATCCTGCAGGCAGCGCTGCTGCGCTTCCGCCCGATCATGATGACGACGCTCGCCGCGCTGTTTGGCGCGATGCCGCTGGCGTTTGAATCCGGGACCGGCTCGGAGCTGCGCAATCCGCTCGGCGTCACCATTATTGGCGGCCTGCTGCTCAGCCAATTGCTGACGCTCTACACGACGCCGGTCATCTACCTCTACATGGAGCGGCTGCGCATGCGGCTGTCAGGCCGCGGCGCCGTACGGCCGCTGCCGGCGGAGTAAGGCCCGTGAACTTCTCTCGCCCCTTCATACGGCGGCCGATCGGCACGACGCTGATGGCGATCGGCCTCTTCATGGTCGGCGCCGTCGCTTACGTGTTCCTGCCAGTCGCCAGCCTCCCGAACGTCGAACTGCCGACGATCAGCGTCACCGCGAGCCGCCCCGGCGCCGACCCGAACATCATGGCGGCGACCGTCGCCGCGCCTCTCGAGCGGCGGCTCGGCGAGATCGCCGGTGTCACCGAGCTTACCTCGGTTTCCTCGCTCGGCTCCTCGCGCATCGTCGTGCAGTTCGATCTTACCCGCAGCATCGATGGCGCCGCGCGCGACGTCCAGGCGGCGCTCAATGCGGCGCTCTCTGACCTTCCCGGCGACCTGCCGACGCTGCCAACGTTCCGCAAGTTCAATCCAGCCGCAGCGCCGATCCTGATCCTCGCGCTCACCTCCAAAACCTTGCAGGGGAGCGCCATCTACGACGCCGCCGACAGCGTCATAGCGCAGCGATTGAGCCAGGTGCAGGGCGTCGCCGACGTCACCGTGGCCGGCTCGGAGCAGCCGGCGTTGCGCGTGGGGGTCGATCCGACGCGGCTCGCCAGCATGGGCATTTCGCTTGAGAATGTTCGTTCGGCCATATCGAACGCCAATGCGATGGGTCCGCTCGGCTCCTTCGACGGTCCGGCACGCGCCACCACCATCGGCATCAACGATCAGCTCAAAACTGCACCCGACTACGGCACGCTGGTGGTCAAGACGGTCGACGGCAACGTCATCCGCCTGCCCGACATCGCCTCGATCCGTGCTGGTGTTCGCAACAGTCGCTCGGCCGGCTGGTTCAACCGCGACCCTTCGGTGCTCCTGATCGTCACCAAGCAAGGCGACGCGAACGTCATCGACACGGTGGACCGTATCTATGCGCTGTTGCCGGAACTGCGCCAATGGATTCCGGCCGGGCTCGACATCTCGGTGCTGACGGATCGCACGCAGACGATCCGGGCCAGCGTGCACGACATGCAGGCGACCCTGGCCGCCACCATCGTACTCGTGATGCTCGTCGTGTTCGTGTTTCTGCGCCGTGGGCCGCCGACCATTGCCGCCGGCATCACAGTGCCTTTGTCGCTCGCCGGAACCTGCGCGGCCATGTGGGGAGCCGGCTTCTCGATCGACAACCTCTCGCTGATGGCCCTCGTCGTGTCGGTCGGCTTTGTCGTCGACGACGCCATCGTCATGATCGAGAACGTCTTCCGCAACATCGAGGCGGGCCTATCGCCTTTGCGCGCAACGCTCGCCGGCGCGCGGCAGATTGGCTTCACCGTCGTCTCGATCTCGGTTTCGCTGGTGGCCGCCTTCATCCCGCTTCTATTCATGGGTGGCATTGTCGGCCGCCTCTTCCGCGAGTTCTCGGTGACGCTCGCTTTCGCCATCGCCATCTCGACCGTCGTGTCGCTCTCGGTGACGCCGATGATCTGCGCCTATTTCGTGCGGCAGGGACCGAGCCCCGACGCGACCTGGCTCGACCGCGTGGTCGAGCGCACGCTGTCGCGGCTGACGCGCTTTTATGCCCGCACACTGGCCTTCACAATCGAGCACCGTGCGCTTGCGCTGATCGTCTTCGTCGCTACCATCGCACTCACCATCGGCCTCTACATCAAGGTGCCGAAGGGCTACTTCCCGCAGGACGACACCGGGCTCATCTTCGGCGGGACTGAGGCTTCGACCGATATCTCGTTCGAGGCCATGGAGAAGCTCCAGACGCAGGCGAGAGATGTCGTGCTGGCCGATCCGGCGGTCGCCGGCGTCGGCTCGTCGGTCGGCGCATCGGGCTTTAATGCCTCCGTCAACCGCGGGCGCCTCTTCATCAGCCTGAAGCCGCCCGATGAACGCAACAACGTGTCGACGCAGCAGGTGGTCAATCGCCTGCGTAACAGGCTCAACCACATAGCCGGCATTCGAGTCTTTATGGTGCCGGCGCAAGACATCCGGGCCGGCGGGCGGCAGAGCAATTCGCAATACCAATTCACACTCTGGAGCTCGGACATCGACCAACTCCAGGCTTGGGTGCCGAAGGTGCTCGATCGCGTGAAGGCGATTCCCGGCCTCGTCGACGTCACCACCGACCGCGAGCAAGGCGGCCTGCAAGCCACGGTGAACATCAACCGCACCGCGGCGTCGCGAATGGGCGTAAACATCCAGGACATCGACAACGCGCTCAATGACGCGTTCTCGCAGCGGCAAATCTCGACAATCTACGGCCCGCGCAACCAGTACCGGGTCATTCTGGAGGTCGACGGCAGTTACCGGCGCGACCCCAACGATCTCAGTCAAATCTACGTATCTGGAAAAGGCGGCACGCAGGTGCCGTTATCGACCGTGGCCAGTGTCGAACGCGGCATCGCACCGCTGGTGGTCAACCATCAAGGTCAATTTCCATCGACGACCATCACTTACAACCTCGCGGCCGGCACGACCATCCAGGACGCGACGGCCGCAATCGGCCAAGCGGTCGGCGAGATGCACATTCCGGACGTGATCCACGCCGACTTCGCCGGCGACGTGCAGCAGTTTCAACAGTCGGCCGGAGCGCAGCCGCTACTGCTGTTCTCGGCGCTGATCGCCGTCTACATCGTACTCGGCGTGCTCTACGAGAGCCTGGCACATCCGCTGACGATCATCTCGACGCTGCCCTCGGCCGGGCTCGGCGCCTTGCTCGCCCTTCAAGTCTCGGGCACGGAGCTCACCGTGATCGCCTTCATCGGCATCATCCTGCTTATCGGCATCGTGAAAAAGAACGGCATCATGATGGTCGACTTCGCACTCGATGGCGAGCGGCGGCGCGGCCTCCCGCCGGAACGCGCCATTCACGAAGCCTGCCTCGAACGTTTCCGGCCGATCCTGATGACGACGATGGCCTCGATGCTCGGCGCCGTGCCACTGGTGATTGCGCTCGGCCCCGGCTCGGAACTGCGTCGCCCGCTCGGCATCACGATTATCGGCGGCCTTCTGGTTTCGCAGGTGCTCACCCTGTACACGACGCCCGTGATTTATCTCCTGCTTGACCGCCTGCATCGCAAGCTGGGCGGCGCCAATCCCACCTTTCTTCGGCGCCCGCCGGCCCACCCACAACCGGCGGAATAACCGAGACACCGCCGCGCTTTAGGCAGGCATGACGACGCGGCTGTCCGGGTGTATAAGCTCAGCCGAACCAATCCGCACAAGCCGCATTAGACGGCAGGAGGAGCCGATGGACGAACGAACGCGCGACCCATTGCAGATCCGCGCCGAGGACATCAACCCGCGCTACAATTGGGCCCGCGCCCTGCCGTCGCTGGGCATCATGGGCGTCGATTTCGAGGAACGCGTCGACTACCGCCGGCTGCACCGGTATCGCCTCGGCCGCGTCAAGCAGGCGCTGGAAAATTCCGAGCTCGGCGCCCTGCTCGTCTTCGACGTCAACAACATCCGCTACATCACGTCGACCAAGATTGGCGAATGGGAGCGCGACAAGCTCTGCCGCTGGGCGCTTCTAACCCGTAACGGCGATCCGATCCTATGGGACTTCGGCTCCGCCGCCGTGCATCACAAGCTCTACACGCCGTGGCTGAAGCCCGAGAATTGCAAGGCCGGCATCATCGGCATGCGCGGCATGGTCGATCCGGCCTTCGGCCTGATGACCAAGCACGCCAAGGAGATTGCCGCCCTGATCAAGGAAGCCGGTTGCGAGAAAATGCCGATCGGTGTCGACATTATCGAACCGCCAATGATGTTCGAGCTGCAAAAGGCCGGGCTCAATATTGTGGACGGCCAGCAGGTGATGCTGGAGGCGCGCGA
>Ga0208357_1001810_pt1 | contig 15065 bp, 13 predicted proteins | sample NGESurdeep092012_6_FD_184487 | JGI IMG/M metagenome (GOLD analysis project Ga0208357, IMG submission 184487) | Arctic peat soil microbial communities from Barrow, Alaska - NGEE Surface sample F52-2 deep-092012 (SPAdes) | ecosystem: Environmental > Terrestrial > Soil > Wetlands > Peat ... | reverse complement strand
GACGAGTCCGAGCCCGGCACCTGCAAGGATCGCGAGATCATGCGGCACGATCCGCATCTTCTCGTCGAGGGTTGTCTCATCGCCAGCTTCGCCATGGGCGCGCATGCCGCCTACATCTATGTGCGCGGCGAATTCATCCGCGAGCGCGAGCACCTGCAAGCGGCGGTCGATGAGGCCTATGAGGCCAAACTGATCGGCAAGAACAACGTCAACGGCTGGGACTTCGACGTCATCGTCCACCACGGCGCCGGCGCCTATATCTGCGGCGAGGAGACGGCGCTCCTGGAAAGCCTCGAAGGCAAGAAGGGCATGCCGCGGCTCAAGCCGCCGTTCCCGGCTAATGTCGGGCTCTACGGCTGCCCGACGACGGTCAACAACGTCGAATCGATCGCGGTCGCACCCGACATCATGCGCCGCGGCGCCGCTTGGTTCTCCTCGTTCGGCAATCCGAACAATGTCGGCACCAAGCTCTTCTGCATCTCCGGGCACGTGAACAGGCCGTGCAACGTCGAAGAGGCGATGGGCATCACGTTCCGTGAGCTGATCGAAACCCATTGCGGCGGCATCCGCGGCGGCTGGGACAATCTCAAGGCCGTGATCCCCGGCGGCTCGTCGGTGCGCATGGTGCCGGCCGCGGAGATCATCGACACGCCGATGGATTTCGACAGCTTGATGAAGCTGAAGTCCGGCCTCGGCACGGCAGCCGTCATTGTCATGGACAAGTCGACCGATCTGATCCGGGCCGTCGCGCGGCTGGCCTATTTCTACAAGCACGAGAGCTGCGGCCAGTGCACTCCCTGTCGCGAGGGCACCGGCTGGATGTGGCGCGTGCTGACGCGCATGGCCGAAGGCCGCGCGCAGAAGCGCGAGATCGACATGCTTCTGGAAGTCACCAAGCAGGTCGAAGGCCACACCATCTGTGCGCTCGGCGATGCGGCAGCCTGGCCGATCCAGGGCCTGATCGCGCATTTCCGTCACGAGATCGAAGAACGCATCGATGCTTATTCGCGCAACGCCGATGACCAGGGTGTCCGCGATCCGATCGCGGTCGCGGCGGAGTAGGATGATGGATCGCCGCCATCTCGCGGAGTTCAACGTCGCGCGGGTCAAGTATCCGCTCGACGATCCGCGCATGAAGGAGTTCATCGACAATGTCGCGCGCGTGAATGCGCTCGCCGACAACATCGACGGCTTCATCTGGCGGCTTCAGGACGACAGTGGGCACGCGATGGATATGCGGGTCTATGACGACGCCACCATCCTGCCGAACCTGACCGTTTGGGAAAACGTCGCAGCGCTCGAGCGCTTCGTGTTCAAGACGGTGCACGCCCGCTTCTTTGACCGGCGCGAGACCTGGTTCGAGCAGCCGAAGCCGACCTTGGTGATGTGGTGGGTGCCGGCGGGACATTGCCCGGGCCTTGAAGAGGGCGTCGCGCGGCTCGATCATCTGCGGGCGCACGGCCCGAGCGAACTTGCCTTCGGCTGGGAGAGCCTCCCGGCCGCATCGAATGGGAACACGGCGCGTCACAAGCGCGCGAGCGAGCAAGCGGCATGACCAAACTGATTGTCGACGGCAAAGAGATCGACGTTCCGCCGGAGTACACGCTGCTCCAGGCCTGCGAGGCGGCGGGCGCGGAAATCCCGCGCTTCTGCTTCCATGAGCGGCTGTCGATTGCCGGCAATTGCCGTATGTGCCTCGTCGAACTGAAGGGCTCGCCGAAGCCGGTCGCATCCTGCGCCTGGGGCGTGCGTGACTGCAGGCCGGGCCCGAACGGCGAGCCACCGGTCGTCAATACCAAGACGCCGATGGTGAAGAAGGCGCGCGAAGGTGTGATGGAGTTCCTGCTGATCAATCATCCACTCGACTGCCCGATCTGCGATCAGGGCGGCGAGTGCGATTTGCAGGATCAGGCGATGGCCTACGGCGTCGACTCCTCGCGCTACGCCGAGAACAAGCGCGCTGTCGAAGACAAATATATCGGACCGCTGGTCAAGACGATCATGAACCGCTGCATCCATTGCACGCGGTGCATCCGCTTCACCACGGAGGTGGCGGGGGTGTCCGAGCTCGGCGCCATCGGGCGCGGCGAGGACATGGAGATTACGACCTATCTCGAGCACGCGATGACGTCGGAATTGCAGTCCAACGTCGTCGATCTTTGTCCGGTCGGCGCCCTGACCTCGAAGCCCTATGCCTTCACGGCGCGGCCGTGGGAATTGTCGAAGACACAGTCGATCGACGTCATGGACGCGCTCGGCTCGGCCATCCGCATCGATACGCGCGGCCGCGAGGTCATGCGCATCCTGCCGCGCAACAATGACGAAGTGAACGAGGAGTGGATCTCCGACAAGACGCGTCACGTGGTCGATGGCTTGCGCACGCAACGCCTTGACCAGCCTTACGTGCGCGTCGGTGGCCGGTTGAAACCGGCGTCGTGGACAGAGGCGTTCTCCATCATCGCCAATCGCGTGAAGGGAACGAGCGGCAATCGCGTCGGCGCCATCGCCGGCGACCTTTGCGGCGCGGAGGAGATGTACGCGCTCAAGGACCTGATGACCCGACTCGGCTCGGCCAATATCGACGCGCGCCAGGACGGCGCCGTGTTCGACCCGGCCTGGGGCCGTGCCTCCTATCTGTTCAACGCAACCATCGCCGGCATCGAGCAGGCCGATGCGCTCCTGATCGTCGGCGCCAATCCGCGCCGCGAGGCGGCGGTGCTCAACGCCCGCATTCGTAAGCGCTGGCGGCACGGCAATTTCCCGATCGCGCTGATCGGCGAAAAGGCCGATCTCACCTATCCCTACGATTATCTGGGCGCGGGCGCGGAGACACTCGCCGATCTCGGCAAAAGCAAATTCGCCGAAGCGTTCAAGGCCGCCAAGAAGCCGCTGATCGTCGTCGGTGCCGGCATGTTCGTGCGCAAGGACGGCGCGGCATTGGCTGCGCTCGTCGCCAAGGCGGCGGCCGACTTCGGCGTCGTCACGGACGGCTGGAACGGCTTCTCGGTATTGCATAGCGTGGCTTCGCGCGTCGCCGCGCTCGATCTTGGCCTCGTGCCGGGCGCCGGCGGCAAGACGGCGGCGCAGATGGCCGAAGGCGGGCTCGATGTTGTCTTCCTGCTCGGCGCCGACGAGATCGACGTCGCCCCGGGCGCCTTTGTCGTCTACATCGGCACGCATGGCGACCGCGGCGCCCACCGCGCCGACGTTATTCTGCCGGCGGCAGCCTATGCAGAGAAGTCGGCGATCTACGTCAACACCGAAGGCCGGGTGCAGCTTGCCAACCGCGCCGCGTTCCCGCCGGGCGACGCGCGCGAGGACTGGGCGATCCTGCGTGCTCTCTCCGACGCGCTCGGATGCAAGCTGCCCTATGACTCGCTGGCGCAACTGCGCCAATCGATGTTCGGCGCGCATCCGCACCTGATGCGCATCGACCAGATCGCCGCCGGCGAGCCGGCCGACATCGCCAAGCTGGCGAAGCTTTCCGGCACGCCGGACAAGGCGGCGCTGAAGTCCGGCGTGACCGATTTCTATTTCACCAATCCGATCGCACGCGCCTCCGCCATCATGGCCGAATGCTCGGCGCTGGCCCATGCGGCGCATAAGACGGCGGCGGAGTAGGGACATGGATTTCTTCTGGACCTATCTCTGGCCGCTGATCATTACGATCGCCGAATCCGTGCTGATGCTGGTCCTGCTGTTGATCGCGATCGCCTACATCCTGCTCGCCGACCGCAAGATCTGGGCGGCGGTGCAGATAAGGCGCGGCCCGAACGTGGTCGGCCCCTGGGGCCTGTTCCAATCCTTCGCCGATCTTTTGAAGTTCATGCTCAAGGAGCCGGTGATCCCCGCCGGCGCCAACAAGGGCGTGTTCCTGCTGGCGCCGCTCGTCACCTGCGTGCTGGCGCTCGCGGCCTGGGGCGTGATGCCGGTCAATGCCGGCTGGGTGATCGCCAACATCAATGTCGGCGTTCTCTACATTTTCGCCATCTCCTCGCTGATGGTCTACGGCGTGATCATGGCGGGCTGGGCGTCGAATTCGAAATATCCGTTCCTCGCCGCGCTGCGCTCGGCGGCGCAGATGGTGTCCTACGAGGTCTCGATCGGCTTCGTGTTCATCACCGTGCTGCTCTGCGCCGGCTCGCTGAACCTCACGCAGATCGTCGAGGCGCAGAACTCGAAATGGGGGCTGCTCGGCTGGTACTGGCTGCCGCTTTTGCCGATGTTCGTCGTCTTCTTTGTCTCGGCGCTGGCCGAGACCAACCGGCCGCCCTTCGACCTCGTCGAGGCGGAGTCGGAGCTGGTCGCAGGCTTCATGGTCGAATATGGCTCGACCCCCTACATGATGTTCATGCTCGGCGAATACGTCGCCATCGGCACGATGTGCGCCATGGGCACGATCCTGTTCCTGGGCGGCTGGCTCTCGCCGATCCCGTTCGCGCCATTCACCTGGGTGCCGGGCGTGATCTGGTTCGTGCTCAAGGCGCTGTTCATGTTCTTCCTGTTCGCCATGGCCAAGGCGATTGTGCCGCGGTATCGCTACGACCAGTTGATGCGGCTCGGCTGGAAGGTGTTCCTGCCGGTGTCTATGGCCATGGTCGCGATCGTCGCCGCCGTCATCCAGTATGGCGGCGTGGCGACCGCCGCGATGAAGTGAGGATGCGATGAGACTGGATCGCGCAGCCAAAACGATTTTTCTGTGGGAGTTCGTCACCGGCTTCGTGCTGGCGATGCGCTATTTCTTCAAGCCGAAGGTGACCCTCAACTATCCGTTCGAGAAGAATCCGATTTCGCCGCGCTTCCGCGGCGAGCATGCGCTGCGCCGTTATCCGAACGGCGAGGAGCGCTGCATCGCTTGTAAACTATGCGAGGCGGTCTGCCCGGCGCAGGCCATCACCATCGAGGCCGGGCCGCGCCGCAATGACGGCACACGCCGCACCACGCGCTACGACATCGACATGGTGAAGTGCATCTATTGCGGCCTGTGCCAGGAGGCCTGCCCGGTCGACGCTATCGTCGAGGGTCCGAATTTCGAGTTCGCCACCGAGACGCGTGAGGAGCTCTATTTCGACAAGGATCGGCTGATGGCAAATGGCGACCGCTGGGAACGCGAGATCGCGAAGAACCTCGCGCTCGACGCGCCGTACAGGTGAGATGAGATGATCGCCGCCCTGTTCTTCTATCTCTTTGCCTGCATCTGCGTCGCCAGCGCGGTGATGGTCATCGCCTCGCGCAATCCGGTGCATTCGGTGCTGTTCCTGATCCTCGCCTTCGTCAACGCGGCGGCCCTGTTCGTGATGATGGGCGCCGAATTCCTGGCGATGATCCTGATCGTCGTCTATGTCGGCGCCGTCGCGGTGCTGTTCCTGTTCGTAGTGATGATGCTGGACGTCGATTTCGCCGAGTTAAAGCACGGCGTTCTGCAATACCTGCCGTTCGGCGCGCTGGTCGGCGGCATCTTTCTCGCCGAACTTCTGCTCGTCGTCGGTGGCTGGGTGATCGGGCCGGACGTGAAGACCGCGATCGCTGCGCCGATTGCGGCCAATGTCACCAACACCGAGGCGCTCGGTCTCGTGCTCTATACCCGCTACGTCTACTTCTTCGAGGCCGCCGGCATGGTCCTGCTCGTCGCAATGGTCGGCGCCATCGTCCTGACGCTCCAGCATAGGGTTCGTGTCAAGCGCCAGAGCATCCCGGTGCAGAATGCGCGCACGCCGGCGACCGCCATGGAGGTCGTCAAGGTCAAGACCGGGCAGGGGCTGGGAAGCAACACATGACGATCGGTCTCGGGCACTATCTCAGCGTCGCCGCCATCCTGTTCACGCTCGGGATCGCCGGCATCTTCTTGAACCGCAAGAACGTCATCATCATCCTGATGTCGATCGAGCTCATCCTGCTCGCGGTCAACATCAACCTCGTGGCGTTCTCGACTCATTTGGGCGACATCGTCGGTCAGGTCTTCGCGCTGTTCGTTCTCACGGTCGCTGCAGCGGAAGCGGCCATCGGCCTTGCCATTCTCGTGGTCTTCTTCCGTAACCGCGGTTCGATCGCGGTCGACGACATCAATTTGATGAAGGGCTGAACCTTCCGATGTACCAGGCCATCGTCTTCCTGCCTTTGCTCGGCGCGATTCTCGCCGGCCTGATCGCGCTCGCCGGCGCGCGTGCGCGCTTCCCGGGCGAGAGCCCGCCGCCGGGCATGGAGGACAACGCCACCGGTCAAGCCGCACACCACCACGAGGCCGCGGTCACCGGCGGTGCGGTTATCCACCACAGCCATGACGAGCCGCTCGGCAGCCATGGTCACGACGATCATGGTCACGCTCCAGCGGTGCCCGCTGCAGCCGGCTCGCGCATGGCCGAGCTCATCACCACGACGCTTTTGATGGTCTCGATGGTGCTGTCGTGGATCGCCTTTGTGCAGGTCGGTTTCGGCCACCAGGAAGTGCGCGTGCCGATCTTCACCTGGATGACGGCGGGCGACCTCAAGGTGGCCTGGGCGCTGCGCATCGACACTTTGACCGCGGTGATGCTGGTCGTCGTCAACACCGTGTCCGCCTTCGTGCATCTCTATTCGATCGGCTACATGAACGAGGACCCGTACCAGCCCCGCTTCTTCGCCTATCTGTCGCTGTTCACCTTCGCGATGCTGATGCTGGTGACCTCCGACAACCTGGTGCAGATGTTCTTCGGCTGGGAGGGCGTCGGCCTCGCCAGCTATCTGCTGATCGGCTTCTGGTACTATAAGCCCGAGGCGAACGCGGCCGCGATCAAGGCCTTCGTCGTCAACCGCGTCGGCGACTTCGGCTTCGCGCTCGGCATCTTTGCGCTCTTCTATCTGACCAAGGCGGTCGATTTCGAGACCATATTCCACCAGGCCCCGAGCCTCGCCGGCAAGACCATTCCCTTCTTCGGCTGGCACCCCGACGCGCTGACGCTCACCTGCTTCCTGCTGTTCATGGGTGCGATGGGCAAATCGGCGCAGTTCGGCCTGCACACCTGGCTACCGGATGCGATGGAGGGCCCGACGCCGGTCTCCGCGCTCATCCATGCCGCGACCATGGTGACCGCCGGCGTGTTCATGGTGGCGCGGCTGTCGCCGCTATTCGAGCTCGCGCCGACGGCGCAGGCCTTCGTCATGTTCATCGGCGCGACGACCTGCTTCTTCGCGGCGACGATCGGCCTCGTGCAGAACGACATCAAGCGCATCATCGCGTATTCGACCTGCTCCCAGCTCGGCTACATGTTCGTGGCGATGGGAGCGGGGGCCTATTCGGTCGGCATGTTCCATCTGTTCACGCATGCCTTCTTCAAGGCCCTCCTGTTCCTCGGCTCGGGGTCGGTGATCATCGCGATGCACCACGAGCAGGACATCCGCCATATGGGCGGATTGAAGGACCGCATTCCGTTTACTTACGCAACGATGATCGTCGGCACGCTGGCGCTCACCGGCTTCCCGCTCACGGCCGGCTACTTCTCGAAAGACGCGATCATCGAAGCCGCCTTCGTGACGCATAACCCGATGGCGCTCTACGGCTTCCTCTCGACCGTGATCGCAGCCGCGCTGACCTCGTTCTATTCCTGGCGCCTCATCTTCAAGACCTTCCACGGCGAGCCGCACGACCGCAAGCACTGGCGCGATGCGCATGAGAGCCCGATGGTGATGCTGATCCCCCTCGGCTTCCTGGCGGCCGGCTCGATCGTCGCCGGCTATCCGTTCAAGGCGATCTTCGCTGGATCCGGCGTCGAGGAGTTCTTCGGCCACTCGCTGACCTTCGCTTCCACCAACCACGTGCTGGAAGAGATGGAGCACATCCCGCTGTGGATCGGCCTGATGCCGACCATTATGATGGTCGTTGGCTTCCTGATCGCTTGGCAATTCTACATCCGCCGCCCTGACATCCCCGCGGAGCTCGCCAAGCAGCATCGGCCGCTTTATCTGTTCCTGCTCAACAAGTGGTACTTCGACGAGCTCTACGACGTCATCTTCGTGCGTCCGACGAAGTGGCTCGGCCGCGCTCTGTGGAAGGGCGGGGATGGCTGGCTCATCGACGGGTTCGGCCCAGACGGCGTGTCGGCGCGCGTGCTCGACGTCACCCGCAGCGTCGTGCGGCTCCAGAGTGGCTACCTCTATCACTACGCCTTCGCCATGTTGATCGGCGCGGCGGCCATCATCACCTGGTTCATGTTCTCGGTGCACTGACGGATTTCGACATATGACCTGGCCGATCCTCTCAGTCGTCACCTTCCTGCCGTCGTTCGGCGCGGTACTCATTGCGTTGATGGCGCGCGGCAACTCGCCGATGGCACGCGGCACGTCGCGCTGGATCGCGCTGTGGACGACCGTGGTCACCTTCGTCATCTCGCTGCTGCTGATCAAATACTTTGACCCGTCGTCGGCCGAGTTTCAATTCGTCGAGAAGCGCGACTGGCTTGGTATCGCCTCCTATCACATGGGCGTCGACGGCATCTCGCTGCCTTTCGTGATCCTCACCACGGCCTTGATGCCGATCTGCATCCTCGCGTCCTGGACCTCGGTGCAGCGGCGCGTGAAGGAATACATGATCGCGTTTCTGGTCCTGGAAACGCTGATGGTCGGCACGTTCTCGTCGCTCGACATCGTGCTGTTCTACCTGTTCTTCGAGGGCGGGCTGATCCCGATGTTCCTGATCATCGGCGTCTGGGGCGGGCCCCGCCGCGTCTATGCGAGCTTCAAGTTCTTTCTCTACACGCTGCTCGGCTCGGTGCTGATGCTGCTCGCCATCATGGCGATGTACTGGCAGGCCCATACCACCGACATCGCAACCCTGCTGCATCATGGCTTCCCGACGGACATGCAGAAGTGGCTGTGGTTCGCCTTCTTCGCTTCGTTCGCGGTGAAGATGCCGATGTGGCCCGTGCACACCTGGCTGCCTGACGCGCATGTCGAGGCGCCGACCGCCGGCTCGGTCATCCTGGCCGCCATTCTCCTGAAGATGGGCGGCTACGGCTTCCTGCGCTTCTCGCTGCCGATGTTCCCCGACGCAAGCCACGTCTTCGCGCCGCTCGTGTTCACGCTCTCCGTCGTCGCCATCGTCTACACCTCGCTGGTGGCGTTGATGCAGGAGGACATGAAGAAGCTGATTGCATACTCGTCGGTTGCCCATATGGGCTTCGTGACGATGGGCATCTTCGCAGCGACCACGCAGGGCGTCGCCGGTGGCATCTTCCAGATGATCTCGCACGGCATTGTCTCAGGCGCGCTGTTCCTCTGCGTCGGCGTCGTTTACGACCGGGCGCACACGCGCGAGATCGCCGCCTATGGCGGGCTTGTGAACCGGATGCCGCTCTACGCTTTCGTGTTCATGCTGTTCACGATGGCCAATGTCGGCCTGCCCGGCACCTCGGGATTCGTGGGCGAGTTCCTGGCGCTGATCGGCACCTTCAAGGCCAACATCCACGTCGCCTTCTTCGCGACCCTGGGCATCATCCTGTCGGCGGCCTATGCGCTGTGGCTCTACCGCAAGATCGTGTTCGGCACGTTAAGGCCGACGCTCGCCTCGATCCGGGACATGGGCTGGCGCGAGGTGGCAATCTTTACGCCGCTCGTCGTGCTGACGATCCTGCTCGGCATCGCGCCCAAGCCGGTGCTCGACATGTCGGCGGCCTCGGTCGCCCAGCTCCTCGACACCTATAACCACGCGATTGCCGGCACCAAGACCGCCGAGGCGGCGCCGCTGCTCACGACAGGCTCCGCACGATGAACCAACTGACGAATTGGTCCGGTTACATGCCGCTGCTGCCGGAGATCGTGCTCGCGGTCGGCGCGATGCTGATGCTGATGGCCGGCGCCGTGCTCGGCGAGCGCAGCGGCCGGCTTGTCAATTTGTGGTGCGTTCTGGTGCTGGTCGCTGCCGCCGTGGCGATGCACTGGGTCCCGGCCGGCCGCCTGTCGCTGTTCGACGGCAGCTTTCTGGTCGACGACTACGCGCGCTTCCTCAAGCTCCTGGCGCTCGCCGGTTCCGCCGGCGCGCTGCTTCTGTCGCTCGACTGGCTGTCGATCGAGAAGCAGCAGCGTTTCGAGTACGGCGCACTGTTCGTCCTGTCGACGCTCGGCATGATGATGCTGATCTCGGCCGGCGACCTCATCGCGCTCTATCTCGGCCTCGAGCTGATGTCGCTCGCGCTCTATGTGCTCGCCGCTTCGGACCGCGAGAACGTGAGGTCGACTGAGGCGGGCCTGAAATATTTCGTGCTCGGCGCCTTGTCGTCCGGCATGCTGCTCTACGGCGCCTCGCTGATCTACGGCTTCACCGGCACGATCTCGTTTGCCGGTATCGCCAAGGCGACGCATGCGGGGGCGAGCATCGGCCTCATCTTTGGACTCGTGTTCCTGTTCGTCGGCTTCTGCTTCAAGATCTCGGCCGTGCCGTTCCACATGTGGACGCCCGACGTCTACGAGGGCGCGCCGACGCCTGTCACAGCCTTCTTCGCCTCGGCGCCAAAAGTCGCAGCCATCGCCATCTTTGTGCGCGCCACGATCACCGCATTTCCGGGGATCACGCATGAGTGGCAGCAGATCGTGGTGTTCGTTTCGATCCTGTCGATGGCGCTCGGCTCGTTCGGCGCCATTGGCCAGCGCAACATCAAGCGGCTGATGGCCTATTCCTCGATCGGCCATATGGGCTTCGCACTGGTTGGGCTCGCGGCAGCCTCGCCCGAAGGCGTGCAGGGCGTGCTCGTCTACATGGCCATCTACGTCGCGATGACGCTCGGCTCCTTCGCGGTGATCGTTGCGATGCGCCGGCAAGGGCAGGCGGTCGAGAACATCTCGGACCTCGCCGGGCTGGCGCGCTCGCATCCGACCATGGCCTTCCTGTTCGCCGTGCTGATGTTCTCGCTTGCCGGCATTCCGCCGCTCGCCGGCTTCTTCGCCAAGTTCTACGTCTTCCTCGCCGCCATCAATGCCGGGCTCTATGCGCTGGCGGTGATCGGTGTTCTGTCGAGCGTCGTCGGCGCCTACTACTATCTGATGATCGTCAAGACGATGTATTTCGATGATCCGGTCGCGAGCTTCGATCGCATGCCCGGCCTGTTGCGGCTGGTGCTGGCGATCAGCGGCGTGATCAACCTGTTATTCTTCGCCTGGCCGGCGCCGATCCTCGGCGCGGCCACCGCGGCGGCGAAGTCGCTGTTTTGAGAGCGGCGCGCGTTCGCGCCACGAAAAACGAGATGTACCGCGAAGCCACGGACCTGGCGGGGGTCCGATACCTGAGGTTCGATACGCTCGGCTCCACCAATGCCGAGGCGCTGGCGCGCGCGCGTGCCGGCGTGCGCGGCCCGTTGTGGATCGTGGCCGGCGCGCAGACCGCCGGCCGCGGCCGCCGCGGCGCTGTCTGGGTTTCCACGCCGGGCAATCTCTACGCCACCCTGCTGCTGACCGAGCCGTCGCCGCCGGCGATTGCGCCGCAGCTCTCCTTCGTCGCCGCGTTGGCGCTGCATGACGCGGTCGCGTCGAGCGCGCCGCAGCTCGGTCCGGCGCTGGCATTGAAGTGGCCGAACGATCTCCTGCTCGGCGGCGCCAAAGTCGCCGGCATCCTGATCGAGGGCGAGAGCGAGCCGGCCTTCGCGGCCGCCATCGGCATCGGCGTCAATTGCGCTCATCATCCGGAGGCGACCGCTTATCCGGCGACCGATCTCGCTACCTGCGGCGCGCTGATCACGCCCGACGCGCTTCTCTTGGCGTTGGCCGCCGCGATGATGCGGCGCCTCGGCCAATGGCACCGCGGCGGCGGCTTCGCCAGTATCCGCGCCGACTGGCTCAAGCGCGCCGCCGGCCTCGGTGACGACATCCACGTGCGCCTGCCGGAGCGCGAGTTCTCAGGCCGGTTCGAGGGAATCGACGCGGAGGGACGCTTGCTCGTGAGCGAAGCTGGCGCGCTGACCGCGGTCGGTGCCGGCGAGGTGTTCGGCTTTGCCGCGTTTGAGGGAGGAGATCGTTGATGGCCGGATCCGCACAGGAACTCGTGTTCGCCCCGCTCGGCGGCGTCGGCGAGATCGGCATGAACCTGTCGATTTATGGCTTCGGCCCGCCGAATAAGCGGCAGTGGCTCGCCGTCGATGTCGGCGTCTCCTTTGCCGCCGAGGAGCATCTGCCCGGCGTCGACCTGATCCTGCCGGACATCCGCTTTCTCGTGGCGGAGCGGAAGAACCTCGCCGGCATCGTCATCACCCATGCGCACGAGGACCATTTCGGCGCACTGCTTGAACTGTGGCCGCGGCTCAAGGTGCCGGTCTACGCGACCCCGTTCACGGCGGCGCTGCTCGACGCCAAGCGCCGTGGCGAACCGGGCGCGCCGGAAATCCCGGTGACGGTCGTCCCGGTTGGCAGCCGCTTTACGGTCGGTCCGTTCGACGTCGACCTCGTCACCATGGCGCATTCGATCCCCGAGGCGAACGCGCTGATCATCCGCACGCCCGGAGGCACCGTACTGCACACCGGCGACTGGAAGATCGATCCGACGCCGATCCTCGGTGACCGCACCGACGAGGCCAAGCTGCGCGCGCTCGGGGAGGAGGGATGTCTCGCGCTGATCGGCGATTCCACGAATTCGGTCCGCGAGGGTCGCTCGCCGTCGGAAGCCGACGTCGCCAAAACGCTCACCGAATTGATCAAGGCCGCCAAGGGCCGCGTCGCGGTAACGACCTTTGCCTCGAATGTGGCGCGCCTGCGTGCCGTTTCCGAAGCCGCTCGTGCCGCGGAGCGCGAAGTCGTCGTCGTTGGCCGCGCCATGGATCGCGTGGGGCAGATCGGCCGCGAACTCGGCCTATTCGGCGATCTTCCGGCCTTCCGGCCGATGGATGCCTATGGCTATCTGCCGCCGAACAAGGTCGTGGCGCTATGCACGGGCAGCCAGGGCGAGCCGCGCGCGGCGCTTTCGCGCATTGCCGAGGACCAGCATCCGGAAGTGACGCTGTCGCGCGGCGACACGGTCATCTATTCCGCGCGCACGATCCCCGGCAACGAGAAGGCGGTCGGGCGCGTCATCAACGGGCTGATCGAGCAGGGCATCGAGGTCATCACCGACCGCACGCATCTTGTGCACGTGTCCGGTCATCCGCGCCGCGCCGAGGTCGAGGAGCTGATCTCCTGGGTGAAGCCGCAGATCCTGATCCCGGTGCATGGCGAGGCGCTGCATCTGTCCGAGCACGCGCGCATTGCCCGCAAGGCCGGCGTGCCGGAAGTCATTCAATGCCGCAACGGCGACCTGGTGCGGCTGTCGCCGAAGCCGGGCCTCCTCGACGAGGTCCCGGCGGGCCGGATCTACAAGGATGGCTGGCTACTGGTCGACGCGCAGCAGCGCACCGTCGCCGACCGTAAGCGGCTGTCCGTCGCAGGCTCCGTGTCGGTCGCGCTGGCGCTAACTGAGAGGGGCGAACTCGCCGACGATCCGTCCTACGATCTCATCGGCATCCCAGAACGCGACCGCGACGGCGGGTTGCTGCACGAGGCCGTGCACGACGCCGTGCTGGAAACGTTTGAGTCGCTGCCGCGCGGCAAACGGCGCGATCCCGATGCGGTCGCCGAGGCTGTGCGCCGCGCGGTGCGCGCCGCGGTCAACGCGCGCTGGGGCAAGAAGCCGATGTGCTACGTGCACGTGCTGGAAGTATAAGAGGTTCGATTGTTTTCGGCCGCCGCGTGGCGTCCGGGATATGAGGAGTTTCCATGATCGGCCGTCTTAATCACGTGGCCATCGCCGTGCGCGACATCGCCAAGGCGGCCGCGGTCTATCGCGACACGCTCGGCGCCGGCGTGTCGGTAAAGGTCGCACAGCCCGACCACGGCGTCTCTACCGTGTTCATCACTTTACCCAACACCAAGATCGAGCTTCTTGAACCGATGGGCGAGGGCTCACCCATCGCCAAATTCCTCGACAAGAATCCGGATGGCGGCGTCCATCACATCTGCTTCGAGGTCGACGACATCAAAGTCGCGCGCGACACGCTCAAGCAACAGGGCGCGCGCGTGCTCGGCGACGGCGAGCCTAAGATCGGCGCGCATGGCAAGCCGGTGCTCTTCCTGCATCCGAAAGACTTCTGCGGCACGCTGGTCGAACTGGAACAGGCGTGATGAGCACGCCACACTCTCCGCTCATTCCCGCGAAAGCGGGAATCCAGTTGGCTCTTGCGACCGCTCGCAAACCCGCGCTGGGTCCCCGCTTTTGCGGGGACGAACGGGTGCGAAGGCGACGCGCATGAACATCTCCACGATTCTCGCGATCTATTTCCTGATCTGGTGGATCACGCTGTTCGCCGTGCTGCCCTTCGGATTGAACCGGCAGGCGGAGGAGAGTCACACGCCCGGCGCCGATCCGGGCGCGCCGCTCGCACACGTCATGTGGCGCAAGCTCGGCTGGACCACGGTCGTGGCGACGATCATCTTCGCCATCATGTATGCGGGCTATGCGGCCGGGTTGTTTCAGGCAGCGTTCGAGTGGCTGATGACGAATTTTGGCCCGCCGGTGCGCTACTGACGCGCGCTCCTCGATCCCGATGGCAAAAAAAGAGCAGGGCTTTTGGCCCTGCTCGTCGCTATTCAGTATCCTACCCGATTCTTCTTCGCTGAGATCGGGGCGGCTGCGGGTGAACGCGCCGAGGACTTCTCCATCCCTCCCAAGACTTGGACCGTACGTTGGAACCGGTCTTATCAGTGCCGGAATTTCCTCTCACACGGACGAGCGAAACGGTATCCTATGATCCGGGCCCTGTCACGAATTTTTCTTGCGTTCAAGGCGCGATGACGATCGGTCCATCGAGTACGGCAGTCACGCCGTCTCGCGGAGTAATTGTCAGGACCACGGTCCAAATGCCGGCGCGGGGGAGCGTGATACCGCCGACCTTCCAGACGCCATTGGAAGCGGGTTTCGCATCACGCGTGATCGCCGCAGTGTCCGCTTCCGGCGGCCGCAGTTCGACGTGCACCGCTCGCGCGGCGTAGTCGGTGAGGTCCTCGTGGGCGAGATGAATGAGAATGTCGATCGGCCCCGGACGGCCCGGTTCGATGGCGACATCGGCCATGGCCTCGTC
>Ga0208357_1001809_pt1 | contig 15066 bp, 13 predicted proteins | sample NGESurdeep092012_6_FD_184487 | JGI IMG/M metagenome (GOLD analysis project Ga0208357, IMG submission 184487) | Arctic peat soil microbial communities from Barrow, Alaska - NGEE Surface sample F52-2 deep-092012 (SPAdes) | ecosystem: Environmental > Terrestrial > Soil > Wetlands > Peat ... | reverse complement strand
GGGTGTCGAGCGGACCTGACGGGATTTGAACCCGCGACCTCCGCCTTGACAGGGCGGCGTGCACTCCGAGCTGCACCACAGGTCCTCGGTGTTCTCGAGGTCGAGACCCCGAGACGCGAAACGTCAGTCTATCCGTTGTTGCTTACGCATCTAAAAGGAGAGCGCTCGGCCCCGGGTCTCTAACTCGCGCTCGGTTGGACCAAGCAGAACGGGTGACCAACGGGATCGAGGAAAACGCGAAAACTCTCACCTGGCTGAAAGTCGGCCTTGGTCGCGCCCAGCTTCAGCGCCTGGGCTTCGCCCGCGTCGAGGTCGTCGACGGTGAAGTCGAGGTGAAGCTGCTGGGGCACGGAACCTACGGGCCAGATCGGCGCGACGTACGAAGGAACCTTTTGAAAGCCGATCGTCGCGCCACCGTCGTTGAGCAACTCGATCCACGTGACGTTCTCGGGAGGGAAATCCCCGAGCGGCTCCACTTCGAGACCGGTCAGTGCGGCGTAGAACGACGCGAGTTCGAGTGGCGCGGGACAGTCCAGCGCGACAACGGAGAATTTGATCGTGGTCATGGGCGAACGGTAGCAAAGGCGCTAGGACGTCGCTTCAGACGGCGGTTGAAGCCTGTCACCACTGCATTACGCGGGGTGAACGCCGGCGGCCATCACCGTCATCACGGTGCCGTTCACCGGCTCGGTGAAGACGCAGAGCGCGCTGCCCGGCACGGGCATCTCCTCGACGAGTATCGCGCCGCCGTGACGGGGCACCACTTCGTGGATCCGCTGGAGCGAGTCGACGACGAAGATGGGCCTCCACTGGGGCGTGTCGTCGCCTTGCGCGAGCGCGACGCTCGCGTACCACTGCTCACCGTTCTGCAGGATCCTCATATCGTCCCCCATCGTGGTGAGCTGGAAACCAGTGAGCGCCGCGTAGAACTCGCCCGCCTTCTGGGGGTCGGGGGAAACGTGTTCGAACCACCCCGGCGCGTTCTCCTCGTACTGGACGCCGAAACCGTGAAAGGTCCCCGGTTGCCAGAGGCCGAAGTTCACGCCCGTCGGGTCGGTCAGCATCGCCATGTAGCCCAACTCCATGATCTGACTCACTGGCATGACCGTCGTGGCACCGAGTTCGCTCGCGCGTTGAACGCTGGCATCTACGTCCGACGTCGAGAAGTACGTCGTCGTGGCGCCGCGCGCGCCTTCAAATCGCGAGAGACCGAGCACGGGCTCACCATTGGACGAAGCGATGGAGTAATAGCCCATCTCGGGGCCACCTAGATCCCACGTCCAGTCAAAGAGCGTGGTGAGAAAGGCGCGTAAGTCATGGTGCTGCTCTTCGGTCTCGACCATGACGTCGACCCAGCAGGGCATTCCATCGTCGTGACGTGTGAATGTGGGTATGGCCTCATCATGGCAGAAGCGTCAACGTCGCGCCAGGGTCTTTTTCGTTGCGGTGGGGGGTCGAAAATGTGACGAAAGATGTGGACGTCGACCGGATTCAACGAGTACGTTAAGCACGGTGACGATACCTCGCAACGAGATCAAGGGGAGGGCCGTGAGCGAAGACACGATGTTGGGCGCGCCGTCAGGATCAACGCGCGCACACCAACGAGAAAAGATCCAGGTGGTGCCGCTCGCCGGACTGCCCGTCGTCGCCTTCGCTGTTGTCTTCGTAGCGCTGTCTATTGGCTTTAACTGGCGCTGGGGCCTGATGTTCAACCACGTCGTTGGGGGCGGCCTCTGGACTGGTATCGACCTCTTCGTGGGCATGGTGATTGGCCCCATCCTCGGAAAGCTCTCCATCCCCGCTCGCGCGGAGTTCGCGGCTCGCTTCATGCCCAAGATGGTGATCATCATGCCGACGGTCGTGATGATGACCCTCGCGACGGGCTTCCAGGTGGCGCGTCAGGCCGGCAACCTCGCCGCGTCCAGTCCTAATCACGTGTGGTTGATCGTGTCGTTCTGTGTCGTTGGCGTGATGGCCGCGGTGGCGCTCAGTGTCCTCGAGCCAGCGAACATCGCCGTGCTGTACGAGATGAACAAGCCCGTGCCGAACGGTGAACGAATCGGCCGACTTATGAAGCGATTCATCTACACCGCGGGTCTCACCGGCGTCATGCAGATCGCGACGCTCATCATCATGACCAGGCTCGGATCGCGATGAGCGTCACCGGTTCGCATCCCTCCGTCAGCACCGGCGATCGTCCCGTTCCTCCCGTCGGGTGGCTCAGTTCTGGCGCCCTCGGTCTCGTCATCGTGGGCGGCATCATCCTCGCCTCGTACGCGCCACGCGCGGCGCCACTCGGTCTCGCTACGGGTATTCTCGTCGCGGCGGTCGTGTTGCTCGTGGTCGGCGCGGGAATGCTCGTTCGCATCAAGGAGTTCGCCTGGGCGACGTTCGTCGTCGTCTTCAAGTGGGCGTTGCTGGCCTACGTCATCGTGGCCGGAATGATCGAGTTTGCCTTCGTCCACGACCACACCAGGGGTCCTTCACTGGTGGTCGTCAGCTTGATGCTGTTGGTCTTCGCCCTGAGCGTTCCCCTCACGATTGCCTTCACCACCGCTCGATTCGTGGACCCGAGTTGAGTCGACGCTAGCTTCCGGCGATTCAGTGCTGGAGGGTCCGACGCAAGGTCACCGACTTCACGCGAACGTCGCCATTTGTGGGCACCGACGGGCACGACACCAACGTGTGGCCTTGGGGATCATCGCTGTGTTCCCTCGTCACGCGAGGTATTTTCCTCGACAATTGCCCGAAGGAGCCCCCGAAACATTGGAAGCAGCTTCGCCGAGAGTTTGCTAAATATCTGGTATCTTCCTCATCCAACGAGTGCTTTATATTCACTGGAATTTCTAAGGGAGCATGGAATGCTGGGACGCCGTCGTCAGGGTGCGCAATACGCACGAAGGAACTCCGCCCCAAGACGCGCGACGCGCGCGATCTTCCGCGCTTTGCTCGTCGTTGGGATGGTGGGAGCAGCCGGCGCGGTCGTGGTGATGCCGTCGGCGGGTGCCGCGACCGGCCTCCGCCTCGAGTTCCAGCCGGGCCAAGGGAATACAGCGTATGCACAACTACGCGGACAGGGCTACGAACAGTCGGTGCTTTCGGCGCGACAGAGCGGCAAAGCGCTGGCGACCGCCACGTTGTCGGGCCGTGCCGCCCCCTTACCGTGGACTCCGCTAGGTCCGGCGCCCGAGGCTAACTCTGGTTACGGCGGTGGCAACAGCGGGCGCGTCACCGGTCTCGCGGTCTCCCCGGGTGGGTCGCCGACCATCTATCTGGCATCCGCGGGCGGTGGCGTCTGGTCGTCGACGACCAACGGCGCGTCGTGGTCGACGCATACCGACGCCCAACCGGACATCGCGATGGGATCGGTGACGGTCGATCCCACGAACTCGTCGTACGTCTTTGGGGGCACCGGCGAAGGCAACCAGTGCGGGGACTGCTTCTACGGCGCCGGAGTCCTCGAGTCCTCGAACGGGGGCGCCAGCTGGACGACCTCGAATCCGGGAGGAATGTTCACCGGGACGAATATTTCGTCGATCGTCGTCGTGCCCGGCGCCAGCTCGATCGCCACCACGACCGTGCTCGCCGGCGTCTCGAACGGTCTGTACGTGTCAACCGACGGTGGCAGCACGTGGACGCTCGAATCGGGCAGCGGATGGGTTAACGGCGACGTGAGCTCGATCGCCCTGAACACGTTGACGAGCCCGGTGACGTGGTACGTCGCGGTGCGAGGTGAAGGTGTGGAAATGAGCACCAACAGTGGTTCGTCGTGGACCCTGTCTCAGTCGTACGCCGGTGTTCAGACGTACGTGGGCGCTGCCTCCAACCCAACGGGGGCGCTGACCATCGCGCCCAACGCTTCTGCCGCGAGCACGATCCTCTACGACTCGGTCGGTGCGAATAACGGCTACGTCGCTATGTACAAGTCCACGAACGGGGGGACGACGTGGGCTGCGTTAACCAACTGCACGTCGACGACGACGGGCTGCGTCCCGTATTTCACTGGCGACAGCGTTGGCTACTACGGGACGAATAACGACACGGGCGGCGACCAGAGTTGGTACGACAACGTCGTGACCGTCGACCCCACCAACCCCAACATCATCGTGGCGGCTGGCATCACCATGGTTGAGAGCATTGACGGCGGCCTCAACTGGACCAACCTCAACGGCGGCGGATACTTTGTAGCCTCCACTGATCATTTTCACCCCGACTTTCACGCGCTCGTCTTCGACAGCGCCGGTGACCTCTACTTCGGCAACGACGGCGGTGCGTGGGAGATGACCGCCGCCAACGTGGCGACAGCCACCGTTTCGTACACCAATCTCAATACCAATCTCGACATCACCCAGTTCTACGGCGGCATGGCGCAGAGCGGCAACGCCGCGCAAATACTCGGTGGATCGCAGGACAATGGCACCAGTCTGTACTCATCGTCAGGCTCTCCAGCGTCCACCTGGAACGAGGTGGGCGCCGGGGACGGCGGAGGCGTCGCAATCGATCCCGCGAGCGCGGGCACCCAGATCCTCGAAGAGGACATCAGTTCGCCCGGCGCACTGATCGCCACCACGAACGGCTGGGCCTCGTCCTTCGGGCTCACGACGCCGCCTTTCTCCTCGTCGAACTGGGCTCCGCCCGTGGTCATCGTGCCCGGCAGCGGGCCGACCGTTCTCTTTGGCGGCAACGGGGTCTACACGTCGAGTGATTTTGGAACCAGCTGGGTTAACCCCACTGGCTACACCGTCTCCGACGTGTCGGCCATCGCCGTCGCGCCGAGCAACCCGTTGGTCGTCTACGCGGGCTTCAACGACGGTACGGTGCAACTGTCCGTCAACGGCGGGACTAGTTGGACCACCGTGTCCTCGGCCAACAACTTCGAGATAACGCACATTTCTGTGAGCGCGTCCGATCCTTTCACCGCGTACATGAGCGAGGTCCAGTCCGAAAATAGCGGCATCCCTCTCAGTGGGGGCCCGGTAGTGCAGGTCGGAACTGCCCTGAATACGACGCCCGTGTGGACGGACGTGACTGGCGATCTGCCGGGCGGCGTGCCGACCAATGCGGTCGTGCCCGACGGTTCGGGTGGCCTCGTCGTCGCGAGCGACGCCGGTGTCTATTGGGCGAGCACCCTCAACGGGGGAAGTACCAGTTGGTTGCGCCTCGGCACTGGTCTGCCCAACGTTCAAGTGATGGACCTCATCTTGACGCCCCAGGGCACCTTGATCGCTGACACCCACGGGCGCGGCGCGTGGACCATTCCCTTTAGTCCCTCCACCAGCGGTGCCCCCACCGTCTGCACGTGGAACGGAGGATCGGGCTCGACCGGCAGTAATTGGTCCGTGGGTTCGAACTGGATCACGTCCTCGGGGGCGTCGTGCACCGGAGCCGGTGGGCCACCCTCGGGCGCGCAGATTATCCTCCCGGCGTCACCGGTATCGACCTCGTTGACGTGGGACACCGGTATCGAAAGTGGTGGTGGTGGGGCTCCCGCCACCTCGTTTGACTCGATCACGATACAAGGTCCTTACACCATCACGAATTCGAACGCGTCGGTGGCCATCACGCTCACTCCGACGATCGCCACGCCCTCGTGTGACGCGAGCACCACCGTTGGCTTGTGCGCCGCGGTCGCTGGCTCAGTGACCTTTCCCATCAACCTCAATCTCGGTGCGTCCGAGGAGTTCGCCGCGGGCTCAACGGGCACCTTGAAGTTGACCGGGACCATCGTCAGCGGGTCCTCGGACGTGCTCACGTTCGGAGACGCGACGAACGACGGTGTCGTAGGGGCCACGGCAGCGAGTGCGGGGCTTTCCGGAGCGACCACGGTCGCCGCGGGCACCCTCAACGTGCTGGGCTCTTTCGCCAACTCCGCTCTCAGCGTGGACAGCGCTGCGACGTTCGAAGGAACGGGAACGGTCGGCTCAATCACCAACAACGGTGGAACGGTGGTGCCCGGGAGCACGGTGCCCACACCCGGTGCCCTCACGTCGTCGGGCAGCGTTGACCTTCAGGCCTCGGGAACCGGTCATCTCGACCTTGACATCACCGGTTCGACGGCTGGTACTGGTTACTCCCAATTGATAGGCAGTAGTGGATCAGTAAACCTCGATAACGTGACCTTGAGCGTCACGGACACGTACGCTCCTTCGGGCGTGACGTCCTTTACGGTCGTGTCGCTCGGTGGCTCGGCCACGGTCACGGGAACGTTCAACGGTCTCGCCAACGGAGCAACACTGAGTGCGGGTGGACGCCTGCTCCAGATCACCTATCCCGCGGAGCATGGCGGCAACGCCACCCAGGGCGCAGTATTGACGGATATCACTGGCGAGACCGCTCCGGGCGCCCCGACCATTGGCGTCGCCACGGCCGGCAACGCCTCGGCCACGGTCAACTGGACCGCCCCGGGTTCCAATGGCGGCAGCGCCCTCACCGGCTACACGGTGACCGCGCACGACGTCACGGCGAGCACCACCACGACCGACGCCTGTTCGAGCTCAACCTCGAGCACGGCGATCAGCTGCGTCGTCAGCTCGCTCACCAACGGTGACAGCTACACCTTCACCGTCGCCGCGATCAACACGGTGGGCACCGGCAGCTTCTCGAGTGCCTCGAACGCGGTCAGCCCCACCGCCTCCTCTCCCGGCGCCCCGACCATTGGCCTCGCTGTCGGCGGCGACTCCTCGGCGACGGTGAGCTGGAGCGCGCCGAGCGTCAGTGGCACCAGTGCCGTCACCGGCTACACGGTGACCGCGCACGACGTGACGGCGAACACCACGACGACCGACGCCTGCCCGAGCTCAACCTCGAGCACAGCGACCAGCTGCACCGTCAGTTCGCTCACCAACGGTGACAGCTACGCCTTCACCGTCGCCGCGATCAACACTTCGGGCACCGGGAGCTTCTCAGGCGCCTCGAATACCGTGATCCCAAGCGGTGGAGGCGGTGGAGGCGGCGGTGGCGGTGGCGGTGGCGGCGGCGGCGGCGGTCTCACGCAGACGAACCTCACGCTTACCAGCACGAACGGAACTGTCGGTCAAGGACTGACGCTCACCTCAAGCGGTGGTTCGGGTACCGGGGCGCTCAGTTACGCCGTGACGAGTGCCGGCAGTGCGGGCTGTTCCATCAGTGGCACCACGCTCAGCGCGACGAGCGTGGGCACGTGCACGGTCACGGCCACCAAGGCCGCCGACGCGACCTACCTCGCGGAGAGCTCTGCGGCCACGACGGTAACCATCGACCAAGGAACCCAGACGAACCTCACGCTCACCAGCACGAAGGGAACAGTCGGTAGAACGCTGACGCTCACCTCGGGCGGCGGTTCGGGTAGCGGGGCGCTCAGTTACGCCGTGACGAGTGCCGGCAGTGCGGGATGCTCCATCAGTGGCATCACGCTCAGCGCGACGAGCGTGGGCACGTGCACGGTCACGGTCACCAAGGCCGCGGACGCCAACTACCTCACGGCCAACTCCGCGGCCACGACGGTGACCTTCAGTAAAACCGCACCAGTGACCACTCCGCACGCCATCAAAGTGACGGGAACGGTGCTTGCCGGAAAGACGAAGGTCGTCACCATTGTCGGGACGGGCTTTACCAGTGTGCCAAAGATCACCAGTAACGTCCGCGGCACGACGGTGAAGGTTCTACGCGTGCGTGGCACGCAACTCACCGTTCGCGTGACGGTGGCTCGTGGGACGCGGCGCGGTACGCACGTCTTCAAGCTCACGTTCGCCAAAGGCAAGACCACTTCCGTCAGGTACCTACAGCACTAGGGAGAGTCCTTACACGCGTCGACACGGCACCTTCACCCTCGGGTGAAGGTGCCGTGCTGTATCAGACGTCGTGACGGTTGGAGAGTTCGTAACGACGCAGTACGGGCCGACCGTCAACTCTCCACGTTGGTGTCCCTCGTCAAGGGGATCCGGTCAGGTAGGGCCAACGAAGGCGAGGCGTCGCGTTGCTGCTAGTGAAAGCGCGTCGCCGCTGCTACCAGCCACCTGGGGAGCAGCCGTTTTGATCGGGCACCCACCCGCCGGTGACTCGCATGCCGATGATGATCTGTTGAACCACGGAAGCCTCACCGGCGAGCGGCGCGTACCGCGTGCCCCCGTAGGCGCTCCAGGTGGCGTTCGAGAAGCCAATCCCGGAGTATCGGGGGCCGGTCATGGACCAGTTGCCACCGACTTCACACATCGCGACGTCCTGCCACTCGGCTCGCAGTACCCGCACGGACACGCCGGTCGACACCGCGTCCACGACAAAAGCGCGCACGGTCGGGTTGATGACCACGTGGACGTGGTGAGGGACAGGCTTTGCAGGCTTGGTGGCGGTTGCGGCGCCCGCGGGCTGCGTCAGCAGCACGAGGGGGATACAAAGCCCAATCAGCAAGGCGAATGGGATTCTTCGCACGGCTTTCTCCTTGGTCTGCACACCGAATCTGACGTGCTGGCGAGCGACGGGTCGCTGGCACAGCACGAAACGTGGTGAGGAATGAAGAGACCCCCACCAAGGGGCGCATTTTGGTTGGTCACCTTTTCCGCAGCTCTGCGGGGCGACGACGAAGCAGTCGTTACTGCCAAGTACGAGCCTAGGGGCGGGAATTGCTCAAATGTTGTCCTAGCGCCGCAAAAGTCAGAGGAAATACGTCATGACGAGGTATTATAAGTTTCTCCCTCCTGCTGGGACAGGGCTGGAATCTCCGTCCGAGCGCCTCACACGGTCGCCGCCCTGGTGGCTCGACCGCCGCTCGCCCTGAGACGCAACGTTCGCTCACGCGGCCCTTTCGGCCACCAAAATCGTCGCGGAAGGTTCGACGGTGCTCGGGACTCGACTCGTGGGGGACCGGTCCACCCATTGCCCCACGTCGCCACCTCGGAGCAACGAGGACTCGAAGGCTCGACGTCCCGCTCCGAGTCCGGCTCACCGGCGCACCGAGCGCTCGCGTCGGTCGGGCGATTCGAACGTCGGCGAGGGTTCACGTCCTGGGCCGTCGAAACGTGTGAGCAGGACCTGATCTCGTCGATCGACGCTCGCGATCCGGTTAGCGCTTACGCGATTTGGTGTCGAACGCCTGGTCGATTCGAATGGCGATCAATTTTTCCACGAGCGATTTCGGCAGGGGCGTGTCAAGCTCGAAGCGGAGCGTCCCTTTCGACGTGGCGTACTGCTTGAGGTCCTTCTTCAGTGCCGGGAGGACCGAGCCGCTGTGGGGGAAGTAGCTGAGGTGTCGTTGGTACGCGGCGAAACCCGCCACGACCTGGCCCCGCAGGCGATAGCCGGGAATCCCGTAGGAGATGATCTCCTCGGCGTCCGGGATGATCTCCTTGATGGTCCGACGTAACTCGGACAGCGTCGAACGTTGGGGCTCGTCGAGTGCCACGAGGTACTCGTCAACCTCGTGGCTCGACATGGCAGCATTCTCGTCCCAAAATCTGTGTTCGTCAAGAACGTGGTGCTTCGAAGAACTCGTCAGCTGTCCTTGGTCAACGCTCGGCCTGTGCGACGTGTCAACTGCTGAGCCGTTCGCCTCGGGCGGACAGCGAACGTAGGATGCCTAACGAGAGCTAAGCAGAGGGAGTGAACAATGCCAACACGTAAGGCGCGCACCACGTGGACGGGTGGCCTTCAAGACGGATCCGGAAAAGTTGAACTCGTGAGTAGTGGCCTCGCCACCTTCGACGTCTCGTTCCCCAAGCGAGCGGCCGAAGACGCTGACGGCACCACGAGCCCCGAAGAGCTGATCGCGGCGGCGCACGCCGCGTGTTACTCGATGGCCCTTTCGGCCGGCATCGCTGCGGCCGGTGGTACACCCCAGTCGCTCGTCGTCGACGTCGAAGTGCGACTCGGTCCCGACCCCGCGGGCGGCTTTCGCATCCCCGACATCGCCATTCACGTGCGCGGCAAGGTCGACGGTCTCGACGACGAAGGCTTCGTCAAAGCGGCCAACGAAGCCAAGGTGGGTTGTCCGGTCTCGAAGGCGCTCACGGGAACGACCATCACGCTGGACGCCGCACTGGCGTAACGAAGTGGTCCACAGTGCCCACGTCGTTAGTTGTCGCGCACCAGTTTCTCCAGTGCCGGCAACGCGGCGTCGATCGTGGCGCGCTCTTTGGCGCTCAATCGATCCAGTCGAGAGCTCAGTCCGAGGGTTCGTTCGTTCCAGAGTTCGGCTAACGCCGTTCGACCGGTAGCACTGAGGTCGATGACCGAAGCGCGCCCGTCTTCGGGGTCGTCGCGGCGCTCGAAGAGGTGCAGTTCTTCCAAACTGGCCACGACGCGCGTCGCGGACGGGGCCCCCATGGACTCGTACGACGCGAGTGTGCTGATGCGCATCGGTCCGAACTCTTCCACGGTGGCGAGCGCGGAGATCTGCGAGGGCGTAAGACCGGGAGCGCCGTGACGGCGCAGGGTGCGGGCCAGCCGCACGAGGGCCATGCGCAACCGCGCGGCGCTGGCGCCGATCTGGGTGGGCGCGTCGAGCGTGGTCATCGAACGACTTCCGACTCGACCGCGATCTCGCCCGGTACCGCGCCGGAACTCTCGGCGAGGTCGCCGGCGTGCTTGGCGACGGACTCTTGTTGGTAGATGAACCGCTCACCGCGCAGCGCCGAGAAGAGCGCGCCGATCACCGCGAGCGCGATCGCCGCGATGAAGACGATGAGTAGTCCGTGGTGGAAGGGGCTTTCGATGAGGTTGGGGAAGAACTTCTTGCCGGTGAGCGTCGTCCACTGGACGTTCGACACGTTCGTCGCCGCTTGTGATCCGAGCAGGCTCTTCAAGGGATTGAAACCCAGGAAGGACGAGAAGAGACTGCCGACGGCCGGCATGTTGGCCACCGTGTGGGCCTGCGCGACGGTGACGCCGTGCGCGGTGAGGCCCTTGAACATGGCCTTGGGCAACGTACTCGTCAGGCCGACGATCATCAACGAGAAGAAGATGCCAATGGAGAGGACCACGCCGGTGTTCATGAAGGCGGCCTGGATGCCGGCCGCGCCGCCACGTTCGTTGGCCGGGACCGAGTTCATGATCGCCGCCGAGTTCGGCGCCGAGAACATGCCGCCGCCAACGCCGTTGACGAAGATGAGTACGGCGAAGACCGTGTAGGAGAAGTTCGTGGGCACGACCAAGAGACCAACGAAACTAAGCGCGAAGATGCTGAGTCCCGTCGTGGTGAGGAGTCGCGCGCCGTGTCGGTCCGAGACGTAGCCCGAGATCGGACCCGCGAGTAGGAACCCCACCGTCAACGGTAAGAGGAAGATACCCGCCCAAAGAGGTGTGTCGACGTAGTTGTAGCCGTGCAGCGGCAGCCAGATGCCCTGGAGCCAGATGATGAGCATGAACTGCAACCCTCCGCGCGCGATGGCGGCGAGCAGTCCGGCGACGCTCCCCATGAAGAAGGCCCGGATCTTGAAGAGCCGGATATTGAACATCGGCGCCGCGACTTTCGTTTCCGTGATGAAGAACGCCACCAGGAACGCGGCGGCGATCAGGAACGAGGTAACGACGAGGGGTGACGTCCAACCCATGGCGCTCGAGCCGTGAGGTTCGATGCCGTAGACGATCGCCACCAACAGCGCCGTGAGACCCACCGCGAAGGTGACGTTGCCCCACCAGTCGATCTTCGCGTGGGTACGTATGCCGTTGTCGCGAAGGCTCTTGTAGCTCCAGATCGTTCCGATGATCCCGAAGGGCACCGAAACCCAAAAGACGAGTCGCCAGTCAACGATGGAGAGGAGCCCCCCGGCGACGAGCCCCACGAACGAGCCACCGATGGCGGCAACCTGATTGACGCCCATGGCGAGACCGCGTTGATCCGCGGGGAACGCGTCAACGAGGATGGCGCTCGAGTTCGCGAACAGCATCGCGCCGCCCACCCCTTGCACGAGACGGAACAGCACGAGCCAGAGCGCGCCCGATCCGCCGCGAAGGGGATCGATCGCGAGCAAGACCGAGGCGATCGTGAACACCAAGAATCCCAAATTGAAGATGCGAACGCGTCCCACGATGTCACCCAGTCGGCCGAGGCTGATGACGAGTACCGCGGTGACGAGGAGGTAGCCCATGAGGAGCCAGAGCAGATAGCCCACGTTGCCCGGCGAGAGGGGATTGATGCCGATGCCGTTGAAAATCGCCGGCAGCGAGATCAGGATGATCGATGAGTTGATGACCGCCATAAAGACGCCCAACGTCGTGTTGGTCAGGGCGATCCATTTGTAGCGATCGTGGGGCATTTCTTGCACTGACGTCATTGAAACGTGCTCACTTCCGAGGGATTTACTTGCTTGACTACAAGCAAGTATAAGAGTTCAGACGGCCCCGTGCTTCGTTGACGACGGCGCGATGATCCTTGAGGTGTCGCCATGTCGGCGGCCCGGCACGACGTCGATCTTCGATCACCTGGTGACGCGAAGAGACTGGCGACCTCATCTTTGACAGTGAACTTGGCTTTGGTTAGCCTAACCTAAATGACACGTTCGGCCCCCCTCAGCCTTGGTTTCTGGGTCTCGTCTCTTGGAGATCGCGGCTCTTTCTTCCGTGGTCACGCCGTCTAGATGTCGAGTCCGCACACCGCGACGGTAGACAAATATCTCGAGGCGATTCACTACATCGCCGCCGAGGGCGAAACCGTTCGGCCGAGTCGCCTGGCGTATTGGCTCTCCGTGAGTGCGCCGACGGTTAGTGACGCCCTCGTTCGACTGAAGCGCGACGGTTGGATCGAAATCGGCACTGATCGAAGCGTGACGTTGACCGACAGTGGTGAGCGCACGGCGACCGAACTCGTTCGACGTCACCGAATTCTCGAACGGTGGCTCACCGACGTGCTCGGCTTCGACTGGGCGACGGCCGACGTCGAGGCCGATCGGATCTCCTCGGCGATCTCGGACGCCGTCGTCGACCAGATTGACCTCTCGATGGGTTCGCCGTCCACCTGCCCACACGGAAACATCATCCCTGGACGCGACGCGCCCTACGGTGACCTCATAGCTCTCGCGGACTTGGAACTGGACGTACCTGCCACGGTGCGACGGATCTCCGAAGTCGCCGAACACGAAGCCCCGGCGCTGTTATCGATGCTCGCGGAACACTCCATCAAAGAGGGCAGCGAGGTCATGATCGTGTCGTCCGACCTCGGGCCCAATGACGTCGCTCTCGTCGTCGCCGGCGAGCCCCTCACGCTCTCACTCGAGGCGGCGCAACTCATCTGGGTTGAGACCGTCTAGATCGACACCACGTCGGACGCAATACTTAACCCATGGATCAAGAGTTCCCGAGCCCGACCGTGTCGCGAGCGTCGCGAGCGGACGTGTTCGTCAGTTATCTCGACTACTTTCGCTCGCGCGTCGTCGCGCGCGTGCACGAGCTTCCCGACGGGGAACTACGACAGAGTCGACTGCCGTCGGGCTGGACGCCCCTCGAGCTCGTGAAGCATCTCACCTTCGTCGAGATGCGCTGGCTGGAATGGGGCTTCGAGGGGCGCAGCGTGGAGGATCCCTGGGGTGATCGTCGTGACGATCGTTGGTTCGTCGAGGCGAGTGAAACTCGCGATGAACTTCTCAACGCGCTGAACAATCAGGGCGTCCGAACGCGAAGCATCATCGAGAGTACCGACCTCGACGCGCTCGGCATGCCCGGCCCACGCTGGGACGGCGCCGCGTCACCCACACTCGAACGTGTGTTGTTCCACTTGGTTCAGGAGTACGCGCGACACCTCGGTCATCTCGATGTCGTCGTGGAGCTCGCCGGCGGTTCGCTCGGCGAGTGAGGGTTCCAACGCCGAGCGGGTGCAAGGTCCAGACGTAGTCTCGTCAGAGTGAAGAGGGCCTGCGACGTGGCACGGTGGTAATGGCGAGCACCTGGGGCACAACGCCGCGCGCCAGCATCGAAGCCGAGTGTCGTCGAGTGGGTGCCGAACAGGTTGTCACGAGTTGCGTGCAGATCCTGAGCGGCGGCGAGGTGGACGCGGCGACGTTGTTCGTGCTCGCGGGTCCGGGCGCGGAACACGTGCTTCGCGGTCAAGAAGGAGGCGTCGCCGGTTACTGGCCACGCGTGTGGGCAATGCGGGGCCTCCTGTACGCCTGGGAGGACGCGGCGACGCGCGTCGTCATCGAAGGCGCTGGCGACGAGTCGTGGCGAGTACGCGAGATGTGCGCCAAGGTCGTCACGCGTCATCGCCTCGGCGACGCCGTTGACGCAATGGCGAGATTGAGCGATGACCAGGTTCCACGAGTGCGAGCGGCGGCCGAACGCGCTCTCGTGCGTCTCGTCGAGTCGGAGGCGTAACGAGCCGCGTAGACACGTGAGACCTGTCGCCGTTCAGAGGGACTCGTGTTGCGGAGCGCAGTTCGTTGACACGTTGTCCCCTTTGCACGCCGTGCAGAGCAAGATGAGTTTGCGACAAGCGAGATTCGCGCAGTTATGGAACGTACTCGTCGGCGCGTCACAGCGTTCACACCGACCCAAGGTTCTGTAGTCGTCACTGAACTCATGATTCATTCGTGCATCGAAGATGTAGAGCGATCCCTCCCAGAGGCCTTCATCTCCGAACTCCTCGCCGTAGCGCACGATGCCGCCGTCGAGTTGGTAGACCTCGTGAAATCCGCGCTTCTTCATGACCGACGAGAGCACCTCGCAGCGAACACCTCCGGTGCAGTACGTGACGATCGGTCGGTCCTTCAGGTGGTCGAACTTGCCGCTGTTGAATTCGCCGACGAAGTCGCGCGTGGTCTTCACCTCGGGCACGACCGCGTTCTTGAACCGGCCGATCTTTGCCTCGAAGGCGTTGCGCGCGTCGAAGAAGACGACGTCGTCGCCACGTTCTTTGACCAATTCGTTCACCTCGCTGGGCTTGAGGCGTACCCCGCCGCCGACGACGCCGCGATGGTCGACTTCGAGTTCGCCCGGTGCGCCGAAGGCGACGATCTCGTCGCGCACGCGCACCCTCAGCCGAGGAAAGTCGTTGCCCGTCCCTTCGGACCACTTGAAGTCAATTCCTTTGAAGCCGGGGTACTCCTTGGTTCGTTTGATGTACGTCGCGAGGGCCGACATGGCGCCGCCGAGCGTGCCGTTGAT
>Ga0208357_1001808_pt1 | contig 15084 bp, 13 predicted proteins | sample NGESurdeep092012_6_FD_184487 | JGI IMG/M metagenome (GOLD analysis project Ga0208357, IMG submission 184487) | Arctic peat soil microbial communities from Barrow, Alaska - NGEE Surface sample F52-2 deep-092012 (SPAdes) | ecosystem: Environmental > Terrestrial > Soil > Wetlands > Peat ... | reverse complement strand
CTTCGCGCTCTTCGGGCGCTTGTCGATGACGACGTCGACCACCTGCGGAATGACGTCGCCGGCGCGCTGGATGACGACCGTATCGCCGATGCGGATGTCGCGGCCCTCGCGCAAAGTCTCGCCCTTGCCGCCGAGGCCCTTGATGTAGTCTTCGTTGTGCAGCGTCACGTTCTGCACGATGACGCCGCCGACACCGACCGGGTCGAGCTTGCCCACCGGCGTCAACGCGCCGGTGCGTCCGACCTGGATCTCGATGTCCTTGAGGATGGTGACGGCCCGCTCGGCGGGGAATTTGTGCGCGATGCCCCAGCGCGGCGTGCGCGAGACGAAGCCGAGCCGCTCCTGCCAGTCGAGGCGGTCGACCTTGTAGACGACGCCGTCGATGTCGTAGTCGAGCTCGGCGCGCTGCTCCTCGATCTTGCGATGGAAGGCGACGAGCTGCTCGACGGAATGGCAGAGCTTCGTCAGCGGATTGGTCTTGAAGCCGCAGCGCTCGAACCATTGAATCATGCCGGACTGCGTGTCGGCCGGCATCTCGCTCATTTCGCCCCAGGCATAGGCGAAGAAGCCGAGCGGGCGCGAGGCGGTGACCGACGGGTCTTTCTGGCGCAGCGACCCGGCGGCCGAATTGCGCGGATTGGCGAAGATCGTGTCGCCCGCGGCCTTCTGCCGCTCGTTGAGTGCGAGGAACGCCTTCTTGGTCATGTAGACCTCGCCGCGAACCTCGGTGACCTTCGGCACGTTGCGGCCGGAAAGCGTCTTCGGTACGTCCTCGAGCGTGCGGATGTTGGCGGTAACGTCCTCGCCTTCCTGGCCGTCGCCGCGCGTCGCCGCAGTAACGAGCGCGCCGTCCTCGTAGCGAAGCGACATCGACAGGCCGTCGATCTTCGGCTCGGCGGAGAAGTCGAGCTTCGCGTCGTCGTCGAGCTTGAGGAAGCGGCGGATGCGCCCGACGAAGTCGCCGACGTCTCCTTCCGCGAATGCGTTGTCGAGCGATAGCATCGGCACCGCATGCCGCACCTTCTTGAAGCGGCCGGAGGGCGCCGCGCCGACCTTCAGCGACAGCGATTCAAGCGTGCGGAGGTCGGGGAAGCGCGCCTCGATTGCGTTGTAGCGCTGGCGCAGCGCGTCGTATTCGGCATCGGTGACGGCCGGCCGATCGTCCTGATAATAGCGTTTGTCGTGGCCGGCGATCTCGGTCTGCAAACGCGCATGTTCTTCCCCCGCCTGCTTCTTGGTGAGCAGATCGACGGGCGTCTTGTCGGTGCGGATTTTCGCTTTGGCCATGGGACTGACGTTACACCGCCGCGCCGGCGCGCGGCACCCGCTACCCGGCCGCCTTGATCAGGCGCTCGGCGGCGGCGCGCGCCTCGTTGGTGATCTCGGCGCCGGCCAGCATGCGCGCGATCTCCTCGCGCCGCTTCTCGGCCGCAACCTCGGCGACGCGGGTGGCGACGCGCTTGCCCTTGTCGAGCGCGTCCTTGCTGATGACGTAATGGCGGTCGGCGCGCGCCGCCACCTGCGGCGCATGCGTCACCGCGAGAACCTGCACGCCGCGCGCGAGACGCGCCAGCCGCGTCCCGATGGCGTCGGCGACGGCGCCGCCGACTCCGGTGTCGATCTCGTCGAAAACGAGCGTCGGCGCCGAACCGCGATCGGCGAGCACCACCTTGAGCGCCAGCAGGAAGCGCGCGAGCTCGCCGCCGGAGGCGACCTTCATCAAAGGGCCCGGCCGCGTGCCCGGATTGGTCTGCACCCAGAACTCGACGCGGTCGATGCCGTTCGGTCCTGCCGCTTCGGCGTCGCTGACGATCTCGGTGGTGAAGCGCGCGCGCTCGAGCTTGAGCGGCTTGAGCTCGGCATTGACCGCCTTGTCGAGCGCGGCACCGGCCTTCAGCCGCGCCTTCGACAGTGCCTCCGCCGCCTTGCGAAATTCGGCGTCGGCAGCGGTTGCAGCCGCCTCCAGCGCCTTGAGCTTGTTCTCGCCGGCGTCGATGAGCGCGATGTCGTCGCGATAGCGCTGCGCCAGCGCGGCGAGATCGTCGACCTGCACGTTGTATTTGCGGCCGGCGGCGCGCAGCGCGAATAACCGCTCCTCGATGCGCTCGAGTTCGGCCGGATCGTAGTCGGCTGCGCGCAAGGCCGCCTCGAGATGAGCACGTGTCTCTTCCAGCGCGTTGAGCGCGACGTCCAGCGATTTCACCGCCGGTTCGACGAGCTGCGGCGCCTGCCGCACGCGGCGCTCGAGCCGGCGGATGACGGCGGCAAGCGCCGGCACGCTCGAATTAGACCCGGCGAGCGTGTCGTGCGCCTCGCGCAGATCCTCGGCCACCTTTTCCGATTGCATCATCGTCGTGCGCCGTTCGGCGAGTGCGGTCTCCTCGCCCGCCTGCGGCGCCAGCTTGTCGAGTTCGGCGGCGGCGTGGCGCAGCCACTCGGCTTCGCGCCGGGCGCGCTCGATCTGCGCCGCATGCGCCTCGGCCGCTTCCAGCGTGTCGCGCCGTGCATTCCACAAGGTCTCGACACGTGCAGCGTCGGCCTCCAGCCCACCGAAGGCGTCGAGCAGCCGGCGGTGCGTGGCAACATCGACCAGCGCGCGGTCGTCATGCTGGCCGTGGATTTCCACCAGCGCCTGGCCGAGTTGCTTGAGTACCTGCACGCTCACCGGCTGATCGTTGACGAAGGCGCGCGTGCGGCCGTCGGCAAGCTGCACGCGCCGCAGGATGAGTTCGTCCTCCTCGGCGATCTCGTTGGCTTTGAGGACGTCGCCTGCCGGATGGTTGCGGCGGAGCTCGAAGACGGCGGTCACCTGCCCCTGCTCGGCACCTTGCCGCACCAGCGACTGGTCACCGCGCCCGCCCAAAGCGAGCGCAAAGGAATCGAGCAGGATCGACTTGCCGGCGCCGGTCTCGCCTGTGAGCACGGCCAGCCCCTTGGCGAAATCGATGTCGAGCTTGTCGATCAGGACGATGTCGCGGATCGAAAGTCGGGAAAGCATGGCGCTAGGGTCTCGTGCCGGCCGCGTGCCGCGCATCCACGTCTGCTGATTCTGCATCATTAAAGACGTGGATGGCGTTGGAAGTCGAGTGCTCTCGGACTTCCCCGGCTTAGGCGCCGCAAGTCGGATAAGCCCGATTTCCGGTCATAAGCGCGCCGATTACTGTGTGGGTAGGTCGTAGGGAGCCGGAGCGGGAACTACCCCAGCCCGATCTTGCGGAACGCCTTGCTGATCCAGGAGCCCTTGTTCTCGGAGGGCTCGCCGCCGCCCGATTTCACGAGGGCATAGGCGTGCTTGTACCACTCGCTGTCCGGGAAGTTATGGCCCAGGACGGCGGCCGCGGTCTGCGCCTCATCGACAATGCCGAGCGCCATATAGGCCTCGGTCAGGCGCTCCAGCGCCTCCTCGACGTGGCGCGTGGTCTGATACTTGGTCACCACGACTTTGAAGCGGTTGATGGCGCCCGTGTAGTCGTGCTTGTCGAGATAGTAGCGGCCGACCTGCATCTCCTTGCCGGCCAGTTGGTCCCGCGCCACTTCCATCTTCTGCTTGGCGCTCGCCGCGTACTCGCTGTCGGGATACTTGCGAATGACCTCGTCCAGCGCGGCAAGCGCTTTGTCGGTCTGGTCCTGGTCACGCGTGATGTCCGGGATCTGGTCGTAATAGGACGCGCCGATCAGGAATTGCGCATAGGCGGCGTCCGACGTGCCGGGATGCAGCGTGATGTAACGTTTGGCGGCGGCGACGCATTCGTCATAGGAGCCGCTCTGATAATAGGAATAGGCCGACATGATGAGCGCTTTGCGCGCCCATTCCGAATAGGGATGCTGGCGGTCGACTTCTTCGAACTTCTTGATCGCGTCCTTCGGCTTATGTTCGGAGTTCAGGTAGAACAGGCCCTCGTTGTACAGGCGATCGGCCGGCTCGTCCGGCGGCGTGTCGTCTTTGCTGCCGAACAGATTGAAACCGGAGAAGCTCGAGCAGGCGCCGAGGCTCAGGCCGATGAGCAGGACCGCCGAAACGCGCGCCAACGGGCGCCGAAAACGGGCTAGCGGCGAAGAGCTCATACGCGTGACATCCCCGATTTGTTTCGACACCGTTCGCGGGTTCGAAACGACTTCCCCCGACGGCCCGCGCCGGCGGTCTCAGCGCACCGATTTAGACGAAAACGCGCGAGCCCGCCAAGCGATTAGGCCGACATTCGGCCCGGATTAAGGCGGCTAAATAAGCCAAAAACCAGTGATTCAGGTCTTGTCCGGGCCATAAGCCGGGACGACCACGCCGGCGGCCTGCGCGCGCCCGCGCCGCACCGGCATCGCCGCCGCTTCGACGACCCGCCAGGCACTTGCGTCTGCCATCAGCGCGGATAGGACCGCGTGATTGAGCTTGTGGCCGCCGCGAACCGTCTTGTAGGCGGCGATCAAGGGCAGACCGGCGAGCGCCAGATCGCCAACCGCATCGAGCACTTTGTGGCGCACGAACTCGTCGGGGTAGCGAAGGCCTTCGGGGTTGAGGACGCGGTCCTCGCTCACCACCAAAGTGTTGTCCAACGAAGCGCCGAGCGCGTAACCGCTGCTCCACAACGTGGCGACGTCTTTCATGAAGCCGAAGGTGCGCGCACGCGCGATCTCGGTGCGGAAGCTCTTCGGCTCGATGTCGAGCGACAGAGCCTGCTTGCCGATCAGCGGATGATCGAAGTCGATCTCGGCCTCGACGCGGAAGCCATGCTCATAGGGCCGCAGTTCGCCGAAAGATTTATCTTTGGCGACGCGGACGGGCTTGATCACTTCGATGTAACGGCGCGGCAGCGCGCGATGCGTGAGGCCGGCCTGATCGAGCGCATCGACGAAAGCGGCTGCGCTGCCGTCCATGATCGGCACTTCCGGACCGTCGATCTCGACGACGACATTATCGACGTTGAGCCCGCGCAAGGCAGCGAGCAGATGTTCAGCGGTCGAGCACAAAGGCCCCTTGGCGTCGCCGAGCACGGTGGCAAATTCGGTGGCGGTAACGGCGCGAACGTCGGCGCGAATCTCACGCTCGAGCGAGCCGTCGGCATTGATGCGCTGGAAGACGATACCGGTGTCGTCGTCGCCCGGATTGAGCGCAAGGGTGACAGGCTGGCCGGAATGGACGCCGACGCCGGAAATGGCGACCTGTTCGCGCAGCGTCGTTTGCTTAGCGCCTTTCATCCACCCTCAATCCACCGGTTCGCTTGCGAACCGCTTGGTCCCCGATAGCGCCCCTGAAGGCGCACATTTCAGCCTCAAGACCGGCTGCCAAACGAGCTTCCGGCGCAGTCCCCTGGACTTGGAAAGTCCCTTTCGGTGCTGAAACTTAGGCTTTAGCCAGTGCTTCTCCAACTCACGCTTTCTTACCGACTGTTACTCTTTTTTGCCGCATTTCGCCGGGTCGTGTCAGCACCAGACTACCGTTTACCTTACTCATAAAGGCTTTCCGGGTTGCAAACGCAAAGCGCACCTCGCGCCCGCTCGTCCTTTGTACCAAAACATAAGTAATATCAATGCCATGAATGATGCAGCACGGCTCGAAAACGACAGCGGCCACGCACCTTTGGGATGCGGGGCCGCCCGTTGTTGAGTGTCCGGCCTAGTTCGCCTGGCGACGGAGGAAGGCCGGGATATCGAGTTGGTCATCCTCGGGCGAGTTATGCACAGCAGTCTGCCGGCCATGGGGATCGAGCCCCTGCGGTGCCGGCCGGCGGGCGTATTCCGAGACGGGCTCGGCACGGCCTTCCGGCTGGCGGGCTGTCGGACGCTGCGGCTGCTCGTATTGCGGCATCGCACGAGCCGTGCGTGGCGCCTGCGGTGCTTCCGTTTCCTCCGAGCGGCGGCCGAGGCCGACTGAGGCCAGGCGCTGCATCAGCGACTTGCGGCGCTCCTCCGGATGGTTCTCGGGCGGCTGTCCCTGCTTGTCCATCATGGCGCGCGCCGGCAACGGCAGTTCGTCGATGCGCGGCATGCGCGGGGTGCGCATCACGCGCTCCGGTGCGGGCGGCAGGAATGTCGCCGCTGGCGACTCGACCGCGGGCGGACCATCAGCTTCCACCTGGTCGAACAGCGACGGCTTCATCGGCTTCGGCCGGAACGACACGTCGTCGAACCCGGTCTGCGGCAGGATCGCAGCGGCAACGGCGGCATGTGCGGCCGATTCAACCGAGTCCGCCGCGTTGGCAATCGCCGAGTTCGGAATCGGCGGCTGCGCGTGCGCGTAAGCGGCGGGCGCCTGGTACACCTGCGGCTGGGGGGAAACTGCACGGCGCGGTTCGTTGCGCATCTTGCCGGCGAGTTCTTTGAGCGCGACCTCGGTCGGACCTTGGTCACGCATACGGCCGGTATTGTCGATGCCGGTGGCGACGACGGAGACGCGGATGATGCCGTCGAGACTCTCGTCGAAAGTGGCGCCGACGATGATGTTGGCGTCCTGATCGACTTCGCCGCGGATTCGCGTGGCGGCTTCATCGACCTCATACAGGGTCAGATCTTTGCCGCCGGTGATCGAGATCAGAAGGCCTCTCGCGCCCTTCATCGACGCATCGTCGATCAGCGGGTTGGAGATCGCGGCTTCGGCGGCGGTGAGCGCGCGCTTCTCGCCGGAGGCTTCGCCGGTGCCCATCATCGCCTTGCCCATCTCGCGCATGACGGCGCGGACGTCGGCGAAGTCGAGGTTGATGAGGCCTTCCTTGACCATCAGGTCGGTGATGCAGGCGACGCCGGAATAGAGCACCTGATCCGCCATCGCGAAGGCGTCGGCAAAGGTGGTCTTCTCATTGGCCACCCGGAACAGGTTCTGGTTCGGGATGATCAGCAGCGTATCGACGACTTTCTGCAGCTCGACGATGCCGGCCTCCGCGTAGCGCATGCGGCGCTGGCCCTCGAAGTGGAAGGGCTTGGTCACGACACCGACGGTGAGAATGCCGAGCTCGCGCGCGGTCTTGGCGATGACCGGCGCGGCGCCGGTGCCCGTGCCGCCGCCCATGCCGGCGGTGACGAAAACCATGTGCGCGCCCGAGAGATGATCGCGAATCTCGTCGAGCACCTCTTCCGCCGCAGCGCGCCCGACCTCGGGCTGAGACCCGGCACCGAGACCCTCGGTAACCTGGCTGCCCATCTGGACGATACGCTCAGCCTTCGACAGCGTCAGCGCCTGCGCATCCGTGTTGGCGACGACGAAGTCGACGCCCTGGAGGCCGGCCGTGATCATGTTGTTGACGGCGTTGCCGCCGGCGCCGCCGACACCGAATACGGTGATGCGGGGCTTCATCTCGTGGATGTCCGGAATCTTCAGGTTGATGGTCATGTTTGCCTCGTTATGCCTGCCGCACCCGGTCCGCCACCGGCCGCTCTGCGAAGTTGTTTGTTCAGGGTCAGAAACTCTCGCGCAGCCATCGCCCGACCCGTGCCATGTAGCCGCCCGTCCCCGTCATGAGGTGCCGGGTTCGCCGCGGTTCGAAGTGTTCGAGATGGGCCGCCTGCGGATACACCAGGAGACCCGCCGCGACAGCGAAGGCCGGGCCCTTCGCCGCCTCGGGCAATCCGGACAAACCGAGTGGCCGGCCGATACGCACCGGTCGCTTGAGGATGCGCGCCGCGAGATCGGCGACGCCCGCGAGCTGGCTGCCGCCACCCGTGAGCACCACGCGCCCGCGCGGCTCGGCCGCGAAAGGCGACGCCGCCAGCCGGTCGCGCACCATCTCCAGAATCTCTTCGACCCGCGGCTTGACGATCCGCGTGAGAGCCGCCCTCGAAACGAACTGCGGCGGCTCACGCTCGTCATCGCTCACGGAAGGAACGGTGATCATGTCGCGCTCGTCGGATCCACCCGACATGACACTGCCATAGATCGCTTTGATTCGCTCAGCATCCGCAATGCGCGTATTCAATCCGCGCGCCAGATCCATCGTCACGTGATAGCCGCCGAGGGCGAAACCGTCGGCATGAACGAAGCGTCCACCGGAAAATACCGCCAAGGTCGTCGTTCCGGCGCCAAGATCGATCGTGGCGGCGCCGAGATCGGCTTCATCGTCGGCGAGCGCTGCTAATCCGGCCGCATAAGGCGACGAGACCATCGCCTCGACGTGCAGATGGCTGCGCTCGATCGAGAGCATCAGGTTGCGCACGGTGGCGACATCGGCGGTGACCATGTGCATGTCGACGCCGAAACGGTGTCCGAGCATGCCGCGCGGCTCGCGAATGCCGGTCGCCGCGTCGAGCGCGTAGCCGATCGGCAAAGCGTGCAGCACGGCGCGGCCGTCGCGCACGGAATGGCGGCTCGCAGCCGCAAGGACGCGGGCGATGTCGCCGTCGCCGACGGCGCCGCCGGAAAGCTGAATGTCGGCGATGAAGCGCTCGCTGCCGAGCCGCCCGCCGGACAGCGAGACGATGACGGATTCGAGCTGCAACTGCGCGCCGTTCTCGGCGATGTCGATCGCGTTGCGGATCATCTCCTCGGCTTCGACGAGGTCGACGACGCTGCCGCCCTTCATGCCGGTCGCGGCGGTGTGCGAGAAGCCGAGCACGTGGACGCCGTGGCTGCGCCGGCGCAGCACGTCGCGCGGCGGCTGCGGCTCCAGCTTGGCGATCATGCAGACGACCTTCGAGGTCCCGACGTCGATGGCCGCGACGACCGCCGAACGCTTCGGCGGCACGGGCTTCATCTTGGGCGTGACGCCGAACCTGACGACGTTGCTCATGCCTCGCCTGCCTTCTTTTTCTTCTTGGCGGCCTTTTCGGCCGCCTTGAGCGCATCCTCGCGCGCGGCATAGGCCGCATCGGACTGCCTGACGGCGACGCGGTCGGCGAGCCTGAGATCGACGGCGACGATGTCGCGCGAGAGCAGATTTTTGGTGCGGTCGAGGTCGACGAGGGTGGCCAGCGCCTTCTCCGGCGCCGCTTCAGGCAATTCGACGACGATCTTGTCCTTCAAATAGATGTCCCAGCGCCGCTGCGCGACGAACACCGAGGCCTGTACGCGCTTCGCCACGTCCGGAAAGCGCGCGATCAGCTTCATGAAGCCGGGCGCGGCGCGTTCGGCGCCGTTGCCGACCACCAGCGGCAGCGCGGCGAAGCGCTGCGGCACGAAGGCTTCGAGCACGGTGCCGTCGTCGGCGATCAGATAGACGTTGCCGTCCTTCTGCCAGAGCGCGAAGGGCTTGCGCTCCTTCACTTCGATGCGCAGGCGTCCCGGATAAAGCTTGAGCACGGTCGCTTCGGCGATCCACGGATTGGCGGTGAGACGCTTGCGCGTCTGCGACGGGTCGAGGAACAGAAGCGAGGAGCGCCCGGTGATGCCGGCGATCGCGAGAATGCGCCCGCGGCCGAGCTCGTGCTCGCCGGTCAGCGCGATCTCGGAGATGCGGAAGCCGACGCCGTTGGCAACGTCGTCGCATAAATTTTGCAGGTTATCGACGATTTCCTGGCCGTGGCCGCCGCGCACGGCGCCATAGGTGGCGCTGGCGGCGAGCAGGAGGGCCGCGGCCGAGGAGCCGATGCCGTGCGGGATCTTGAGATTGAAGAGGGCGACGAAGGCGCGGCGCAGCGAGCGCTGCCAGCCGGGCGCCGCGCCATGCCAGCCATAGTCCGCGCTCACGGAAGACGCCGCGGCACGGGCTTTCGGCTCTCTCGTCAGCAGGCGATCGAGGACGCCTCGATAATCCATCGCGACCGGCTCTTCACACGTTGAGCCCCAAGCGGGGCCGTCCGGCACGGACGATCTTTCGCCCTGCCCCCGATGTGTGCGCCCCGGCCGGCCCGTTACATCCGCGGGTTTCGTCCGGAGCCGGCCGTTTTAAGAACGTGCGGATCGCGTGGCGCGACCGCGCGTCAAAAACGGGCCAGCGCCTAGTCTTCGGGCCTTTTAGTAAATGAATGGTAAAGGTTTAGAGATTTTAAGGGATTTGGGGGCAGCGGAACGCTGCCAGACAGCAATCTAACGATTAAGCGCTTACGCTTCAACGTCTCGAACCACTGGGTCCAAAAGCGGACCTCAATCACTCGTCGAAAGCTCGGAAGAAATGTAGCCGCACCTGTGTGGATTTCTACAAAAGCAGTTACATCCTAACCGTGTCCGTTATGCGCTGTCTCGCCTGCTCCGCCTCGTAGCCTTTGCAGGCAAGCGAGACGACGCGCGGAATCGGTCCGGTCGTCGTGAAGTATCCGATCTGCCGACGGCTGTAGCCGAGGATCGTCGCCGCGGCCTCCTGCGTCAGACGATTGCGCTTGAGAAAGGCGACGAAGTCCTGCGGCGACATCGCCTGCTCGGCGAGAGACTCGACCGTCTCGGCATGCATCTCGAGATTGTCGCCGGCCCAGACGACGGTGTCGCCATCCTCGCCGAGACGCGCGGTGGCAAACAGCGCTTCGTTCTTACGCAACGGGCGGAATATCTTGAGCGTCTCGATGACGGGCGCGAGATCGACCATGTCGGTGCGCCCGGCACGCGTGCCTTCGACCCAGCTCACCAGCAATGTCAGCGGCGCGACCGCGCGAACCCCGGCCATGCGCGGCAACGGGACGCCGCTGTCGACCCTCTCACTCGCGCTCATTGAGGTCTCTCCAGAGCGACCAGACCACTTCGGCGTTTCGCGACAGCCATATCACTGCCTCCTCCAGGTCTTTTCGCGACGCGCGGCCCTTCATGATTTCCAGGGTTGCGAGGTCGATCGTGCACTTCGTGTCGGGGCCCTTGAGATGACAGTGCGGCGGCGGGTGCTCGCGCCATCCGCCGTAGACGCTGATCTTCGCATTGCTCAGAACAACGACGACCGGCACCGCGACGCTTCTCCGCAGATATAGCGCAATAACTGCACATCGTCCAGAGATATGTGCAGTAGCTGCACACCTTATGCGAGGTGACGGGAAAGTCCGCCTCGGTACTACCAGAGGTTCGCGTGCTGCACCAGCATTTATTCCTTGACCGGCGACTCTCTCCTCTGATATAAATCCTACACGCTGCGGAGCCGCGCCCGGACGGGCCGCCCGCGGCACGTCACCCACAATCGAACCTGAACAGCGGAGCAGCGCCATGGCGCAGTACGCACCGGAATTCCTCGCGTCGTTGAAGCATCGTTACGAGAAGACCGACCAGCCGATGATCGAGATGGCACGCGAATTCGGCATCGGCGTCACCACCTTGCAAATGCTCGTCGACAAGCAAGGCTGGGAGAAGCGCAGCCAGCGCCTGCGCGGGCTGCCGCGCGCGATGCGATTGCAGCACGAGGCCGAGGCGCTGGCGGCGGCGCAGCCCCCGAAGCACGACACCGCAGCCCCGACAGAGCCGGTTTCGGGCGAAGTGAGTGAGCGAGCATTCGCCGGTTGTGGGGCTGCTGAGGACAAGAATGAGCCCCCCACCCCCGCCCCCTCCCCGCCGCTCGCTGCACTCGCGGGTGGGGGAGAGACCGCCGTCGCAGGTGGAGGGGAGCGGACAGCGATCGAGCGGCTCGAGGCCCTCGTCGTGCAGGAGATCGCGGACCTCGAATCCGCGCGCGAGCTGCGCGGCGGCAAGCGCGTCAGCGGCGCCGGTGCCGAACGCACGGCGCAGGCGCTGGCCAGCCTGACACGCACCTTGCAGACGATCCGAACCATGCGCGGCGAGACGTCGGTTATATGCGATGACGACATGCCCGAAGACATCGACGCCTTCCGTCTGCGTCTGGCTAAAAAAATTGAGGATTTTCTCGAGCGCCGCAAGGACGACGATTTCAGCGCGGGCATCGACCCTGATGAGGCCGCACCGACGGCTCAGGGCGAGCTTCAGAGCGTATAGGCCGTGCGCAAGCCGCCATGGTGCGAGGCGCCCGCCATGGCAGCAACACCACCTCCTGGCTGGCGGCTCCGCCTGCGTCGATCATGCTCCGGGCAGTGCGGATGGTTCCGCCTGCTTCCACGCTGCGCGTTCGGCGTCGATCATGAAGTCGCGGGTGATCGGCACCGCCTCGCGTTTGACCGAGAGCAATAATTGCATAACCATATGGGAGCCGTGCAAGAACTCGAGCTCGACGGCGGCGAGATAAAACTCCCACATCCGGCAGAACCGCTCGTCATAGATCGCCGCCGCTTGAGCGCGGTTTTTGGCGAAGCGTTCGCGCCAGTGTTTCACCGTGTAGCGGTAGTGCAGCCGCAGCACCTCTATATCGTCGCACCAAAGCCCGCAGCGCTCGGTAGCGGCAAACGTCTCAGATAGCGCCGGTACGTAGGCGCCGGGGAAGATGTATTTGCGGATGAACGGACCGGTGGTGCCGGGCTGCGACATGCGGCCGATGCAGTGAATAAAGGCATAGCCGTCGGGCTTGAGCAATTCCCGGACCTTCATGAAATACTCGTCGAAATGGCCGATGCCAACATGCTCCATCATGCCAACCGAAACTACGCGATCGAATTGACCGCTCAACTGGCGGTAGTCCAGTTCACGGAAATCGACGCGATCGGAAACGCCGGCGATTTCAGCATGGTTTCGCGCCGCCTTGATCTGCTCGGGCGAGACGTTGACAGCGGTGACATGCGCACCGGTTTCGCGCGCCAGATGAATGGCAAAGCCACCCCAACCAGAGCCGATTTCCGCAACGGTCATGCCCGGCTTTAACTGCAGCTTGCTGGTGGCGTGGATCAGCTTGTTGCGCTGTGCCTGTTCGAGCGTGTCATGCTCGGGGTCGCGAAAGTAGGCGCAGGAATATTGCATCTGATCGTCGAGAAACAGCCGGTAGAGCTCGGTGGAGATGTCGTAATGATGACGGGCGTGAGCGGCGGCCACACCGATCGGGTTGGCTTGATGCCAGCGGCGCAGGCCGCGCCACACCCGGCGCATCAATTTTTGCGAGCCATACGAATAAAGCCCGGCGCGGTTGACGGAGAACAGCAGCAGGAACTCATGGATCGGCGCACCGCCCTCCATCGTCAGCGTGCCGTCCATATAGGCTTCGGCGGCGTACAGTTCCGGATTGAGAAACAGCCTGAAATAGAGCTTGCGATCGTGCAGGCGGATCGCAACGTCCGGTCCGGGCAGTTGATTGCCGAATACGTGAACCTTGCCATCAGCGTCGCGGATTCGCAGGGTGCCTCGGCGAATAAACCGTCGCAAAAGACTGGATAGAAGGCGCACGTGACAACCCTTCCCGATCGATCAAATCCCTATAGCAATGAACCGAATGACGGTCACGGGACAAAAAAGACGTACGGATTAGCTTCCTTCTGTAGCAGCGAGACAGACCCGACCCGATAGGGTAAGATGTGTCTCTCGGCACTCGGTCCGGGAAACACAGGAGAGTTCAGTGGCCAGCGGCATCGTGAAGTGGTTCAATCCGACAAAGGGGTACGGTTTCATTCAGCCGACAAATGGCGGCGGTAAGGATGTGTTTGTCCACATCTCTGCCGTGGAGCGCGCGGGGCTCAGCACCCTCAATGAAGGCGCGACCGTCGAGTACGACATTGTGCCGAACAAGGGCAAAGAGTCGGCCGAAAATCTGAAGGTGAAGTAACGAGGCCTGTCGGCCTCGACCGAGCAGCCCCGCTCCAGTGAAGCTTTTATTGTCAGATACGACGATCGTTGCCTAACAAGGCCGACCGTTTCGATATGGACAACGAAGCGGATGGCAGAGCGCCTGTGTCGACCGCGGTCGACAGCGGGCATGCGAGATTTATGCGTAGTATCCACTCACACCTTAACGGTAAGGCTCAATGACCGATCGCCCGTCCGATGAAGAAGTCGGCCGACAAATTCTCAGCATTTTCACGCGTTACAAAATCCCCGCCGGGGGCATCCTTCCGAGGACCTATTTTTCCGATGTCCGCGACGGAGATTTCCAGCGCGGCATCAATGCCGCCGTCGCGAATAACTGGATTGCGGTCGATTTGCGCAACCGCCACCGATATCAACTTACGCCGGCCGGCTATTCTGTCGGGCGGACTTGAAGCAACGCGCATCGCGTCGCCTGCTTCGAATGTATCAATTGTCTTTTCAAGCGACGTAAAAGCGGTCGGCAACGATAAGAGCCGCCGCTGCCAGCTATTCTTCTTCCGGCAGAGCTACCGGCGAATAACTGCGGGTGGCGGCGTCAAACACGGCGACCTGCAGCACCGGAAAGTTTTGTTTGAGAGTCACGGCCGCCGCGTTGGCCTCCTCGGAGGTTGCATATCGCGACTTCAATTTTCCATCGACCGCCAATAGATAGCCATCTTTCGGCAAAACATTCGTTCGAAGGTTCGAAGGCTTTTCTGTTTTGTTGTTCACAATATTTTCCTTGTTATCGCCTGACTAAAGCCTCAGCGGCTCGAATCACGCTGCTTGAGGTTTCAATCGCCACAACTGATAGCCATTGAGCTTGATCGCGCTCTCGATCTTAAACCGCGAGAATCTATGCGGGGGCGTAGTCCCGGCGTTAACCGTGCCGTCCGCTTGCCAAGGCGCGAATTGGCTCGGCAACTTGCTTCCGGAGGCATCGCCGGCGAAGGCGCGAATTTCGTCGTTCTCCGATTTGAACATATAGATTTGCAAAATGTTTCCTTTCAGTACGTTGGACGGCTGGCGCGGCGTGCGTTTTATCTGTCCTGGAGCGGCTTTAAGCAGCCCTCTCGGGGGCGCGACGATTGAACCGTCGAAGATCGCCTTCTTACGGCGAATTTGCGCGGGCGGCGACGCTGGTTATTTGAACGCACGCTCACTCCGAGCGCCGGAAGCCAGGCCCCGTCAGCCTCAGCGGAGTGGACGGGGAGATGCGTCGCGTTGGAGCAGCACGACACTAGGCGTTTGCCGGGCGGAAGTCGAGGCAAATCGGCAACGCGGACCGTAGGCGGATTCAAATTATCAAGTGTCTTGAACGCTCGCCGTGGGTGTTATCTCTTCCAATGTCCGCTTTAGGAAACGCGATTTGGTTACTCTCATTCTTGAACTTCGCGTGATTTCGCCTTCGCGGCTCGCAGCATAAAGCGGTAGGTGCCGTCGAATACTGTGTCGGTCGACGAGGTCCAGGTCGAATCCTTGCCGAGCGTATCGCGGCTGGCATGGATGCGCCGCGCCCTGACCTCGCGTTCGGCCTGCTCGTCCGGCGTCTGCTCAGCCAGCGTGAACTCCGG
>Ga0208357_1001807_pt1 | contig 15088 bp, 21 predicted proteins | sample NGESurdeep092012_6_FD_184487 | JGI IMG/M metagenome (GOLD analysis project Ga0208357, IMG submission 184487) | Arctic peat soil microbial communities from Barrow, Alaska - NGEE Surface sample F52-2 deep-092012 (SPAdes) | ecosystem: Environmental > Terrestrial > Soil > Wetlands > Peat ... | reverse complement strand
GGATCGGGCGCGATCGTGATGGCGGGCGCGTGCGACGCACGAAGCGATCGGAAGAACCCCAAGCTCATCCCTCCGAAGGACATTTGGCCGCCGCGAACGATCGCGCTTGGCCGTTCCCCCGCAACGGTCGGGACGGTTTCGATATACAGCAGACCGTCCGCCGTTCGCATCGTGATGCGCACGTCGTTGGTTTGGCAGCGTATGCCCGCCTCGCACGGTATCGTAAACTGCACGAACGGCGGATCACCGCTCTCCTCCCACGTTTGCCACGCGCGCGCGAAAATTTGATCGGCGCTCGGAGCATCGGCGCCGATCGAGATCGCGCCGACAAGGACAACGGCAAGGAGTCGCATTGCGGAGCGCATCAAAGGAATCACCATTCTGTCGGCAGATCGACGTTTTAGAGGCGTCGCAGGACGTGACCGAGCGACGCGCCCGCCGTCATAGCCGGGATCGTTCCGAGCAACAGGAGCCACGCCAGCGGATAGATCCGGCCCGAAAGACCGAGCGCGGACGGGATGGCGAAGGCGGCAACAAAGAAAAGCGCTGCGCCGATCGCCAATCGTACGCTGCGTCTGCGCGCGAGATAAGCCAACGCGTAGCCGGCCAGCAACACGATCGACCAGCTTGCCGCGAAATGAAGCCAGAGTGGCGCATACGAACCGTTGAAAAAACTATCGAGTGCGCCATTCGCAAGCGCCCCGACCAGGATCGTCGCCACGAGCGTCGCGACGACCAACGCTCCGATCTTGAGGGAGTCCACGAGCGAGTCGTCGGAGCGCGACAAGACGAGGAGCGTCGGCACGGAGCGAAGCGCTTGCGACCAATACCAGCGATCCGCGGCCGCGGCGCCAAACGATTCGACGCGCTGCGAATACTCCTCGCAAAGATCGCCGGCGAGACATTCGTAGTCGCTCTGCGTCGCGACCGCCGCGACGAGCGCGCGCGGCACCAACGGCGGCTTCACGCAAACCTCGCGCGGATTGCGAGGCCGCTCTGCAAGCGTTCGAGCGCCGTTCGCGCTTGCCTGACCGCCTCTAACCCGAGCGGTTCCACTTTAAAATGCCGCTTGGCTTTCCCGCCGCGTTCGGGCGTCGGCGCCCCGATCCATGATCGCACCAACCCCTTGCGCTCCAAACGCGCCAACGTCGCATGCACCGCGCCGATCGCGGGAGAGCGTCCGGTCTGCACCTCGATCTCCTGTCGAATGGGTGCTCCATACGCGCCCTCGCCCAACCGAATCAACGCGAGCAAAACCGTATGCTCGAACTCGCCCAAAAACGCGCCTTTCGCCATAATATCTACAAACTACACTATATCATACCATCCCGTCAAGCATCGGCGTTCAATCGTCTCCGCGGTTGGATTTCACCATACTAGCGCGGTCATGGGCAAAGGTTCTCCGGCGGTCCGTCGTTGACGATCGCGCGCACGCGGTCTTGGTTATCGAAGGTGATCCTTTGGATTTGCCAAGCCGTGCAGAGGATCATCGTGCTCATGCGATACTTCACCAGCGCAAAGGGATGAGCGGGATCGAGACCGTCGTCCGGTTCCCCCTGCTGCATCATTACCGGTGTGGGAGTTCGACTGGGATCGGGCCACGGCCCCTCATCGAATCGTTCGAAATCACCAACGCTGTCCTCCGTCGCGTGGGCGTAATCGTAGTTGAATGCGACCAAATGTTCGGCTCGCAGACGATCGTAGGCAACGGAGCGCGGCGTGCCGGGCGGAATCTCTCGGGCGACGCGTATCATTTGAAGGGCCGACCGAGCGTCCAGAAACGGGCCACCGGAAACGAACAAGGTTGCAGCCAGCCACACACCGATGCAAGACGCGCACGGTACTATTAGAAGGAGCCACCAGCCGGAGAGACCCCTTTCACGTAAATTGGGCGACGCCAGATCTGCGCGCGTGCGATTGACGGCGATTATGCCGATGATGCCGAGCAGAACGTCGATGAAACGTAATTCAAGAGTCCCATAGATCGGCAAGAACGCCACAAAGATGGACGCAATGCTGACGAGCAGCGTCGCCCAGCTGAATTTCCCGAGCGCTTCGCGAAGGCGCGGCTCGGTCACGTCGCCGGCGCGCTTACCTCGCAGTGAATACGAGAGCAGCCACAGCACGACAAAAGAAAGCACGACCGCAACGGCAACGCCGGCGGAAATAGCCGTTCCGGCGAGGATATCTCCCACGCTCGCGCTCGACATATCGCCGCCTTCGACGATCGAGCGAGGGCGTCCCCGGCGGCCCTACCGGCGAGTACCCCGGCGTTGGAGCCGCCGTTTTGTGGGAACACCTCAGGCATGACAACATTAACGGCACCCGATCTTTCGAAGCAGGCGCCGCGCAGCGGGCGCGAGACCTTGGGACGTTACGCTTGGCTGGCACGATTGGCCGATAAGGCTCGCGCGCAGCACGCGGGAACCCAGGGCGAGTACATCGCGTACTGTCCGCTCTCGATGGGCTTTCTGGATCGCACCGGCGTTTCCAAGGACGCGTTTGAAACGATGATCGCGCACGAGTATGACGACGACCGCCTGGTCACGTATTTCGACGAACACGTCACCGACGAGCAGCGAGCGCAGGCCAATCGGTTCGTGCTCGACGAGCACGCCGACGATCTCGACAAACAAGATGCCGAGGAGGGTTACGCCTCCGACAAAGCCGGAACGGTATCCCCGTCTAAAAACGCGCCCAACTGATCGGCGCCGAACTGGACGCCGCTCCAAAACGGCCCGAACTCAGCGTATCGGGAACTGGCGGGGTCGAAGCGCATTTCATAGATCAACTTCTTGAAAACCAGTGGGTCGTCGGCGTATAAGTCGACGCCCCACTCGTAATCGTCAAAGCCGATCGAACCGGAAATCACCTGGGTCACGTGACCGTGATAGGAACGGCCGACCTTGCCATGCTCGGCCATCAGTTTCAAACGCTCGTCGAACGGTAGATCGTACCAGTTGACCGTCTCGCCGCGTCGCTTGTCCATCGGATAGAAACAGACGTAGCGGCGCCGCGGCACCTTGGCGTGCAAGCGCGGGCCGACGTGCGGGCCCTGTGCCTGCGCGGCCAAGAGCTCGTCAAAGGCTTTCATCCACGGAGGCGAATGCGGCGCGAGTTCGCGCGCGGCCAACTCGGCGTGAATCTTCGCGGTCGCATCGTACAAACCGATCTCGAGCACCGAGACGTACGAACTCATCGGCAGCAAGAACTCCGCGAACTCTAACTTATCGACCAGCGTCTGCGCGTAGGCCAGGCCCTCGTAATCTTCCGCGTAGTGCGTGAGCATCAGGTCGCCCTTGTGTCCGACCAACTGTGCGAGCGAGCAATCACCCTCGGGACGGCCGGCCAGATGCGCGAACAGCTCGCCGGCGCGTTCGGCGTATTTGCGCCGGCGCTTGGCCGGCAGCCGATCCCACGAACGGCGGTCGAACGCGAACATGCGATGGAGAATCCACCAGCCTTCCAGCGATTCGGGGACGTTGGGATCGCGCACGACGCTCAGCGCGCTTTCTGGCTGCGCGCGAGCGCGCGAACGCGATGCACTTCCGCATCGACCTCGGCGCTGAGCGTATCGGGGCGCTCGCGATACTTTGCCCACAGCTGCGGCATGTGCGCGATGTCGTCGAGCACGCGGCAGAACACCGCGTTGACCGGCGTCGGAACGCCGTGCGCGCTGCCGGCAAACGCCACCGCGCCGTTGAGAAACTCCACTTCGGTTTGCGGGCGCCCGCCGCGCAGATCGAGCAGCAGCGAGGGCGGCTTGGTGCCGCGCGCGTCGGCGATCCGCTTGCTGAGGATCAGCCGCGAGACCGGACTGGGCAAGGTCGCAATGCCTTGCAGCACGCGTACCGGATAGCGCGGCAAATCGACGGGCTTGACGCCGATCGCAGACATCACCGCGCGAACTTCGCGGATCGCCCGAATTTCCAGCGTGAAGACGTTATCGAAGTGGACCAAGCGATTGGGCAAGACGTTAAGGATCGCACAGGAGGCGTTGGCGATCACGTTGAGGGCGAGCTTGCTCCACTTGAGCGCGCGCCAATCGTCGACGACCTGCACCTTGAGGCCGGTCTGCGCGAAGGTCGCGTTGAGCCAGTTGAACGCGGCGTTGCCGACGGGCGCCACCGCCAGGGCGCCCTCGCGCGTCGCGTTGGCATGACCGTCGCGATCCCGGTCGACCGGAACGGTCAGCGCCGCAGCGACGACCGCGTCGGCGCCGAACGCGGCGACCAATTTTTCTTCGTTGCCCACACCGTTTTGCGGCGTCACGAAAACGCACGTCTGCGGACGGACGATCGCTTTGCGCAACGTTTCGATCGCACCGTCGGTGTCGTAGGCTTTGGTCGCGACGATGGCGACATCGGCATCGTACGGTTCCACCGCCGCCAGATCGCGCGGCGCGTAGACGACGTTGACGCCCGCGCCCTCGAGCAGTTCGCCCAAGAACGTTCCGACGGCCCCTTTGCCGACGATGTAGACGTTCACGCTCGGCCCGTGCTTCCAAAGCCGCCATCGCCGCGCGCGCTCTCCGGCAAGGCGTCGACCAGTTCGAAGTTCGCGCGCGAAACCGGCGCGATCAACAATTGCGCGATCCGATCGCCGCGCGAAATCGAAAATGGCTCGTCGCCCAAATTTGCCAAAATCACGTTGACCGGTCCGCGGTAGTCCGCATCGATCGTACCCGGTGAGTTCAAGACCGTCACGCCGTGTCGCAGCGCTAGGCCGCTGCGCGGGCGCACTTGAGCTTCGTAGCCGGGCGGCACCGCGATCGAAAAGCCGGTCGGCACCATCGCGCGTTCGCCGGGCGATAGCGTCAGGTCGTCGGCCACGGCGGCGCACAGGTCCGCACCGGCGGCCAGCGCCGACATGTAGCAGGGAACGGGCAGGCCTTCGCCCTCGGGCAGGCGCCGCAACGCGACGCGAACGTCCAACGACATCATCGCGCCTTACTTAGAGAGCAACGCCGCGAGTTCTTCGCGGAACGACTCGACGTCGCGGAACGAGCGATAGACGCTGGCAAAACGAATGTAGGCGACCGGATCGAGCGTGCGCAGGGCTTCCATCAATTTCTCGCCGACGATGGTCGCGGGGACCTCGCTCTCGCCGCGCGCGAACAACTCCCGCTCGATATCGGCGGCAGTCGATTCCATTTGGCTCTCGGAGATCGGTCGCTTCTCACAGGCCTTACGCAGGCCCGCCAGCACTTTCTCGCGGCTGTACTGCTCGCGCCGCCCGTCCTTTTTCACCACGAAGAGACGCGGTGCTTCCATGCGCTCGTACGTGGTGAATCGATGCTTGCACCGCGGGTCGAGGCATTCGCGACGACGGCGGACGACGGTCTCGTCGTCACGCGAGTCGACGACGCGTGTCTCGCTCTTGCGGCAGGTCGGACAGATCAGCGGCGGTCCCTCGTTGGCTAGTGGGCCTACAGGTTGTAGGTGACCCCATTATACGGCACAACGAGTCGCCCCCGCCAAATTGGGATGCCGCCTACTTGGTGGCCCCGATTTTGAACATCTTCGTGCCGCACACCGGGCACTTGCCTTCGGTCGCCGGGCGACCGTTTTTCATGGTGATCTGAACTGCGTCAGAGATTTCCCGTTTGGTTTTGCACTTGACGCAATAGGCTTCTGCTGCCATATAAAACCCTCCTGATTTGCCGCCGCGTATTCCCTGGCTCCAGGGGGAATCCCCCCGGCCGCTCGCCTTGTTTCCCGATGGACGACGAGGGATAGAAGCACATGAACCCGCCGACCTTCCACGCCCGCGACGGTTTCGAGGCCCTGCGGGAGCCGCGTCCGACCCCAGGGACCTGGACCGGCCTGTGGGGGTGTGGGAGCCTCGAGGGCCTGCGGCGGCCGACGGTCGCCATCGTGGGCACTCGCGCCGCCACCGCCTACGGCCGACGACTCGCCCACGAGTTTGCCCGCGACCTGGGGCGGGCCGGGTGCTGCATTCTTTCGGGACTCGCCTTGGGCATCGACGCGGCCGCCCATGAAGGCGCTCTATCGGCGGGCGCGCCCACGATCGGCGTCCTGGGCGGCGGGCACGACTGCTTCTTTCCGCCGCGCAATGCCGGATTGGCCGAGCGTATCTGCGCGGCGGCGGGCGCCGTCGTCTCGCCCTACGCGCCGGGCGTCCCGGCCCAACCGCATCAATTCTTGCAGCGCAATGGCGTGGTCGCCGGTCTGGCCGACGCGCTGGTCGTGATCGAAGCCCCGGCGCGCTCGGGCGCCCTCAACACCGCAAGCTGGGCGGCCGGCAGCATCCCGGTGCTAGCGGTTCCGGGCGACGTCGACCGTCCGCACGTGGCGGGGTGTCTGGCGCTCTTGCGCGACGGCGCGACCTTGGCCCGCAACGCCGCCGACGTGCTCGAAGCGCTGGGCTTGGGCGCGCCCGGCGTCGTCTCGATCCCGCTCCCCGCGATCGACGACCCGCTCCAGCAAGCGCTCCTGGCGCGCCTGGCCCAGGGCGAATGCGACCTGGGCGCGCTGATCGAGGCCGGCGGCGCCGGCGTCGGGGCCGTCACCGCCGCACTGTCGATCTTAGAGATCCACGGCGTGATCGAAGCCACCGACGGCGGCCGATATGCTAATCTCATGCGGTGATCACCAGGCTCGTCGCCGTCGGCAAGTTACGCGAAGCGTACGTCGTCGCGGCGTGCGCCGATTTTCGGCGCCGCCTCGCGCCGATGGTGCCGTTTGAAGAACTCGAAGTTCGCGCCTCCGACGGCCGCGACCCCACGCACGCGATGCGCGAGGAAGGCCTGCGCGTGCTCAAGCTGCTGCGTCCCGACGATCGCGTCTGGCTGCTCGAACGCACCGGGACCGAACTTTCCAGCGAAGAACTCGGCCGTCGCCTCGATGCGGTGTCGGCATCGGGCACGTCGCGCTTAACGCTGGTGGTCGCGGGAACGTACGGCGCGGACGCGGCCCTGCACGAACGCGCCGAGTTCGCGTGGTCGCTCTCGCGCCTGACGCTGCTGCACGAGTGGGCGCGCATGCTCGTGCTGGAACAACTCTATCGCGCGGCGAAGATTGCCCGCAATGAACCCTACCATCACTGACGCGGCGCCGTTGCCCGACGATGCGCTGGCCGCATTCGCCGCCGCCGTTTCGGCCGCGATCGCTGCGGCCTATCCCGACGCGGCCGGTGCGGCCGTGGCCTTCGAAGCGCCGCGCAATCCCGCGTTCGGCGACGTGGCGACCAACGTCGCCTTTTCGCTGGCTAAGGCCGCGCGCGCCAAGCCGCAGGACGTCGCCGCCGCGCTGATCGCCGACGCGCGCCAACGCGAGCCGCGCTTGTCGTCGCTGTTCGCATCGATCGACGCGGTGGCAGGCTTCATCAACTTGCGCCTCGCGCCGGCGTGCTGGCAAGCGTCGATCGCGCGCGTCCTGCGCGAAGGCGAAACGTTCGGCACGATGCCCCCCAATGGGTCGCGCGTCTCGCTAGAGTTCGGCAGCGCCAATCCCACCGGCCCGCTGGTCGTCGTGCAAGGCCGCACGCTGTCGATCGGCGACGTGCTGGCCAAAGCGCTGCGCTTTTGCGGCTACGACGTGTTTACCGAATGGATCATCAACGACGCCGGCGGCCAGATGGATACACTGGGCCGCTCGCTGTATGCGCGCTATCGCCAGCGCTTCGATCCGGCGTTCGCATTTCCCGAGGAAGGTTATCCGGGCGATTACCTGATCGCGATCGCGCAGCGCATCGCCGACGCCGACGGCACGAAATGGGTCGACGCTCCGCAAGCCGAGTGGCTCGGATATTTCAGCACCTTCGGACGCGACGTGCTCGTCGCCGAGCAGCGCGTCACGGCCAAGCGGTTCGGCGTCGACTACGATCTCTGGCAGAGCGAGACCGAGCTGCACGACGTCGGGCACGTCAAAGCCGGGCTCGCACGCTTGGCCGAGCTGGGCTTTTCCTACGAACGAGACGGTGCGATCTTCTTCAAAGCAACCTCGTTCGGTGACGATAAGGATCGCGTCTTGGTGCGCGCCGACGGACGGCCGACCTACGTTTGCGCCGACGTCGCGTATCACTACGAGAAACTGCAGCGCGCCGATCGTGCCATCGACATTTTGGGGCCCGATCACCACGGGTATATCGGGCGTCTCAAGGGCATCGCGGCGGCGCTGGGCTATCCCGGCAAGCTCGACGTGATCATCGCCCAGCAGATCACGCTGCTGCGCGGCAGCGAACAGGTCAACATGTCCAAGCGATCCGGCGACATCGTCACGCTCGACGAAATCCTCGACGAGGTGGGCGTCGACGCCGCGCGCTTCTTCTTCGTCATGCTGGCCAACGATTCGCCGCTCAACTTCGATCTCGCGCTGGCCAAAGAAAAGAGCCTGGAAAACCCGGTGTACTACGTGCAGTACGGCCACACGCGCATCGCCGGCATCCTGCGCAACGCCGCCGCAGCCGACATCTCGGCGGCCGGCACCGGACACGGCTTGCAAACGCTCGAACATCCCGCCGAGCTGGCCTTAGCGCGCCGCATCAGCGAATTTCCCTCCGTCGTGCAGAGCGTCGCCCGACACGAGGCCCCGCACCGCCTCGCGCGTTACGCTCGCGACGTCGCCGTCGACTTCCATCAATTCTATACCGAGTGCCGCATCCTCATCGAGGACGAGCCCACGCGCCGCGGCCGCCTCGCTTTGTGCATCGCCGCCAAGTCCATCCTCGCCAGGGTGCTGGCGCTCCTAGGAATATCCGCCCCCGAAACGATGTAGGCCGCAAGGGTGAGTTAGGCGATCGTGTAGAGCCACCAACGGGGCTGGTTGGGTTTGGCTTGACGTTCGAAATAGATCGTGGCGATCCGGCCATCGCTCAAGACCACGTCGAAATAGTGGCGTTTGACGTAGACGTCGCCGCGGTCGATTTTGGTGCCTTTGCGCGCGGCGGCAAGGGCCGCAATCGTCAGCACTTCGTCGCGCCATTGGAATGCCGTCGGCAAACCCGGTTCGCCGCGTCCCATCGCGACCGTGTCGAAGTTTTCGCCGATCGGCGCGATCGCTTCGCTAACGAACCGCACGATGCTGCGGCTTCGCAGGCTCGTCGTCGAGTTGGGCGTGAATGTATGGGGCACCGAAATAGCGCCACAAAATTTTGATCAATGCGGCGGCGGGAATGCCCAACACCAAGCCGGGTAAGCCGAAGAGCTCTCCGCCGGCCAGCACCGCAAACATCACGCCGATCGGCGAAACGCCGACCGAGTCGCCCATGATCTTGGGGACGAGGATGTTGTCGCTGATACGCGCCATCACGAACATGATGACCTGCACCCAGATCAGGACCCAGGGTCCCGACGGAGCGCACAATATGAGCGCGATCAACTGCGCGACCAGCATGCCGAAGATCGGAATCGCGTATGCGACCGCGGTGATGATTCCCAAGATCAGCGGGAACTTGAATCCCACCAAAGCGCTAAGCACGGCCACCACGGTGCCGGTGATCGCGCTGACGATCACTTGGCCCGAGATGTAGCCGCCGAAAAGCGCGGTGATCTCGCCGGCCAGTTTGCGAGCGGTGCCGCGTTTACGCTCGGGAAAGAGCGCGGAAAACGTTTCGCCGATCTCGCGATCGTTCGAGAGGAAGAACAGCGAGAGCACCAGCGCCGAGAATCCGATGAATAGGATGTTGGCCAACACGTAGCCGGTCGTGAGTACGACGCCGCCCAACCCCGAGAGCGAGCTCGTGGCCAACGACTGCAGTTTGGCACCGCCCAGCGAGGAGAGGTCGAAACCGCCCGCCGGAATGTTCGCGCTGGGAAAGTGCGAGCGCGTCCAGTTTTCCGCCGCGACGATCCACGACTGCGTGCCGGCAAGCAGCGACGGCGCATTGGACGCCAGAGTCTGCGTCTGCGCGATCGCACTTGGCACCACCAAGAAGATCCCCACGGCGATGATCAGCAACAGAGCCGTGAAAACGATCGCGATGGCGTACGGCCGGCCGATTCGGCGAGCCTCGAGTTTGGCGACCAGCGGCTGCAAGCCGAACGCGATGAACGCGGCGATCGCAAAGATCGTGATCGTTCGCGGGATGCGCTCGGCGAACCACAGCGCGAACAGCACGACGAGTATCACACCGCCGATAAAGACGACCTTGCGCCAATTGACCGCGGTCTTCACAGTTGTTTGCATAGTAACCGACGCTCCGTTACGTAACCGGCTCGTTCGTAGAGCGCTCGCGCGGCCGCGTTAGCCTGCGTGACCATCAGGCTGACGTGCGGCAAGCCGCGTTTGCGGGCCTCATCCTCGGCGGCTTTCAGCAGCGCCGCGCCCGCGCCTTCACGCCGCCGGGCCGGTTCGACGGCCATATAGGCGATAAAGCCCTGCTCCAACCCGGTCACCTCGTCGGGCAACGTATCGAGCATCAGCGCGAATCCGACGCGCGTCGGGCCGTCCTGGGCGATCAATCCCACGTACGAGCGGCCGGTCACGATCTGCAGCAACCGCTCGAAACTCGCTTCGAGCAACGGCGCCGGCGCGACGCGTACCGCCGAGAGGCTCGCTAGGACGGTGCGTCGCCCCAAATCCTCGATAAACGCGCGATCGTCCGCAACGGCCGGACGCACGATTACGCCCGCCACGACGGCAGCAACTCCTCGATAGCGTCGACCAGCACGCGGTTTTCCTCGGCGTTGCCGATCGTCACGCGCACGTAGCCGGGCAGATGCAACGCGTCGCCCGATCGCACGATGATCCCGCGCGCGAGCAGATCGGCGTAGGCCCGCGTCGCGGTCGTCGGCACCGCCAGCGCGTAGAAGTTCGACTCGGTCTGCAGCATGTCCACGCCCAGGCGTCCGAACGCGCCCCGCAAGTAGTCGCGGCCCTCGTCGTTCGCCGCGACGCTGCGCGCGACGAACTCGGCGTCGTCGAGCGCGGCCCACGCACCCAGCGCCGCCGGACGCGAGACGTTAAACGGCAAGCGCACGCGATTGAGCCAGCCGATCGTCTCGGTATCGGAGAAGCCGTAGCCGAAACGCAGCGACGCTAATCCGTAGATCTTCGACATCGTGCGCAACACGACGGTCCCCGGGCGGCGTTCGATCAGCGAAACGGGATCGAAACTCCCCGGCCCCATGTACTCGTGGTAGGCGCGGTCGACCAGCAAGGTCACCTCGGACGGAAGGTTCTCGGTTAGCTGTTCCCACTGCGCGGACGAGAGCGCGGTTCCGGTCGGATTGTTGGGATCGCAGACGAAGAACAGCTTGGTGCGCGGCGTTACCGCAGCCAGCATCGCGTCGACGTCGTGCACGTGATCGCGCAGCGGTATCTCGATCGGTGTAGCGCCCTGGAGTCCGACCACGAGCGGATAGAGCGAGAACGACGGCGTCGCCATGATCGCCTCGTCGCCGCTTTCGAGCAGCATCTCGGCGACGACGTTGACCAGCTCGTTGCTGCCGTGACCCAGCACCACGTTCGCGGCGTTCAACCCGTACGGCGCGGCGATCTTGGCTTTGAGCTCCGGATACGAGTCGTCGAGATACAGGTGCAAGCGATCGAGATGCGCGAGCGCCCGCATCGCTTTGGGCGAGCTGCCCAGCGGATTTTCGTTGGACGCCAACTTCACGATGCGTTCCAAACCCAGCGAGCGACGCACTTCGTCGATGGTCGTGCCCGGAACGTAGGGCGCCAGCTTGCGAATCGCGGGGCGGCTCATCGCGCGAGCCTCCTCGATCCGGGGTCGGCCAGCGGCGTTTGCGCCCGACACTGCGGACATTCCTCGGGTGCGTACGACACGATCGGCAGATCCAGCAGCGCGAAGAACGGCACGCCGAACTCGGCCGCGCCGCGCTGCACGATCGCGCCGACGCCGGCGACGGCCGCACCGCACGCGCGCACCACGTCGACCACTTCCCGAACCGATCCGCCGGTGGTAACGACGTCCTCGACGATCAGCGCGCGATCGTCGGCGTTCAGCACGAAACCGCGTCGGAGCGCGGGCGCACCGTCTTGCTTTTCTACGAAGATCGCGTTGACGTGCAGGGCGCGCGCGACCTCGTATCCTAGGACGATGCCACCCACCGCGGCACTCACCACGATCGTCGGACGCACCTTGGCAAACGATTGCGCGATGGCGCGCGCCATCGGCTCGAGCAACGCGGGGTCTTCCAGAATGCGAAACTTCTGCACGAAGCGATCGCTGTGCCGTCCGCTGCTCAAACGGAAATGACCCTCGAGCAACGCGCCGCGATCCTGGAGAACCGTCATCACGTTCACGGGAGCGCGGCCCCGGCGGCGCGCATCTCGTCGAGAATGTCGACCGCGGCGGCGTGCGGATCGACGGCGCGCGCGATCGGACGGCCGACTACAACGTAATCGGCGCCGGCTCGCACCGCTTCGCCGGGCGTCGTGACGCGCTTTTGATCGCCGTGCGAATCGCCGGCCGGCCGAATGCCCGGCGTAAGCGTAAGAAAGTCCGAGCCGAAGAACGTCTTGAGATCGCGCGCTTCCAGCGCGCTGCAGACCACGCCCGGGCAACCCGCATCGCGCGCGAGCGCCGCCAGCCGGATCGCGTTCTCGCCCAAGCCGCCGTGCAAACCCAGTTCGCCCAAATCTACCGCCCCGATCGAGGTGAGAATCGTCACGCCGAAGACCATCGGCGCGCCGATGCCCAGTTCGCCGGCGCGCTCGTTGACCGAATCGATGGCCGCCCGCATCATCGCGTCGCCCCCGGACGCGTGCACGTTGATGATGTGTGCGCCCGGACGCACCAACTGACGGATCGCCGCACCGACCGTGCGCGGAATATCGTGCAGTTTGGCGTCGACGAAGAACCGAACGTCGCGCGCTTCGCAATAGGAAAAGATGCGCTCGCCGTAGCCGAAGAGCGACTCCAGCCCGATCTTGAAGATCGGATCGAGATCGTACAGCGTGTCGATCAGTCGCTCGGCTTCTTCGGCCCGCTCGACGTCCAGCGCGACGATCAGCTGTGCCACGGTCGGTTCACCCCTGGTCTCCTTCATAGTTCCCGGCGTCGAGGACGCCCACGTTGGCTTTCCCGACGATGTCGCGCAACGACGCCAAGCCCCTTTGCGTCGCGTACTCCGCCAAGCCCGCAAGGATGCGCTCGGGAATCCGCGGGTCGGTGAAATTGCCGGTGCCGATCGAGATCGCGCTGGCGCCGGCCAACAAGAACTCCAGCGCGTCGGAGACCGTTTCGATGCCGCCCTGACCGACGATGGGAATGGTGACCGCGCGCGCGACCTCGTAGACCGCCAGCACCGCGATCGGCCGAATCGCGGGCCCGGAGAGCCCGCCGGTGACGTTGCCCAATCGCGGCCGCCAGCGATCCACGTCGATCGCCATCCCGCGCACCGTATTGATGACGGCCAGCGCGTCGGCGCCCGCGGCCTGGGCCTCGCGCGCGATCTCCGCGATGTCGGTCACGTTGGGCGAGAGCTTCACGACGATCGGCTTGGAGGTCGTCGATCGCACCGCGCGCACGACCTTGCCGGTCGGGCCGGGGTCGCACGCAAACGTCTCTCCTTCGCTGGCGACGTTGGGACACGAGATGTTGATCTCGACCGCCGCAATCTCATCGCGCGCGGCCAGTTTCTCGCAGACGTACGCGTAATCGTCGACGCAAAAGCCCGCAACGCTGCCGATCACCGCGCACGGCCGATTCGCAAACTTTGCCACATCGTGCTCCAGATACCAGTCGATGCCTGGATTCTGCAAGCCGATCGCGTTGAGCATTCCGCCGGGCGTCTGCACCAGCCGCGGCGTGGGATTTCCCAGCCGCGGCTCGCGCGTCACCGACTTCAACACGATCGCGCCGATTTTCGACAAATCCGCAAACGGCGCAAACTCCTCGCCGCTCCCGTAGCATCCGCTCCCCATCAACGTCGGATACGGCAGCTCCAGCGAACCAAGCCGCACCGAAAGGTCGATCCCCCCCATTACCATCGTAGCTCGTGGGACCAGAAGACGGGGCCTTCTTTGCAGATGCGGGCGTGGACGGTGTCGCTGCCGTGACGATCGGGGCCGGGGAACGGCGGGGCTTGAGCGCTATTGGCATCGAGCGCGACGACGCAGCCCCAGCATCCGCCGACGCCGCATGCGAAGGTTTCTTCTAACGAGAGTTGCGCGCGCACGTCGTGTTGCGCCGCGATGCGCGCGACGGCTCGCAGCATCGGTGTCGGACCGCAGGCAAGGATCGACATCGGCGCGTTGGCGCGAATCGTGTCGCGCGTCGCAAGATCTCTGGAGAGCAACTCGGTGACGGGGCCGCGATGACCGGCGCTGCCGTCGTCGGTGGCCAAGTGAAGTTCGCAGCCTTCATCGGCGAAGCGCTGCGCTTCGACCAAACGCGCGGCGTTTCGCGCGCCGTAGTAGAGCCCCACGCGCGCGTCGCGACCGCGCAGCGCTCGCGCCGACAGCAAGACCGAAGCGATGCCCACGCCGCCGGCCACGATTGCGACATCGCCGCCGGCGGCGTCGTGATCGAAGCCGTTGCCCAGCGGCCCGAAGCAATCCAAGCGGTCGCCGGCGCGCAGCGCGGCCAGTTCCAACGTTCGCGGACCGCAGACGAAGAAGAGCAAGCAGACACGATCGCCGTCGACGTCGTAGACACCCAACGCGGTCGCGGCCGCGCCGCCGTGCGGCGGCACCACCATCAGGAACTGCCCGGGCTTGGTCACGCGCGCGAATCGCGGCGCGTTCAAAACGAGAATGACGACGTCGCGAGCCGGTTCGCGACGATCGAGCACGGTTGTTTCATGGACCAGCGACGACGTTCCAACGGCCTCCATCGCGGTTGCTTCTTCTCCAAATTTTAAAAAAAGTCCGCGAGATTCGCTGAACCTTCTTGTCGCAGCGGCCGTTATAGAGTATAGACAAGGAAACAATGGAAAGGAGGATCCGGAAAAATGGCAGGACTTATGGTCTTCAAATCCCTAGCCGACGCGTTAAGAGCGGGCTATCAGGTCTACGACCGCAATGCCGACGGGTATCTCGTCCGAACCCGAACCACAGCCGGATGGGCGATCGCACTCGTCTCGTGCAGATGAGATAAAAAGAACCGCCGGGCAGCCGCCCGGCGGTCTTTTTTTAGCGCTGGTCGGGCGGTCCGGCCG
>Ga0208357_1001805_pt1 | contig 15103 bp, 14 predicted proteins | sample NGESurdeep092012_6_FD_184487 | JGI IMG/M metagenome (GOLD analysis project Ga0208357, IMG submission 184487) | Arctic peat soil microbial communities from Barrow, Alaska - NGEE Surface sample F52-2 deep-092012 (SPAdes) | ecosystem: Environmental > Terrestrial > Soil > Wetlands > Peat ... | reverse complement strand
ATCATGGTCGGCTTCCGCTGCTGGATCGCGGAAGATCAGGACCCGGCTGCGCTACGGCCTGACGGCGAAGAGATTCTCGCCCTGCGTTGGTTCAGCCGAGAAAACCTCTGGCGCGAACGAGACGAGCTGCTGCTGCCCGGTGGGTCTTCGATCGCACACGCCATCGTCGCAGACTGGTACGGCGGGCCGCTCGACGAGCCGCCCGGCCAGGCGGGATGAGGAGCCAGGCGCGATGAGCGAGCGCGGCGGAATCAGCGAGCGCGGCCGAATCAGCGAGCACGGGCCGGAAGGCCTGCTCGACGCACTCGACTCCGGCCAGCGCGTCGCGGCGGAGGCGCTGCTCGGCCCGGTCTGTGTTCTGGCGGGCGCGGGCACCGGCAAGACTCGGGCGATCACCCACCGCATCGCGTACGGCGTGGCAACGGGAGTGTACGCGCCGAACCGTGTGATGGCGCTGACCTTCACCGCTCGCGCAGCCGCAGAGCTGCGCGGCCGGCTGCGTCTGCTCGGCGCGGGAGGCATCGCAGCGCGCACGTTCCACGCGGCCGCGCTAAGTCAGCTCAACTATTTCTGGCCACTGGTGATCGGAGGCAGACTGCCGACTCTGCTCGACGGCAAGGCGCGGCTGCTCGGGCACGCCGCCGAACGACTGAAGATCAAGGTGGACACGGCGACACTGCGCGACATCGCCGCTGAGATCGAGTGGCGCAAGGTCTCCGCGCTCAGCATCGACCAGTACGCGGATGCCGTCACCGGCACCCCGGGCTCGCCCGGATCCGAGCGTCGCAGCATCCCAGACGCGCTGAGCGCTGATCAATTGGTGCAGTTGCAACAGGTGTACGAGGAACTCAAGGACGAGCGGCGGCAGATCGACTTCGAAGACGTGCTCCTGGCCTGCGCCGGCATGATCGAGACTGAACCGTCCGTCGCCATGCACGTGCGCGAGCAGTATCGCTTCTTCGTCGTCGACGAGTATCAGGACGTGTCACCGCTGCAACAGAATCTGCTCGACCTGTGGCTCGGCGGCCGCAGCGATGTCTGCGTCGTCGGTGATGCCAGTCAAACGATCTACTCGTTCGCCGGGGCGCGTAGCTCATACCTGCTGGATTTCCAGCGCCGCTACGATGGGGCAGCGGTCGTGCGGCTCGAGCAGAACTATCGCTCGACACCGGCCATCGTGGCCACGGCCAATCGACTCATGCGCGGCCGCCCCGGTGCACTCCTGCTGCACGCAGCCGACACGGAGACAGTCGCAAACGACGCAGCCCCAAAATCGGAGGGGCGAGTGTCGGACGGGCCGGTGCCGACGGTGACGGCGCATCCGCACGACATGGCCGAAGCTCGGGCAGTCGCTGCGGGCATCCAGGAGCAGTTGGCGGCCGGGGCGAAGCCGGAGTCGATCGCCGTGCTCTATCGCGTCAATGCGCAGGCCGCCGCACTGGAAACAGCGCTGAACGACGCCGGAATCAGTTTTCAGATTCGAGGCGCGAAGCGTTTCTTCGATCTCCCAGAGGTGCGCCAGGCGGTCATGGCGTTGCGCGGTGCGTCGGTGTCGATCACCGGGGAGCCACTGTTCAAATCGGTCAGCGACGTGCTGCGGTCACTCGGCTGGTCGCAACAGCAGCCGGAAGCCCGTGGGGCCGTGCGTGATCGCTGGGAGTCGTTGAACGCGATCATGGGGCTGGTCGATCAAGCCGCCCCGACGACCACGCTGCGCCGCTTCACCGACGAGCTGTTGGAGCGGCAGGCTGGCCAGCACGAACCGACGGTCTCGGCCGTCACCCTGGCGACGCTGCACTCGGCCAAGGGGCTCGAGTGGGACTCGGTCTACCTGATCGGGCTCAGCGAGGGACTCGTACCGATCAGCTACGCGACCACGTTCGATCAGATCGACGAGGAACGTCGCCTGCTCTACGTCGGCATCACGCGCGCCCGCCGCCGCCTGCAGTTGAGCTGGTCCGCGCAGGGATCCGGTCGCGCAAGTCAGCGAGAGGCGTCACGTTTTCTGGCGGAGATCGGCACCGGCACTCTTCGTGGATCCGGTGCGAAAACACGCTGACGAGTCCTGAGCTCTCATCGACCAGGATGCTGCTGCTTGCGCTCAGCGCGCCCGGCACGCCCCGCAGACGAGCAGCCAGAATGCGGGTCGCGCGGGTGGCGGCATCCGCGGAGCCGAGCGTGGTCTCGGCGGCCGCGTTCTTGCCGGCGAGTTGGGTCGCCATCGCCGGCCAGGCCGGATCCGCATCGACCCGTTCAAGCTCGATGCAGTGCAAACACGGGCCATCGCCAGGCTCGACGAACGGGCCGATCCGCACGAACCGGTCGCCGAACACGATCGGAAGATGCGGGATGTCACGGCGTAGCCATGCGCCGTACCGCGCCGGGGTGATCGCGAAGCGCGCCACGATCACTGCAGCATCGATCACTGCGGCATCGATATCGATTGCGTCGTCTGCCACTTCCATGCCGTTCTGCGGGATCAGTTCGCGAAGGAGCACAGCGGAGCGACCCATGCCGTCCACGGCCACACGCGGCCGCAGGGGAGTGACAGCCCCTTCAACGCTCTGCGGCAGAAGTGCGGGGCGCAGCGCGTCCAGGAGGGCAGTGACCTGCGCCGGCGTCGCGCCGGCCTCTGTGCCGATCAACTCCAGGCCGGAGCGTGGCACACCGACGGCGAGGGCCGCGAGCATGCGCTGGGTCGCTGCGGTCGCATCCGGAAGCGTGCAGGTGGGGATATCAACCCCCACCTGCATGCAATACGGGTTTCGCCAGAGAACCGGAATGCGAGGATTCAGTCGAAGCACCATGAAGGAATGATGCCGCTTTTCTTGGATGCCGCGTGAAAGTTATCCACAGCCCCAGCGTCGGCCCCAGCGTCAGCCCCAGCGTCGGCTACAGCGTCGGCACCCCTGGTTCCGATTCCCGCTGCGGCATGCTGGGCTCGAGGTCGGCCACCTTCGGGTCGTTCTCGTCTGCGCCGTAGTCGCTGGACGTCGTGCGATCCGTTCCGTCCGGCACCTTCAGCGCGCGGAAGATCACCGTCAGCAGCGTGGAAACGATCGCGTTCATGACGAACGCGGTGACCGCGATGTAGATCGGGATGTTCGTGAACGGGATGGCGGCGATCGACCCCCCGAAGTGAGCGTGGGTGACCGGGTTGACGACCGCCCAGGCCGCGATCGTTCCGTACCCGACGCCCACCGCCCAGCCGATCAGCAGTGCCCAGCGATGGAACCAGCGCGTGTACAGGCCGGCGACGATCGACGGGAACGTCTGCAAGATCCAGACGCCGCCGAGCAACTGCATGTTGATGGCGGCAGACGAGTCCATCACAATCACGAACAGCAGGGCTCCGAACTTCACGATCAGCGACACCAGCTTCGAGACCTTGGCCTCGTGTTCCGGTGTCGCGTTCGGCTTGAACAGGTCGCGGTAGATGTTGCGCGTGAACAGGTTCGATGCGGCGATCGACATGATCGCGGCCGGCACGAGTGCGCCGATCGCGATTGCAGCCAGGGCGATTCCGGCGAACCAGGCGGGGAAGTGATCAAGGAACAGTTGCGGAACCACCAGTTGCGGGTTGATCGCCCCATTGAGGTCGATCGGCTTGGTCCCCGCCTTGATCGCCACGTAGCCGAGCAGGGCCAGGAAGCCGAGCATCAACGAGTAGATCGGCAGCACCACGGCGTTTCGGCGAATAGTGTTGCGGCTTTTGGTCGACAGCACGCCCGTGATCGAGTGCGGGTACATGAACAGCGCCATGGCGCTGCCCAAAGCCAGAGTCCAGTATGCATTGAAGCTGGTCGCGCCGGGAATCACCGACCCGATTGCCTTGCCGGTCGCCGGGTTGATCGTCGCCATCTTGGTGGTGGCAGCATCGAAAATGTGGCCCCAACCGCCCATCTGCGACGGCAGCACGATGATCGCGACGATCACCGCCAGATAAATCAGCAGATCCTTCACCACCGCGATCGCAGCGGGAGCGCGCAGGCCGGCCGTGTAGGTGTACGCCGCGAGCACGACGAACGCGATGATCAGCGGCAGGTCTTGCGTGAACGCGTTCGCACCGCTTCCGAGGCCGAGTACGGAGAGCACGGCCTTGATGCCCACCAGCTGCAGTGCGATGTACGGCATGGTGGCGACGATGCCGGTGACCGCGATTGCGGTCGACAGCGTTTTGCTGCCGTAGCGTCCGCCGACGAAATCAGCCGGCGTCACGTAACCGTGGCGATGGGAGACCGACCACAGGCGAGCCATCAGCAGGAACACGATGGGGTACAGCACGATCGTGTATGGCACGGCGAAGAATCCGCTGACGGCCCCAGTGCTGTACATCGCCGCGGGCACCGCGATGAAGGTGTACGCCGTGTAGAGGTCGCCGCCGAGCAGGAACCAGGTGATCCAGCTGCCGAAGCCGCGACCGCCGAGCCCCCACTGGTCGAGGGTCTTCAGCCCGCGATCCGCTGGAGCAACCCGCCAGCGGACGGCGACGAAACCCATCACGGCGACTGCTGCGAAGAGGATGATGACAACGGCGAGAGCCACACCGTTGACCGGGCGGTTGACGGGTGTGGTCGTGGCAGCATGGGCGATCGCAACCGCCAGCGAGGCGCTCATCGTGCGTCCTCATGTGAGCCGCTCGCGTTCGCCGCGGAGCCGCCGCCGGGAGGCCGAACCGCTGCGCGCCGCCGGCGGTCCTCCTTCGTCATGATGGCGTATGCGATCCAGAGCAAGCCGGCATCGACGAGCACCCAGAGCATCTGGTACCAGTAGAAGAACGGTATGCCGAACAGGGCGGGCTCGGAGCGCGCGTAGATCGGCACGACCAACGGAAACACAATTCCGATTGCGACCAGGATTCCGGAGATCACATAGGGACCAGGTCTGGCCGGCCCGCGCGTGGGTGTTTCATGGGTCGACATCGATGTCGCCTCCTGCTTGCTCGGCCCAGGCGGGATCCCCGCCGACATCGGGTCTGGCGCACGCACCGGTCGGGCCGCGGCCCCCGATCGGGCTATAAAGAGGAGTTTTCTCGCGTCAGCACTTTCTTGTCAAGACCCGTAGCGGAACTGCAACTCTGCCGCGCCGCTCCGACGCTCAGGCTTCGGTCGGGCGATCGGATCCGTCGTCGCGCAAGAGGTCTTCGAGGGCCTGATCGACCTCGTCCAACTGCGGTTCCTCGCCGCGCGACGCGGCCGTCAACCGTGCGACGAGCGCTGCAGGATCGTCCAGGTCTTCCGCGGTCGGAAGAAGATCGGGGTGCGACCAGAGGCTGTCCCGGCCGGCGTCGCCAGCGGCATCCGTCACGGCCTGCCACATCGCCGCGGCCTCCCTGAGCCGACGCGGGCGCAATTCCAGACCGACCAGCGTCGCAAATGCGGACTCTGCGGGCCCGCCTGACGCGCGCCGGCGCCGCACGGTCTCCGCGACAGCAGCCGTCTTCGGCAGGCGGGACGTCGCTTTCGCCGTGACCACATCGACCCACCCTTCGATCAAGGCGAGCATTGTTTCCAGCCGGGCGAGCGCGGCCAGTTGAGGCTCAGTCTTAGGCGGAATCAGCGCGCCGCTGACCATTGCCTGGCGCAATTCCTCGGGGTTTGCCGGATCGAAGCTCTCGGCGAGTTCCTGCATCCGCTGTGTGTCGATGTGAATGCCCTTGGCGAACTCGGTGATCGAGGTCAGCAGCTGCAGCCGCAACCACTTGGCGTGCCGGAACAGCCGGGCGTGCGCAAGTTCGCGCACAGCCAGGTACAGCGCGACCTGGTCGGTCGGGATGTCGAGGCCATCACCGAACTCGGCGACGTTCTGCGGCAGAAGGGCTGCCTTGCCATCCTCGAGCAAGGGGATGCCGACATCGCCACCTGAGACCACCTCAGAGGCGAGTTGGCCGACCACCTGGCCGAGCTGCATCGCGAACAGGGTACCGCCGACGGCGCGGACCACGTTGCCGGCACCCGCCAGCATCGCCTGCATCTCCTCAGGAGCCTGTTCCTGCAGCACCTGGGTCAGCGCGTTCGAGATGCTCGTGGCCACCGGCTCGGCCAGCTGCGTCCACAGTGGCATCGTCAGGCGCACCCACTCCGGACGGCCGATCAAGGACGGCTCATGCACGAGCGCCGAAATGTCGGTGACCTCGTCAAGCCAGAGTGCCGCGACGTGGAACGCCTGCTCGAGCGAGGCCCGTTGCGCGTCATTCGTCGGCTTCGCGTCCTTCGCCGCAAGCTCTTTGCCTTGCTCGAGGGCCAGATCCCAGTTGATGCCGTCTGCGCCGTTGCGGATGGCGTTCTGCAACTGCCCGAGCAACTGCTGGATGGCAGCCGGGTCATTCGGCAGCCCGGCAGCGCCTGCCAGCTGGCTCGGGTCGATCGAAGATTTGCCGGACAGAATGTCGCGCAGCATGTCCTGGAACTCGTCGTCGGCGTTGTCGGGTTCGTTCTCAGCCATGTCATCCGCCTCTTTCGTACCAGGGCAACCTTTCAGGCGCAGAATCTACGCTAACCTGTGCTGCTCGGCCGTGGATGGGAATTAGCCTAAGCTCGTGCATCGAGGTGTCCGCCTGTCGCGAACACGTCAGCGAGGAAGGACTTCAGGCACGTGACGCTGTTCTCTGCTGACGACTCGGAATCCGCGGGGACGCCGCAGTGGCAGCCATCGGCTCGACCCCGGATGCGCCGCAGCGTCATCGTCGGCTGGGTTCTGTTGGCCGTAGCGATTGTCGCCGTTCTGTTGCTGAGCGTGAGTCCGGCACCGTATGTCATCGAGCAACCGGGACCTGTCTTCAACACGCTCGGCTACGACCAGCAGGTATGGCCGAGCGAACCGGCGAGCACAGACAAGAAACTGCTCATTACGATCCCCGATACGAAGACGTATCCCACCGCGGGCAGCCTCGATCTGCTCACGGTCGGCGTCCAAGGCAACCCGAACCAGCTGCCGAATTGGCTCGACGTCGTCGAAGCCTGGTTCCAGCCCAGCATGGCGGTCATTCCGGTCGCTGTCGCGTTCCCGCCGTCGGTGTCGGTGAACGAGCAGAACCAGCAGAACGAACAGCTGATGGTCGACTCGCAACAGGACGCGATCGCGGCGGCGCTCAACCAACTCGGTTACACGTTTCCTCAGGCCATAGCCGTCAAACAGATCATCTCCGGCACACCGGCAGCGGCAAGCTTGAAGGCGGGCGATGAGATCCACACCGTCAACGGAACCGCGGTCCCCGGCGTGCAGTCGCTGCGGGATGCACTGACGAAGAACGGTGCGGGCAAACCGGCGACGCTGGGGATCACTCGGGGCGGCACGGCGCAAACGGTCACAGTGTCGCCGGAGGAAAGTGGCGGCGCTGTCATTCTCGGCATCGGCGCTGGGATGGACTACACCTTCCCGATCAATGTGAAGATCCAGCTGAACAATGTCGGAGGGCCCAGCGCCGGGCAGATGTTCGCGCTCGGAATCATCGACAAGCTCACCCCGGGCGAGCTCAACAACGGCCAACGCGTCGCAGGCACCGGCACGATCGACAACGAAGGCAACGTTGGCGCGATCGGCGGCATCCGACAGAAGATGTTCGGTGCGCGAGCCGCGGGCGCGCAATGGTTCCTCGCCCCGGCATCCAACTGCGACGAGGTCACCGGACATATTCCGAGCGGGATCCGGGTATTCGCGGTCAAGACGTTAAAAGACTCGCTGACGGTGCTGAAAACGATCAGCGAGAAGGGCGACCTCGCCGCGCTGCCGACCTGCCCGACCAGCTGACTGCACGGGCAGGCTGGGGCGCATCCTTAGGAATCCGCGCCTAGGATGGGTATTCCACGCTTGCACAGCACATCGATGAGGGCATACACGTGACATCCACAGCAACAGCGCGGCCGAATCGCAGTCGACGGGCGGCCGTTTGGATCACTTTGGCGATCATTGTCGCCCTGTTGATCGGTTTCTTCATCTTCGCGAGCCTGTACACAGATGTGCTCTGGTACTCGCAGGTCGGCTTCTTGGAAGTGCTCACCACCCAGTGGGCTGCAGGTGTCGTACTGTTCGTCATCGGCTTCTTCGGCATGGCGCTGCCGCTGTGGTTGGCGATGCAGCTCGCATACCGATTGCGGCCCGTCTACGCCAAACTCAGCGGTCAGTTGGATCGCTACCAGCAGGTGATCGAACCGCTTCGCAAACTGGCCATGTACGGTATCCCGATCGTCTTCGGGCTGTTCTCCGGCGTCGCGACGGCCAGCCGGTGGCAGACCACCCTGATGTGGTTGAACGGCACGTCGTTCGGCAAGACCGATCCGCTATTCCACCTGGATATTTCCTTCTACGTGTTCGACCTGCCGTTCTATCGCGGGCTGGTCGGGTTCTCCTCTGCCATCGTGATCATTGCGATGATCGCCACGCTGGCGACTTGCTATCTGTACGGCTCGATCCGGGTCAGTGGTCGCGAGGTGCGCATTTCGAAGGCGGCCCGCGTGCAGATCGCTGTGATCGCGGCCCTCTATCTGCTGCTTCAGGCCGTGAGCGTCTGGCTCGACCGGTACGTGACACTCACCGACAGCAACGTGCACAACATGATCAACGGTGCCGCGTACACCGACGTCAACGCGACAATCCCAGGGCGCACGATCCTGGCCGGCATCGCTGTTGTCGTGGCCGCCTTGTTCCTGCTCACGGCTTTCATCGGTCGCTGGCGGTATCCAATGGTCGGCACCGCACTTCTGCTGGTTTCCGCGATCGTCGTCGGAGCGCTCTACCCCTGGGGTGTGCAGCAGTTCCAGGTCGAGCCGAGCATCAAGACCATCGAGGCGCCGTACATCACACGGTCGATCAACGCAACGCGAGACGCATACGGGGTGTCGAACGTGCAGGTGAAGTCCTACAACGCAATCACCGACGCCGAGCCCGGGGCATTGCGCAAGGACGCGACCACGACGGCGAGCATCCGCATCCTCGACCCGGCGATCGTTTCTCCGGCCTTCGGCCAGCTGCAGCAGTTCAAGCAGTATTACGGCTTCCCGCAGACGCTGTACGTCGACCGCTACACGATCGACGGCAAAGAGCAGGACACCGTGGTGTCCACGCGCGAACTGCACCAGTCGGGCCTCGGTGCAGCGCAGAACTGGTACAACGACACGATCGTCTACACGCACGGTTACGGCGTCGTCGCCGCGTATGGCAACCAGCGGACCTCAGACGGCCAGCCCAACTTCCTCGAGTCCGGCATCCCGACCGCCGGCAAGCTCGGGAACTACCAGCCGCGCATTTACTTCGGCACGGATTCGCCGAAGTATTCCATCGTCGGCGCACCTAAAAGCAGCAAACCGGTCGAACTCGATTACCCGGCCGGCACGGGCGCCAACCAGCAGACCTACACGACGTACTCCGGCAACGGCGGGCCCAAGCTTGACAACGTCTTCAATCAGCTCGTGTACGCACTGAAGTTCCAGGACCAGGAGATCTTGCTCTCCAATGCGGTCAACAAGGATTCGCAGATCTTGTACAACAGAGACCCGGCGTCGCGCGTGCGTGCCGTCGCCCCGTATCTGACGTTGGACTCCGAGCCGTACCCGAGCGTGATCAACGGCCACGTCGAATGGATCATCGACGCTTATACGACAAGCGACGCCTACCCGTACTCAGCCCAGGGCAGTCTCAGCGATGCGATCGCCGACACACAAACTCCGAAGCAGTTGTATCCGATGGATGACATCAACTACATCCGCAACTCGGTCAAGGCCACGGTCGACGCCTACACCGGCAAGGTCACGCTGTATGCGTGGGACACCAGCGATCCGATCCTGAAGACGTGGCAGAAGATCTTCCCCGGCACCCTCAAGCCGCTGAGCTCGATGAGCGCTGAGTTGCTCAGCCACGTGCGCTACCCGGCTGACCTGTTCAAGGTGCAGCGCAGCATCCTCGGCACGTATCATGTCACCGATCCGGGTTCGTACTTCTCTAGCGAGGATGCCTGGAAGACACCGGAGGACCCGAACTCGGTCAATAACACGCAGCCGCCGTACTACCTGACCATGCAGATGCCCGGGCAGACCTCGCCGACGTTCTCGCTCTATTCGACCTACATCCCCGAGGCCACCAGTGAGTCCAACCGCAGCGTGCTGCGCGGTTACCTCGCGGTCGATGCGGACGCCGGAAGTACTGCCGGTCAGAAGTCGAAGGACTACGGAACATTGCGGATGTTGCGCCTCCCGTCCAACGACAACGTGCCAGGTCCCGGGCAGGTGCAAGCCAATTTCGACGCGGACACGACTGTCTCGACCTATCTCAACCTGTTGAGACAAGGGTCAACCGATGTGAAGAACGGCAACCTGCTGACGTTACCCGTCGGTGGTGGGCTGCTCTATGTCGAACCGGTTTACGTGCAGTCGAAGGGCACGACCAGTTATCCGCTGTTGCAGAAGATTCTGGTCGCTTTCGGCAATAAGATCGCGTTCGAAGACACCCTCAGCCAGGCGCTTGACGTGCTGTTCGGCGGCGACTCCGGAGCAACGGCCGGCGACACCGGTGTCGCGACCAACCCGACAACTCCGCCTACAACCACGACGCCCGGGACCGGATCCGCCGCGAACAATGCGGCGTTGCAGAAGGCGCTGGCCGATGCCCAGGCCGCGATTTCGGCTCGCCAGGCTGCGCTGACCGCCGGTGACTGGGCGGCCTACGGCGTCGCGGACAAGCAGCTGCAGGATGCGATCGCCGCCGCGCTCGCCGCGGAGTCTGCCACGCCATCCTCGACTCCGACCCCGACTCCGACGTCCACCTCGACGCCGAAGCCGTCTTCCAGCAAGTAGCTGTCGCGTAGCCGCTGTGGCCGGGTGGAGCTAGGCTTCGCCTGGCGCGGCTTCCCCTGGCCCGGCTTGAGCAGGCCCGAACGGGAACACGCCGTGCGGATCGTAGTCGGTACGCACCCGTGCAAGCCGTTCGCGGATCGCGGCAGGCCACGCGGCGTTGAAGTTCGACAAGACCGCCATATCGCCGCCGAAATTCACGCTGGTGGTCGGCACGGCGAGAGTTCCGGCCGCCGCGAACAGCTGCGCGGCGCGCTCTGCGGCGGCGGGAAATTGCGACTTGTCGGCCACGACCAGCCGCAGCATCAATGCACCCTCGCGTCCGCCCGCGGCCGTCGTCTCCGTTGTGTCCTGTGCAGCGGCACCGCCGAGGTGGCGGAGTTCTGATTCGACGAACGGTGAATTCGACCCGGGCCCCGCGTGCTGCAAAAAGGCTGTGACGAACTCCTGGTCGAGCCCGCCCAGTTCGATGCAGAACGACTTGAGTGTCAGCGGCTCCTCTGGGTCTTCATGGATTGCACGGATGTCCGTCAGCGGCAGCGGCGCAATCGTGTCACGCTGCACCGGTGCAAGCCTTCGCAGTGGCGCGGCCAGACGCGCGCCCTCAACGGGCGTTGCCCGGGTAGGCGAACCTCAGGTGGAGCACGGTGCCCTCATGTTGCGCCTGCGTTGCGCCGTCGGTGTCGGATGTGTCGGTTTCGGATGCGTCGCCGCCCGTCGGCACGCGCAGCAGCGCAACGGATGTCGAGACGCTGGCCGGCGCATCCGGCAGCCAAGCGGCCCAACCGCGCAGCGCGGCCCGGATGTTTTCGCGCCTTCGAAGAGCAGGCCGCCGACGTAAAGCGCGGGCATCGGCGCGAGTTCGATCGTCATCTCTGTGACGACGCCGAACCCACCCTTGCCGCCCCGCAACGCCCAGAACAGATCGGGGTTGCTGTGCGCATCCGCGGTGATGATGTCGCCGGCCGCAGTCACGACGCGAAAGCCGCGCACCCAATCGGAGCTGAACCCGTGGCTGCGTGCGAGCGGGCCGAGGCCGCCACCGAGCGTGTAGCCGACGGCCCCGACGGTGACGGATGACCCGACGATCGGTGCGAGCTCGAACGCGGCCGCCGTCTCAACGACGCGCTGCCACTGCACGCCCGCACCGATAGTCGCGAGTCGGGTTCGCGGGTCGAGCTGAAGCGTGTCCATGCGCCGCGTCGTGATCATCATGCCCCCCGCGGGGGTTTTGCCGGAGCCGTGCCCGGTGGCCTGGATGCGCACCAGGAGCCGGTTCTGTACGGCGAACCGCACCGCTGCGACGACGTCGGCATCGTTGGTGGCGCCGACAACAACATCCGGATCTTGCGTTCGTGAGCGGTTGAAGCAGGCGACTTCTGCCGCGGCTCCTTGGTCTCCGCGCGCGAAGACCGGTCCGGTGACACGGGCGCGAAGTTCGGCGATGGATTCGGGAGTGATGGGTTCTGAATCAAAGGATTCGGTGGCGAGCGCGGACTCAGCATTCATGCTGCGAGTATATTCTCCGCACCGGTATACCGGTACTTGGGTGGTCCCGGGCACGGAGCGGAAGACGCGGTTGTGTTGGTCGCGCTCACGCTCGCGTCCGCGTCCGCGTCGTCGTCACACCGACGAGCCGGATACCTGGGCCGAACAGCGTAGCGCCGTCTCCTTGTCCATTCGCGACAGTTTCTCCGGGTTGCGCACAACGTAGAGACCGGTGATGCGGCCGCCGGAGACCTGTGCCGCCATGACGGCGTCGATCCCAACCGCGGGCGACAGCGCGGCCTGAACGACGCCTCCACCATCGCCGAGGAGTACGACATCCGGGGCGAGAATATCGAGTAGTTTCTGCAGTTCGCCGGTTTCGCCCGCCCGCCTGAACGCATCGAGTGTTTCTCGGGTCTCAGCCTCGGACACCACGGCGCGCGGACGGCGGGCGGCGACGTGCGACCGCGTCCTGTGAGCGATCTGTCGAACGGCTGCGGGGGATTTGTCCACAGCGTGCGCGATCTCGTCGTAGTCGAGATCAAACACCTCATGCAGAACGAAAACCGCTCGCTCGAGTGTGGTGAGCGTCTCCAACACCAGCAGCATGGCCATTGACCCAGTGCTGTCGTGTCACAAAACAGTGCTGTCGTGTCACAAACATGCCTCGCTCGCCGTCTGATGAATGACGGATGCGGATGCTCGCGCCAATCCCGCGTGCGAAGCCCGCGTCTCTCATCTGAAAAGAACAGTTCATGCATTCAGCGCTTGACACCCTGCGTCGAGATTTCGGCGGCGTCGTGATCGACCTCCGCAACGTCGCGAACGTGGACATGATCGACCGTGCACTTCACGTCGTGCGCGTCGGCCGTGGCGGTGGAAACTTCGGCATCGTGACCGCTTTCGAGTTCCAGGCACACCAGACGACCGACGTTTTCTTCGGCACGATCGCCTTTCCGTCATCCGAGGCGCACAACGTGGTGCACAGTTGGGCCGATTACTTCCGTACGCCCCTGAGGAGCTCACATCGACTGTGAACTTCGCCAACCCGTTCGCCGGTGGACCGTCGGCTCCTGTCCAGGTCGTCGTGGCCCTCGACGGCAACGACGCGGACAATGTGTTCGCGGGCAATCATAATGTGGTGCCGTAATGAGGAGTTAGCGCGTGGCCAGTTTGCTCAGGTTGCGACTACTCTAACCGTCCCTGACGAATCTGGCTGGTTTATGGTGCGCAAAATGCTCCACACGACCGGGTGAAACCGCACTTTGCGCACCTGGAAGCCGCGAGCCGCCGCCGCTGTGGGCATCCGCTTGCGATCACCACAAGTAGTGCGCGAAATGCTCTCTGATTCCAGCTGAAAATAGGGACTGAACTGAGCTAAGCGGCCACACACTAAGAAGTTTTCGAGCAAATCCGCGGCGCCAGGACCGACACCGCACACACGATAAGGAATGCAAGGCCATGGCAACACAACACGAGGCAGACGAAGCGACGATTCGTCGGCAGATCGAAACCCTCATCGAGGCACTGCGAGCACAGGACGTGGAGGTCCTCGGGCGGCTCTACACGACCGATGTCATCTCCTTCGACGTCGAGCCGCCGCTGCAGCACGTGGGGCGCGCGGCGAAGTTGACGAATTGGGCGAAGGTGTTCACGGTATTCCAGGACGTGAATTACGAGGTTCGTGACCTGGCGCTCGCCGTGGGCGCTGAAGTGGCATTTGGGCACGGCTTCGGCAGGCTCAGTGGCACCCTGAAGAACGGGACGACGACGGTCGGCATGTGGGTGCGCGCCACCTTTTGCTTCCGAAAGATCGACGGCGCGTGGCTGATAGCGCACGATCACGTCTCCGTGCCGCTGGATCTGCGCAGCGGCAAAGGTATGACCGACCTCGAGCCGTGAGGGAAGACAAGCCGGCGGGTGCTCTTTCCCTTGACGTGACCCCTGCAGCGGTGGTTAAAGTGTCCTCACCACGGTGTCCACACCACAGTGAGCGCCGGGCTGATCACTATCACGGAGGTACTCATGGCTACGACCGCATTGCCGCCCGTTGTCGACGCCGAGGAGTGGCAGCGCGCCCTCGACGATTTGCGAATCCGAGAAAAGGCCGCGACGAGGGAGCTTGACAAGGTTGCCGCCCAACGCCGCCGGATGCCCATGGTCGCGTTGCCGGAATACACGCTGGAAGGTGAGAACGGTCCCGTCCGATTGGCCGATATGTTCGAGGGCAAGTCGCAATTGATCGTCTACAACCACATGTGGTTCCCCGGCGAACAGTGGCAGTGTCCGGGCTGCACCGGCCTTACCGCGCAATTCACACGGCTCGACTTCTTGGACGGCTACGACGCCCGCTTCGTCATCGTCACTCAGGGTCCGATCGACGAGGCGCTCGAGTACAAGCGTCTCGTCGGCAACAAGATGACCTGGTACTCAACGGCGAACAGTCCCTTCGGCGCCGACGTCGGCGCAGGACCTGGCGGCGGATTTGGCGTGAATGTGTTCCTACGCGACGGTGACACTGTGTATCGCACGTGGCACACAAACGGTCGCGGCGTCGAGCAACTGGCCCACACGTTCGGATTGGTCGACGTGCTGCCTTACGGTCGCCGCGAGGAGTGGCAGGATTCCCCGGCGGGTTGGCCGCAGCATCCGACGTACGAGGAGGGGACCGGGTCGAGAGGTATTGCGGCACTCTACGGAGCTGACGCGTAACGGTTCGCCGCATCCGGAGTTAGTACTACAGTCGCGTTTATGGGGCATGTCCACGGGCCCGGTAGTGGTGTCGTTTTGCGGTTTGTTGGTGTCGGCGTCGCCACCGTGACCGGTTCAGG
>Ga0208357_1001803_pt1 | contig 15123 bp, 15 predicted proteins | sample NGESurdeep092012_6_FD_184487 | JGI IMG/M metagenome (GOLD analysis project Ga0208357, IMG submission 184487) | Arctic peat soil microbial communities from Barrow, Alaska - NGEE Surface sample F52-2 deep-092012 (SPAdes) | ecosystem: Environmental > Terrestrial > Soil > Wetlands > Peat ... | reverse complement strand
TGGCATGGCGGAACTCGGCCGAGCCGGGCAGCCCCTTCGAATACCAGCCGATATGCTTGCGCGCGATCCGCACCCCGGCGCCGACGCCGTAATGCGATAGCATCTCGGTATAATGTCCCAGCACGATATCGCGCTGCAGGACGAGCGGCGGGTCAGGCAGCGGCTCGCCGCCCGCGAGGTGCCGCGCGACCTGCTGCGGGAACCAGGGCCGGCCATAGGCGCCCCGCCCGATCATCACGCCATCGGCGCCGGACAGGAGCAGCGCCTGACGCGCATCGTCGAACGAGACGATATCGCCATTGACGATCACGGGAATGCCGACCGCCTCCTTCACTTCGCGGATAAAGGCCCAGTCGGCATTGCCGGCATAGAATTGACAGCGCGTGCGGCCATGCACGGTAATCATCTGGATGCCGCTGGCCTCGGCGATGCGCGCGAGGTTGGGCGCGTTGCGGCTGCGATCGTCCCAGCCGGTGCGCATCTTGAGGGTGACTGGTAGGCGCACCGCCTTCACCGTGGCCTCCAGCAGGCGGGCCGCCTTGATTTCGTCTCGCATCAAGGCCGATCCGGCGTGGCCGTTGACCACCTTTTTCACCGGGCAGCCGAAATTGATGTCGATGACGGCGGCGCCGCGATCCTCATTGAGCTTCGCCGCCTCGGATAAATCCTCCGGCTCACAGCCGGCGAGCTGTACCGCCATCGGCTGTTCGTCGGGCTCGGTCGCGGCCATCATCAGCGAACGGCGATTCTCGCGAATCATCGCGGCGCTGGCGATCATCTCGGAAATCACCAGCCCCGCGCCATGACGCTTGACGAGGCGCCGGAACGGCAGGTCGCTCACCCCGGACATTGGCGCCAGCAGCACGGGTGTGGAAAGCGCCATGCCGCCGATGGATATGACTAAATTATGTGCATTCATGTTCATTGCCTATTGAATGAGCATGATAGTGATTTTGCTGCACTGCGCAATTAAAATTTGCGGGCGTTCACACCATCAAGACATCGGTGACGAATTTGACCCCGGGATAGGCCAGGGTCAGCAGCAAATAGGCCAGCAAGGCCCAGCGCGCGGCGCGGCGGCCGCGAATCCCGGCCAGCCAGCGCATCAGCAGCAGGCCGCCCAGCACCACGAAGGCGGCCAGCGAAAATCCGACCTTATGGTCGATCGGCATCACCCCGCCATGAAGGAAGCTTTCGGCGCCGACGCCGCTGAGGAGGCCCAGCGCCAGGATCGCCTCGGCGCCGATCAGCAGGCGAATCTCGGCCCGCTCGGCATCGGCGATCGCGGGGAGGCGCCGCGCCAGCGCGCTGCGCCGCTTGGTCTTCAGCGCGCGTTCCTGCACCAGCACCGCGATGCCGGCGACCGCGCCCAGCGTGATCAGCCCATAGGTCAGAATGGCGAACACGATATGCGCGTCGAGCCAGCCCGTCGGCACGGTGTCGGTCATCGGCCGGCCGCGATCGCGCTGCCACACCGTCGCCAGCGCGCCCAGCACCACCAGCACCGGTACCAGGATCGGCGTCAGCCGCCAGCTCTGCCGCTCCAGCGCCATCAGCCCGGCGAACAGGATCATGGTCACGGCGATGGTCAGCCACAGCGACGCCGCGAAGCCGGTGCGCCACTGCCCGCCGAACTGCATCGCGACATCGATCAGTGGCCCCGCCACCGCCAGCGCCAGCGCGGCGAAAAACCACGCGTCGCGCGCATCGGCGCGGCGCCAGCGCACCAGCGCCACCGGCACCAGGAAGACCAGCGCGATGAGATCGATCACAAAAATGGGCATGGGGTCACACAATCACCGCGCCACCGGAATGGCAAGGCCGGTCAGGGCGCCGGCACGTCCGCCAGCAGGGGGACGATGTGATAATCCTCGCGCTGTTCCGCGGCGACGGCCTTCGGATCGAGCAGAAACAGATGGGGAATGCCGGCGTTGCGGCTGGCGTCGATATCGCGGCGCTCGTTGCCGATGCTGACCGAGCGCGCGAGGTCGAGGTCGAAATCCCGCGCCGCCTGAAGGAACATGCCAGGGCCCGGCTTGCGCCACGAACTCTCGCGGCGAAACCGCCCCTTGGCCTCGGTCGGATGCGTCGGCGCGTAATAGACGGCGTCGAGCCGGCCGCCGCCGCGCGCGATCTCGGCGCGCATCCAGTCGCTCAACCGGGTGAAGCTCGCCTCGTCATAGAGGCCGCGCCCGATGCCGCTCTGATTGGTGGCCATGATCACGACGTGGCCGCGCGCGGCGAAATCGGCGGTGAGCCGAAACAGGCCGGGCATGAAGCGGCTGTCCTCGATGCGAAGGAGGAATTCGACATCCTCGACGATCACGCCGTCGCGGTCGAGAAACAAAGCGGGGCGATTTTGTGTCATCGATCTTGTGTCCTATAGTCGCGAGATCGTCCAGTGAAAGGAACCGTCATGACCGCTCTCTTGAATTACGCCAAGGCCGCGCCTGAATCCTATCAGGCTATGCTGAAATTCTCGAACGCCGCGCATCAGGTGGCGCTGGAGCCGGCGCTGTTGGAGCTGGTGCGGGTGCGGGCATCGCAGCTCAATCACTGCGCCTTCTGTCTCGACATGCACACGATCGACGCGCGCGCCGCCGGCGAGACCGAACAGCGGCTTTATGCGGTGGCGGCATGGGAAGAGGCGCCGTTCTTCACCCCGCGCGAGCGGGCCGCGCTGGCCTGGACCGAGGCGGTGACGAGACTCACCGATGGGCCGGTGCCGGAGGCGCTCTATCATGAGACGCGGGAACATTTCGGCGAAAAGGAGATCGTCGATCTGACCCTCGCCATCATCGCCATCAACGGCTGGAACCGGCTCGCCGGCGTGTTCCGGACCGAGGCCGGCCATTATAAGGCGCGGGTGCACGCGACGACGGCGTAAGCCGCCCATTGTCGATCAGGCGGGTGCGCCCGAGCCACGCCGCCACCAGGAGGCGGCCGGGCCGGTCCAATCGCGCGAGCGGCTCCAGCGTTGCCGCATCGACCGCCGCCAGATAATCGACGGCCCGGAAACCGGCGCCGGTGATGGCGTCGGTGCCGCGCGCCAGCGCCTCGTCCACCGGCATGCCCTCACGAATCCGCGCCCCGGTGCCGATCAGCACGCGATGGAGGATCGGCGCCACCGCGCGCTCCGCCGCCGAGAGATAGGCGTTGCGCGACGACAGCGCCAACCCGTCGCGCTCGCGCACCGTCGGCACGCCAAGGATGCGGGTCGGAATATCGAGATCGCGCGCCAGGCGCTTGATCACCTGAAGCTGCTGATAATCCTTCTCGCCGAAGCACGCGATGTCGGCCCCGGCCTCGATCAGCAGCTTCGCCACCACCGTCGCCACGCCGGCGAAATGGCCGGGGCGATGGATACCGTCCAGCCGTTCGGCCAGCGCGCCGACGGACACGGTCGTGGCGAAGCCCGGCGGATAAATCTCGGCCACCGGGGGCGCGTAAAGCAGATCGGCGCCGGCGGCGCGCAACTTGGCGCGGTCGGCGGCCTCGTCGCGCGGATAGCGGGCAAAATCCTCGTGGGGACCGAACTGCGCCGGATTGACGAACAGGCTCACGACCACCCGGTCGGCGAGCCGCTTGGCGCGCGCGACCAGCGCCAGATGCCCGGCATGGAGCGCGCCCATGGTCGGCACCAGCGCCACGGTGTCGCGGTGCTGATGCCACGCCGCCACCGCGCGGCGCAACCCGGCGACGGTGCGAACGGTCTTGAGGGCGGGAGCGCGCGTGGCCATGGCGCGGTCGTCTAGACCGGCCATGGCCACATCGCAAGCGCTAACTCGACAAGCTACATCTTCGCGCAGGTGAAGCTGGCGGCGGCGTTGCTGTCGCCCTTGCCGTCATATTTCGCCACCGCCGGATAGGGGCAGAGCGGCCGCTGCATCGCGATGCCCTTCGCCGCATCGTCATCCTTGAACTTGGTGGCGATGATGGCGGCGGGCGCCTTGCCTTCCTCGACCCAGGCCACGATCGCCGAGATCATGTCGTGCTTGGCATCGAGCACCGGCGGGTTGGGCTGGCCGGCATTGAGATAGCGGGTCTCGCCGAAGCTGTTGGGGCCCGGCCCGCTGGAGCAATGGCCCATGCCCGGCGCGAGATAGAGGCGCGAGAATTTGTCGGCATTGCCGCCGGCTGCCTTCACCACGCTGTCGTAATATTCGATGGCGTTGCCCGGCTGGATCAGCCCATCGGCCCAACCATTATACATGATGACCTTGCCGCCATGCGCGGCGAACTTGCTCAGATCGCCGTTCCGATTGTCGATGTCGGCGGCCAGCTTTTTCTCGGCGGTCGCGACATCGGTGTCGAGGCTGAATTTGTGCCAGTCGAACGCCTTGCCGTCGTAAACGATGTCTTTGTAGAAATCGCCGCCGAGGAAGGTCTCCGGCCCCGCCACCAGGAAGCCCCACATGAACTCGCTGCCCGGCTCGAGGCCGGCATAGATCACCTTGCCCGCGCTGTTATGCGGACCGGCATAGAGCTTCTTCACCGCGACGATCTGGGCTGCCGTGAGGCAATCGGCGGCATCGCCCGCCTTGCATTGCAGCACCGCCGGATCGAAATGGCATTGCTGCGGATTGCCGATAATGCCGTCCTTGACGCCATCCTGCGCATCGCATGCCGCGACCGCGGCCTTGCCGACCAGCGCCAGCTTGGCCGCCGACAAGTTGCTCGCCTTGTCGTTGAGCGCCGCCTGCGCCTCATAGACATAAGCCGACTGGACGCCGGTCCAGTTGGTGCCGAAGGCGCCGGCGATGATGCCGTCATAATCCTCGGGATAGCGTTGCGGCTCCGCCAGCGCGGTGCCGCCGCCATGCGAGCAGCCGGTGAAATAGGAATGGCTGGGCGCCTTGCCGTAATAGGCGGCGGCGATCGCCTTGCCCGCGACCGCGCTGAAATGGCTGCCACGGCCGCCCCAATCCTTCACCCGCTCGGGATGGCCGATCGCCCAATCGGAGGAGAAGGCGTTGGAATTATGGCCGAGATTGTCACCGAGCGCCGCGAAGCCCCGGGTCAGCGCATCGTTCAGCGCCGGGTAATTGGGCGCGCCCGACTGGCCGAGATCGCCGCTCGCCAGCATCCGCCCGTTCCATTTGTCGGCGGCGGGCAGCCACAGCTCGAAGCCGATGCTCGATGCCGCCTCGGACTTGGCGATGCCCTCGACCCGGCAGAACGGCACCGCGACCTTGGTATTAAGGCCCAGCCCGTCCTTCGGCGATTCGAACGCTCCGGTCACCATCGTCGCCGCCGTGACGGTGGCGTTGGGCGGCGTCAGCTTGGTGAGGTCGGTGCAGGTGTCGGCGAGCGCGGAGGTAGCGAAGGCGGCACAGCCGGCCAGCGCCAGCATGCCCAGCGCATGCCGCGTAAGATAGAACGTCATCGTGGCGATTCCCCTTGGTTTTCTTGTGTGACGCGAAAGCTAGTGCCATTGGCATGGCTTCACCGGTAAATTCTCGGTGATTGTCCGCCATTTCCGCAAGGCCCATGGAACTATCAATTGTCATCCCCGTGCGCAACGAGGCGCCTAATATCGCGCCGCTGGTCGCCGAGATCAGGGCCGCCCTCGACGGTCGCATCGGCTATGAGATTATCTATGTCGATGATGGCTCGTCCGACCGCACGGCGGAGGAGATCGAGCGGCTGCGCCGAGATTTCCCGGCGCTGCGTCTGGTGCGGCATCGCGCCCGCGCCGGGCAGAGCGCGGCGGTGCGCTCGGGCGTCAAGGCGGCGCTGGCGCCGTGGATCGCGACGCTGGACGGCGATGGCCAGAACGACCCCGCCGACCTGCCGCGCCTCTGGGCGATGGCGCTGGCGCGGCCCGACGCCGCGCGGTTGCTGATCGCGGGACAGCGCGCGAAGCGCCGCGACAGCATCGTCAAACGCTATTCCTCGCGCATCGCCAACGGGGTGCGCCGCCGCGCGCTGGGCGACGAGACGCCCGATACCGGATGCGGGCTGAAACTCTTTCCGCGCGCGCTCTATCTTGACCTGCCGTTCTTCGATCATCAGCACCGGTTCCTGCCGGCGCTGGTACTGCGCGAGGGCGGCCGCGTCATCTCGGTGCCGGTCAATCATCGCCCGCGCGAGCGCGGCACCTCGAATTACGGCACGCTCGACCGGCTGTGGGTCGGCATCGCCGACCTCGTCGGCGTGATGTGGCTGAAGCGCCGCGCCGGCCGTGCGTTGCTCGGCGAGTGACCGTGGCGCCCGCAATCAACCCGCGCAATCTCCAGCGCGCCGGCCGCTTGCTGCTGCTGGCGGTGCTGGCGGCCGGCATCGTGCTGGCGTGGCTGCATCGCGACGCGTTGTCGCCGCGCGCGCTGGAGGCGAGCCTGTCGCATTCGGCGGCGGCACCGCTGCTGTACCTGGTGGCGCATATCGCCGTCAGCCTTCTGTTCATTCCGCGCGTGCTGATCGCGGCGGCGGCGGGACTGATGTTCGGCGTGTGGTGGGGCATCGTGTGGGCCAGCATTGGCAGCGTGCTCGGCTCGATCGCCGGGTTCCTGATCGCGCGCTATCTCAACAGCGGGCTAATCGATCTCGAGGCGATGCCGCGCATCGGCCCCTATTTTTCGCGCGCCGAGCGCGGCGGCTGGCCGGTAGTGGCGCTGATCCGGATCATGCCGATCATGCCGCACAGCTTCGTGAATTACGCGCTGGGCCTGACCAAGGTCGGCTTCCGCGACTATCTGCTCGGCTCCTTCCTGGGCCAGATTCCCGGCACCGTCGCGTTCGTCGAATTCGGCGCCGCCGGCGAGCGGGTCCTGAGCGGCAAGGCGGGATGGCTGGTGCCGATGCTGATCGGCGTCGCGGCGCTGGCGGCGACCTATGTCCTGCGCCGCGCCTTCCGGCGCGACGTTTAGCGCGGCGCCGGCCGCGCATCGCGCTCGCTTCACGGTCGGTTTGGGTTTATTCTCGGCCCCGTCCGCTCCCCCTATTCCGAAGATCGCCCCGAGACCGACATGACCGAAGATTTCTACCGGATCAAGCGCCTGCCGCCCTATGTGTTCGCCGAGGTAAACGCTCTCAAGGCCAAGGCGCGCGCCGCCGGCCGCGACGTGATCGATCTCGGCATGGGCAACCCCGATGGCGCCACGCCCGCCCATATCGTCAACAAGCTGGTTGAGGCGGTGCAGAATCAGCGCGCCCATGGCTATTCGACGTCGCGCGGCATCACCGGCCTGCGCCGGGCGCAAGCCGCCTATTACCAGCGCCGCTTCGGGGTCGAGCTCGACCCCGAGACCGAGATCATCGTCACCCTCGGCTCGAAGGAGGGCCTCGCCAACCTCGCCCAAGCGATCTCCGCGCCAGGCGATGTGGTACTGGTGCCGAGCCCGTGCTATCCGATTCACGCCTTCGGCTTCATCATCGCCGGCGCCACGGTGCGCTATGTCCCGGCCGGACCAGGCACCGATTTCCTGGCCGAGCTGAAGGTCGCCGTGGCGCAATCCTCGCCGCCGCCCATCGCCATCGTGCTGAACTATCCGGCCAATCCCACGGCGCAGGTGGTCGGGCTCGATTTCTATGCCGAGGTCGTGGCGTTCTGCCGCCAGCACGGCATCTATGTCCTGTCCGATGTCGCCTATGCCGAGATTTATTTCGACGGCAATCCGCCGCCCTCGATCCTCGAAGTGCCGGGCGCGCGCGACATCGCGGTGGAATTCTCGTCGCTGAGCAAGACCTACAACATGGCGGGCTGGCGCATCGGCTTCGCGGTCGGCAATCGGCGGCTGATCGCGGCGCTGGCCCGAGTCAAATCCTATCTCGATTACGGCGCGTTCACGCCGATCCAGGTGGCGGCCACCGCCGCCCTCAATGGGCCGCAGGAATGCATCACCGAAATCCGCGAGCGCTATCGCCTACGCCGCGACGTGCTGGTCGACGGGCTGCACCAGGCCGGCTGGGACATTCCGGCGCCGCCCGCCACCATGTTCGCGTGGGCGCCGCTGCCGGAGCGGTTTCGCAACATGGGCAGCCTCGAATTCTCCAAGCTGCTGCTGGAAGAGGCGAACGTCGCGGTGTCGCCGGGCGTCGGCTTCGGCGAGCATGGCGAGAATTTCGTCCGCATCGCGATGGTCGAAAACCGCCACCGCTTGCGCCAGGCCGCGCGCAACATCAAATCCTTCCTCAACGGCCGCGCCGTCGGCGGCGGCAAGGTCAAGGAACGCGCGCTGACGGCGCCCGAGCGTAATTAGTATCGGGTTCGCTGGACGGCCCATTCGTCGTTTAAATCGCGCTGGGCCATACATTAGCGGTCAATCTGAGCCTTCTCGCGCAGTTCGCTGAGCCGGCGCGACGGGGTGATGGCGTCGAGGTCGGTGCGGATTTCGATCAGCGCCGGCTTGCCCGATTCCCGCGCGCGCGCGAACGCACCGGCGAATTGCTCGGTCGCGTCGATGCGCTCGCCATGGCCGCCATAGGCGCGGGCCAGCGCCGCGAAATCGGGATTGACGAGGTCGGTGCCAACGGTCCGGCCGGGATAATGCATCTCCTGATGCATGCGGATGGTGCCGTAGGAATTGTTGTTGTTGAGAATGACGATCAGCGGCAGCCGGTGGGCGACCGCGGTGGCGAATTCCTGGCCGGTCATCAGGAAATCGCCGTCGCCGGTGAAGCACAGCACCGTGCGGCCCGGATGCCGCAGCGCCGCCGCCACCGCCGCCGGCACGCCATAGCCCATCGAGCCGCTGGTCGGCGCCAATTGCGTGCCCAAGCCGCGATAACAGTGAAAGCGATGGACCCAGGTGGCGAAATTGCCAGCGCCATTGGCGAAGATGGTATCGGCCGGCACATGCTCATCGAGCCAGGCCACGATCGCGTCCATGCGCACCGCGTCGGGCCGGTTGGTCGGCGCGCGCCAGGCGAGATGGTCGGCATGCGCCGCGGCGGTGTCCGCCGCCCAGCGCGGGGCGGCAATCGGTGGCAGGCTCGCCAGCGCGGCGGCGGCATCGCGGGCGGCAGCGGCGATGGCGAGATGCGGGCGATAGACCCGGCCCAGCTCCTCGGGATCGGGGTGGACGTGGATCAGGGTCTGGCGCGGCACCGGAATCTCGAGCAGTGAATAATCGCCGGTGGTGACCTCGCCGAGCCGGGCGCCGATGGCGAGGATCAGGTCGGCCTCGCGCACGCGCCGCGCCAGCTTGGGGTCGATGCCGATACCGACATCGCCGGCATAGCATTCATGCGCATTGTCGAACAAATCCTGGCGGCGGAAGGCGCACGCGACCGGCAGGCGGTTGGCGGTGGCGAAGTCCTGAATTTGCGCGACCGCCACGCCGGTCCAGGTCGAGCCGCCGAGAATCAGAAGAGGCCGCGCCGCCGCCGCCAGCGCCGCGTGCAGCGCCGCCAGCGCCGCCGGGCTTGGATAGCTGGCGGCACGCTGATAGCGCGCGCCGTCCGCGACCTCGGCGGTCTCGACCAGCATGTCTTCCGGCAGCGCCAGCACCACCGGGCCGGGGCGGCCATTGACCGCGACATGAAACGCCTGGCTGACGAATTCGGGAATGCGGCGCGGATCGTCGATCTGCACCACCCATTTCGCGACCGGCCCGAACATCTGGCGATAGTCGATGGCCTGCAGCGCCTCCCGCTCGATGGTGCCGCGCGCCACCTGGCCGATGAACATGATCAGCGGCGTCGAATCCTGGCGCGCGATGTGAAGGCCGGCGCTGCCGTTCATCGCACCCGGGCCGCGCGACACCATGACGATGCCCGGCCGGCCGGTCAGCTTGCCGTCGGCATCCGCCATCATCGTCGCCCCGCCCTCTTGGCGGCATGTCACCAATTGGATCGCCGGCGTGTCATAGAGCGCGTCGAGCACCGCGAGATAGCTCTCGCCCGGCACGCAGAACACCCGATCGACGCCATGGACCCGAAGCTGATCCACCAGCAGGCGGGCGCCGGTGCGCGGCTCGCTCATCGCCGGCCCGCTATTTCAGCGGCGAGAACGAGGTCGGCGCCAGGATGCGATGCGATTCTCCATCGCCGTGACCAGCGGCTGCATCCTGGCGAGATAGGCCTGCCACGCCGGATCCTTGCCCAGCGCGGCGCGGCGCCGGGTGCGCTCCTCCAGGCTGTCATAGGCCCAGAGATGCACCACCGTGCTCAAGGCGCCGATCTCGGTGACGAAATAGCCGATGAGATGCCCGAGCGTGCGCGATTGAATCTCCAGCCCCTCGGCCTGATAGAGATTCAGATAGTCCGGAATCTTGCCGATATGGATGGTGTAGGTGCGCTCGTCGATGATCATGATCTCGTGCCTCCCCTGCGTTCCCAGTTCCCGACAATATCGCGGCTGTCGCCTCGCCGCGAGGGACTTGAATTCCTCAATAGTGCCATATACTTTGGCATATGCCAGAGCTTAGGGAGGCATTCATCCATGCAGCACAAAGCCAAAATCTTCATGAACAATCGCAGTCAGGCCGTCCGTCTCCCCAAGGCCTATCAATTCGGCGGCACGGAAGTATTCATTCGCAAAGTAGGCGACGAGGTCATTCTTTCGCCACGCCCAAAAACGTGGGCGGACTATCTGGCGAATGGCCGTGTCGCGTCGCCTGACTTCATGGAAGGTATCGAGGATTTGCCGGTCCAGGAGCGCAAGGAGTAATGCCTCGCTTCATGTTCGATACCGACATTTGTTCCTACATTGTCAGACGGTCGCACCCTATCATCCTCGATCGGCTCTCGACCATGGCCACCGACGACGTCTGTATTTCGGTCATCGTCAAGTCGGAGCTTCTCTTCGGCATAGACATGTCGACGCGGCCCCGCCGTGAATTCGGCGCCGTCCAGGATTTGTTGGCACAAATCGCGGTGCTCGATTTTCCGGACGCAGCGGCCGCGCATTACGCCCAAATCCGTGCCGACTTGACCAAACGCGGTGCCTTGATCGGCGCCAACGATCTTCTCATCGCCGCCCATGCCCGTTGCCTCGGCATGATCCTAGTTACGAACAATGTGAGAGAGTTTAGCCGGGTGCGACGATTGAGCATCGAGAATTGGACCGAATTGTAGCGGAGCGCTATTCTCCGCCCTCGGATTAAGGAGATTGGCATGTCACAAACAGTCGACTACGCGGTTGGCATCGGCGCGGCGCGGCGCCTTGAGAACGAGCCAATGAGCGACGCCGAATGGCAGGTGCGGGTGGAGCTCGCGGCGGCCTATCGCCTGGCCCAGCGCAACGGCTGGGACGAACTGATCTATAACCACATCTCGGCACGCGTCCCCGGCCCGGCCGATCATTTCCTGCTTAATCCCTATGGGCTGTCGTTCGACGAGGTGACGGCGTCGAACCTGGTCAAGGTCGATCTCGACGGCAACATCATTGGCAATTCGGATTACCCCATCAACGGCGCCGGCTTCACCATCCACAGCGCGATCCACGCGGCGCGGCACGATGCCGGCTGCGTGCTGCATCTCCATACCGAGGCGGGGGTCGCGGTCTCGATGCTGGAGGAAGGGCTGCTGCCGCTATCGCAGACGGCGATGCTGTTTCACGGGCGCGTCGCGTTTCACGACTATGAAGGCATCGCCCTCGACCTCGATGAGCGCCAGCGGCTGATCGCCGATCTCGGCGATAAATCGGTGATGATCCTGCGCAATCACGGCACGCTGGTCACCGGGCGCACTGTCGGCGAGGCCTATATCCAGATGTACCTCCTGGAAAAAGCCTGCAAATCCCAGCTCGACGCCATGGCCTGCAATGTCCCGCTGCACCGCGCCAGCCCAGCGGTCGCCGACAAGACCGGCAAGATGTTCAACGGCGCCATGCCGCGTTATGGCGGCGCCGACACCGCCTGGGCGGCGATGATGCGGCGGCTCGACCGGATCGACACCTCTTACAAGAATTGACGCGGGGGGCCGAATCGGGGGACCAAGAGGGGTGTCGAGCGACCTTGCCATCGTCCCCCGAACCGAGCCGATGGTCCCGCGCGCGGTCGCGCCCGAATTGGCGATCGTGGTGCCGACCCTCAACGAGCGCGACAATATCCAGCCGCTGATCGCGGAAATCGACCGCGTGCTGCCCGGCATCGCGTGGGAAATAATTTTCGTTGACGACGATTCCCGCGACGGCACGCCCGCGCTGATCCGCGAGATCGCCCGCGTCGATCCGCGAATCCGCTGTGTCCAGCGCATCGGCCGCCGCGGTCTCTCGACCGCCTGCATTGAGGGCGTGCTGGCCAGCGCCGCGCCCTATATCGCGGTGACCGACGCCGACCTTCAGCATGATGAGCGGCTGTTGCCGGAGATGCTGGCGGCGCTCAAATCCGGCTCGTGCGACATCGTCATCGGCAGCCGCTATGTCGGCGGCGCCAGCACCTTCAACTGGGACAAGCGCCGCGCGCAGATCAGCGGCCTCGCCACCCGCCTCTCGCGCCTCGTCTGCAAGGCCGACATCGCCGACCCGATGAGCGGCTTTTTCATGATGCGCCGCGCGCCGTTCGAGGCGGCGATGCGCCGGCTCTCGGGACAGGGCTTCAAGATCCTGCTCGACATCATGGCCTCGTCGCCGGCGCCGCTGCCGTTCAAGGAACTGCATTACGATTTCCGGCCGCGCCAGCATGGCGAGAGCAAGCTCGATTCCATGGTGGCATGGGAATTTGGCATGCTGATCGCCGACAAGCTGATCGGCCACATTGTACCGGTGCGGTTCGCGCTGTTCGCGTTCATCGGCTGCCTCGGCCTGGTGATTCAGCTCGCGGTGCTGTGGGCCGCGCTGACCTTCTCCGACTGGGATTTCGCAATGGCGCAATCGGTGGCGGTCATCGTCGCCATCGCCTCCAATTTTTTCCTCAACAATTTCTTCACCTATCGCGACCAGCGCCTCAAGGGCTTCCGCCTGTGGCGGGGGCTGGTCACGTTCTATGTGATCTGCAGCATCGGCGCGGTGGCGAATGTCGACGTCGCCGCCTATGTCTTCCACGAGCGGCCGGTATGGTGGCTCGCCGGCATCGCCGGCGCGCTGATCGGATCGGTGTGGAACTACGCGGTGTCCGCCGTCTTCACCTGGAAGCGGCGCTAGCGTTTTTTTCTAGTCACCAAAAAATTACCGTCCCGGCGCAGGCCGGGACCCCGTGGTGCAACGGCACGATGGATACCGCCGCCCGGATCATGGTCCGGGGGTTCGCCGGTAAGGGAAAGAAGCGTGAAGCGCTGGAGTTAGCTTAATCCTGATTGAAACAACCTTTCATCGTTCCCGCGAAAGCGGGAATCCAGAGCCACCGCCCGTCGTTCGCCCCCGGATCAGGTCCGGGGCAGGCTCTGGGTCCCTCTTTCGCAGGGACAACGGAGATACGTTGAGCGAAATCATTTCCCGGGTTCCTCATAGGGGATCGCGTGCTCGACCAGGTTCCAGATATGGCGGCCGGAATGGGTCTCGCGTTCCTCGACGATGTGACCGGTGAGGCCGCCGGCGCGCGACACCACGGCGATGCCGCGCATGATCTCGGGCGGCAGGCCGATCTCCAGCAACAGCGCGGCGATGGCGCCGGTGACGTTGATGGTGAGATGCCGTCCCGCCTGCCGGTCAAGCTCCGCGCTCATCTTCTTCAACAGCGCGATATAGTCGCCCGTGACGCCGCACTCGCCGGCGATCCCGAAGAGACGCGGCACGCGCGGATCGTCGGGCTTGTGAATCGGATGGCCGAAGCCCGGCACGGCTTTCTTCAGGGCGCGGAACGCCGCCACGGTGTCGCGGCAATAAGCGTCGCGGTCGCCGCCCTGATCGATGCCGCGCTTCAGGATGTCGCCGCACCCCTCCATGGTGCCGACGAAGACGCTGCCGACCGCGAGGAGGCCCGCCGCCATCGCGACCTGGGTCTCGCCCGGCACGCTGTCGGCGACAAGGCGCGTCACGATCGAGGTCGGGGTCAGTCCGTGCTCCGCCAGCGTCACGAGACAGGCGTCGAGCACCCGCGTCTCGCCTGGTGTCGGAAAGCGGTGGCAGATGAGGAAATAGACGAACTCGGTGAAGCTGTATTTGCCCATCAATTCGCCAACAAGGTCATGGCCACGAATGGTGATCGACTGCTCGTCGGAGGTCGCGATCCGGGTCTTGGGGGCGTCGGTCATGGCTCCTCGCTGATACGGTGAACACCGGCATCGCGGCGCGACCCGGCACACGCCACGCTAGCAGATTTCAGACGATTCCGAATTACCCGCGGAATCGGCCAAGCGGAAGGGAGGGATGAGCCGCGGGCTTAATCGAATGGCCTAGCGACGGACCTTAAAGCCGCTAGCGTCGCCGGCGAGGGCGAAATTACCGGCACGGACGGCGTTGAGCCAGTCGGCGGCCTTGGAGACGCCGCCGAACGTATAGAAATGCAACCGCTCGAAGTCGGGATGCGCCCGCGCCAGCGTGGTGACCACCGCCTCGGGCCCGGCCTCGGTCAGCAGCCGGGTCACGCCACGGCCGCTGGTCAGCGCGCGCATCGAATTGCCGACGCCGCAGCGCAGCGCGAATTTAGCCAGGGTGGTGACACTGGCCGGCCCGGCGAGGCCGATGCGAATCGGCGCCGTCACGCCGCGCGCGCGCACGCGCGACACAAAATCGAGGATCGGCGCCGCCTCGAAACAGAATTGGCTAACGATCAGCGCCGCAATGTTCTGCTCGGCCAGCAGCGCCAGTTTTTTCGCCATGTGCTCGGCCAATACCGGCATGACGATCTTGCCGTGGCCCTCGGGATAGCCGGCGATGCCGACGCGCTTGATGCCGTGCTTGGCAAAGATTCCCGTCGCGATCAGGTCGGTGCTGGCGGCGAAGGGGCCGGCGGCATGGTCGAGATCGCCGGCGATGCACAGCACTTTGTCGGCGCCGGCCTCGCCGACCAGCCGCGCCACCGTATCGTCGAGCGCCGCGCGATTTTCGAAATAGCGCGCACCGATATGCGGAATCGGATCGAACCCGGCCTTGCGCAGCAGCACCGCGGTCGCCACGGTGGCGCCATGCGCATCGCCCGGCACCCGCGCGATATAGATTTCGGAACCGGGCACCGCCTTTTCGATGCAGCGATCGACCGCCGCCTGGTCACGCGGCATCAGTTCCAGCGACGCGCCCTGCACGAGCGCGACGATGGCGGCGGAGAGGTTGGTGTCGGTCATGTGCGGGCGCCCCCTCAC
>Ga0208357_1001802_pt1 | contig 15134 bp, 13 predicted proteins | sample NGESurdeep092012_6_FD_184487 | JGI IMG/M metagenome (GOLD analysis project Ga0208357, IMG submission 184487) | Arctic peat soil microbial communities from Barrow, Alaska - NGEE Surface sample F52-2 deep-092012 (SPAdes) | ecosystem: Environmental > Terrestrial > Soil > Wetlands > Peat ... | reverse complement strand
GCCAGGCGTCGGCCCAGCCCGACAGGTCCCGGCCGGAGGCCCGCGACCAGCAGCCGATCAGATCGTCGAGGCGGGCCGAGCCTCGGTCGGCGAACCGGGTCAGGTAGTCGGCCAGGCCCCGGGTCACGGTGTCCGGGCCGATCAGGGCGGCGAGCTGACGGACGGCGGCGGTGCCCTTCACGTAGGTGATCGCGTTCGGCCGGTCGCGGGCCTGCGCCATCGTCGCCACCGGCGACGAGACCGGCTCGGTGGTCGGCAGTTCGTCGGCGCGGAGGGCGCGGGGCTTCTCGTCGTAGCAGAAGGACGTCCAGCCCGCCTCCGTCCATTCGCTCAGGTAGGTCGCCAGCGACTCTTCGAGCCACAGGTCATCCCACCAGCGCATGCCGACCAGCCCGCCGAGCCACAGATGCGCCACCTCGTGAGCCGAGATCATCACCGCGAGACCGTCGTCGGGGTCGGCCAGCCGGGCGAGCAGATCCTCGCTGACCAGCATCAGGCCCGGCACCGAGGCGGCGCGGAAGGGCACATCGGGCAGCGCGACGATCTCGTACTTCCGGCTCGGGCACGGCACCCCGAGCTCCCGCTCGTAGTGCTGCACGGCCCCGGCCGCGATCTCGCTGAACCGTGCGAGGTAGCCGGTCGCGTCGTCGGCCAGGCCAGCTCTCCCGTAGCTGGTCAGGGCCACTTCCTCAGCCGGGTGCGGCAGCGTCGCGGTGGGCCTCGGCGCGACGGCGCGCAGCGGGCCCGCGCAGAAGATGAACTCCAGCGGCTTCAGCCGTACCGGCGCGAACTGCCAGGTGCCCTCCGACCCGGGCACGGGCCGCTGCGCGACCGCGCCGTTGGCGACGCAGCTCCAGCCGACCGGGACGCGCAACGAGAGCGACAGCGGTGCGGGCAGGTCGAGCTGGTCGAAGCAGCAGAAGAGATCGGGCGCGCCGGTCGGGTAGCAGTACCCGCGCATGTAGTCGCCGCCGCTCGACGGCTCCGTGAACCGGTTCAGGCTCCGGTCCGAAACATCAGCCTCGACCGTGAGCACATTCTCGGCCGCCAGCCCGGCCAGCGCCAGGCGGCCGTCGGCCGCCGGGCCGAGCGGCGCGCCGTTGAGCAGCGCCGCGCCGCCGCGAACGGGAGCCGCCAGGTCCGCGAAGGACGCGGCTCCCGGTCGCGCGCAGCGGAACCGGATCACCGTGCGGGACCGCGCCGGGGTCACCGTGAGGTCGATGGAGACGTCGTAGGAATCGATCGTGAGGAGGGCCGCGCGGGCCTGGGCTTCGGATTCGGTGAGCGCGGGCATCCGGCGATCCTAACGCCGGCCAGCCAGGCTCGGCCGAGGGGGTCAGCCGGGCTGCCGGCTACTCGCGAAGGCCTGCGATGACTCTGCTCAGCAGATGGCGGTCCCGTGGCGCGGAGAGCGCGTCGTCGTTGATGCGCACCAGCCCGGCGCCGGCCAGGTCCTCGAGCAGCACTCGCGTCACCCCGAGCGACACCCCGCAGTGGGCGGAGAGTTCCGCGACCGACTGAGTGCCGACGGCGGCCTGCTCGTAGAGCCGCCGGGCCTCGGGCAACAGACGGGCCGAGGCGCTCGAGTCGTACTGCTCGACCGAGACGAGCGTGTGCAAGTAGGGGTGCTTCCTGGTCTGGGTCCGGCCGCCGGTTAGCACGTAGGGCCGCACCCAGGGGTTAGCGATCACCGTTTGCTCCCTCCGTGACGGGGGTGTTCATCCGCCGCAGGTCGTCGCGGAGCTGCGGCGTCAGCAGGTGCCCGACCGAGTCGACCAGCCGAGCCATCTGATGCCCGACCACGCCCAGGTCGGCACCCTCGCCGACGAGCACGGCGAACCCGGCCAGGTTCCCGATCCCCATGAAGAGGAAGTGACCGGTCGGGAACTTCAGCATCACCTGCTCACAGCCCGCCTGGCCGACCTGGCCCGCGATGTTGTTCCCGATGCTGATGATCCCGCTGGTCATCGCGGCCAGCGGGTCGGCCAGGTCGGGCGCGACATCACGGGACGCGATCAGCGGCAGGCCGTCGGAGGAGACGATGAGCGCGTGCGTGACCCCTGGCGTCGACAGCGCGAAGTTGTCGACCAGCCAGCCAAAGTCCTGCGGCTCGCTGGGGGGCAGGTCGGTCGGGTTACTCATGGCCGGGGGCCTCCTCGATCGAGGCACCATCAGACGTCACGCCGACCAGGCCGCCGGTGATGCCGCGGGTGGCGAGGGCGTCCTCGATGCCCTGGGAGAACGCGCTGAGCTCGTCGGCGAAGGCATTTCGGGCCGCCGCCTGCTGTGGCGGCGGCGATGACGACGACGGCGGGGCCGCCTCGGCCGGCCGCTGCTCGTCGCCGCCCAGACTGGCCGGCGCCCGGCGCGGCAGCTCGCATGGCCGCACGTCATGGTCCTGCTCGGCCGACAGGGCTTCGGGCGACACGGCCTCCGGTGACATCATCTCCGGCGACGCTGCCTCCGCTGGCACAGCCTCAGGCGACATCGCAGGCGGCGCAGTTCCAAGCGGCGCAGTTTCCAGCGGTGCCGCCTGCACGGATGCGGTCGGCACGGATACGGTCGGCACGGACACGGTCTCGGCCGATGCGGTCTCCACCAGACCGGACCGCTCGCGGCGGGGCAACTCGGGGAGCGCGCCTGCCGCGGTCGGTGGCGCGGCAGGCTCGGCCGCCGCGGTCGGCGGCCCGGGCGGCTCGGCGGCCGCGGGCGGGCGCGGCGCGGGCTGAGCCGGGATCGCGCAGAGCAGCTGCGGGGGGAGGATCACCATCGCGAGCGTGCCGGTGGCGGGCGGGCGACGCGAGGCGAATCGCACGCCGATCGAGTGCTTGCTGGCAATCCGGTGCACGACCGGGAAGCCGACATGCCGGGCGGTGGACTCGTCGACCTCGGGAACCGGGCCGACGAAGGCGGCGTTGAGCCTCCTGACCTTGTCCCGCCCGATGCCGATGCCGGTGTCCTCGATGCGGAACATCACGCCCCCCTCCTGGAGGAGGTGGCAGCTGACGGTCACCGTGCCCGGCGAGTACTTGGTGGCGTTGTCGAGCAGCGCGGACAGCAGCGTGGCGACGTCGTCGGCGGCGTAACCGGGCACGGCCAGCTCCACGACCGGACCGACCGACACCTCGGGGTACCACTCGATCGCGGAGGACGCCATCCGGATGAGGTCGAGCAGCGACGTGGTGAACCCGGCCAGCCGCCCGTCATCCCGGCCGGCCAGCGCGCGCAGCTGGCGGCTGGCCAGGCGCATCCGAGTGACCGCGTGATCGACCTGGTAGAGCCGCTTGAGCCGCTCCGGATCATCCTCGCCCGCTTCGAGCGCGTTGAGCGAGGCCCGGACCTGCTCGGCCAGGACCAGCAGGTGCGAGCCGAACTGGTCGCAGACCTCGGGCCACGCGCCGTCCCGCCGGGCCGGCGCCTGCTGCCGCTTGATTGGCTGAGTGTCCGCCGGGCCGGCGGGGAAGGCGGGTGCTGACGCCCAGGGCGGTGCGGCCTCGGGCTCGGCGAGGCCGAGCGGATGCGGGCCGCGGGCGGTCGCGCGGTGACCGCCGGCCGCATGGCCGTCCGCCGCGTGATTCGCACGCTCGCGATCCCTGACCGCGCTGGTGCCGGCCCACTGCTGTGGGACGAAGGCCTGGTGGACCGCTTCCTGGCGAGCGCCCTCGGGCCGACCGCTGTCGAGCCAGCCGGCCGCAGCGGGATCGTACTCATCATGGTCAGGCCTCGGCGTGATCCCGAGACGGCGGCTGAGGCTCAGCATTGTCATGGCAGCACGTTCTTCCCTCTTGATGCGGCACGTTCTTCCCTCTCGAGGGGAAAAGGGAAGGCGGACGAGGTTCAGATTCGCACAGTCGTGACGCGGTTACGCGGGGTTCGACGCAGGAAGTGCCCGCACCCTCGTGAAATTCATCGATTCCAATGCCGCACATCACCGCATCTACCGACAAAAGGTCAGATCACGACCAGGCTCTTGCTTCACTTTGGTTCTCGATCACGGAAGCAGATCGTCCGGGATAGTTCGTAACGTGATGACTGAAGCGTTCATCACCGATGAACCGAGGAAGGGGATCCCATGGCCCTGGCGGCAACGGAGCTCGACGCCGAGCGCAGCGACCTGCTGGCGATGCTGGCCACGCACCGGCAGTTCCTGCGGTACGCCACCCGCGACCTGACCGACGAGCAGGCGCGCGCCCGCACCACGGTCAGCGAGCTCACCCTCGGCGGGCTGATCAAGCACGTCACGGGGGTGGAAGAGGGCTGGGCCCGGTTCATCGTCGAGGGGCCGAGTGCGCTCGGGGACGCCTCGGCGATGACCGAGGCGGACTGGGCCAAGCGGGCGGACGAGTTCCGGCTGCTCGACGACGAGACGCTGGCGGGCGTGCTCGACGCCTACGCGGCGACCGCCGCGGCGACCACCGACCTGGTGCGCACGCTGCCCGACCTCGACGCGACCCACCCGCTGCCGATCGCCCCCTGGTTCCCGCCATCGCAGCGGTGGTCCGCCCGGCGGGCGCTACTGCACATCATCGCCGAGACCGCGCAGCACGCCGGGCACGCCGACATCATTCGCGAGTCGATCGACGGCCAGAAGACGATGGGCTGAGCCGAGCCGGTCCAGGCAGCGCCTGCGGGGGTCAGCGGTCGGCGACGGCGCCGGCCAGGCGGCGGACGATCTCGGTCAGGATCGGGCGCGGGGTCGCGAAGTTGAGCCGGACGTGGCCCTCGCCGATGTCGCCGCAGGCCGCGCCGTCGGTCAGCACGACCTGGGCTTTGGCCAGGAAGAACTCGGCCGGGGCGGCCGCGCCAGGGCCCATCGCCGCGAACAGGTCGCGGCAGTCGAGCCAGGCGAGGTAGGTGCCCTCGGGGGGCTGGTAGCGGACGCTCGGCAGGTGCTCGGCCAGCAGCTCGGCGAGCAGGCGCCGGCTGCCGTCCAGGTAGCCGACGACCTCGTCCAGCCAGGGGCCGCCATGGCGGTAAGCGGCGATGGTCGCCTGCACGCCCGGGGTCGACGCGCCGTGCTCGAACATGCGCCCCTCCTCCGCCCAGATCGCCGCGTCGATGTCGTTCGACAGCATCAGCTGCGCGCATTTGAGGCCGGGGAGGTTCCAGCCCTTGGACGCGGCGGTCGCGGTCACGGTGTGCTCGGCGGTCAGTGCGCTGATCGACGCGTAGGGGAGGTGGGCGGTGCCCGGGTAGCTGAGCGGGGCGTGGATCTCGTCGGCGAACACCCGGCCGTTGTTGGCGGCGACCACGTCCGCCACCGCCGCGAGCTCGGCCCGGTCGTAGACCCGGCCGACCGGGTTGCAGGGATTGCAGAGGACCAGCAGATGGCCGCCGCGCTTGAACGCGGCGTCGATGCCGGCCAGGTCGAGGACGGGGCGACCCTCCGCGTCGGCGGCCATCGGGACCTGGATGATCTCGCGCCCGAGGGACGTGGGGGTGGTCAGGAACGGCATGTAGGCGGGGGTCGGCAGGATGACCGGGCTGCCCGGCCGCGAGAAGACCGTGATCGCGGTCTGCAGGCCGGTGATCACGTCAGGGAGCGGGCGGATCCGGGCCGGGTCCACGACCCAGCCGTACTGGTCGGCCTGGTATCCGGCGCAGGCCTCGGCCATCTCGGCTGCCGCGCGGTCGCTAAGGTAGCCGAAGTCGGCCCGCTCGATCGCTTCGATCAGCGCCGCCTTGATCGGCGGTGCGGCGCCGAAGTCCATCTCCGCGATGAACGCGCCGATCGCGTCCGGCCCGCCCCTTGACCATTTGACGCTGCCGCGAGCGCGCAGCTCGTCGATGGTGATCTGATCGGCGATCTCGGCGAACGAGGGCATCGCACCTGCTTCCGCGTTGGGCTGACGGCGGCCGGCTTGTCCTGGTTCTCACCGTAACAGGCACCCCCGGGGCCTCCCCCGCGAGCCAAAGGGCGCGCCCCTGCCGGCGGACTGAGGAGGGAGGGAGCGCAGCGACTGACCGACGGAGGGAGCGCAGCGACTGACCGACGAGGGAGCAGGCAGGGGCTCAGAGCGCCCGGCAGCGAGCGGGGAAGTACAGCCATGGACCGTTCGATCGACGATGCTGTTGATCTTGACTTTTGCTAGCGGGCGGCGGCGCGGCTGAGGACCTCTTCCTCGGTCAGCGGGCTTGACGGGTGGTGGCTGAGGCACATCGGGGTGCGGATCTGCCGGAACGCGCTGCCCTCGGTCGCGAGGTAGAACTGGCCGCTGCTGAGGCGGCCGATGTCGGGCAGGCTGCCGCCCTTGGCCCGGGCGAGCTCGCGGGCGGCGTCGATCTGGACGGGGCTGCTGAGCAGCCCGAACAGCTGAGTGGTGGCGTTGCCGGGTACGGAGTTGTGCAGGCTCTTGGGCGACTGGGTGGCGAAGAGCAGGCCGAGTCCGTACTTGCGCGCCTGCGAGGCCAGCCGCCTGGTCGACTCGCTGCACGCGGTCGTGCCGACCGAGGGCACCAGGTCCTGCGCCTCGTCCATGACGAGGAGGCCGCCGAGCGGGCGATCGTCGGCCGGGTTCCGCTTGACCCACGAGAACAGTGCCATCTGGAGCTGGTTGACGAAGCCCTGCCACTGGTCGAGGCTGGCCATCCCGACGCTGCTGATCACCGAGATGCGGGCCCGTTTGCCGGGCGGCGGGGTGAGCAGCGCGCCGGGATCGGCCGGCTCGCCCGCGCCGCCGAACAGCGGGTCGGTCGCGCGGACGGCCCGCATCCGGTCGGCCAGCTCGGCCGCCAGCAGCGGGCCCTTGGCGATCTCGGTCACGTGCTCGGGCAGGGCGGAGAGCAGGTCGATGAAGACGCCGAGGTCGCGGCCGGCGCCGCGGCCGAACCAGCGCATCGCCTCGGTCAGCACCGCCTTCTCCTGGCCGGCCCTGGTGCTCGCCCGCTGGACGCCGACGCGGGGCGCGAGCGCCTCGACGGCCGCGTCCACGGCCGCGTTGAACTCGTCGACGTCGTCGAGGACGGCGCCGAAGTCGGGCAGCGGCTGGAAGGTGAGCGGGCGGCCGCCCTCCCGCCTCGGGGTCCAGAGCACCACGTCGGTGCCCTGGTGGTAGTCGCGGGCGCGGGCGGCGTCGCCGTCCAGCCACGGGGCCGGAGGGGCGGGCCACTCGTCGGCCAGGCGGGCCAGGTCGTTGTTGGGGTCGAGGACGATCGACGAGACGCCCTGCAGCGCGCACTCCTCGATCACCCGGCGGAGCAGCACGGTCTTGCCGGAACCGGAGCCCGCGAAGATCGCCACGTGACGGCGGAGGGCGCTCAGGTCGACGGTGGCGCCGGGCTGGCTGGCGGACGGGAGGCCGATGCGGATGGCCGGCCGGGGACGCGGGGCTTGTGTCGTCGTCGTCGTCGTTTTGGCCGCTGGCTGCTGCGGCGGCTCGGGCTTCTTGTCGAGCGGCTTGGCCGACGTTGGCGGCTGCGGCTGGACCGGGGCCGGCTCGGGGAGATCATCGGCGCCGGCGTCCGCGAGGGCGCGGCCGAGGAGCTCGGTGCCGTGCGCGGGCCGCCGGGCGAGGAGCCAGGCGTTCAGCTCCGGGTGATGGCCGGCCAGCAGCTCGCCGAGGGCGGCGAACGTCTTCAGGTCCGCCTCGGCGACCGGCAGCAGCACCCCGCCCTTGGCGGTGAACTCGGCCGCCGCCTTCTCGGTCACCGGGCCGCTTGGCCAGCCCGCCGACCTGAGCACGAACAGCCGGCGGCCGGCGTCGCCGACGCCGCCGGCGGCCAGGCCGGCCCCCTCGATCGCCTTCCTGAGCCTGGTCTGCACCGCCCGCGGGCTGTTGGAGGCGATGGCGCGGAACGCCCAGCGGCGCTGCCGTTCGGTCCTGGTGTCGAGGAGCATCCGCAGGCACGCGTGCAGCCTCGGGTTCTTGCCCGGCAGCGGCTCCTGAACGAATACCTGGTCCTCCGCCCCGCCGAGCTCCCTGGCCCAGGCCTCGAGGCCGGCCGCCAACAGCGACGGCATCGCCGCGTCCTCGGTCTCCGGGTCGAGCGCGGCGCCGACTGCCGCCTGCTGGCTGAGCCGGGCGAACAGGCGGTCGAGTTCCGACCGGCCGGGCGATTCTCCGGACGCGTCGGCGCTCACCGACTGCGCGCTGGGATGCGTCTCGTCCAGGTGGTCGAGCTCGACGATCTCTTGATCCTGGAGGCACCGGCTGACGTGCGCCTCGATCCGCTTGAGAAGGGCGCGGGCGGTGTACTTGCTGGCGTCGTCGAACGCGGCGGGCAGGATCGGCCAGGTCGGGTACGGCGGCTCGAAGCCCGACCGCCCGTAGTCGACCGCGAACCGCTTCTCGATCATCAGGCGGCCGACGTCGGCGCTCGGGATGTTCCGCAGCTGACGGGCCTCGCGGAACCGGTCGGTGACGGTGTCCACCCCGTACTTGCGGATGTACTCCCAGCTCTCCGGGAGGCAGGAGACGATCGTGAGCGTGCGGTGGGCGACGTCGCGCAGCGCCATCAGCCCGGTCGCCACGTCCGCCAGCGGCCGCGCCTGCTCGGCGTCGGCCGCGCTGCGGCCGACGAGCTCGTCGATCAGCGCGTCGACCTGGTCGATCGCGAGCACGATGGGCCCGGCCAGCGCCAGCAGCTGGGAGACCTCGTTGACCAGCAGCCTCGGGATCTTCCTGGTGGAGTTGATCCGCCAGTGGCGGCGGTCCTGCAGGTCAACCTCGTTGCCGGTCAGGTAGTAGTAGCCGACGTCCTGGTCCTCCTGCAGCGGTGACGCCAGCAGGACCAGCGCCCGCGCGGTGTCCTGGCAGATCAGGCCCAGCGAGGGGGCGGCCCGGCGCAGCGCCGCGATGAACACCTTGACCCCCTCGGGGGTCGGCGGCACCTCCCCGGTGACCTGGGCGCGAAAGCTTCCGTCGAGCCCGACCTGGTCCGCCAGCCGGGTCAGCAGCGTCGCCAGCTGGTTGCGGCTGCCGTCGGGCAGCGGCAGCAACTGCTCCACCATCGAGCCGAGGACCTGCTCCCAGAACGCCTTCGTGAACAGGTCGCCGACCAGGAAGAAGAAGCCGCCGTCGCGCTGCACCTGTTCCCTGGTCCAGCCGAGCAGGTGGGTCTTGCCGACGCCGCGCTGGCCCTGGATGACGATGCCGAGCGGCCTGGCCCCGTCGGCCGCGATCGCGCGGATGCCGCTGCCGATCAGGGCGGCGGTCACCGCGTGGAGCCCGTTGACGTGATAGCGCTGGTCGGTCCAGACGTCGTCGAGCGCGCGGGTCCAGTCGAAGGTGAGCCCGGCCAGCGCGGTCAGCTCTTGGTTACTCATTCGATGCTCGATTCACTCACTCGATCGAGATCAAGTGCTTGTATTCGCCGCCGATGCGCAGGGCCGCCGCGCGGTCCGCGTCGGACAGGGCCCGCTGGTTGGACTGCGGGATGAGGTTGATCCGCTGCGTGGTGAACATCGTGGTGAGCGCCGCGTCGACGTCGGGGCGCGGGCGGCCGGGCAGTTGCAGGCGCAGTTCGCGGAGGCTGACGAACTCGCCGGAGCCGGGGGCGAGCGAACGGTACCCGGCCTCGATGCAGGCGGTCAGGTCGGCTTCGTTGTCGGCTTCGGCTACGTTGTCGGTCCCGTTGGCGGGGCGGACGATGTCGGCGAGGCTGAGGCCGGCGGCGTTCAAGTAGCGCGCGAACAGGCCGAAGACGCGGTAGTGCGCGCGCTCCAGCCCGGTGGCGCGCTCGCTCGGGGTCGCTGCCAGCTCCTGGTTGCACCACCGCCAGCCCTTGTCGGTCAGCTCGTGCGCGAAGGCGCGGCCTACCTTGGTCGACTCGACGAGCTTGCGGTCGTTCAGGTCGCGGCGTTCCGCGCCGTCGAGGCGGACGCCTATCAGCCGCTCGAGCTCCGGGTTGGCGACCTGGCGAGCCTCGCCCAGGAGGGCGAAGAGCACCGCCCGCTGCCTGACCGTCAGGTCATCACGCGACACGATCGAACAACTCTTTTCGTTTCTTTTCGTTGCTAAGGAGCGCCGAGGGCACGGGGATGTACCGGCAAATCTTAGGGCCGAGCGCCAGATGACCGCCGGAGATCCGCGATTACCGCAAATCGGCGCGTCCCGCCCGGTCAGCCGCCGTCGGGGGCGGCCCCGGCGTAGGCTGGCCCGATGGCGTTCACCGGCTGGCCGACGGCGGCACTGGAGTTCTACGAGGGCCTCGAGACCGACAACTCGAAGGTGTACTGGACCAGCCATAAGGCGGTCTACCAGGAGCACGTGCTCCGCCCGATGGAGGAGCTGCTCGAGGACCTCGCCCCCGAGTTCGGGGGGTCGAAGATCTTCCGCCCGTACCGGGACATCCGCTTCAGCAACGACAAGACGCCCTATAAGACGCATATCGGGGCGACGGTCGGCGGGACCGGCTACGTGCAGTTCTCGGCCGACGGAATGTCCGCTGGCACCGGGATGTGGCACCTGGAGCCGGACGAGCTGATCAAGTACCGGGCCGCGGTGGCCGGCCCGGACGGGGCCGAGCTCGCCGCGATCGTGGCCGGCCTCGAGCGGGCGGGCGTCGAGATCCACGGGCACGGTTCGCTTAAGTCCTCGCCGCGCGGTTACTCGGCCGGCCATCCCAGGATCGAGCTGCTGCGGCACAAGGGCCTGACCACGTGGCGGCACTGGAACCCGTCGCCTGCGCTCTCGACGCCGGCCGCCGCCGCGAACGTCGTCGAGCTGTTCCGGACCAGCGCGGCCTTCTGCGACTGGCTCAATTCGCACATCGACCGCTGAGCGGCGGCTCTAGGTATCTATACCGATTTGCACGGCGGACGCGGTTACCGATGACAGCGTTATCGGGCGATGACAGGATCTGCCCATGGCGACGAGCGGGGTGGCGTTCCGCCCGGAAGAACCGAACGTCGCGCGGATGTACGACTACATGCTCGGCGGCAAGGACAACTTCCCGGCCGACCGGGAGGCCGCGAGGCGGACCTTCGACGTGCTCGGCGAGGACGTGGTGCGCGGCACCGTCCAGCAGAACCGGCGCTTCCTCGGGCGCGCGGTCCGCCACCTGGCCCGCGAGGCGGGGATCAGGCAGTTCCTCGACATCGGGACCGGGCTGCCGACGATGGGGAACGTGCACGAGGTGGCGCGGGCGCAGGCGCCTGGCAGCCGCGTGGTCTACGTCGACAACGACCCGGTGGTGATCTCGCACGCGGGCTACACGCTGCACGGCGTCGAGGGCACCGCGATCGTCGGCCGCGACCTCAGGGATCCGGGCGGGATCATCGGGGACACGCGGGTCCGTTCGGTGCTCAGCTTCGACCGTCCGATCGCGGTCCTGCTGGTCGCGATCCTGCATTTCGTGGCGGACGCCGACGACCCGGCCGGCATCGTCGCCGCGTTGATGGACTCGGTGCCGCCGGGCAGCTTCCTGGTCATCTCGCACCTGTCGGCCGATCACTACGCGGAGGCGGACAAGGCCGCCGACGTCTACGAGGACGCGTCGTCGGGGCTCTACCTGCGCAGGCGGGCGGCGGTCGGTTCGCTCTTCGGCGGGCTGCCGCTGGAGAATCCGGGCGAGGTCGTGTGGACGTCGCAATGGCACCCGGACGACGACACCCCGCCGATCGAGTCGCCCGGCGGGGCGTCGCTGTGGTGCGGGATCGCGCGCAAGCCGTTACTCGGGTGCCGGGAGGCGCTTGCGGGCCTCGGCGTAGAGGTCGGCCGGGAGCGGGCCCTTCTCGGCCGTGGCGATGTTGCTGCCGAGGTGATCGGGGTTCGCGGTGCCGACGATCGTGGTGGACAGTCCGGGGTGGCTGAGCGTGAAGCGCAAGATGAACTCCATCGCCGGGATCCCGGCCTCGGCCAGCAGGTCCTGGACGCCGGAGGTCTCCCAGTTCCGCTGGCCGACCCCGGGCTGCTGGGTGAGCGGCCCGACCTGCCAGTTCTTCTCCTCCGAAGCCGCGCCGCGGGCGGCGCCGCCGCGGATGAAGGTGCCCGCCCCGGCCTTCACCGCCTCGGTGATGAGGTCCTCGTGGTCGCGCTGGACGGCCGAGTAGGGGATCTGGAAGACGTCGAACACGTTCATCGCGATGTGGTCGGGGAGGTTGGGCAGGATGCCCGACATGCCGATGAAGCGGACCTTGCCCTCACGCTGCAGCGCCTGCAGCATCTCGACGGTGCCGTTCTCCTCGAGCGTGGCCCGGCTCGGTGACATGTGCACCTGGACCAGGTCGAGGCGGTCGGTGCGCAGCCGCCGCAGCGACTGCTCGACGTCGGCGCGGACGTTCGCGGCGCTGTAGTCGTGCGGGTACGGCGGCGTCGCGTCGGTCGGGATCTCGATCAGGCAGCCGCATTTGGAGGCGAGGAAGAACTCGTCCCGGCGGTGGCCGATGTGCGCGCCGATGAGCTCCTCGCTGCGGCCGTAGTCGGGAGAGGTGTCGATCAGGTTGATGCCGCCGTCGAGGACCGCGTTGAGCAAGCGCCCGGCGTCCTCGTCGGCGATCTCGGGACCGCGCGGCTTGCCTCTGAGCTCCATCGCCCCGTAGCCGAGGATCGTCACGTCAGCGCCGGTGCGCCCAAGGGTTCGAGTCATGATCGCCATGACGCTTACGCTATCGGGCGCTAGTGGCCCTCAAGGGCGCTCGGGTCGGCCGGGACGTCGACCGAGTGCTCGCGCAGCGCGGTCAGCGGGACGATGTCCAGCGCGCGCTCGTGCGTGCAGGCCAGCACAACCGGCGACGCGCTGCCGTCCTGGTAGGCGCGAAGCCAGTTCACGGCGGTGACGCACCAGCGGTCCCCCGGCACCAGCCCGGGAAAGCGAAACTGCGGCATCGGGGTGGTGAGGTCATTGCCGATGCGCCGCTGATGGTCAAGGAACTCGCTCGTCACCACCGCGCAGATAGTGTGGCTCCCCCGGTCCTCGGGGCCGGTGGTGCAGCAGCCGTCACGGTAGAACCCTGTCAGTGGGTCACTTCCACAGGGCTCAAGCTCGCCGCCCACCACGTTCCGGTCGCTCATCCCAGCAGTATCGGCATCGCCGCTATCTGCCCGCAAGACCCCGGCGATGATCTTGGCCCGCTACTAACGCAATTCATTCGAAGGCGATCGGATTTCGCCTGGGCTGACCCCTGTTTCCGCAGGCTCGGCCATCTTGACAATAGTTAATGATTTTGTTAATTATTGTGAACGTGAGACACAATGGGGACGCGACGGCCGGGACGGTCATCGAGGCGCTCGGCGATCCGGTCCGGCGGCAGGTGGTGAGGCTGCTCAGCGGGGGGCCGCGACGGGCGGGCGAGATCGCGGCCGAGATCGGCATGTCGGCCCCGGCGATCAGCAGGCACCTGCGCGTTCTCCTCGAGGCCCTCGTCATCGAGGACCAGCGACTCGAAACGGACGCACGGGCGCGGGTGTTCCGGCTCAGACCGCAGTCGATCACCGCCGCGCGGGCCTGGCTCGACGAAATCCTGGCCGGCCCAGGCGGTCTGGCCGACCCTCGCTAGCTCCCGTTTCATCCGTTAGCGGCCGACTAGTATAGACATTCGTTGAATCCGCCCATAATCTTGACTGTATGGTCAGTCAGGATTTCACCGGCCCGATGAACGGATCTCCTCGCGCCTTTCCTCCGGCCCCCGTCGATTCCGCCGCGCTCGCGGCCGCGCTGCGGCCGTTCGGCGAGAGCCGGATGCTGCCGCCCGCCGCGTACACGTCGGCGGAGGTATTCGACTGGGAACGACGGCACTTCTTCGGCGGCGGCTGGACCTGCGCGGCCCACTCCTCACGGCTGCCCGCGGCCGGCGACCAGCTCGCGGTCGAGACCGGGAACGGCGGCGCGCTGCTCGTCCGGGGCGAGGACGGGCAGGTCCGCGCGTTCGCGAACACCTGCAGGCACCGCGGCCACCAACTGCTCCCGTGCGGCTCGGCGGCGACCGGGAAGGCCATCGTCTGCCCCTACCATTCGTGGGCGTACTCGCTCTCCGGCGAGCTGCGCGGCGCGCCCGGCTACCGGGAGATTCCCGGCTTCGACGCCTCCGCGTGGCCGCTGGTGTCGCTGCCGGCCGCCGAGTGGCACGGGCTGGTGTTCGTCGACGGGTCGGGCGGGGCGGCGGGGCCGCTGCCCCTGGCCGGGCTCGATGCGATCGTCGCCCCGTACGAGCCGGAGCGGCTGGTCGTCGCCGCCTCCCATAGCTACGACGCCACGGTGAACTGGAAGATCCTGACCGAGAACTACCACGAGTGCTATCACTGCCCGACGATCCACCCGGAACTGTGCAGCGTCTCGCCACCGCACAGCGGGGAGAACTACCCCGCCTCCGGGTCCTGGATCGGCGGGTGGATGTCGCTGCGAGACGACGCGGCGACGATGTCACTCGACGGCCACAGCGGCGGGGTGCCGCTGCGCGGGCTGCCGGCGGCGGAGCTGCGCACGGTCGCGTACGTCGGGATCTTCCCCAACGTGCTGCTGAGCCTGCACCCGGATTACGTCATGACGCACATCCTCACCCCGGTGGCGGCAGACCGGACGCGGATCGACTGCTCGTGGGCGTTCGCGCCCGAGGCGGTCGGCGACGCGTCCTTTGACCCGTCGTACGCGGTGGACTTCTGGGACCTGACCAACCGCCAGGACTGGGCGGCCTGCGAGGCGGTCCAGCGCGGGCTGTCCTCGCCGTTCGCCTCGCCCGGCCCGCTCTCCCCGGAGGAGGACGCGATCTACTCATTCGTGACGACGGTGGCTCGCGGGTACCAGGGAACGCGAGTGACCGAGCGGACGACCGAGACGGGCCTTACCGTGTGAGGTGGTATCGGTCGCGATGTGCGCGTCGGAAAATGGCTTCGAAATTATTGTGCGACGTTTGTATACGTTCTCCGGAACGTTTGTCGCACAATAATTTTCGGGCGCCCTGGCGTGGGCGGTGAGCGGGCTGTCGGCTACGCCATCGACAGGGTCCGGGGCCGGTCAGCTACGCCAGTGACATCGCCAATTGGGGTCGATGGCGTAGGCGACAGGTGCGGTGGGAGTCGAGGCGTGCGCGACCGGTGCCGGTGAGAGTTGGGGCGGGAACGCGGGCCACGGGTGCTGGTGGGAGTTGGGGCGGGGACGCAGGCGGTGGCGGGGCGCGGGCGCGGGTGAGAGTTCGGGCTGGGCGGGGCGCGCGGGTGGGAGTTCGGGCTGGGCGGGGCGCGCGGGTGCTGCTGGGG
>Ga0208357_1001801_pt1 | contig 15140 bp, 15 predicted proteins | sample NGESurdeep092012_6_FD_184487 | JGI IMG/M metagenome (GOLD analysis project Ga0208357, IMG submission 184487) | Arctic peat soil microbial communities from Barrow, Alaska - NGEE Surface sample F52-2 deep-092012 (SPAdes) | ecosystem: Environmental > Terrestrial > Soil > Wetlands > Peat ... | reverse complement strand
CGGCTCGCAGTACCAAAGAAGTGCGGCGAAAGGGTTTGCGGCCAGCTCTTGGCCTTTGCGCGACTCGTAGTTGCTGTACCAGCCAAACGACGCGCCGTCGTGGTGACGAAGCAGCACCATACGTACGCTTGGATAGTCATCAAGTGTCGTGCTCGCGAGCGCGACCGCTTCTCGGTCGGCCATCTCGCCCTCGGCCTCGCCGAACCAACGCTCGAACTGAACAAACGGGTTCGGATCCACGTTCGCCACGTCGAGCGGCACCCAACGCTCACTCACGAGACGTCCGCCAACTGCCAGTTCGGCCGCGCCGACAGATTGAGACCACTGGGTCCACTTTCGCGCAGTCGGTACAGACCCGCGGCGCCAATCATGGCCGCATTATCAGTGCACATCGCCATCGTTGGTAAGTGAGCCACGAGACCAAACTCCTTAGCGAGCTTCGTCACGCCCGCACGAAGCGCTGAGTTCGCGGCCACACCCCCGGCTAAGGCAACGCCCTTTACCTCGTAACGTTCGAGGGCTCGGCGAAACTTTCGCAGGAGCTGTTCGCAGAGCGCTGCCTGAAATGACGCCGCCACGTCGGCCAGTCCAATCTCGTGGTGCTTCTCGGTCGCACGAACGACGGCCGTTTTAAGGCCAGAGAACGAAAGGTCGAAGTCGTCGCCAATCATTGAAATGGGCAACTTCAGCGCCGTCGCGTCACCCTCTTTCGCCAGTGCGTCAATCTCTGGTCCACCGGGATAACCCAGGCCCAACCAGCGCGCGACTTTGTCGTAGGCCTCCCCCGCGGCGTCGTCAATTGTTTCACCCAGCACCTCGTGCTCACCGGGACCGGTTTGAAAGACGATTAAACTATGCCCTCCAGAAACCAGCAACGTCATGAGAGGCCACGCCAGATCACTCGATTCGAGCAGAGGCGCAAAGAGATGACCTTCGAGGTGATTAACGCCCACAAAGGGAACGTCCCACGTAAGCGACAAGGCCTTTGCCGTAGAGAGTCCCACCAGGAGAGAGCCAATAAGACCTGGGCCGCTCGTCACCGCAATCCCATCGAGCGCAGGGTCACTCGGGTCGAGACCAGCCTCTTCTAAGGCGCGACGTACGACGGGACCAATGGTGGCGACGTGCGCTCGTCCCGCAAGCTCCGGTACGACGCCTCCAAACGCTCGATGTTCATCGATGGAGGACTCTACGACCGAAGAAAGCACGTGAAAGTGTTCGTCGACGACGGCCGCGGCCGTCTCGTCGCAACTTGTTTCAATGCCGAGCACCAACGTCACCTACTCAGCGTAGGCCGACAAAAGTGCGACGCAGCCCTTCGAGACGCGAACGGCGACGCGAAAGGAACGACCTACTGGCGCCGGTGCTCTTGTCGTCAAGGTTCACAAGAGCACCGGCGCCATTTAAAAGGCAACGTGACGTTCAACGACGACAACTTCTAGGACGTCGTGAACGCCTGTCACGACCTAATAGCGCTTCTTCGCTGGTCCTCGTCCACTCAGGCGGCCAAAACGCACCGCTACCGTTGCCGCGCCGAGTCCAACGGACAGGGCCGCTAGAGCAATGAGGCCGAGAGTGGATGATCCAGAACCGGCAGTCCCGCCTTCGCCCGTCGCGGGCGCACCCACGGGAATGACGGTCGCCGTCGTCGCCAACGACTTCGCTGGCCTAGCTGGAGGCACCTTCTTCTTGGTAACTAAGACCGCTGGTGTTGGCGCTGGCAACGTCGTGGTGGTCGTGGGCGCGACCGTCGTCGTGGTGGTTGGCGCGACCGTCGTCGTGGTGGTTGGCGCGGGCACTGTCGTCGTCGGTATGACAATTGGATAGCGACGTGCCGTCGTGGTGGTGGTCGGCGGCGTCGCGCACGTTGGAACGCTGATCGTGTTGTCATCGAGCGTTACCGCGGCAGTTTGTGCGAACACGCGACCATCAACGGTCGCCCCCGTATCCAGCACCGCCGACGTCAGCGCCAAAATGGTCCCAACGAAGGCCGTCGTCGTTCCAAGCGTCGCTGTAGAACCAACTTGCCAGAAGACGTGGCAAGCCTGCGCCCCATTTTGAAGAACCACAGAACTGCCCGACGCGGTCGTGAGGCTAGTGCCGGCTTGGAAGATAAAGACGGAATTAAGGTTGCCGCCACCGTCCAGCGTCAAGGTTCCCGTCAGCGACATGTCGCTCGACGCCGTGTAGACACCCGGCGACAACGTGCCCGCGAGAACGCCGAGCGCTAGCGATGACGTGGAAGGAGCACTCTGGGCGATGCCAAAGGCCGACGTGGCTGCTCCCTGGGCTAAGAGTGACTGCGCGTCCGCAGCATCACTGTTCCCAGTTATGTGACCGGGCGGAAAACCACCGATGGAGGAGCCGGGTGAAAGACCCACGTCGCCGGTGAGGACGGACGAACCCGTGTTGGTAATTGCCGAACCGGCTATCACCGCGTAGCTTGTCGCAGCGCCTAAGTCAATCGAGGTCGCGGCCTGCGCGCTCTGGCCCGTAAAGGCAATAAGCGTGACGAAACTGAGTAACCCCACGCCAAGCCCACCGACACGTGCACGTCTTTTCGACATTCTTTCGGGCTGCCCACGGTGCCTGCGCGAAATGCGCACAAATCGATGGAAGAAATACGAACTTTCTACTTCGGTCTTGAATGACATAGGACACACGACTCTCAGGGCCGAATTTTTATTACATCGGGGAGGATGCAAACCGGTCTCCATAAAAAATCGTAAGAACACTCTTAGAATCCGTGACCTCAGTAACGACGTTTTGACCCTCTAATAGCCAGTTGTCATGAGATCGTCATCAAATCGACGGTGCGCCCACCGCATTCCTACACAAATAGTCGACTAATGACGGATTCTTCAACCACGACGCTCAAAATCGTGCTCTTCACCTCTATTCCTGCACACGTTGGCGCCGACTATCCGTACTTAGACAAGATCGGCCCATAGAATGAGCGCGTCTTCTCGCGTCTTCTCGTAGTAGTTCTTGCGAATACCGACTGGTGAAAAGCCGTAGCGGTGATAGAGCTCTTGTGCCCGTGTATTCGACACCGCGACTTCGAGCGTGGCGCGCTTTAGACCGCGCTCTTTCGCGTCGGCCCACGCGTCGTCCATCAGCGACGTGGCAACGCCCTTTCCTTCGTGGCCGGGCAGCGTGCCAATCGTGTTGACGTGCAGTTCATCGAGCACGTACATCACACCGAGGTAGCCAATGAGTTTTTTGCTCTCAATAGCCACCGTGTAGCGACGCGTCGTGGTATTCGTGATCTCGTCGAGCAGCATGGCCTTCGTCCAAGGTTCAGGAAACTGGGCGGTCTCGATGGCCATCAGGTCCGGAATGTCGCGTCGCTCGGCCGCGCGCAGCGTCCAGGAACTACTCATGGACGTCGTTGGCGCGTGGAGAAGTTCGCCACCGCGTCCGACTCGCGCAGGTACAGCGGAACAATGTCCGACTCAGCTGGTCGTGTGACGCCTAGTCGCAGCGCTTCTATGGGCGAGGGGACGAGCTGCTCGAAGATGTTGGCGTGCTCCAGCGAATGGAACGCACGCTCGTAGCGCGCGACCCCGTCGCCGGTAACGGTCAAGGACGCCGCGGTCTTGGCCCACGAGGCAACGACGTCAGCGGGTAGTGCGACACTCGGTTCGCTTATCGCCGCGACGTCACGCTCGAGAGAGAAGGTCTGAGTAAATATCTCCCCGCGACGTCCGTCAACGCAGCTCAGAAGTGTTCCGCGCACCCCGGCCGAATGGGCACCGTGAGCGAGGAGTTCAAGGGACGTCACGCCCACGAGGTCAGCGCTCGCGCCCATGGCAAAACCAATCGCGGTCGCTAGTCCGACGCGCAGTCCCGTAAAAAGCCCAGGGCCTCGGTCAACAACAACCCGATCAATCGACTTTGGCGACAGAGCAACACGTCGGAGGAGTTCTCGAATGCCTGGCGTCAATGCTTCGGTGTGGTGGCGTTCGTCGTCGACGACTAACGAAAGCTCCTCCCCTGCGCTCGAGGCGAGCCCCATCGCGCACGCGGGCGTCGCGGTCTCGATGGCGAGAATATTCATGACGAGGCCCACGCGCCGAGCTCGTCACGGCGCTCATCGGCGAGCGCACCGTCAACACTCAGCGTGCGCCCGTCACCGTCGTCAACGACAAAGTCGATCGTGAGCACGTCGCGACCAAAGACCGATGAGGCGATCTCACCCCACTCAACGAGCGCCACGGCCGACTCTTCGACCAACTCACCTAAGTCCAAATCCATGACTTCACCAATGCTCTCGACTCGATAGACGTCGGCGTGATGCAAGGTCACAATTGCGTAGTCATTCACGCACTCGTGTTGGCGCACCATGGTGAACGTCGGACTCGTCACGCGATCGCTCACGCCAAGTCCTCGCGCGACCCCTTGGACGAAGGTGGTCTTACCCGCACCAAGTTGCCCCGACAAAAGGACGATATCGCCCGGGCGAAGCACGAGCGCAAACTCCTCGCCGGCGCGCTGGGTCTCTTCACGCGTGGCACAGTAACGCCGCCCGTTCACGGCGCCTCCAGTAGTTGACGCACCACTCGAAAGTCCTGACGCATGAGTTCCACGACGCTCGCGCCCCCACGCAACGCCGCCGCCGGGTGATAGGTCGCTAACGCCGGAATGGCTCCAAGATGCAGCACCCGACCGTGAAGGTCGCGCATCGGCTCGAGAACGCCCAACACCGCCGCGCTCGCGGTGTTGCCGAGCGTGAGGACAACCCGAGGCGTTATCAACTGCAACTGCTCATAAAGCCAGGGACGACACGTGTTGAGTTCGTGGCGCGTCGGCGTGCGATTGGCCGGAGGGCGACACTTCACGACACTGGTGACGAAGCACTGCTCACGAGTGACGCCAACCTCTTCGTCGAGGAGTCGAAAGAGCAGTTGCCCACTGCGCCCAACAAAGGGCTGGCCCGTCTCGTCCTCCAGGCGTCCGGGCGCTTCGCCAATGACAAAGAGTTGAGGAGCGAGCGGTCCAGATCCTACGACGACGCGTTGTCGCGTGCGTGCGAGGTCACAGCGCGTACAAGTAGGCAGTTCAGCGAGGTCGGGCACGACTTAGTCCACGAGTACTCGAGCGACACGAGTACTCACGCCACAGAGAATCTCCCAGGTAATCGTGCCCGCGCGCGTCGCCCACTCATCGCCGGTTATCTCGTCCTCGCCCTGAGCGCCGAGTAGCACCACGTCGTCGCCGAGGGCCACATTGTCGTCACCCACGTCAATCAACAGTTGATCCATCGTGACGACCCCAGCCAGCGGATAGCGGTTGCCGTGAATGAGCACCTCGGCCCCCGCCTCGAAGAGGCGTCGCGGGTAGCCGTCGGCGTAGCCAAAGGGCACGGTGACGATCGTGGCGTCTCGTTCGAGCGCGCGCCGTCGCCCATAACTCGGCCGCTCACCCGCGCTGAGTCTGCGCACCGACGCGACCTGGGCGCGAAGGGTGAGTGCCGGCAGGAGTTTCTGGTTGCCTTCTTCTAGAACGCCGCCGAGCCACGCCTCGGGCAAGTAGCCGTACATCGAAAGACCCACGCGCACCATTGATTTGCGCGCTTTGGGGTAGCCGAGCGCTCCGGCGGAGTTCGCGCAGTGCAGCACGCGCGGCGTCACCCCGCGACGCCCTAAGTTCGCCACGACCTCGTCAAAGCATCGAATCTGCTCGCGGGTAAAGGCCCGATCATCAGCGCTCGAACCATCGGCCACGCTGAAGTGCGTGTAGAGACCTTCAATGTCAATGGCCGAACATGCAACAAGAACATCAACGACGTCGTCCACCTCAGCGGGCGCGGCACCTCCGCGGTGCATGCCCGTGTCGACCTTGACGTGGACGCGGTGCGTGCCGGCGAGTTCAGCGGCTGCTGCAACCGCTGCGTTGGCGCCACTGAGCGAGCCGACGCTCAAGGTCAGCGTGTACGTGAAGGCCTCGGCGACGCTCGCGGGGGGAATTTCCGCGAGCAACAAAATAGGCGCCGCGATGCCGGCGTTCCTCAGTTCAATCCCCTCGTCCAAAATCGCCACCGCCAACCAGTCAGCCCCAGCGCCGAGGGCGGCGTTCGCTGCAAAGAGCGCACCGTGGCCGTACCCATTGGCCTTTACTACGGCGCAGATCTTTGCGTCGCCGACAACGTCTTTTAGAACACGAACGTTGTGGGCCAGTGCCGAAACTGAGATTTCAGCCCAGGCGGGACGACGCACGCCCTCAACGGGCACTGGATTCACCACTCGCCGACGAGCCAACGACAAACGCGCAGGCCGTCAGTTCCGTGTGCGTCATCGAGAGGTGCAGTGACGTCACTCCCGCCGCGCGAGCCAACTCGTTGGCGCTGCCGTGCAGGAGAACACTCGGCGCGCCAGCCTCATTGGTGAGCACCTCGATTGAACGCCACGTCGTTGCGCCAACGCCCACGTTGAAGGTCTTCAGAACGGCTTCTTTTGCGGCGAAGCGAGCCGCGAGTCGTTCGGGGCGAGCCTTTGCGTCACGTCGCTCCCCCTCGGTGAAAAGTCTCTCCATGAGACGAGGGTGGCGCTCGAGCGCCAAGCGAAACCGCGCGACGTCAACGAGGTCGACGCCCACGCCCTTCGTGCTCACTACTCCACCGTCACGGTTTTGGCGAGGTTGCGCGGGCGGTCAATATTTCGACCAAGGCCCTGCGCCACCGAGTACGCAAAAAGCTGCAGCGGAATGATGTCCACCATGGGTGAGAACATTGGCTCGGTCGCCGGTACGCGCAGCACGTAGTCCGCGATTGCGTCAATCGACTCATCGTCGTCAGTCGCCACTGCTACCACGCTCGCGCCGCGGGCTTTCACTTCTGCGAGATTCGAGAGCATTTTTTCGTGCAGCGCGGGGTCGGTCACGACGGCAACGACCACGACGCCGGGTTCGATGAGCGCGAGCGGTCCGTGCTTTAACTCACCGGCCGGGTACCCCTCAGCGTGCAAGTAACTGAGCTCTTTTAGTTTCAAGGCACCTTCGAGGGCAGTTGGAAAACCCACGTGTCGACCGAGAAAGAAGAAGTCGCGCGCGCCACTGAGCTGCTTGGCGACGTCCTTCACACTCTCTCGTCGATCAAGGGCACTCGCCACCTGTGCGGCCACGGCGTTCAGACCGAGGAAGAGAGCGTCGACGTCAAGTGCGGGAAGCGTTTCGCGCAGTTGCGCGAGGCGCAGTGCCAATAGTTCCAACGCCGCGACTTGGGCGACGAAGACTTTCGTCGACGCGACGGAAACTTCGAGGCCCGCTCGCGTGTAGATGACGGCGTCGGATTCGCGCGCGAGCGACGAGTCCACGATGTTGGTGACCGCGACAACTCGTGCACCGCGCCGCTTCGCCTCGCGGATCGCCTGAATGGTGTCGATCGTCTCGCCACTTTGGGAGATTCCAATGACGAGCGTGCCGATCTCCACGATGGGATCGCGGTAGCGATATTCGCTCGCGATATCGACCTCGACGCTAATTCTGGCCCAACGCTCTATGGCGTACTTGGCGACTTGGCCGGCGTGGTGCGACGTACCCGCCGCCACGATTACGACGCGTTTGATGCCGTGCAGTTCTTCGTCAGAGATGCGCAGTTCGTCAAAGGTGATCGTGCCGTCGCTGCGGCGCCGATCGAGCAACGTGGCGCGAATGGCGTCGGGCTGTTCGTTGATCTCCTTGGTCATGAAGTCTTCGTGACCACCTTTTTCGGCAGTCTCTAAATCCCAATCAATGCTGAGCGGGCGAAGGTGCACGGGCACGCCGTCGAGATCGACGGCTCGAAAACCCTCGGGCGCTAGTCGAACGATCTCGTCGTCGTTCACCGCGTAAAAAGCCGTCGCTCGATCGAGAATGGCGGGAATGTCACTCGCCAAATACGTCACGCCCGGCGCCGTGCCGACGATAAGTGGCGAGATGCGCCGCGCCGCGACAATGACGTCGGGTTCAGTGGCGTCCATCGCGGCCACGGCGAAGGCGCCGCGAACGACGAGGAGACTTCGCCGCACCGACTCGATAAGGTCGAAACCATTCGCGCGCGACTCTTCAATGAGGTGGGCCAGTACCTCAGAGTCGGTGCGAGAACTAAAGAAGTGACCACGAGCTTCGAGGTTGCCCTGGAGTTCGGTGTGGTTCTCAATGATGCCGTTGTGAATGATGGCAACGTTGCCCGAGCAGTCGAGGTGAGGGTGGGCGTTCATTGCTTCAGGGGCGCCGTGCGTGGCCCAGCGAGTGTGGCCTATGCCAGAATGAAAGCCCGAGGGGGCGTGCTCGCACTCTTCCTTAAGGGCCTTTACCGACTCCGTGCCAACGGCCGTTCGTGCTCGCCAGGTCTCACCGGGGCGCACTAAGGCAACGCCGGCGGAGTCGTACCCGCGGTACTCTAGGCGCGCGAGGCCCTCGAGCAGTGTTGCCAGAGTGTCGGAGGTTCCAACGACCCCAATGATGCCGCACATATCCCTCAGCCTACTCGCGGCTTTTTAACCGGCTTTCGAGCGCGGGCTACGAAGCGTAGAGGGCCTTGAGGCGCTCGCTAAAGACGTCCACGAACTCAGCGTTCAGCGCTTCGATCATTATTCGAACCAGCGGCTCAGTGCCCGAGGGACGAATGAGCAGTCGAACGTCGTCGCGATTGACCGCGTAGATCTCGAGAAGCTCGTTGAAGATCTCCTGGACCACGTCGTCGCTGAAGTGCTCGAGGGCAACACTGAAGAGCTCTTGGGGCACGCGGCGCCACGCGCTTCCAGCGATCTCGGCCAGAGGACCGCGACGAACGACTAACTCCGCCAAGATCAGCCCGCTCAGCAGTCCATCCCCGGTCGGCGCGACGTCTCGAAAGATGACGTGGCCCGACTGTTCGCCACCCAAGAGCCACGACTTCTGCTCGAGGGCGAGTAGCACGTTGCGATCGCCCACGTCGGTCTCTTCGATCTCGATGCCAGCAGCGTCGAGTGCTCGGCGCAACCCGAGATTGCTCATGGTGGTAACGACGAGTCCCCCACCAAGCACACCTCGCTCGAGGCGGTCGAGCGCGAAGAGCACCATGAGATCGTCACCGTCGCGAACGGTGCCTTCGGCGTCGACGGCGATCAGTCGATCGGCGTCACCGTCGAGGGCCAGACCGAGGTCCGCACCGGTGTTTCGCACCGTCTCAATGAGGCTCTCCACGTGCGTCGATCCCGACGCTTCGTTGATGTTGCGGCCATCGGGACGGTCGTGAATCATCAGCAGTTTCGCGCCCGTGGACACAAAGAGTTCGTGGGCGACGTGTGAGGCCGCACCGTTCGCGCAGTCCACCACGATTGAAAGCGACGAGAGATCGGCGGGCGCGAGTTGGCGTAACTGATCGATGTAGTCGCGCTCGGCCGATTCGTCAATGACCACCTCGTCGAAGCTCAACGAGGCGGGACCTTCGGCGACGTTGAGCGCACTCTCGAGGGCCGCTTCGCTGGCGTGGTCGAGCTTCGCGCCGCCGACCCCGAGGACTTTGAGGCCGTTGTCGTAATAAGGGTTGTGCGAAGCCGACACAACAACGCCCGCGCCACCACGTTGTTTGGCAATCACCGCGACACCAGGTGTCGTGAAGTACCCGAGGTTGACGCCAGTGGCGTCGCCGTCACGAAGACCGGCGAGAACGGCCATGGCGAGCGAGGGCGAGCTCTCTCTGGTGTCGTAGCCAACGAAGACGGGAACCGAAAAGACCGCCGCGACGCCACGACCGAGGCGATAGGCGAGTTCGGGTGTTATCTCGTCGCCAGTTCGTCCTCGAATGCCATCCGTGCCAAATCGCACAGGCACAACGATTAACGCTTGGAGTACTGAGGAGCCTTGCGAGCCTTCTTGAGGCCGTATTTCTTGGACTCTTTCTTGCGTGAGTCACGAGTGAGCAAGCCGGCCTTCTTCAAGGCGGGACGCACTCCTTCGTCAATTTTCAAGAGTGAACGCGAGATGCCAAGACGCAGCGCCCCGGCCTGACCGGCCACGCCGCCGCCTTCAATAGTGGCGTCGATGTCGTAGGTCTGCTGCGCGTCGATAAGGCGGAGGGGCTCCATCACCATCTGACGGTGCGTCGCTGAGGTGAAGTAGTTGTCAAAGGCACGCGAGTTGATGGTGATGGTCCCAGTGCCGGGACGAAAGCGCACGCGCGCTACTGCTTCTTTGCGACGTCCGGTGGTCTGAGTGAGAGGTATCGGCATGACGTTCCTTAACCGCGACGAATCGCTGCAGTGTCGTAGGGCTTTGGTGCTTGAGCGATGTGCGGGTGCTCGGCGCCGGCGTAGACGAACAACTTGTCCATCTGTTGGCGACCCAAACGATTCTTTGGCACCATGCCGCGAACGGCGTCAGCAACCAGCTTCGCGGGGTCGGTGTCCATCAATGTCTGCCACGAGGTCGAGCGAAGTCCGCCCGGGTAACCGGAGTGGTGGTAGTGAAAGTTCTGAGCCAACTTGTTGGCGGTCACGACGATCTTGTCGGCGTTGACGATGATGACGTAGTCGCCGGTGTCGACGTGAGGAGCGAAAAAGGTGCGGTGCTTGCCGCGCAGCAACGAAGCGGCCACGGTCGCCACGCGTCCAAGGATGAGACCCTCGGCGTCAATGGTCAGCCACTCGCGCGTCAACTCACTCGTTTTTGGTGAATACGTCTTCACAGTTCTTCCTTCAGCGAAATCTTCGGAGTAACCCCGACGGGGTCCGAAGGGACTCTCCATCTTAGGAAATTTCGGGCCCTCTAAGCAAGTTCATGGATTTAAACCCTCGCGACGAAGGCCCATCGCCCTTCCTCAAGTTCAGGGCAGGTTAGTGGCTCTCGCGTCCGCGTAGGGCCCTTTGAGGCTCTTTCGCGGCCCTTCGACGGCTCCATCGACCCCATAAAGGCCCGAAATCCCTCTCCCCCTGGGCTTTTTCTCACCAGATGGTGACGCGCTCGGTTGGCTCGAGCCAGAGCGCGTCACCTGACTGAACGTTAAAGGCTTCGTAGAACTCGTCGAGATTTCGCACGATCTGGTTACAGCGAAAGACCGGCGGTGAGTGCGGGTCAATCGCCAAAAGACGTTCAACCTCTTCGGTCCTCGCCTGGTGTTGCCAGGCCTGGGCCCAGGAGAGAAAGAATCGTTCAGCACCGCTCAGACCATCGACCACGGGCGGCTCCGCGCCGCCAAGAGAGATGAGGTACGCCTTCCACGCAATGCCCACACCGCCGAGGTCGCCAATGTTCTCGCCAATCGTCAGCGCGCCGTTCACGTTTTGGTCGGGCGCTTCGTGTGGTGAGAGCGCGTCGTACTGCGCGATCAGCGAACGCGTGCGCTCTTCAAAGGCCGCGCGGTCCTCGTGCGTCCACCAGTCGGTGAGTCGACCCGCCCCGTCGAACTTCGATCCCTGGTCGTCGAAGCCGTGACCGATCTCGTGTCCAATCACCGCACCAATTCCCCCGTAGTTAGCCGCTTCGTCTCGAGCAACGTCAAAGAATGGAAACTGAAGAATCGCCGCGGGAAACACGATCTCGTTGAAACCGGGGTTGTAGTACGCGTTCACGGTTTGAGGGGTCATGAACCACTCGTCGCGGTCGATCGGCTTGCCAACTTTGGACAGTTGACGAGCGAACTCAAATACGTTCGCGGCGCGCACGTTCAAGAGGAGATCACTCGGATCAATCTCGAGCAACGAGTAGTCGCGCCACCGAGGCGGGTAACCGATTTTGGGTGTGAAGGCGGCGAGCTTCTCGAGGGCGCGATGGCGAGTCTCCTCGCTCATCCACTCGAGTGTCGTAATACTTTGGCGATACGCGCTGACGAGATTGGCCACGAGCCCGTCCATACGTTCTTTCGCGACGGGCGGAAAATGACGATCGACATAGATCTGACCGAGCGCCTCACCCATCGCACCTTCGACCAAGGAGACCCCGCGCTTCCAGCGTGCGCGGAGTTCTTGCGCGCCGGTAAGCGTGCGGCCATAGAAATCAAAATGCTCGTCGACAAACACCGACGAAAGATACGGCGCGTTCCCACTTATGACCTGCCAGGAGAGCCAATCTTTCCAGGCGTCGAGGTGCACGTCATCAAAGAGTTCCGCGAGATCGTGCGTGAAGCTGGGTTGGCGAAGGACGACTTCATTGAAAGAACGCGAAGAGCCCACGAGAGCGCTCGACCACTCGTCCAAACTCGTCGGTTCTTCGACGCCGGCGTCGAGTAATCCTTCGTGAAAGAGATCGCGTGCGGCGGGCCATTCGAAGAGGTTGTACGTCTTTTCGCTGTCACGCGAGGTGACGTTATCCCAGTGGCACTTCGCGATCTGGGTCTCGAGTTCGAACACGCGATCGGCGCGCGACTGCGCGTCGCTGAGCCCCGCGAGGGCGAACATGCGTCGAACGTGCACGACGAACGCAGCGCGAATCGCGGCGAAGTGCTCTTCTCGGTAGTAGCTCTCGTCGGGAAGCGAGAGGCCGCCTTGCTCGAAGAAGGCGAGGTAGCGCTCGGGACTCCCCGGGTCGTTATCGACGAATACTTCATAAAAGCCAGCGAATCCTTGGCTCTGCAGTTCGCCAATCGTCTTGAACAGCTGGGCGATTGACCCAACGAGTGCGACCAGTTCGAGGGGCGAGCGAAGAGGGTCAGCGCCCAGCGCCTCGACGCGACGTTCGTCCATGAAACTGGTGAAGAGATCACCAAACCTGCGCGCTGCACTGCCACCGGGCGCCGACTGCGCCTCTTCGACAATGGCGCGGATCGCCTTCTCGGACTCTTCGACGAGCACCATGAACGAGCCGTAGCTCGCCTTGTCCGCGGGAATCGGCGTTCGTTCAATCCAGCGCTGATTCACGTAGTGAAAGAGGTCATCTTGGGGGCGAATTTTGTCACTTAAGTCGCCAAGGGCAATGCCTGAAACGAGTGAGCTTTCTGTCATGGCGAACAGCCTACCGAGCGTTCGCGCACGCTCACCACGAGCAATCAGAGCTTGTGCGCGACGACGTTTAGTTGAAGTCGTCGTCGTTGGGAGCTGAGCGCACGCTACGCGAACCCGACGAGAACCCACTGGGCGTGCGTTGTGGCGGACGATGCGGCGACTCGGTGGAGAGTCGTATATGAGGCCGTGGTCCCGACCACGGCGCCGGTGGCGCGATGATGTGCGCCGCAAGTCGATAGGCAACCTTTTCGTAGTTGACGCGCCAACCCACGAACTCGGGCCACGCCTGCTCGGCACTGCGTTCCATTTCAAACCCGGCTTCGCGCATCATGTTGACCGCCTCTTCAAACTCCTCGTACGTGAGCATGATGGGACCCGCGGGATTGGGGTCCGTTTCGACCTCCCAGCCCAGTGTCACGGCGATGCGATTGAGCGCGGTGAAGCCCATGCGAAGACAGAGTCGGGCCTGCGAGGACGCTTTGGTCGGAGCTAAGGCGAGATGCATGGCGGCGGCGTCGAGTACCGAGAGCAGTCCCACGAGCCACGAGTACCAGGGTTCGGGCGAGCGAAAAAGCAGCAGGACCGGATAGGTCGTGTGACTTTCGGCGAGTTCTGCGGACCACTCCTCCCACGAGGAGTAAAAGTCCGGCAAGGTATCGGTGATGCCGACGATCTGATGGCGCATCAAGATCTCTGGACCCCAGGCGGGAACACCCGAGCGGCTTTCGAGCATGGCCACCAAGCTTTCGCGCTGATTAAACGACGCGTAGAGACTCGGCAAGTAGGCGATCTGTAACGTCACGATGACCAACCACGTGGCACCAACCGTGATGTCGAGGGCAATGTTTTCCGCGCCCCCTGGATGAATCGCGCCCACCGTGAAAAGACTCGTGGTTGCCTGTTGCAACGCGTTCGCCACGCTGTGCGTCGTGGCGTAGAGCATCAGGGTAAAGGCAACGATGAGGCCTATGGCCCACGAAATGAGCTGTGCCACGATGCAGACCGGTCCCGTGGGCGCGAGAATGGCGTCTTTCGTTTCGTAGCGCCGAGCCATCTGTGAAAGCCCGATGAAGGTGAGTCGGACCATGGAGTTGATCTCGAGTGAGATTCTCTCAAAGCCACGCGGTCGACGCGGCAGCACAAGCGTAAAAAGGACATTGGCCCCGACGATGAGGCTAAAAATCAGTCCGAGAACGAAGAGCAACGCACTCACGCGTGGACACCCGTGAACTGACGCGCTTGGTCGCAAGTCCGGCTCGGCGAGATCTGTTCGTTCGGCACTGCGCACCCTCCCTAACGGCGGTGAGGTGATGTTAGGTCCTCGTCGCCGCGTGCACAACGCTCGGCGTGGGACGCCGTCTTTACGTTGCGTCGAGGTAGCCAACACCGACGAGCGCGAGCCCACCGGCGGGCGCGGCTTGGGGCAACTGGTACCGGCTCAAGCTCTCAAGGCGCTCCACGATGATGTCGGCTGGCAGCTCACCTTGGCCAATGGCGACCATGGTTGACGTGAGACAGCGCACCATGTTGTGACAGAACGACTGGGCGCGAATCGTGAGTCGAACGACTGGTGCGTGCCTGGGACTCATGATCCACTCGTCGTCTAGTCGCTCCCATCGTGCGGCGATTACCTTGCGAAGTAGTGGCTCGTCAGCACGCGTGTTCGTCGGGCGTCGACAGAACGCACGAAAGTCGTGCGTGCCCAGGACATCTTTAGCGCCACGGTTCATTGCTTTTATATCCAAAGGTCCTCGCACCGACCACGCCCACGCGTTGGTCGATGCAAGTCCCGGCGGCGAAGATTCGAGCACCAAGTAGCGGTACTCGCGCCACGTGGCGGAGAAGCGTGCGTGAAACTCTTGGCTCACGAGTTCGGCACGCAGGATCTGTACGCGCCCGCGCATCTGTTTGTTAAGCGACGTCATAAGGCGCTCACTGTCGAGCGAGCGAACCTTCGTCACGATTGGTAGGTCAACGTGCACGACTTGTTGAAAAGCGTGGACACCGGAGTCGGTACGCCCCGCGCCCACGATCAACGGCTCGTGTTCGAGTCGCAGCGATTTGGCCATCGTCGCGCGCAGTAACCCCACGACCGTGTCGTGTTGAGGTTGGTACGCGAAACCACTAAAGGCCTGACCGTCATAGGCCAGGTCGAGGCGCCAGCGTTGCGTGGCGCCTAGTGGATCAGACGAATTCAATGCGCGCCATCGGGGCGTTGTCGCCCTGACGCGGTCCTAGCTT
>Ga0208357_1001800_pt1 | contig 15157 bp, 12 predicted proteins | sample NGESurdeep092012_6_FD_184487 | JGI IMG/M metagenome (GOLD analysis project Ga0208357, IMG submission 184487) | Arctic peat soil microbial communities from Barrow, Alaska - NGEE Surface sample F52-2 deep-092012 (SPAdes) | ecosystem: Environmental > Terrestrial > Soil > Wetlands > Peat ... | reverse complement strand
TCGGATCGCTGTTTGGCTTGCGCAGGAGCAGCTCAAATTCGGAAATTTCAAACGGACGCACGTCGTTCATAGGTTGTCGCCGTGACGATGCCACAAGCCGGGCTTGCGGTCACGCGCGAAAAATCAGGCATGATGCCGGAACAGGCGTTTCTTGTTCGCGAGCAGATACCAGACGATCAAAATGTTCAGCCCAAGCACGATGAGCAGCCCGATTTTGGGATGATGAAATAATTGCGGATGCGGTTGCTCCTCCGTTTCGAGCTGGTGGCGACGGAGCAGTTCAAAAATTTCCACCGGGATGAAAAACGCCGATTCGCCGATCGTCAGCCATATCGCCCATTTCACGCGGAACGCCAGGCCGAAGCCCTCGACGAGCAGGAATAATCCGCAGAGAAACATGCCCGACGCCACCACACGCATATTGTTCGGCGTGATCGTGTCCAGCCAGCCGGCGATGGCCGTGAAAAAACTTCTTTCGGGGTCGAGATGCACCCATTGTAGAAACTGGTTGAACAAATCCGGCAAATCCTTGTTCGCCAGCGAGAGAACGCCCAGCGCCAGCGACAACAGCGCGGCGCCTTTGATCAATTTGACCGCGATGATGAAATACAGCGTCGGCGCGAGCTTTTTCTCCGGCAAAATGACTTTGGTGTCGGACATCAGCGGATTTTTGGCAAAAGCCAGTTTAACAATTCTGAAATGGCAACACGCTCCTGTTTTCCATCGTCGCGATGGCGGATGGTCACAGTGTCTTTCAAATTTAATTCCGGTTTTTCGCCGAGCGTGTCAAAGTCAATCGTCACGCAGAACGGCGTGCCCGCCTCGTCCTGACGCGCGTAGCGTTTGCCAATCGAACCGCCTTCGTCGTAAAATACATTCATCCATGGGCGCAACAATTCGAGCACTTCCTGCGCCTTCTTGACGAGTTCCGGTTTGTTTTTCAGCAGCGGAAAAATGCCCGCTTTGAACGGCGCGACGCGTGGATGAAATTTCATCGTCACGCGCGTTTCGCTTTTGCCTTTGTCGTCCGTCTCGGTGACTTCGGAATACGCATTCGCGATGAGCGCGAGGATCAAACGGTCCACGCCCGCGCTCGGCTCGATGACGTGCGGAATGTATTGGCCCTTCGCCAGGCCGTTCGCGTCGTCCGTCGCCTGCTTCGAGATTTGCTCCGGCGTTTCATCTGGCTTGGCGGATTTCGTCAGATAATTTTTGCGGTTGTCGTAATAACGCTTCCACAAATCATCCTGCTTTTCCTTCGGCAACTTTGCCCACGCAGCGCGCAATTCCTCGTCGAACACGCCCATCGGCTTGCCGGAAAAACGCTGGTGCTGGCTCAAGTCAAAATCGCTGCGCGCGGCGATGCCTTCAAGTTCGTCGCCGGCCACGTTGCCGTCGTCGTCCTTTTTGCTGAACGGAAATTTGAACAAAATATCCGTGCAGGCGCGCGCGTAATGCGCCAATTCTTCTTTGGTCTGAATGTGAAAACCGAGCGTCGAACGATCCAGCCCGATGCCTTCGTAAAAGCGCACACGTTCCTCGACCCAGTATTGATGCCATGCCTGCCAGCCCCAGTTGGATTGTAGCCGCGCCTCGTCAGAGCGCGGACTGTCCGCGTTTTTACAAACGCGGCTACTGACATCCGCTGCGCTTGCGACTTTTCCGTGGATGGCCTCGATGACTTCGTCCGGCTTGATGAAAAATTCCAGTTCCATCTGCTCGAACTCGCGCGAACGGAAGGTGAAATTGCGCGGTGTGATCTCGTTGCGAAATGCTTTGCCAACTTGGGCGATTCCGAATGGAATTTTCTGCCGCGAGGTTTCGAGAACATTTTTGAATTGTGCGAAAATTGCTTGCGCGGTTTCAGGACGTAAATAAGCGATATTCTCGCCTGATTCAATCGGTCCGGTATGAGTTTTGAACATCAAGTTAAATGGACGGGCTTCAGTCAACATCATTCCGCTTTCGGGATGAAAATCAGTCGAGTTGTTCACTTTTTCAGTTCGCTCTCCTAACAAAATAAAATCGACACACTCGTTTTGTGTGTAAAATTGATTAGCAAGTTTTTGCGCGCTTTCCACTGGTTTTCCAAGCGGTAGCAAAATGGAGCAATCCTTGAAAAGAGCATCCGCATGATACCTCGATGCTATAACTTTCAAATGTTCTAAATGTTTTGGATTTTCCTTAATTTCATCAAATCGGTCGGAATTCCCTGTGTCGATGCTTGCCTGCCTTAAGTCCGATTCAGAAAGATTTTTTTTGAGTAAATCTTGAAGCATTTCGATGTTTTGAAGAGAAGGTGCAAATTCTTCAATTAAATTCCAAAATTGTTTATTCTCTTGGGAGCGGCGATAAACTCCGGCATAACGGATTACAGTTCCAGACTGCGGTTCAACTTGATCTGCACGAACGAGTTTTTTTGTTAGCAAACAAGCACGCATTGTATCCGCGAACGTGTCCACATGGCCGCTGGCTTTCCAGATTTGCGGCGACATGATGATGGTCGCTTCGAGGCCGGCGACGTCGTCGCGCTGGCGGGTCATGGCGTGCCACCAGAGTTCCTTGACGTTGCGCTTGAGTTCCGCGCCGAGCGGGCCGTAATCCCAAAAGCCGTTGATGCCGCCGTAAATCTCGGAGGACTGAAACACAAACCCGCGCCGCTTGCACAGCGACACGATCTTTTCCATCTGCAAATTTTCTTTTGGCTCGGCCATCGGGTCGGGCAGTGTTCGCCAATTCCATGAAGAAATCAATCACGAAGACGGAAAAATGGCGGCCAGTCTGGTGGGGCGAGACTACTGACGAGCCGCAATGCGGTTGAGACTTTTGATTTCCCGGCTCGCGGAGACGCTCGCCCCACCTGTCAGTCATCACTCCTTTTTTGTGAATAACTTTTCCGCCGTTGCGTGAAATTCACGCGCGGTGCGTGAAATTTTCACGCATTCGGCTCCGGCGAGGAAAATCATTTTGCGGTTTTGCTTGGATTTCTGCAATAAATGCGGTTGGCATCGGCCATGCTAAACATATTTTAGAAATCCGGTTGACAGCAGGTGAAATTTTAGTAATCTTTGCCAACTGTCCCCGGACGAAAAAAACAAAAACTGAACAACTGTCAACTTATGAAAAAGCAAATCAAACAAAAATCGGCGTTCACGCTCATCGAGCTGCTCGTCGTCATCGCCATCATCGCCATCCTCGCGGCCATGCTGCTCCCGGCGCTCGCCGCCGCCAAGAAGAAGGCCCAGAAAATCAACTGCGTCAACAACCTCAAGGAAATCGGCCTGGCCTTCCACGAATGGGAAGGCGACAATGAAGACCATTATCCGATGGCGGTCTCTTCTACCGCAGGTGGCGCTCAAGAGTATGTGTCTTCTGCCGGCGTAGCTTCAGTAAAGCTCAATCCCGGCATGGCTTTCATGGTGATGTCCAACGAATTGAGCACGCCTAAAATTTTGTATTGCACTTCCGACAACTATCATACTGGTGGTCCCGCCACAATTTGGACTTATCAAGCTGTGTTGGGTGCCGTAACTGCCCCCCCAGTTGCACAAAGTGGCGCCGGCAATATCAGCTATTTCATCAACGGCGACGCAACGGAAACTGACCCGCAGGCGATTATAGACGGCGACGAGAATATCGGCAATGTAGGCACTGCAAACAGTAATCCTTCATCGTGGTGCTTTGGTGCAACAGCAGCAGGGGCGCCAACCAGTGCTAAGTCAGAATGGCTCAATCAATCAGCTGATTGGTCGAATGTTTCTCCTGGCTCGTGGGCTTGGACCTCATCAGATTTTCACGCGAAGTCTGGGAACCTCGGCTTGGCCGACGGCAGCGTCCAGCAAGCCACCGTCTCTCGTCTTCATGACTATCTTACACAATCCACCAATGTGGTTTCACAACCATATTTTAACTTTCCGAGATGATATTGAGTTTGCTCACATCAACGCGGCAGCCTTCCGGCTGCCGCGTTTTTTATTTTGCATCTGATGTTTGTTTCGGTCCTGTGGTTTGAAAAACCGGCGTCACGCCGGCATGGCAATCATTGCGTGCCTTCCCCGTTCTTTTTCGCCTCCCGTTGCTCCGCGAAGAAACTTTGCAGCAGCGCGCGACATTCCGCCGCGCGCACGCCCGTCGTGATTTTGCAACGATGGTTCAACGTGGGAAATTGCAGCAAGTTCATTGCGCCGCCCGCCGCGCCGCCTTTCGGATCGCTTGCGCCAAAAACCACCCGTGCCAGCCGCGTGTGGACAACCGCGCCCGCGCACATCGGGCAAGGCTCTTTCGTGACGTAAAGCGTGCAATCCGTCAGCCGCCAGTCGCCGGCGGCCTGCTCGGCCTGCGTGAGCGCGAGCATTTCGGCATGGGCGGTCGCGTCCTTGAGCAGTTCAACCTGGTTGAACGCACGCGCGATAATGCGGCCTCCCCGCACGATCACCGCGCCGACCGGCACTTCGCCCGCGTCTCGCGCGCGCGCCGCCTGGCGCAACGCCTCGCCCATGAAATAATCGTCGCTTTGCAGGTCAATGACGGGTTCGCTCATAATTTATTTCAATGCTCAATGTTTCTTCCAATGTCCACTCGTTCCGCCCGTCCGCTTGGCAATGGCAGTGCGCCGCGAAAAAGCCGCCGCGAAACTGCCAGAACCACGGCCAGATTTGTTCGCGGTCAGTCTGCGGGATTTTCAGCGCCGCGATTTTGTCGCGCGGAAAAAAACCAAAGCGCCCTTCTGCGTGCGGCGGCGGGAGCGATTGCAATTTCACCTTCACCTCGAACAAAAACATCAGCCAGTGCGCCTGGCCTTGATAACCATATTCGCTGACCAGCCCGGCCAGATACAGAGCGGACGGCGCGAGCGACAGCCCGATTTCCTCGCGTGCCTCGCGGCAGGCGCAGGCGTAGGGCGATTCGCCAAGGTTCATTTTCAACTTGCCGCCGCACGGACTCCAGAATCCGCGGTTCGGCTCCTGCGCGCGTTCGAGCAAAAGAATTTCTTCCCGGGCGTTGAAACAATAAAGCAATGTGGCGATTTTGTAGGGCAAAGCCATCGGACAAAGTTTTGAGTTTTGGGTTTTGATTGTCGAGTCTGGAAACGGACTTCCGATAAACAGACTTTGCCCGGCTCCGAAAATCGCTTAAATAAAGCCATGTTTCGTCCGCGCCTCATCGCCCTGCTGCTCGCGCTCGGCACGCTTGTCGTGTTCCTGCCCGCCGGACGGTTCGGCTTTGTCAACTATGACGATCCGGATTACGTCACGGAAAACAACTTTGTAAAAAACGGGCTGAACTGGACGGACATCCGATGGGCGTTTTCCACCTTCCACGCCAGCAACTGGCATCCGCTTACGTGGCTTTCCCTCATGACCGACGGCACGTTGTTCGGGCTGAATGCCGGAGTGATGCACCTTGTCAACGTCCTCTTTCATGCCGTCAACGCGGCGCTGCTCTTCATTCTGCTGTCGCGGCTCACGCAAAAAACCTGGCCGTCCGCCTTCGTCGCCGCGCTGTTCGCATGGCATCCGCTGCACGTCGAGTCCGTCGCATGGATTTCCGAGCACAAGGACGTTTTGAGCACGTTCTTCGCGCTGCTTTCGCTGTTGGGCTACGCGGAATTCGTCATGGAAAACCGGCGGCGCGGCTGGTGGCTTGCGCTGTTTTTTTTCGCGCTCGCCTTGCTGGCCAAGCCGATGGTCGTCACCCTGCCGTTTGTCCTGCTGCTGCTGGATTTTTGGCCGCTCAACCGGGTTGCAAGTTCCAAGTTGAAGGTTGAAAGTCCGGCGTTTCGCAGCCTGCAACCTTCAGCTTTTGGCCCGCTGCTGTTTGAAAAAACCCCCTTCTTCCTGCTCTCGGTTGCCGCGAGCATTGTCACCTGCCTGGCGCAGCGTGGAGCCATGGCTTCGCTGGAAAAGGTGGCTTTGCCGTTACGTCTGGAAAATTTGCCGGTCGCTTATGCGGGCTACCTGTTGAAAATTTTCTGGCCAGTCAACCTTGCTTTTTTTTATCCGTTGACCGCACCGGCATTTTCAACCATCGCTGCCGCCATGGTGTTTCTGCTGGCGATTTCCATTTTTTGCTGGCGCACGCGGCGGTTGTTTCCGTATGTGACCGTTGGCTGGCTCTGGTTTCTCGGAACGCTTGTGCCGGTCATTGGCATCGTGCAGGTGGGCGAACAGGCGATGGCCGACCGCTATTCCTATTTTCCAGCCATCGGCATTTTTATCATCGTCGCCTTCGGCGTCCGAGATATGGCCGCCCGGTTTCCGTCCGCAAAACCGGCGCTGGCGGCGGCGGCGATTCTGATCCTCGCCGGCTGTGTGCTGGCCACAGGAAATCAATTGAGTTACTGGAAGACGGATGAAACGCTCTTTGCCCACGCAGTTGACGTGACCAAAAACAACGAGATCGCGCATATCAATCTAGGCGTTGTCTATGAAAAACAAGGGCGAGGCGCCGAAGCCATGAACGAATACCAACAGGCGTTGGAAATCAATCCCCATCGCGCCAACAATTACAACAACATCGGCGACTTGCTGGACAAAGCCGGCGAGCCGGCCAAAGCCCTGGCCGAATATCAGACCGCCCTGCAGTTGAACCCGGATGCGGTTGAAGTGCATCTCAACCTCGGCGGCGTGCTGGTTGAACTTAAACAGTTCGACGAAGCCGCCAAACATCTCCGTCTTGCGGCAAAGCTCAAGCCAGACGACGCGCGGCCTCATTTCGAAATGGCCAAGGCGCTCCTCAAGCAGGGCCGCGACGCCGGGGCCGTTGATGAATTTCAACAGGCGCTTCGACTTGATCCCGACAATGTCAGGATTCTGGCCTTCACGGCGCGCGTTCTCGCAGCGGATGAAAATGCCGCCCTGCGCGACGGCCGAACCGCACTCGTTCTCGCCACCCGTGCCAACACACTTTCAGACAACAGCCAGCCGGCGGCGATTGACGCGCTGGGCATGGCCTGCGCGGAAACCGGTGATTATGCCAACGCGCAAATCTGCGCCCAAAAAGTGCTTGATCTCGCCAGTGCCATGCAGATAAAGGACACCGGACCAATGCGGACGAGGCTTGAACTTTACCAGGAACACAAGCCGTGGCGCGAATCCTTCCTTGCCACCAACGCGCCGCCGAAAGATTAATTCATCCTCTCGCCGGCTGCCTGCGCGGCGATGATGGCCTGTTTTGAAAAAATTCCATTGTCAGCGCGCCGCAAAAAATTAGAATCACTTTTCCGAAATGAAAACATTCAACATCGCGGCGCTCGCTGGCGACGGCATTGGCCCGGAAGTCATGCGCGAGGCCATCAAGGTTCTCCGTGTCACCGAAAAAAAATTCGGATTCACCCTCAACATCACCGAAGCACCCGTCGGCTGGGCGGGAATTGACGCCGCCGGAAAAGCGCTGCCGGACGCCACGCTCGCGCTTTGCAAAAAGTCGGACGCCATTTTGTTCGGCTCGGTCGGCCTGCCGGACCGCGACCCGACGATTCCGAAAGAGGAGCGTCCCGAACGCGCCGCGCTGCTGCGAATCCGGAAAGAATTCGGCCTGTTCGCCAATTTACGCCCGGTGAAATTGCCGAAAGCTCTCGCGCACGCCTGCCCGCTCGCGAAAGAACGGCAGGGCGGCGGAATTGACATCTTGGTCGTGCGCGAGCTGACGGGCGGAATGTATTTCGGCCAGCCTAAAAAAACCGAGGACATCGGCGGCGGGAATTTTCGCGCGATTGACACGATGGTTTATACGACGCCGGAAATCGAGCGCATCGCGCATGTCGCGTTCAAGGCTGCGCAATTGCGCCGCAAGAAACTGGCGAGCATTGACAAGGCGAACGTGCTGGAAAATGGAATCCTCTGGCGCGAAGTTGTCACGCGCGTCGGCAAAAATTATCCCGGCGTGACGCTGGAACATCAATTCGTGGACAACGCCGCCATGCAGCTCGTTTTGAAGCCGGCGCAGTTTGACGTGATGCTCTGCGAGAATATGTTCGGAGACATTTTGAGCGACGAGGCGGCGGCGCTCGGGGGTTCGCTGGGAATGTTGCCCAGCGCAAGCCTCGGCGCATCGAACGGCGGACAGACCTTTGGCTTTTACGAGCCGGCGGGCGGCACCGCGCCGGACATTGCCGGGAAAAATCTGGCGAATCCCATCGCGCAGATTTTATCGGGCGCGCTGATGCTGCGCCACAGTTTTGGTTTGAACGACGCGGCTGCGGCGATTGAAAACGCCGTCGCAAAGGCAATTGAAGAAGGCAACCGCACTGGCGACATTTTCAATCCGAATGAAACCGGCGCGCGAAAAACCGGCACCCGAGAAATGGGCGATGCGATTGCGGCGGCGATTTGAGGGTGCTGCCTGAAAGTCGGGAGCGGCTGGCTGAATTTCAGCAATTGACGTTGTTGCCGCAGAGGCCGGGCACTGTGAGCGAACCTGCATTTGATGGATTAAATAAAGGTCATCCGTGCCGCCATGGTAGTTCGCCGGTGCAAAGGCATAAATACCCCGAAATTTTGAATAAAGCTTTGAGCAGCGTTAGGGGAAAGTATTCCAGACCAATTCCGAGTTGTTTGTGATTCCAACGGATGAGCCGTTCCAGTATTCAGATTTTTTGAAATGTTTTGCATGACCGTCGAGGAAACAAAAATTGGCTCCATTGTTATGAATGTTGGTCACTGAACCTCCGTCACCAAGCGCCGGTTTTTGTCCGTTGTCAAATAACCAGACAATTGCAACCGGAGCCGCTGGAATGGCATTGAGTTTAATATTTGGATGATCGGTGGCACCTTGGCCATTGAAACCCTCGTTGAGCGCGTAATGAAAAAGATTGATGCTGGGCGCGACGACACGACGTGGATTTGATGGACACAGCCAGATGTTGCCGCTGACATCCGCCGTCGCGTTGGTTCTCCACGGCATATCGGAGTAGGCTGGCAGTCCCAATGCCTGTGGAAGTTGGATATACCAAGCCTGATATGTGGGATTGGCAAGGTCACTTGCAAGCGGCGTAGCCTTGCCTTCCGGTGGTAAGTGATCGTCATTGTCAGTCACATAAACCTGCGTCGCCAGTCCCCATTGTTTGAGGTTGTTCCGGCAGGCAATCGCCTTTGCCTTGTCTTTCGCCTTGCCCAACGCGGGCAGCAGCATCGCCGCAAGAATCGCGATGATGGCGATGACTACGAGCAATTCAATGAGTGTGAAGGCGCGCCCGGTTTGCCGAGACGGAATTCCTGTCATTTTGAATCTGCACGGGTTCATTTTCAATGGTTCTTGACTTTGACGCGCTTCACACAATCGCCCCCCGATCGAACGGCCTTCCAACCGGCCTGCCCTGTTTGCGGAATATTTTTTGCAAGAATTTGAGCCGTTGGCAAGCGCTTCCGCCAAAAGTTTTCCGCCGTTTCACGGAGATGCAAGCCCGTGACACCTTCGACAAGCAACTTGCTTCTGCCGCCGGAAACGAGCATCTTCTTCAAGCCAAAATGAAAAAAGCGCCATGAAAAAAATCATCTGGATGTCGCTGGTCGCGTCGGCCATTTCAATGCGCGCGGCGGATGTGCCGCAGACCAATTCGCCGTCCGCCGGCACCAACGCGTCCGCGAAGAATGAAGCCGCGACCATCCCCGACGCCACGCACAAGCCCGTCTTCACGACGAACACGGTGACGATTGCCGGGCAGCGCGTCACTTACGTCGCCGAGACGGGAATGCTGCCGATCCTGAAGCCAGACGGCACGACGAGCGCGTCGGTTTTTTACGTCGCCTACACGCGGCAGGGCGAAACGAACAAAGCCGCGCGGCCCGTCACTTTTTGTTTCAACGGCGGCCCAGGCTCGTCGTCGGTCTGGCTGCACCTCGGCGCGCTCGGGCCGCGCCGCGTGAAAATGAACGACGACGGCACGCTGCCCAAGCCGCCGTTTGGCCTCGTGGACAACCCGTATTCGATTTTGGACAACAGCGATCTTGTCTTCATTGACCCGGTGGCGACGGGATTCAGCCGCGCGGCGAAGGACGAAAAGCCGGCGGATTTTTTCAGCGACTCCTCCGACCTGGATTCTGTCGGCGAATTCATCCGTCTCTGGACGACGCGCCACGAACGCTGGCTCTCGCCGAAATTTCTCTGCGGCGAAAGCTACGGCGTCTTCCGCGCGGCGGGGCTGGCGGACCATTTGAGTTCGCGCTACGGAATGTATTTGAACGGGATCATCCTCGTTTCCGGTGTCCTGGATTTCGCGACGATTGAGGACAATCCGGGCAACGACGTGCCGTATCCGCTTTTTCTGCCCGCCTACACCGCAGCGGCGCAGTTCCATGAAAAATTGCCGCCGGACTTGCAGAACGATCTGCCGAAGGCGCTGGCCGAGTCGCGCGCGTTTGCAAAGGGCGAATACGCCTCCGCTCTGCAAAAAGGCGATTCACTCTCCGCCGACGAGCATAAAAAAATTGTCGCCAAACTTGCTCGGCTCACCGGTCTCACGCCGCAGGTCATCGAGGACAACGACTTGCGGATTGACGAAGGCGTCTTCCGAAAACAACTGCTTCACGACCAGGGCTTGATCCTCGGCGCCTACGACGCGCGCATCACCGGGCGCGACGACGATCCCGCGTCGCCGTATCCCGATTTTGATCCGTCGGACGCGGCGGTGCTGGGGCCGTTTTCGGCGGCGATGAATGCCTATGTCCGGGACGAATTGAAATTCGAGGACGACCTGCCCTACGAAATCATCGCCGGCGTCCAACCGTGGAATTACGGCGCAAAAAACAATTACGCCAGCGCGGGCGGCAGGCTCGCGTCCGTGATGAACCAGAATCCCTACATGAAAGTTCTCGTGTTCGGCGGCCGCTGCGACCTCGTCTGCCCGATTGACACCGTGCATTATGCGCTCGACCATATGCAGCTCGACGCGAATTACCGCACGAACATCGCCTACGCCGAGTTCGACGCCGGCCACATGATGTATGTGAACCTGCCGGACTTGAAAAAAATGCACGCGGACTTGGAAAATTTCCTAAAGCCGTGATTTGTAGGAGCCGAGATGACGAGGCTCAAATTTTAATTCCGGTTTCCGGCTTCGGATTTCAGCCAGAGACTCGTCACCTCGTCTCCTACGATTTTATTCGCGGACGCGAATCAAGGTTTTGACGGCGTGATTGCCTGCCGCCATTGACTTGAACAATTCCGGCAACTGCGTCAGCGGACATTCTCCGTCCACAAAATCCTTTGCGCGGATCACGCCGGACTCGATGAAATCCAGCGCGCGGCGGATGGTGCGCGGCGTGTGATGAAAACTCGCCAGCAGCGTGAGGTTGGAATAATGGATGAGTGTCGTGTCCATCGTGATGGTTGCGCCGGAAGGGCAGCCGCCGAAAAAATTCACCGCGCCGCCCTTGCGAACCAGATGCACGGCGGCCTCCCAGACCTCCGGTTTTCCGACCGCCTCGATCACCGCGTCAAAATACGTGTGCGTGGCCGCGCGGATTTTTGAAACCAAATCCGAGCCGTCGCCGATGTCAATGGTTTGCGACGCGCCAAGATTTTTCGCCGCTTCAAGCCGCGCCGCGCGGCGTCCGGCAACTGTGACTTCGCAGCCAAGATTTTTTGCGAGCGCGGCGAACATCAGCCCGATCGGCCCTGCGCCAAGGATCAAAACATTCTGCCCGGCGCGCAATTTCAAATCCTCGATTCCCTGCACGACGCACGCGAGCGGCTCGGTGAGCGCGGCGTCGCGGAAATCCGTTTCCGGCTTCAGACGCAGCAGGTTTTTTTGAACGATGCGCTCCGGCACAATGATGGATTCCGCATAAGCGCCGTTGAGGAACAGCAAATCTTCGCAAAGATTTTCCTGTCCGGCGCGGCAATGGAAACACCCGCCGCACGGCGCGGAATTGGCCGCGACCACGCGGTCGCCAATTTTCCATTCGGCAGGGCGCGTTACTCCGTGCGCGCCGCTTCCGTTTGGTGGGGCGAGGCTGCTGACGAGCCGGCTCGCGGGGACGCTCGCCCCACCGTCGTCGGCCAGGGGACTGCCCGCCCTGCCATCCGCGATTTCACAAATTGTTCCGGCGAGTTCATGGCCGAAAACGGCGGGCGGGACGATCATCTTGGCATGGTAGCCGCGCTTGAAAACCTTGAGGTCGGTGCCGCAGGTGAGCGCGGCCTCGATGCGGATGCGGACTTCGCCGGGCTTGAGCGCGGGCGGCGCGATTTCTTCGACGAGAATTTTTTCTTTTCCGTGGAGGACGGCGGCTTTCACACGCGCAGTGTAGGAGTCGAGGTGACAATGCTCAATTTTAATTCTGATTTCAGTCAGAGCCTCCTTACGTCGGCTCCTACGAGGAGAACTGGAAATCAATAGGCCGACCAGTTGCCCCGGATGAGCGAGCGGGAAGATGGCGACAGCGGTGGCAGTCCGGTGGCATTGGTGAAATTCAGGTCGAACGCCCACTGGCGTTTGGGGACGCCGTAATAATTGCCGTTCCACGCGTTCGTCGCATAGACGCTGGGGAACATCACGACGATGGAGCCGTTGTAAGTCAGGATAGGCTGATGATTCCCGCTTGGACCGGTGCTGCCCCAATCTTCCAGCAGGCGCAGAAAATTTTCCACGCCGCCGCTATAGGCCGAACCTTTTGACTGGACGATGCCTTCAAGCATCGCGGCATTAACGGTGGTGTCGCTTGGCCCGTGGGTTGTTCCCTTGGGTTTCTCAGTGGTATAGCTATCGCTCCAGTTGGTGGAAAGGACGGTTACGGCGTCGGCCATGATCGCGGCGGGCCAAGAATTTGTGGTGACGTTCAGGCCGATGTCCGTGCCTCCCATTGTGAGATTGGTCCGCACATTGTAATTGCCAAAAACATAAAGCGGCTGCGGCGTGGAAACGGTCAGGCCATAGGACGATGGCAATACATCGCCGTGAATGAGCCGCACGGCGGGCAACTGCGCGCTCTTGAGAGGCACATTGTTATAGACGTAAATGGAGCCAATCGGGTGGTATTTGTCGCCGGTGGATCCGTCCGTGCCGCCGCACAGGATATTATATTGGCCGCCGCCATTTGTCGCAACCTGGTCTGTCACCCAAAGGTTGAACTGCGCGACATCAATCTGGACGGCCTGCGCCGTGGCGGTTTCGCGGTAATCGTAGAAGGAGACATTGGTTGCAAACGACCAGCCGGCGTATAAGACATTGGTGTAGGCGTCTTTCTTTGCGCTTTTAGACCAACTCACATAGTTGGTGCTGCCGCCGGTCTTCAGCGTGTAATAATCGTTCACGAGCTGGTGCAACCGGGGAGACTCTTCTTTATCGTCGTAGAAAATAGCGATGCTGCTGGTGCCGCTGGGCGAAGCGCTGGCAGTTCCGGTTTGGGCATTTGAGATGATGAGGTCGCTTGCGTTGTAAAGATAGATTTGATTGGTGTCCAAATACCCGATGTCGCTAGTGTCAGACACGCTCAAGCTTGCCGGCGGCCGGTTGAGAATGGCTTCGACGTTTGTGGGGTTGTTATCCGAGCTGCCGCCAATCGGCAGGATCAACGCGTTGTTGGCGTCGGTTGGCTGGCCTGAAATCAAGAAAGTAGAGTTGCCGCTATCCGTCTTGCCGGAGCAAAAAGGGTCGGCCACGCTGGATCCGCCAGTGTAATAATTGGTGCCGACGGCGGAGACCGTTGATTTATATGTGGTGTTTGGCGACCCTTCCCAAATGTTTTGGTTGCAGAAAACAGGGCCACCGATGGTCATGGGACTGCCGGGGTCAATTTCCAAGTTCAGATTGTAAAAGATGGCGAATTGAAAGACAGGGATGATGGCCGCCTGAAACGTCTGCTGGACGGTGGCCGGCACGTTGTAAAGCAGGTTGCGCGGCGTGGCGACGGCGATGTTCGTGCAATCAATCGAATAGCCGTTCAGCCCGGCATACTGCGCGTTCAAAGGCTCTAATATGGCTTTCTGGGCCATGCCGACGTAAATCTGGTTGTTGTTGCCGTTGCCGTCGCTGAACGTGTATTGAACCGGCCAGAGGTTTGCGTTGCTGGTGTCGGGAATGTTCGTAGCGTAGTAACTGCTGGTGTTGAGGCTGCCATAAAGGAAATCACGGTCCATCAGCGTGAAGACTTTTTCCGTGGCGGCCTCGGCGGCCTCGGTGGACTGGTTGAAGGTGATGTTGCGCTGGTTGAGCGCGGCGCTGTTTTCCGTCCAACGCCACAAGTCGGTCAGGGTGTAAATGATGATGACCAGAAACGCCAGAGTGATCAAATATGCATAACCTTTCCTTGCCTGCTCCGCCGTTTTAACTGTGATTTTCATATCGCGTCATTCAATCAAGCGTCCGCCGGACCGCCCGCGTGTGCAGTTCGTAATAGTCATACATGGCTCCCTTGCCTATGCCGGCCACGGGATATTCCAGCTCGGAAAACTGTAGCGTCACATGGATGATACGGTCGTTTTGATTGTTCTGAAGGATGTTGCCCTGATAATCCTCGGCCTGAAAAACAACCGTATTGGTCACGAACAGGGCATTGGTGATAAGGTTCATGATTGTGCCCGTGGTGATCCCGCTCGCGCTGGTGGCGGCGTTGGTGATCAAGACGCTGCAAAGATTTGTATTCACTGGATCCTGGTAATAAATTGAGCCGTAGGTCTCGGCCGGGGTCGCGAAAACCAGCAGGGCGCTGCCCACCTGGTTTGTTTTGACAATTTGTGTAAAAGTGCCGGTGCCGGTTGAACCTGAAAAGGTGCCGGAGAAACTTCCGATGTAAATTGATTTTGCCTCGCGTATCTGTTCCTGGATGAAGTTTATCGAATTGCGCGCGTCGCGCGTGGCCGTCAGCTTGGTGGCTGCAAACTGGTAAATCCTCACCCCAAAAAGCTGGAGCGTGACGACCACGCCGACCAGCACCGTAAAAATCGTCATGGCAATGAGAATTTCCGGCAGTGTGAAACCCGCCCTGCGCGCACGGCAAGTGTCCGGTGAAGATGTCATTGATCGGGGGCGCGGTAGCTGACCACGGTGTTGGTGAAATATTTGTAAGTTGTATTGGTGCCGGCCAAGACGTTGTATTTTGAAAACGACCATACGCAGTCCGAACGGATCATCCGCAGCGGCGGGGTTTTTTGAACGGTTGTGATCGTGAGGCGGTTCGTGGCATAATATGGCAAACCTGTGGCCGGCACATCCATC